>Ga0307479_10004398_pt1 | contig 12876 bp, 12 predicted proteins | sample atmos_gasesECM4C_FD_203743 | JGI IMG/M metagenome (GOLD analysis project Ga0307479, IMG submission 203743) | Hardwood forest soil microbial communities from Morgan-Monroe State Forest, Indiana, United States - atmos_gasesECM4C_515 | ecosystem: Environmental > Terrestrial > Soil > Temperate...
TCGACCCCGGTACCGGCCCGGGCTATCACGCGATTCACTATGCGTCTAAGGGCTATTCGTCCACCGGGGTCGACGGGTCGGCCTCGGCGATCGAGCAGGCCAAGCGCAGGGCCGATGCGGCCGGGGTAACAGTCGACTTCCAGGTGGCGGACGCGACGAAACTCGACGGTTTGGAGGGCCGATTCGACACGGTGGTCGACAGCGCGTTCTACCACGTGTTCCTCGACGACGAAGAGACCCAGACCCGCTACGTGCAGGCCTTGCACCGGGCCACCAAACCCGGAGCGCGGTTGTTCATGTTTGAGTTCGGGCGCCACAACGTCAACGGCGTCCAGTGGGAAGGGCTGCCGCCCGAAAACTTCGAGCGGGTGCTCAGTGCTGGGGGGTGGCGTCTCGACTACCTCGGGACCTCCACCTATGTGGCCCGTTTCGGGCCCGAAACCCGCGCGCATATGGAGAGCATGGGTTCCAATCCGGCGTGGGAAAGGCGGATGAAACCGCTGCAGGATCAACTCGCCGTCATTGGGCCACTGCTGGATGACTACCGGGTGCACATGCCAATCTGGGCGGTCGCGGCGACGCGTATCGATTAGCCTGCCAAACTCGTAGCCGCACCGACGAATGGTGGTGAGCGATGCTGCGGACGGCCTACGAGCGGATGCGTGCAGCGCATCTCAGTGCGGTGCAGGCCGCCCTCGAGGGCCACATCACCCGCCTGGATTGGTCGCGCCGACAGATTGAGGACTACCAGAACCACCGACTGCGCGCGCTACTGGCCTACGCACGGGAACGGTCGCCATTTCACGCCCGGCGGCTGCGAGCGCTCGACCCGGCTCGCGCCTCGGTCGCCGATCTGGCGTCGCTGCCGATGATGACAAAGCAGGAAGCCCAGGAGCAGTGGGACACCATCGTCACCGCACCTGACCTCGATCGTGACCGCGCCGAACGTATTCTTGTTGAACAGCAATGGTTTTCGTATGCCTCAGGCGATCAGCAGATCTTTAGCTCAGGTGGTTCCAGCGGGGTGCGCGGTGTCTACGTGTGGGATTGGCAGTTCTTCATCTCGGCAGCGTGCCTGGCCTGGCGAATACAGGCGCGCGAAGAGCGTCGCAAACCGGGGGTTTCGAGCCGGCTTGCGGTGCTGGAGGCGGGTGTCCCGCCGCATGCCAGCACGCCGTTGTTCGATATGTCGACCGCCCCGGGCATGGAGACGGTCGTGATCGCCGCGGGCGCGCCATTCGACGAAGTGCTCGCCGCGGTGGCAGCCGCCCACCCCACACATCTCGTCGGCTATTCGTCGGTGATTGGGCGCCTTGCCCGCGCGACCATGGCCGGTGACCTGCGAATCGAGCCGGTGCGGGTGAGCACCAACTCTGAGCCGCTGCTCGACGAGGATCGGCAGGCAATCCGCGAGGCCTGGGGCGCACCGATCCACAACGTATGGGGCTCAACCGAAATCGGCGTGCAGGCAGTCGGCTGCGGGCACGACGAGGGACTGCACATCTGCGAGGACGAGATCATCATCGAGCGTGTCGACGACAGCGGCACGCCGGTCGGCCCCGACGAGCCGGCGGCGCGGACGCTCGCAACCGGGCTGAGCAACTCGACTTTCCCGTTCATTCGCTACGACCTAGGCGACCAAGTCATGTCGTTGCCGGGCGAGTGTGCATGCGGCAGCGCCTTCGCGCGCGTCGCCGACATCGGAGGGCGACGCGACGACGACTTCCGTTACGGGGCAACGACGGTGCCGCCGATCGCGTTTCGTCACATTCTGGGCACCGATCCCCGCGTGTCCGAGTATCAGGTCACCCAGACCGCCACCGGAGCCGACATCGTGGTGGTGGGTGCTCCGGACACAGGCGCGCTGACCGCCTCGTTGATGGCGGTGCTGCGCAGGCACGGGTTACCCGAGCCGACGATCCGGATCCGGGTGACCGACACTCTGCGGCGCCACCAGGCCAGCGGGAAGCTGCGGCGGTTTATTCCGCTTTAGCGCCCGGGGCAGCTAAGACTCGACAAGCTTCTTGAGGCATTTGAGGGTTTCGGCCAGTGTGCGCCCAACCTGGCGCACGGCGATCCGGTCGGCGATATAACCGAATATCCCGCCCGGCGCCTGATACGAAAGCCGGAACGTCACTTTCGTTTGACCGTCGGCGGCATCACGCAGCCGGATCCGGCCGCGCAGGGCGACACCGGTGATGCCCACCCAAGCCAGGTCGCGACCGTCGTCGAATTCGACAACCTCGATCAGGCCGCCCACCGGCACCGAACCGATCTTCCAGTGGACGGTGTAGCGCGCACCGACGCCGCTGCGCCGCTCGCTCGCCGTCTCCCATCGCTCCAGGTTCGTCATGAACGACGGGTAGCAGTCCGGGTCGCTGACAATCTTCCAGACCGCGTCGCGGTCGGCGTTGATGACGCATCGGCGTTCGACGCGCATCAGCCGATCACCGGGAATCGACGTTTGGCGGCGAGACGGTCGACGCCGCCCTGCAGGCTGGCCATCACCTTGTCGTGTACCGCCTGGTCATCGCCGTCGACTTCGATCGGTTCCCGCACCTCGATCGCGATCTTGGTGGGCAGCGGAATGTGGCCCGCCAGGTCGCTGATGTTCAGGCCCCACGGTAACGCCAGCGATATCGGGATGCTCTTGAGCCGCAGCAACTTATCCGCCATCAGCAGCTTGGCCAGCCACTGCCCGCGGTTGAGGAATAACGCGCTCTCCTGCCCGCCGACGCTGGCGACGGGGACGATCACCACGCCAGCGTCCCGGGCCAGCCGCACATAACCCATGCGCCCGCCGAAGTCGACCTTGTGACGCTCCCACGACGGTCGGAAGACTTCGTAGTCGCCGCCGGGATAAACCAGCAGGGCCGCCCCGGAATTCAGTGCTAACTGGGCATTTTCGGGGTTGGCGGCGACGGTGCCGAATTTTCGTAGCCAGCCCAACGGAGGTGCCGAGACGACGAGGTTGTGGGCCAACTGATAGAAGGGCCGCTCCACGCCGAAGTAAGAGCAAAACGCGAGCGTGAATACGAACGTGTCCGGAGGCACGTTGCCGCCACTGTGATTGCCGACCAATAGCACCGGTCCCTGGGCGGGAATTCGGTCCAAGCCCCGTACGTCTGCCCGGAAATACAGCGACGCCAGCAGCCAGGTCATCGGCAGCTGGTCACGGATATAGTCAGGATCCCGCTGGTCGAGGTCGGCTTTGGGTACCCGCGACACGACTTGTTTGCGGGTCCAGCCAATCGCCTCCCCTGTGAGCCCCATATCCCTATCGCGTCCTTAGCGTCTCCCGGCATCAAGGTGGTAGATGCGGGCGGAGTTGTCATGTGCAATAAGATCGACTACCCGGATTGCGTCGCTTTCACACCAGTCTTCGTTGTCCACAAAATCGCGCACGACCCGGTGAAGCGCATTACGCCACAACGCTGCACCGAGAAAATGCAATTCGGCGGGACCGAACCCGTCCGACGAATACACGATCTTCCGGAAGGGCGCCATCTCCAGCAGCCGCGCGATGAATCCGGGTGCCCGAGCCCCCAGGTAGTTCACGCTCAACCCGCCATCGACATAGACGTTGTTGAAGGCCTGCGCCAGATAGCCGGCCTCGCGCTCATACGGATAGCAGTGCAGCAACACGATCGGGGTGTCACCGGACTGACGAAGAAAGTCAAGCAGATAAAGCGGATTCGCCTTGTGCAGATCGCAGTCCCGGTCGCCGAAGCCGACGTGGAATTGCAGCGGCTTGCCCAGCCGCAGCGCCCGGTGTAGCCCGAACCGCAGCAGAACCCGATCGTCTAACCGGACGCCGCCGCGGTCGCGCCACCGGCTGGCGGCCTCGGCGACTTGCGACGCCGACGGCTCCGTCAGGTCGCCGTCTAACCCGCCGCGGTACGCCAGGATGGACTTGGTGCCGACCGCGCCGGCCGCGCGCCCACGCAGGATCTCCTCGAATGCCGACGCGTAATCCCGGGGCGTCTGCGCCGCTTGCTCGGCGACCTGTTCGAGACGAACCACCTCGTAAGCGCGGCCTCCGGACAGTTCCGCCAAACCGGAGACATCCGTCATGTCGGCGCCGATCCCGGTGTCCACCAGCCAATCGGACACCCCGGCGGCCGGCAGAAACAAGCGGGCCAGGTCGGCTTCGCTGAATTGGCTGCGACGCTCCCAATACAGTCGCGGATCAACGTGTTTGGGTAGTCCCAGGAGAGGCGCGCAATGGGTCCGCACGGCGAAGCCGAGTTGGGAATCGAACCCGGAGTCGAAGTCGGCAAGCGGTTCGGTATTGGCCTCGTTCAATGCGTTCTCGAACCGGCGTCTGTCCCCCGCCGCCACCCAACATCCGTGCACATGCTGGTCGATCAACGCCACTTCGTCGATGTGGTCCGCCAGCGCAGAGGAGTCGGACCGCATAGCAGGCTCGCTCACAGGCTCCACGCCATCCGGAACTTGTCCGCCAGCTCCTCGGGGCCGAGGTCGCCATAGCGGTCGTGCTCCAGACGGCGAACCGCGACCACCATGTCGACCGCCGGATCACCGAGGACGCCCCGTATCAGCTCCGAATTATCAAGTGCGGCAATTACTTCAGCCTGAGCTTCGGGCAGGCGCACCGCGCCGGTGCGGTCGCGGTCGCTATCGGAGAGGTTCGCCGGGTCGATGGTCGTTTGCGGCGGTAGTGGCGCTTTGCGTCGGATTCCGTCCAGTGCCAGCCCCAGGATGGCCGCCGACGCGAGGTATGGGTTCGCCGAGGGGTCGACGATTTTCACTTCGACATTGCCGCCGTACGGACTCCCGGGGCCACCCTTGATGAATCGGACCGCCGCCTCGCGGTTCTCGGTACCCCAGCACGCATAGACCCCGGCCCAGTTGCCGGGACGCATTCGCAATCCCGACACGATCGATCCGCAGAGCACGCCCTGAGCCTGGGTTAGTCCGCCAACCACCCCTGCTACCGCGCTTTCCCCTGCCGGTGTCATGCCTTCGGCGCCTTGCCCGTCGGAAAACAATGGTCCTTCCGACGTGGTCAGCGAGAAGTGCTGGTGCGCACCGGATCCGACGCCGCCGGTGAACGGCGCCGGCGACAGGCTTACCCGCAGCCCGTGCCGGCGGGCAGCCCGGCTAACGATGATCCGGGTCAACACCAGGTGGTCGGCGGCGGCTACCGGTGGTTGCGGCGCCAACGAGATCTCGAACTGGTTGGCCCCGTACTCGGGATGAAACTGTTCGATCGGGACACCGGCCACCGTGGCCCCCGCGCTGACATCGCGGACAAACCCCTCGTTCTCGAGTACCCCGGCAAGGCCGTATTGCGCCCACAGCGCCGACGGCAGCCGGTCACCATGCGGATCCACCAGCAGAAACTCGATCTCGTGGCCGATCATCGCGCTGATGCCCTCGTCGGCCAACGCGGCCTCGATCCGGCTCAGGGTGCCGCGGCTGCATGCGGGTACCGGTGTGCCGTCCTGCTCGAAGAACGCGCCGGGCGCCCACGCCAACCCGTCGCCGAGGATGCGCAGGGCTGACAAGTCGATTCGGATGCGCTGATCGCCGACCACGCCGACGTCTTCGGTGAACGCGATGCCAGTCTGGTCGGTGGCGAAGGCATGCCACGACGGACTGGCGCCCAGGCCGGGATCGGCGAACGTGTTGGTCCGGCGGATCGGCACCGTCTTGGCTTGCGTGAGCCCGGCCGGATTCACGACGGTGCCGATGACGGTGTCGACTCCCTCGGCCTCCAGTTGGGCGATCGCCGCGGCGGCAAGCGGTGTGGCTGTCATGGCAGCCATTCTGCAGCGCGCGTTTGCCCGGATGCGGGCAGACCCGGGCGGGCTATGCGCGGCTGGGCAAGGTCAGCTTGCAGGACTGGCCGATATCGAGGGTGCGCAGCATCCGTCCCATGCCGACCCAGAGCGCGCAGGACATCGCGAGGTCGGCGAGCAGGTCTTCGGAGAAGTGCTCGCTGCAGCGGCTCCAGAAGTCTTCGTCGTCGCGCAGCTTGGTGTGCTCGGTGGCGAAGCGGTGCGCGAATTCGGCCGCCAGGCGCTCCTGTTCGCTGTAGCCGGGCCAGGTGCGCCACTCCAGCGCGTGCTCGTAGAGCTCTTCGTCGACACCCGCGGTCGGTCCGTCGGCGTCGCGGGTGTTGGCGCACACAACGCATTCGTTGTCGTGGGCGATCACCGCCCGGGCGAGCTCGCGGGTGCGCATCGGCAGCCGGTTCTTGGTGTAGACCGCCTGGCTGAAGTTGGCAATCGCACCGCCGAGGTCAGGGGATTTCGTGGCCCAGCTGTAGACGTCGTCGTCAGCGAATTGTCCGATTCGGCTCATGGCGTGATGGTACGCCGGCGTGCAATGCGCACTAGCGTCTGCCGCTGGCGCCGGCCGCCAGCTGGACCGTGGGAGCTGTCTCGTCGTGCCAATCGCGTTGGGCCAGAACCCGATGCGCAATGCGTTCCAGCGCGGCTTCGACTTCGCGCCGGTCCGGCCTACCTTCGTAGCTGGGCGAACGGGCCAGCTTGTCGGCGATCCAGGCCAGCAGCAGCGAGTAGACGTAGTCGACCTGCTGGGCCCCGGCTGGAGTCAGCCACATTTGGTCGCCGTCGCGTCGCACGTAGCCGGTGGTGACCAGGCGAGCGAAGGTGGGCTCCAGGACCTCGAACGGTATCCGCTGCGAGTCGCCGATATCGCTGAGCCGGGCCGTCCCGTAGATCTGCCCGAAGCGGTAGATGCGCATCACGCCCCACAGCCCGGCGACGTCGAGCCGGCAATCGGACCGCATGGCGATGCTGCGCAGCCGGACTCCGGGATCGCCACGCAACATGCGCGCGATCGCGTTCTCGAGCAGCCGTTCCGGCGTGTCGGTGGTTGGCATCCCGAAGCCGTCGCCGAGATCGACTGCGCTGTTGTGGATATCCCGCAGCGGCACCTCGCGCAGGAATAACGCCAGCACAAACCCGAGCAGGGCGACGGGCGCCGCGCAGAGGAATACCTGGCTCAGTGATTCTGAATAGGCCGCCACGATGGGCGCGGCCACGTCATGGGGCTGGCGGTGCAGCGCGCCCGGCGAACTGACGGCGTCGGCCGGTACGCCGCTGGCCGCCAGGGCCGGACCCATCCGGCTTCTGAGGAAGTTCGAGAACAGCGAACCGAATATCGCGGCACCAAACGAACTACCGATGGTGCGGAAAAACGTCACACCCGAGGTGGCGACACCGAGATCGTCGAAGTTCGAGGTGTTTTGCACGATGAGGATCAGCACCTGCATGGACAATCCGATGCCGGCACCCAGGACGATCAGGAAGATCGACTGGACCAGGGCCGACGTGGCCGGGTCCATCAGCGACATCAGCAGAAACGCGAGCGCCATGAGCGCCGTGCCGGTCACCGGGAAGATCTTGTAGCGGCCGGTCCGGCCGACGAGGGTGCCGCTGCCGGTTGAGGTGATCAGCATCCCCATCACCATCGGCAGCGTGCGCAGACCCGACGTCGTTGCCGAGACGCCATTCACATACTGCATATATGTCGGCAGGAAGGTCATGGCGCCCAACATCGCGAACCCCACCACGAACGACAGCACGCAGCACACGGTGAATACCGGACTGCGGAATAGCCGGGTCGGCAAGATCGGTTGGGGCGCACGGCTTTCTATCCACGCGAACACCCCGAGCGCCGCGGCCGAGCCGACGAACAACCCGATGATCGTCGCCGATCCCCACGGGTAGAGGGTGCCGCCCCAGCTGGTGGCCAGGGTCAAACCGGCGGCGCCGAGGCCGACGAACACGATCCCCGCGTAGTCGATGACCGGCTTGGTAGCCGCAGCCAGCTCCGGGATGGCAACGGCTGCCACCAAGATAACCACCACCGACACCGGCACGTTCACCCAAAACGCCCACCGCCAGGTCAGATAGTCGGTGAAATAGCCCCCCAGCAAGGGACCGATGACCGTCGTGACACCGAAAACCGCTCCCAATATGCCCTGGTAGCGGCCCCGGTCCCGGAGCGGGACGACCTCACCGATCAGCGCGCTGGCGGTGACGGTGATCCCGCCGCCGCCGATTCCCTGCAGCGCCCGCGATCCCACCAACATGGCCATCGACTGGGCAAGCCCGCACAACACCGACCCGACGACGAAGAACACCACGGCGGCCTGGAACACCCGCTTACGGCCGAAAAGATCACCGAGTTTGCCGGCCAGCGCGGTGACGATCGTCGAGGCCAAAAGGTAGCTGGTGACGACCCACGATTGATGACCGGCGTCACCGAGGTCGGCGACGATGGTCGGCAGCGCGGTCGCGACGATGGTCTGGTCGAGCGCCGCGAGCAGCATGCCGAGCACGATCGCCAGGAAAATGAGGTTGCGCCGCTGCGGGCTGATCAGCTCGCTGCTGGAGGTGCGGTGCACGGCTGGGCCAGCCAGGCTCGTCGCGGCTGCTCTCGGGCTTGTCATGCCTGCCTTCCGGTCGGCGTCCGATGCTAACGAGTACCCAGGGTTAGCCGCGTCACGGCTGTTGCTGTGGATCTCCCGCAGGCGGACCTCCGCCGCACAGAAATACCTGCGTCAGTGACCCGGCATAGGCGCGCACGATAGGCGCGGCCACATCATGGGGGGCTCGTCATGGCAGCGCTCCCATCGACGCGCGCCGCGGGCCGGCACCGCCGTGGAGCAGCGCAACCCCGGATGCGAGGGCTCTCAGCACTAGCCGATCGAGCCTGGTGGCCGTGAGACACATTGCGCCGAGTACAGCTCCTCCCCGAGCTTGTCCATCAGCTCCAGTTGCGTCTCCAGGTAGTCGATATGGTTTTCCTCGTCAGCCACGATCTTCTCCAGCAATACGGCGCTGGTGCTGTCCTCCTTCGCCCGGCACATGATGATTCCGGGCTTAAGACGGGCCATCACGTCGTGCTCGATGGCCAGGTCGGCCTCGAACTGCTCGCGCAGCGTCTGGCCGATGCGTAACGAAAAGAGGCGCTGGTAGTTCGGCAAGCCGTCCAGCAACAGAATGCGATCGGTGATCGCCTCGGCGTGCCGCATCTCGTCGAAGGACTCAGCGCGCGTGTGCTCCGCCAGCTCGGTAAATCCCCAGTTCTCCTGCATCTTGGAATGCAAAAAATACTGATTGATAGCGGTGAGCTCGCTGGTCAATTGTTCGTTGAGCAGGCGCAAAACTTCTGGATCACCTTGCATGAGCACTCCTACGGTGTGAAGGCTGTCATGTCGAACCGCTGCAGGTGGGCTGGGCTGGAGCCTCACTTGCAGGGCTGTAGTGGCACTTTGCCATGCCAGCTCCGAATCTAGCCCAGCAGGTGCGGGTCAATGCGGTGTTTGGTGCACCGTCGGCGCGTCACGCGCAGCAGACGATTCGATCGCTTGTCGTCGACTTAGGTTAGACTGCGCTAACCAACTTAGGTTAGACTCCACTAATATGCGGCGTGTTCGTTCGGCGGTTTCGCCGGCTGTCCCGATAACGCGGGATGCGATGGCCGAGCGTGCGGTGGGGGTTTGCTGATGTACGTCTGCCTGTGTGTCGGGGCCACCAACCAGACGGTGTCCGACGCGGTCGCACGTGGTGCGTCGACATCCAAAGAGGTTGCAGCCGTGTGCGGTGCCGGCGCCGACTGCGGGCGGTGCCGGCGCACGCTGCGGGCGATCATTGCCGGTTCAGCAAAACTCGAAGCCCAACTCGATCCCGCACGGGCCCGCTAGCTGTACTGCGCTTGATCAGGTTGCGCGCCGCTCGGTGAAATCCGCGAGGGCCGCCGCGTTGGCTTGCGCGCCCATGAGCTCGGCGAAGTGGGCGTTTTCTCGCGCCGTAGCGGCCGCGATCTCAGGACGGATCGGTTCGACCATGGTGTGCTTGACCGCCATCAGGCTCGAAATTGGCCGGGCGGCAAGGATTTCGGCATGTCGACGGGCTTCGGGCAGCAACTCCTCCGGATCGCACACCCGCCAGACCAGCCCCATCCGCAGAGCCTCTTGGGCATCGATCCATTCCGAGGACATCAACAGCCAGGCGGCGTTCTGCCGACCCACCAGCTGCGGTAACAGGTATGACGACGCCGCTTCGGGCGCCACGCCAAGGCTGGTGAACGGACATTTCAAGCGCGCCGTCGATGACATGAACGCCAGATCGGCGTAGCCGAGAATCGTGGCGCCGATGCCCACCCCGACGCCGTTCACGGCGCAGATCAGAGGTTTGGGAAATTTGCTGAGCGCATCGATCAGTCCGGGGAAGCCGTGCTTTCCCGGGGTGAAGTCGGGATCGGTGATGCGTGCCTGCATCTCGGCCAGATCGGTACCGCCGCTGAAGCCGCGTCCTGCGCCAGTCAGTAAGACGACGGCGACCTGCGGATCTTCGGCCGCGGCCAGCAGCGCTTCGGCGGCGGCGTCGTAGAGGGCTTCGTTGAAGGCGTTGAGCGCTTCGGGCCGGTTCAGCGTGAGGGTTCGGACGTGGTTCTCATCGTCGATCTGCAGCATCACCGCTGCAGCCTAGCCGTTGCTGTAGACCCGGGTCGGATCGATCAGCACCACGGCCCGCCGTTCCTTGGCCATCACCCGGTCGTACTCTTGCCAGTTGTCGTGCGTGCCGCCCGCGGCGGTGAAGACCTCGCGTAGCAGCAACCGCAATTGCTCACCGTCGGCGAGCCAAGGCGCAGCGTCATCCGGGCCGGCCAGCTCCGCGCGGCCCTCGACCGTCGCCCACTGCCAGCCATTCTTGAACGTGACGGCCAGTTGCGGCCGTGCCCGCAGGTTGGCGAGTTTGATTTTGCCGTAGGTGGTAAAGCCCAGAGACGGTTGACCGCCGGCCGGGTGCGGTAACAGGCCGACGTTGACCAGCGAAGCCTGTACGGTCCCATCGGCACGAACGGTGGACACCACCGCCAGACCGCTTTCTCCTGCCGCCAGCGCGACGGCGTCGTTGAGTGTTGTCATGTGCGGACCTCACATTCCGAATGGTGTCTTGAAGACATAGCGGCTGGTTGGCACGGTGTCGATGTTTTCGTTGGCACCGAATGCAGTTGTGCTGGCAATCATCTGGCCTACCCGGTTCTGTAGGTCGCTGTCGTCGGCGGCCCCGAAGAATGCCTTCAAATCGGTGATCGCCTCCGCAGGGAACAACTCCTCAACAATGCCGGCGATTCCCGGTGCGTCTGGGGTCAGCGTTCGTACCACCCAGTTCTGCGTGTAGCCGAATGTCGACTGCGTCTCGAGGGCCACCCTGGTGTGGTCGAGCTGCCAACGGTCCAGCCAGGTTGCCTGGTCCAGCGCGGCAGGCCGGCGCAGCAGCGCAATGTTGGCTAAACCCGGTGTGCGAGAACCGGACTCGACCGCGGGCGCGATCAGCGGGACCGACTCGGTCACCAAGTACGCGCCGAGCTGCTCACATTCCTCGGCGAGCAGGCGCAGCGCCGCCGCCATCGGGCCGCCGTAGCATTGCTGAGTCCACATGCTGACCACCGCGGCCACCGGCGGGTCCAGCGTCGTCAGCGTCATCAGGGAGTGGCGCACCGCGCTGTCACGGACATTCACGGATAGCCCCGGCACGCCCAGCCCCAACAGTGCGTCGGCGACCGGGCCTCGCTGCCGATCGCACCAGTCGTCATCCGGCTCGGCGCGCCTCAGCACGGCGATTACCTTCTCCATACGCCGAACTTAACCTGTCGAGTCCGCCGCGACGCACGGCCCGGCCGGGCCGCTATTTGGCCAAGCGGACCTTGTGTTCGCTGCTGACCAACTCCCCGATGAACCCGGCAAGGCGCCGATAGGACTCATCGCGACCACTTGAGGAGCGGAACACCAAGCCGATTCGTCGGCCCGGGCGGGGTGCGGCAAACTGCGCGAGCCCGAGATTGCTGCGCGCGGCCTCGACGGGCGCCGCGCTCTGCGGGATCAGTGTTACCCCCAATCCGCCGGTCACGCATTGCACGGCGGTCGCCAGCGACGCCGCCCGGGTGTCGGCAAGTTCGGCATGTACACCCGCCTTCTGGCAGACGTCTAGGGCCTGATCGCGCAGGCAGTGGCCCTCGTCCAGCAACAGCAGCGGCAGCTGTGCCAACGCCGCCACCGGCACCCGATGCTTGCCAGACAGCGGATGCCCAGCCGGTAGCGCGAGCACGAAATCTTCGTCATAGATCGGGATGGCGGTGACCCCGGCGGCAGCTGCGGGCAGGGAAATCAGCGCTGCATCCAGTGCCCCCTCGCGCAGGGACGTCAGCAGCCGTTCGGTTTGGTCCTCGATCACCCGCAAGGTCAGCGCCGGCAACTGCTGGGCGAGCCCGGCCAATACGGCCGGCAGCACGTAGGGCGCCACGGTGGGGATCATTCCCAACCGCATGCCGCCCTGCAGCGGATCCGATGTCCCTGCTGCGGCGGCAGTGAACGCCTCCGCCGCCTCCACCACGGCTTGGGCGAGCGGTAGTAGTTTTATACCCTCGGGCGTCACGCGGACCCGCCGTGTCGATCGCTCGACGAGGTGGGTGTCGAGGCCGGTTTCCAGCGTCGCCAGCGCCTGCGAAAGCGTCGATTGACTCAGGCCGAGAGTTGTTGCTGCACTGCCGAAATGCTGCTTTTCCGCCACCGCGACGAATGCCCGCAGCCCGGCGATGGTGGGTTGAAAACTCTTATCGGTCACACCTATGAGTGTAGTGGGATATATCACCTTTACTTCAGACAGAGCTCGCGGCAGCATGGTGGACAGAAAGCTAATCTTGAATAGGTCCAGATAAGGAGCGGATATGGCATTGCGGACAATCGGCGACCAGTTTCCCGCCTACCAGCTCACCGCGCTGATCGGCGGCGACCTGTCGAAGGTGGACGCCCAGCAGCCCGGCGACTACTTCACCACGATCACCAGCGACGACCACCCCGGCAAGTGG
>Ga0307479_10004399_pt1 | contig 12875 bp, 11 predicted proteins | sample atmos_gasesECM4C_FD_203743 | JGI IMG/M metagenome (GOLD analysis project Ga0307479, IMG submission 203743) | Hardwood forest soil microbial communities from Morgan-Monroe State Forest, Indiana, United States - atmos_gasesECM4C_515 | ecosystem: Environmental > Terrestrial > Soil > Temperate...
TATCTTGCGAAAAATCTGCGCACGTACGATCAGCAGTACGAGCGAGCCGCCACAATTGCGGAGCCGCTCGTCGCCAGCTATCCGCACAATCCAAGCTTTCTGCTCCTGCTCGGAAATCTAAATGCGGAGCTGGGCCGTAAGGAGAAAGCTTCGGAGTATCTTCACGCCGCGCTGAATCTCGCGATTCCGGCGGATCCGGCCTGCGCCGCGCGAACACGCGAGCTGGCAGACTCTATGCTCGCGTCACTGCACTAACGCAGGCGCGCCGATGTTGTTCTGGCTGTCCGCTACTTACTCGCCGGAGCCTTGGTCTTCGCCGGCGTGGGGGTCGCGCTGATGAAATTCAAGACAAACGGGCCGCTGCCGTCTACCTGAAAAATCGTGTCACCTTTGCATTGCGCGAAGTGCGCCATATGCGGAGGCACGGAAGCAAATCCGCCAGCCGGCAATGCCTTCAGTTTCGACTCGTCAAATGTCTTTCCCATTCCCAGCGCGACGGAGCCTCGCAGAATCGTGACGTTCTCGGTGGTCGGGTGCCAGTGCGGAGCGATTTTGTAGCCGTCCGCACATTTTCCGCGAAGCACATAGTAGCCGGGCTTCGATGGATCTCCATACACCACGGCAGTCTGCAAGTCACCGCCCGGATCGACAGACGGAGTTCCTTTCATCGCGCCTGCAGGTGGCGGACCCCATTTCAAATCGTCCGGAGCCACCGCGGTAACCTTGGGCTTGGCCGCAGGCGCTGCGGCTTTCTTGGGCGCCTGCTGCGCTAGACAAACAGATGCGGCGAGCGCAACGCCGACCAGCAACACGAACAGTCTTTGAATCATCGTTGATCTCCTCTGACATGATGGAACCACCGCTGGGCCACGATCTGTTCCAGTCTGGGAGATAATACTTGGCTAAGTAACTGCAATCAACGGCGAGTCAAGTTCAAGAGGTCGTCAAGCCGCGCGCGCATCGGTGCGCGTCGCCGTTTTCGAACCGATGCGGCTCATCAGCAACGCCGAAAACATGCCGCTCGCGAAGACCGTGCCCCACAGCACGTGCGGCCCCCGGTGCTGCAAAAGCACCGCGCCAAGCCACGGGCCCAGCGAAAACGCGATACTGAACGACATGGTGTAAAGCCCCATGTACTCGCCGCGCCTGCCCGCGGGCGCGATTTCCGCCGCGTACGCCGAACTTCCGGGCATCAGGATCATTTCGCCGAACGTCCAGACCACCACCCCCGCAAACACTCCTATGGGCCCCGTGACAAGCGCATAAGAACCGAAGCCGATCGCATACAGAAGTGCACCGAGCGTCAGCGTGCGCCGGTGCGACCATCGCGCCATCGCCGTATTCAACGGAACTTCGATCGCGACGATCATCAGCGTATTCAGCGTGAACACCGTTCCGAATACGGATTCCGGCAAGCGGAGGTACCGCACCAGGAACAGCGGCAGCGTGGAAGTAAGTTGAAAAAAAACGAGCTGGACGGGAATCAGCGCCGCGAGGAGGTAAAGCATGCGCGGGTTGCGAAACCCCCGCAAATCCATGGCGGGATGAGGTGCCGCGAGCGGCGCCGCCGATTCCGCTTCCATCTCGCGCCCGAGATCCCCGGGATCTTCCGCCGTCTCCCAATCTTCCACGCGGCTCTTCGCCTTTAAATGAGGCCACGGCGCAAGCATCAGCCAAATCCCCGCCAGAATGGATGTGGCGCCATCCACAAAGAACAGCGAGCGAAACGAAAAGACAGCCAGAATTCCACCGATCGCAGGGCCAACGCTCATGCCCAGATTTACCGCGAGGCGGCTGAGCGCAAACGCCGCCTTGCGCTGCGGTGGAGCAACCAGATCGGAAACCATCGCCATGCTCGGGGGGCGCACCGATTCGTTCAGGACGCCGAAGAGAAACGTCATCACGAGAATCGCCGCGAAGTGATGCGCTAGGGGAAACAGGAAGAGGACCGCGCCCGAAAGCAACAGCGATGATTTCATAACGGCGAGCGGGCCTACGCGGTCGCTCAGATTTCCCGCGATGGGCATCGTCACGAGCGCGGCAATTCCGTATACCGTGAGCGCCAGCGCGGCGCGCGCGGGCGTGATTCCGAGAGTGCGCGTGAGATAGAGAACCAGAAACGGCAGGACCATCGTTCCGGCGCGATTCACGAGCGTCGCAGCCGCGAGAATCCAGATTTCTCGGGGAAGGTCTTTTAGACCACGCCAGGGATTCATCGAGGTTCAGGTGGCGGCGGGAAAGTGAGCGTCGCCAAGGCTAACGGCGCGCTGCTTCTTCCTGCTCGAAGGCGTGATAGGACGAACGAACCAGAGGGCCTGCTTCCACGTGTTGAAAGCCCATCTGCTCGCCCAGTTGCTTGAATTCCGCGAATTCGTCCGGATGAACGTACCGCTCGATCGGCAAATGCTCCGCGGTCGGTTGTAAATATTGCCCGAGCGTCAGGATATGAGTGCCCTGCGCGGCGATTTCTTCCATCGCTTCCAGCACTTCCACGCGCGTTTCGCCGAGGCCGAGCATCATTCCTGTTTTTGTCGGCACCTTTGGCGCCATTTCGCGGGCGCGCCGCAGCAATTCGAGCGATTGCTCGTAGACCGCGCCTTTGCGCACGCGGCGATAGAGTCGCGGCACGGTTTCCATGTTGTGGTTGAGCACGTCGGGGCGCGCCGCCATCACCGTTTCGAGCGCCGTCCAATCGCCCCGAAAATCGGGGATCAGTACCTCGATTTTGCATCCAGGAACTCGGCGGCGAATCTGGGAAATCGTGCGCGCGAAAATCGCGGCACCGCCGTCGGGTTGATCGTCGCGATTCACCGAGGTGACCACGGCGTAGCGCAGGCCCATCCGCTCGACCGCTTCCGCCACGCGTTCAGGCTCGTCTTCTGCCGGCGGCCCCAGCGGCTTGCCGCTCGGAACGGCGCAAAAGCCGCACGCGCGCGTGCAGATGTTGCCGAGGATCATGAACGTCGCGGTGCGATGCTCCCAGCATTCGCCCATGTTCGGGCAGCGCGCGCTCTCGCAGACTGTATGCAGGTCGAGCGTGCGCATGACGCTCTTCAGCTCTTGATAGTTGGGACCCCCGAAAAACCGCACGCGCAGCCACGACGGCCGTGGATGCGCACCAGGCGGCGGCATCGAAGGAGCGCTCGGAAGTATGTTGAATGGGCTCGCCATCAGTGCGTGCTCGAACCACACATTTTACGCGGGTGAGCTTGTTGAAACAACCATCCAGCCGGCAGTTGTAGAAGGCGCAGACTGTGAATTCGATGTCCCGAGCCAAGGCCCTCGACGCCAAAGCAAGAGCCAGCCCGTAGCGGACTTGTACAAGCAGGGTGGATGACCCGCCACAGGCCCTTAACTGTTTTGTTGTAATCCTACAACACGTGCCTATTGTGGGGTGCCTCCTTTTGCGGTAAAATGCTGATTACAGACATTTTAATATATTATGAACAGGCCTTCCATTTGCACGTATGGGCGCGCCTTTCTCTCTCGGATGCCATACCAGATTACAATTCAACGCCCGGTCGAAACCGAAGGGACTGGTCTGCACACGGCCGTGCATTGCCGTCTTCGATTGGTCCCCGCACCAGCCGATACCGGCATCGTTTTTCGCCGTGTGGACCTTGATGACTTCGAGATCGAAGCCCATGTTCGCAATGTCGCGCGCGTGAGCTATGCCACAAGCCTGATGAAGCAGGGCGTGTTGCTTTCGACCACCGAGCACATTCTCGCGGCTCTTTACTCCTGCGGCGTGGACAACGTCTATGTTGAACTCGACGCCCTTGAGTTGCCCATCCTCGACGGCTCAGCCCAACCGTTCATTGATCTTCTTTCGCGCGCGGGCACACGGCGGCTGCGCCGCCAGCGCCGCTACATTCGGGTCGTCAAGCCGCTCGAATTTGCCGATGGAGACCGCCGCATCGGCATTTATCCCGCCGATGAATTCCGCGTTCATTGTTTCGTTGACTACAATCATCCGTCTGTCGGCCCACAGGATGTGGAGCTCACCGTGAACCGCGATTCCTTCAGCCGCGAACTGGCCCCGGCGCGGACGTTCGGCTTCATGAAGGACTTCGCCGGGATGAAGGCGATGGGCTTGATACGCGGCGGCGCGCTCGATAACGCCATCGTGCTCGACGACACGTCGGTGATGAACGGCCCGTTGCGCTTCCCCGATGAGTTCGGGCGCCACAAGGCGCTGGATCTAATCGGCGACCTCGCGCTGGTGGGGCGACCGCTTCTGGCGCGCATCATCGCGCACAAAGCAGGCCACGCGCTGCATACGCAGCTTGTTACGCGCCTTCTTGCCGACCACTCGCTTTGGACCGAAACCAGCAATACCGCTTCGGAAACTTCAGCGGGATTTCCGATTTCTCTCTCCGCCGCCTCGTAACTCTCCCGGAATACCTGATGCAACCGCATTCATAACACAGGTGCGTCTTTCCATTGCCAAAGCTTCCGGCGGAAGCGACAATGCTTTCCTATGACTTCGAGTGACGCCGTCGTCATCGTTCTCGCTGCGGGCAAGGGAATGCGCATGCGCTCCGACCTCGCGAAGGTGCTGCACCGCGCGGGTGGACGCACGCTTATCGAGCACGTGGTGCGCGCCTGCCGGCTGCTCAAGCCGGCGCAATTGCTCGTCATCGTGGGCCATCAGGCTGAAGATGTCGCAGTCATAGTCGAAGGGCTCGGCGCGCAGACGATTCTTCAGCAGCCGCAGCGCGGAACGGGCCACGCCATCCAGATTGCGCGGCGCGCGATTCGCAGGAGCGCCAAGCTGGCGATTGTCGTCCCGGGCGACGCTCCGCTGCTGCGCACCGCAACGCTTGCCGCCCTGCTCGACACGCACCGCCGAGGCGAAGCCGCGGCGACGATTCTCTCCGCCGAGCTCGACGATCCCACGGACTACGGCCGCATCGTCCGCGATTCCGAGGGCCGCGTGCAGGCCATCGTCGAAGAAAAGGCTGCGACGCCCGAGCAGCGCGCAATTCACGAGGTGAATTCCAGCATTTATTGCTTCACGCTCGAAAAACTCTGGCCCTGCCTCGCCGCGCTGCGTCCGGACAACACGCACCGCGAGCTATATCTCACCGATGCGATTGGCCTGCTGCGCCAGCGCAATGAGCGAGTGCTCGCGCAGGCCGCTGCCGACCCGAAGGAAATCCTCGGTTGCAACACGCGCGCGCATCTTGCCGATGTGGACCGGGTGTTTCGCGCGCGGAAGGCTGCCGAACTGATGGACGCGGGCGTGACGATTTACTTGCCCGAGACCGTTGTGATCGATCCCGAAGTGACGGCTGGACCGGACACGCTGGTCGAGCCGGGTGTACAACTTCTCGGCGAGACGCGCATCGGCGCGCGCTGCACGATCCGCACCGGTAGCGTGCTCAATAACACGCGCGTGGACGACGACGTCACGATTGGCGCGCATTCGCTTCTCGATTCAAGCCGCGTGGCGGCGAAGGCGCAGATCGGACCTTTCTCGCGGCTGCGTCCGGGCGCGGACATTCGCGCCGGCGCGCACATCGGCAATTTCGTCGAAGTGAAAAAATCGGTGGTGCACGAAGGCGCCAAGGCGAATCATCTCGCCTATATTGGAGACGCGTCCATCGGCAGCAGCACGAATATCGGCGCCGGCACGATCACCTGCAATTACGACGGCGCCACGAAGCATCCGACCACTATCGGCAAAGGCGTTTTCGTCGGTAGCAACGCGACGCTGGTCGCGCCACTTCGCGTTGCGGATGGCGCCTACGTCGGCGCCGGATCGACCATCACCGACAACGTTCCCGCCGACGCGCTCGCGCTAGGCCGCGGCCGCCAAGTCAACAAACCCGGCTGGGCGAAGCAGCGCCGCCGTGAAATCGCCCGCGCGGCAAAACCAAAGGCAACGAAACGGGCACGCAGGGCTTCGCCGCGACACCGCGCGAAATCTAAATCGCGCCCGCGTCGAAAGACTCGCCGCTAGCCTTGCAATGACCCGCGTTAAGAAATCGAAGGCAAAATCCCGGCTGCAACGAGAGGCGCAGAGAGTCCGGGAGGTCATGCAAGCCATAACCGACGGAACCCTTGATCCGTATCTAGGCTTTCGCGAGCTTTACGCGATCTTCTGCCAGACCAGCGGGGTTCACGATCAACTCCGCGATTTCTTTCGAACAATGGGCATAGAGCCAGACGGCCCGCTCCAGGTTGACGAGGCGTTTCGGCGGAAGGTGCGTGAATTGGCAGTTGATTGGATCACCCGCGACGCGCGGTCAAGCGGAGAGCCGGTGTGTTAGAATGCGCGTCGGGGAGGAAACTTCCGCAATGAAATTCGGGGTCGTGCAGTTTCCGGGTTCGAATTGCGATGACGACGCCTACCACGCCATCGGCTCCGTGATCGGCCAGCAAGTTGAGTTCATCTGGCACCAGTCGGAAGATCTTGCAGGATGCGACGCCATTATTCTCCCCGGTGGCTTTGCCTACGGCGACTACCTCCGCACGGGCGCGATCGCGCGCTTTTCTCCCGTGATGGGTTCGGTGGAGAAATTTGCGCGCGCGGGCGGGCTGGTCCTCGGCATCTGCAACGGCTTCCAGATTCTCCTCGAAGCGGGCCTGCTTCCCGGCGCGATGATGCGGAATAAGGGCCTGCGCTACCTGTGCCGGCAAGTTCACCTTCGCGTCGAGAACACGGACACGCCGTTCACCTGCGCGGCGAAGCGCGGCGAGATATTGAAGATGCCTATCGCGCACAATGAAGGAAATTATTTCGTGGATCCTGCGACGCTCGCGGATCTCGAGCGCAACCATCAGATTATTTTCCGCTACGTTCATCCCGACGGACGCCCCGCCGGGGAAGGGCCACGGCAAGCGGCTCAGGAAGATGACCGCGAGGCCAATCCGAACGGCTCGCTCGCCGCGATTGCCGGGATCTGCAATCGCGTGCGCAACGTCGTGGGGCTGATGCCGCACCCGGAACGGGCCGTCGAATCGCCGCTCGGCTCCGCCGATGGCCTTGTGCTTTTCCGCTCCGCCGTCGAAAGCTTTTCACGCCGCATTGCGGTGCCCGCATAATTCCTCTGCCAGTTGTCTTCCCAAGCCAAGTCCGCCGTGGCGGGCAGGGGACCTACTTTTTTCGGAGCTTCGCGATGCACTTGCCGCGGCCTCTTTTTGCTGCGAGAATTCGCGCGAAGATCGAAGTACCGCCCTCGAAGGGCGGCGCTACGTAACAACCCAAGAATGATCGAAACCGAAATCAAAGTTACACCGCAGGTAGCCGCCGAGCACGGCCTGACCACGGAGGAATACGCGCGCATCCAGAAAATCCTCGGGCGCGACCCGAACTTCACCGAGCTTGGCATCTTTAGCGTGATGTGGAGCGAGCACTGCTCCTATAAATCGTCGCGCGTGCACTTGAAGCGGCTGCCGACGACCGGCGCGCGCGTGGTGCAAGGCCCGGGCGAAAACGCGGGCGTGGTGGACATCGGCGACGGCCTCTGCGCCGTCTTCAAGATCGAATCGCACAATCATCCGAGCTTCGTCGAGCCGTTTCAGGGCGCGGCGACGGGCGTGGGCGGGATTCTGCGCGATATTTTCACGATGGGCGCGCGGCCGATTGCGGTGCTCGACTCGCTGCGGTTCGGGCCGATCACTTCAGGGGCTAAAGCCCCTTCCAAGGAAAATGCCTCCATGTCGGAGCTAAAGCTCCAACCCCCTAGGTCAGTAGACGGCGGCCCGGAAGGGGAAATCGCGCGGAACCGCCAGATCCTCGACGGCGTGATCCGCGGAATCGGGTTTTACGGCAACTGCTTCGGCGTGCCGACGGTCGGCGGCGAAGTGCAGTTCGAGCCGGGCTACTCGAACAATCCGCTGGTGAACGCGCTCGCGCTCGGCATCGCGCGGCGTGAAGAGCTTTTCTTCGCGCGCGCGCGTGGCGCAGGCAATCCCGTGATCTATGCGGGCGCGAAAACAGGACGCGACGGCATTCATGGCGCGTCGCTGCTGGCTTCGGCGGAGTTCAGCGAAGAATCGCAACAGAAGCGCCCGAACGTGCAGGTGGGCGACCCGTTCATGGAGAAATTGCTGCTTGAGGCATGCCTCGAGGCGATGCGCACCGGCGCGGTGGTCGCGATTCAGGACATGGGCGCGGCGGGCCTCACCAGCTCGAGCGCGGAGATGGCTTCGCGCGGCGGAATGGGAATCGAGATTGACCTCGCGCGCGTGCCGCAGCGCGAAACCGGCATGACGCCGTACGAAATGATGCTCAGCGAGTCGCAGGAGCGCATGCTGCTGGTCGCCGAGCGCGGCCGCGAGCGCGAAGTCTTTGACGTGTTCCACAAATGGGGGCTCGACGCGGTCGAAGTGGGCCGCGTCACCGATGACGGCAAGCTGCGCGTGCTCGATCATGGCCGCCTCGCCGCAGAGATTCCCGCGCACGCGCTGGCCGAGGAAGGGCCGCGCTACGAGCGGCCTATGGCCAAGCCCGCAGCCGCGCCGCCGGGATCGCCGCTGGCGAAACCTGTTCTTGTTGAATTTGTCCGCGTGGGCGCTAACCTTACTGAAAACTTCAGCCGCTTGCTTGCCTCGCCTGCGATCGCGTCGAAATACTGGATCACCGAGCAGTACGACTCGATGGTGCGCACGAACACGCGCATCGGTCCGGGCGCAGGCGATGCGGCCGTGCTGCGGCTGAAGGAAACCAAGCGCGCGCTCGCGATCAAGACCGACGGCAACGGCCGATGGTGCAAGCTCGCGCCACGGCTCGGCGCGATGCATGCAGTGGCAGAAGCGGCGCGCAACGTGGCTTGCACGGGCGCGCGCCCTGTGGCGGCGACGAATTGCCTGAATTTCGGCAATCCCGAAAAGCCCGACGTGATGTGGCAGTTCAGCGAAGCCGTGGACGGCATCGCCGAAGCCTGCCGCGCGCTGGAAGTTCCGATCACCGGCGGCAACGTCAGCTTCTACAACGAGACGCTTGGCAAGGCGATTTACCCCACGCCGGTTCTCGGCGTGCTCGGCGTGATGGAAGATGCGGAAAGCGCGCTCGGCATGGCGTTCCAGCACGAGGGCGACGTGATTCTGCTGCTCGACGGCTCCGGCAAATGGGCGCAAGCGGCGAGAAGCGCGGCGTGGAGGGAATCAGCGGACATTTTGAAGGCCGCCGCGCCGAATGAGGAGTGGCGCGCGCTTTCGTCGAGCGAATATGCGAAGACGATTCAGGGAATCGTCTCGGGCGCGCCTCCTGCAATCGATCTCGCCGCCGAAAAGAGGCTGATCGAATGCCTGGTCGCACTGGCAAGCGAGCGCGCGATTCTTTCGGCGCACGACGTGAGCGATGGCGGCATCGCTGTCACGCTCGCGGAGTGTTGCTTTGGCGCCGATGCGCTTTCCACCGAAGTGGCGCTTGGAGGCGAAAAACCGGCGGAAGCCGTACTCTTCGGCGAACGCGGGGCGCGCGCTGTCGTATCGCTTTCGCCCGACTCGCTTGCCCGAGTCAGCGCGATTGCGGCACAATGTAAGGTTCAGGCAATCGAGATCGGCAAAGTCACGCGCGGGGAATTCCGCATCCAATATAATGGCGCAGCAGTGATTCGAGGCGAAGTGGAGTCTCTCCGCTGCATCTGGAGCGAAGCGCTGCCAAAGGCAATCGAGAAAGCGGGATGAACAAAGTTATTCACTGGGGCCGTTGGTGCGCGGCGGCGTTCTTCGCGTTTCAGGGCCTATTCTTCTTGTTTGCTATTGAAGCGATCGTGGTGTTCTCTGCCGTGGAGTTACATGAGCGAATGCTCTACCCAGCGGTGATGGCGCCGATCTTATCCTTCCCGCTGCTTGCATGCGCCTGGGGCATCGTGAAATTGCGCCGGTGGGGATACGGCTTGGCAATTGTCCTTGCTGTGGCTGAGGGTCTTGCCGGTATTGTTGCGGTCTGGTTGCTCAAGGCGAACATTTCGTCAGTCTACGTCGTAGGGTTTTCGATCTACTTTGATCCCGCTTTTATGAGTTCGCTCCTATTCGCCTACATAGTCCTGCTTTGGCTTCTCCTTCCGAGTGTTCGGACACGATTCTTGCATAAAGGATTCGCCGCGTGACAAAGACGCTTTGCATCGCGGACGATCATTTCCACGACGAATGCGGCGTCTTCGGAATCTTCGGCCATGCCGAAGCAGCGAAGATGGCGTATCTCGGCCTCTATGCGCTGCAACATCGCGGGCAGGAGTCGGCAGGCATCGCTTCGACCGACGGCGCAAACGTGCACGTCCACAAATCCATGGGCCACGTGCAGGAAATTTTCACGCCGGACGTAATCGCGCATCTCCCCGGCGGCGTCGCCATCGGCCACACGCGCTATTCCACCGCGGGCGATACGTCGCTGATGAATGCGCAGCCCGTGGTGATTGATTGCAACAAGGGAAAGCTCGCGCTCGCGCACAACGGCAACCTGACGAACGCGATCGAACTGCGCCGCAAGCTCGAGCATCGCGGGTCGATTTTTCAGACCACCAGCGACACCGAAGTAATCGTGCACCTCATCGCGCGCAGCTCCGCGCGGAATCTCTCGGGCGCGATCGCCGACGCGCTGAATCAAGTCGAGGGCGCGTACTCGCTCGTCATTCTGACGCGCGATGAAATCTACGCCATTCGCGACCCGCGCGGCTTCCGCCCGCTCAATATCGGCCGCCTCGAATCCACCTGGGTCATCGCTTCGGAAACCTGCGCGTTCGATTTGCTCGACGCCGAATACGTCCGCGAAGTCGAGCCGGGCGAGATGGTGCGCATTTCCTCCGCCGGCCTCGAGTCCATTCATTTTGCTCCGGAGAAACCGCACAGTTATTGCATTTTCGAGCATGTTTATTTTTCGCGTCCCGACAGCATCATCTTCGGCCGCCCGGTGAACCAGAGCCGCGAGCGGCTGGGCCGCTTGCTGGCGCGCGAGCATCCCGTGGAAGCGGATCTGGTGGCGCCGGTCCCGGATTCCGGCACGCCCGCCGCGGTGGGATACGCGGCGGAATCCCGCATCCCGTTCCGCATGGCGCTGATTCGCAATCACTACATCGGGCGCACGTTCATCGAGCCGTCGCAAGCTATCCGCGATTTCGGCGTGAAGCTCAAATTGAATCCGGTGCGTCGAATGCTGGAGGGACAGCGCGTGATTCTGGTGGACGATTCGATCGTGCGCGGGACGACCAGCCGCAAAATCGTCCGTATGGTGCGCGAAGCGGGCGCCACGGAAGTGCACGTGCGCATCAGTTGCCCGCCGACGATTTCGCCCTGCTATTATGGAGTGGACACGCCACGGCGCGAAGAGCTGATTGCCGCGCAAAAGCCGATCGAGGAAATCCGCAAGTTCCTGGGCGCCGATTCGCTCGGGTACCTGTCGCTCGGCTCGCTCCGCACCGCCGTGGAAGATACGGAAGGAAAATTCTGCACGTCGTGCTACACCGGCAGCTATCCGACTGAGCTGGTGCAACTCGAAGTGGAGGCTCATCGTGAGGGCTGAGGTGGAAAAGCACGCGCCGGAAGGCAAAAAGCCGCGAGGTTCGGTGACAGGGGATCGCGTCTGGCGCGAGATCGTGTCCTGGTTTTGGGTGCTATTCGCCTTCATCCTGATCGAAGGTGGGGTCGCGCAAGCCCGCGTGATCCCGAGCGGCTCGATGGAGAACACGGTCCTGATCGGCGACCACCTGATCGTCAACCGGCTGGGTTACGATGCCGGCATTCCCTTCACCACGTGGCACGTGCCTCTCTGGCGCAGTCCGGAGCGCCAGCAGATCATCGTCTTCCGCGCGCCGCTGCCAGACCAGGGCTTTCCCGATTTAATCAAGCGCTGCATTGGATTGCCCGGCGACCATATCAAGATCGTCGAGGGAAAGGTTTACGTCAACGGAGCGCCGCTCAATGAGCCGTACGCTCTTCACAGGTCCGGGGCGGCCCGCCTGCCGTGGGAGAACTTTCCCGCGAAATCCTCCGAACTGCCTTTTCCGGACGTTCCTGATTGGCCCGTGCAGATGGCCAGAAATGTCGTGAATGGCGAGTTGATCGTTCCGCCCGGCCATTACTTCATGATGGGCGACAACCGCGATAATTCCAACGACAGCCGATTCTGGGGATTCGTTCCACGCGAAAATATTATCGGAACGCCGCTTGGTATTTATATGTCCATTGACGCGCCGGAAGAGGTCTGGGAACCCGGTCACCTCGTTGAGCGCTTCGGCACGTACTTCAGCGCCCTGATTCATCCCAGCGAAGTTCGCTGGAAACGCGTGTTTCGAACTCTCCAGGCTGGCGCAGCTCGAAGCGGAGGCTCATTGTGAGGGCTGAAGTGGAAGACGCCGTGGCCGTGGAAAAAGAAAAAGACATCCCTGCAAAACGCGACACCGTTTCGGACAAAGTCTGGCGCGAGATCGTCTCCTGGTTTTGGGTGATTCTGGCGTTCCTGTTCATCGAAGGAACGCTCGTGCAGGCGCGCGTGATTCCGAGCGGCTCGATGGAGCCGACCGTGCTGATCGGCGACCATCTGATCGTGAGCCGCATCGGCTACGACGCCGGAATCCCCTTCACCAACTATCATGTGCCGCTCTGGCGCGAGCCGAAGCGCCAGCAAATCACCGTCTTTCGCGCGCCGCTGCCCGAACAGGGATTTCCCGACTTCATCAAGCGCTGCATCGGCTTGCCGGGCGATACGGTGGAAGTCAAGCGCGGCGTGGTGTATGTGAACGGGCAGAAACTTTCCGAGCCCTACCGCGAAGATCCGCCCAATCCGACGGAAAACCGCCCCGCGATTCACGTTCCGCAGGGTGAATACTTCATGATGGGCGACAATCGCGAGAATTCCTACGACAGCCGCTACTGGGGATTTGTCCCGCGCGCCAACATCATCGGCACGCCGCTCATGATTTACA
>Ga0307479_10004400_pt1 | contig 12875 bp, 10 predicted proteins | sample atmos_gasesECM4C_FD_203743 | JGI IMG/M metagenome (GOLD analysis project Ga0307479, IMG submission 203743) | Hardwood forest soil microbial communities from Morgan-Monroe State Forest, Indiana, United States - atmos_gasesECM4C_515 | ecosystem: Environmental > Terrestrial > Soil > Temperate...
CTCAATCTTCGCCTGCACCCGCAGGCGCGCCGCGTGATCAATCACAAGCAAGTGCATGTGCTCCGCTATGGTGAGAGCTGGGGAGAAAGGTTGGTTGGCCCGGATATTTTGCCCCGCGAAGGCTACGAGGAGCCGCGCGAGATCGAACTGCCTCGTCGCCTTGAGCGAGATGGCGAGTCTTTCGAACTTCGGAGCGCGCGGTATCCCGATGGTAGATTGATCTTGCGAACATCCCAGCAACCACTTGCACGCGGGGAACTTGCCATGATGAATGCAGTCGATATTCTGGGCGAAGTCGGCTGCATCGGCTCCTATAGGATGTATGAGCTCGGGCCCATCCGGTATGCGCAGGAGGCAGAGTTCATTTACGGTGAGTGCGAGTGCCCAATTTTGGAAGACCCGGAGCTCAACAGCGTGCTCAACGACCGGGAAAAGCTAGCGGACAACGATTTGACTAGGGCACTGCTCAACTGGATACGCGAAAGGGTGGAAGCCTTAGCCGAGGAGATGGCGGAGCGCCGGCGCAGGGAACAAAAAGTTCGAGATCTCAGGCAGTCCTCGCTTTTCAACCAGGTTCTCGACAAATGGAAGAATCGTTTTATCCCTAAGCTTACGATTGAGCTTTTCGGGGGTGCGGGCACAGGCGATAGCTTCGGCGGAAGTGGCGGAGGTGGCGAAGAACCCAGTTCAAGAGGAAAAGCCACCGGCGGCGAGGGAGAGAGAGACAAGGGTACTGGCGAGGGCGGCGGCGGAGCAGGAATTGAGAAACGGAGGGCACCGGCATTCCCAAGAGTGTTGTTGTCTGGGTATGACACGGATCCGTTGGATCCGAACCCCACCGGTCCCTTCGAATGCGATCCACGGCATCCGCCCGTGTACCAGCGAGATGTGGACATCGATCAGGCCATCTACTGGATCAACACCTCGCGCCCGCTGGCTACCCGAATCATTGATCAGTACGGTGCCAGCGATCCCCGATGGCGCGAGTATTTGTTTCAACGCTACGTCGACATCATCTCGAAGCAGGCGATCCACGCACTCGGCCGGCGAGACCCTGAGTTGACTGCCGACAAAGTTGACCAATTGCTCGACGACGTTCTCTCGCGGGTTCATGATGCCGCGTCGACCGACTTGGAGGCCTTCCTCTTTGAGGAACAACTCAGCGGTAGCGTGGCGGCATCCTCTAGGTCATGAGGCCGACCTCGGAGTGCTTCTCCGGCGACCTTGCTCCGGGACTCGCAAGCTTTTAAACGGGCAATGACAATGGTGCTCTTGACCGGAAGTAGCGTGAGATGCCTGATGGCAGCTTAAAGGCGACGGCCTCTTATAATAGCTTCAACTTCGTCGATCTTTTCGCCGGAGTTGGCGGCCTAACCATCGGCTTTATGGGTGACTTGGAGAACGTTGATGCGCGCTTCATTCCGCGGCTACTCGTGGACTCGGACGAGGAGGCACGCGACACGTTCACCAGGAACTTCCCTGGAATCCCTTACCTCGTAACAGATGTGCACAGACTCTCGGGGTCGCAGATCCGCGATTTCATCGGGTTAGGTCCTCGCGACGATGTGCACCTCGTGATTGGCGGTCCACCATGTCAGGGCTTTTCGTGGCTGGGAAGACGTGCTTTGGATGATCCGAGGAACGTACATATCGTAGACCTGTTAAATATCGTTAAGGAGATAAGGCCGCTTGCGGCGTTGATAGAGAACGTGCCTCTGATAGTCACCTCACACGGAGGTCAGATTATTGAAGAAATCTGCGGCAGCTTGAGTGTTCTAGGATACTCATCCTGTGCCGACATCTTGATAGCGAGTGATTACGGAGTCCCGCAGCTCCGGAAGCGTGCTTTTGTTCTAGCATACCGAGGAGATTTGGGGCTGGCACCCTCTTTTCCTCAGCGTACTCACGAGCGCGTGATGTTCGCAAGCAATTTGAGGAATGGTGACCGAAGGACTCGTTTTGAGTTAGATAAGTTCCCATTTGTAAGTGTGGAGGAAGCGATTGGCGACTTGCCATCCCTTGAAGCTGGAGGTGGGGAAGAAGCTATGTTTTATAGATCACTGCCGATCTCAACCTACCAGTGCTGGGCAAGGGAAGGCTCTATCGCTATATTCAATCATAGATCGCGAGCACACTCAAGAGCCTTTGTACGAAAGATATCAGTCATAACTGAAGGAGGCAGAAACACGGAGCTGCCGGTCGGGCAGAGGTTCTCGGATACCTATTATAGCCAGGCATATGCTCGTCTCCATAGAGACGGCATAGGTCAGACGATCACCACGTGCTTCGGAAACCCCGGGTCAGGACGATTCATGCACTATCGGGACCTACGCGCCATTACGGTCCGGGAGGCGGCGCGGTTGCAATCGTTTCAGGACATTTATGTGTTTCATGGCACTCATGCGACACAGATGAGGCATGTTGGCAACGCGGTGCCCCCGCTAGTGGGGCGTGCACTCCGGGAACAGATTGCGAAGGATTTTGCGGCTGCTGGTGTGGGACAGCCAAAGCGGATAGGGCGGCCAAGGAGATTGGAGATGGAAGATCCCGCGCAGCGCTCTCGGATCATGCGTGCTGTGACTTCAAAGAATTCGCAGGCCGAGCTCGCTCTCCGGAAGGGGCTCTGGGCCTTGGGTTCACGTGGTTATCGGCTCCACAGCAAGGAGGCTCCCGGCCAACCGGATTTGTTATTCAGTCAATCGCGGGTGGTGGTTTTCGTCGACGGCTGCTTCTGGCACGGCTGTCCGAGGTGCTATCGCGCCCCGAAATCGCACAGCGAGTATTGGAACATGAAGGTGCGAAGGAACATGGAGCGAGATGCACGGATAAGCGCCGAGTGCAAGGAATTAGGCTGGCGAGTAATTCGGCTTTGGGAACACGAGGTCTTGAAAGATTCGTCGCGAGCGTGCCAGAAGGTGAAAAAAGGTCTCTTGGCCGCCGCTCGAATGGCGGAGATTAGAGCAAGTAAGTCTGCGCGCGACAAGGCGCGGGCTCGGAAGAGACCAGGAAAGCATTGGGAGTAAGAAGACCCGCTCGTGCGAGCGAGATTATTCTGATCGGCGCTTTGTAAATAGATCATCTGGATCTCTTTCGGTGTTGGCGAGCAAGAAGGTTCGAAGTGATAGTGCTGCTGCCATTGCTACGGCTATACCCCAGGCCAATCTACCAATCGAGGGATCGCTGTAGGTGCGATAGAAAGCGAATCCCGCTGCCGTGGGCGGACCAAGCACCAACAGGATGAGGATGCCCGTTGTCGAGCACATCGATACGACTCTCGCGCTTCTGCCATCGAGCACCTTGCTATCGTATGTTTCAAAGTTGCGGAGACTCGGATAATGAGTCAAGAGATCCAGGCCGTGCCGATAAATCGGAGGGCAAAGGCGCCGATAGAGAAGTGCCAGTGCCGTTCGGAGCTCGTGCGCCAGTCCTAGCCGGCCCCATGCCTGGTAATTGAGGAACGTGATCAGGAGTGGGAACATCAGAAGCAGCAGACCCGACTTTGTGACCTTAGCGCCCGCTAAAGTGACTTCAGTAACCAAACCGCTGTCTAAGAAAAGGAAGGCGAGGAACGCAAGCGTCATACGAGTGAAGTCCGATCCAATTGCCTTCTCTGTGGTCACGAGGTTAGCGTGCAAGTAATTGAGGAATTGCGGCACGACCTCGCCAGAAGCCTGAGTGCCGTCGAAGAGCGTGGCTATTTCAGAGTCAAGACTGTGCACCACCGAGGCGCGTTTCGCTTCCATAATCGGCTCTGAGGTGTAGCATAACAGCAAATCTCCTGGCGATGCGATTGCCACCCCGGCTTTCCTGACGCCCCCTGTCCTTTGCCACTCGCCGCGCGAGCTCGCCGCGCTCCGCCGGGCTCCCGATCCGGGGCGTAACCTCCCGCCGCATGGCACCGTCTGGCTGGAGTGTTTCCACGCCCGGGCGGGGTCCCGCGCGTCTTGCAGTGCCGCCGCGGCGGTGCCCTCCGGGAGTGTGCGAAAGGGGTCGGTGGCTGCGGGTGCAGGTGACCTTCTACCTGGGTGACGAGGACGTCGAGGCGCTGCGCTCGCTCGACCCGGATCGCGACTGGCGGGAGCTGCAACGGGGCGAGCGCGCCTGGGTGCTGCAGACCTACCTCCACCTGGCGCGGGCGGGATTCCCGGCCCGCCTCGCCTCCCGCCTACCCGACGCGGGCGTCGTCGTCTTCCACGCCAAGGAGCGCCAGGCGGTCGCGCGCCGCTTGCGCGGCGGCCGGCGGGGACTGGTCCTGGTGGCGATCCGCGGCGACGTCAAGGCGGCGCGTATCGCGGATTTCGAGGTGGTGCAGAACGGCAGCACGGCCGACGGCCGCAGGCAGTTCTTCGTCCCGCTCTGGCCCCAGCCCGGACTGATGCCCCGCGACGCCGGGCGCGGCACGACCCTCGCCCGCGTCGCCTACAAGGGCTTCCACCTCAACCTGCACCCGTACTTCCGCTCGCCGGACTGGCGGCGGTTCCTGGCGGCGCGCGGCATCGAGTGGATCGTCGACTCGGTTCCCTTCGAGGAGCGCGGCACGCAGGGGGAGCTGCTCGACTGGCCCGACTTCCGCGCCGTGGACGCGGTGCTCGCGGTGCGCCCGGCGGCCTGCCCGCGGCGGGATGGGAAGCCGGCCACCAAGCTCTACAATGCCTGGCTCGCCGGCGTCCCCGCCCTGCTCAGCCCGGACGTGGCGTTCCGGGAGCTGCGACGCTCGCCGCTCGACTTCCTGGAGGTGACGGGGCCCGAGGCGGCGAAGGCCACCCTCTGCCGTTTGCAGAAGGACCCCGAGCTCTACCGGCGCATGGTGGCGAACGGCCGCGTGCGCGCCGCCGAGTTCACCACCGGCGCCGTGCTCGCCCGCTGGACGGAGCTGCTTGGCGAGGTCCTCCCCTGGCGCCTGGCGGCCCGCGCCCGCGGGACCTACGGCAGCTTGCCCAGGGAGTCGAGCTGGCGCGCCTGGCGCAGGCGGTTCACGGTCGCCAGGATGCCGCCGGCGAGCACCACGTAGAGGCCCCCCCAGACCAGCGAGATCAGGGGCTTGCGGGTGACGTCGAGCGCCAGGCGGCCGGGGTTGGCGATGCCGCCCAGGTCGAGCAGCACCTTGCCGGTCGAGGCGTTGATGCCGGCGACCCGGACGGCGCCGCCGCCGGGCAGAGACTGCGGCGGCGTGTCGACCCGGCCGCTCGCCGGGTTGAGCCGGTAGAGCGGGCGCACCGCCGCGGTCTTGCCGTCCCGCGTCACCTCGAGCACCGCGCCGACGGTCACGGTGCGGCCCGCCGCCATCTGCACCAGGGCGTTGCCCTCCGCCTGCAGGTCGAAGCGCACGAAGCGCACCTGGGTCTGGCCGACGGCGCCGGCTTCCCCCTGTGCCAGCTCGAGGCGCGGCTGGCCGGGGTCGTACTCGAGCGGCGACACGTAGAGGTCCATCAGCGCGAAGTTGCGGATGTCAGGATTGACCATCAGCTGGCGCGTGCGGCTGTTGACGAAGAACTTCGGGTAGACCTTGAAGGTCTCGCCGTGGCGCGCCACCTCGACCTCCATGCGCTCCTTCTCGCGCCCGTGGCGCGGGATGAAGCGGGTGAAGGTGAGGGTCATGTCGCCGACCCGCTGCGGCACCCCCTGCACCAGCGTCACCTTGGCGCTGCGGTCGTAGCCGGCGGAGGCCAGGATGCCGAGCAGGATGACGCCGACCCCGACGTGGGCGAGGTAGCCGCCCGCCCCGGCCAGCCCGCCGGCGCGCGCCTTCTCCCAGGTCTTCTGCAGGTTGCTGCCGAAGGCGAGCGTGGCGAGGAAGACGAACAGCAGGTGGAGCGGCTGTTCGACCCGCCAGACCGCCGCCCCGATCGCCGCGGCGAGGGCGAAGGCGCCCGGCCACAGCAGCTTCCGCGCGATGGCGCGCGCCGTCTCGCCGCGCCAGGTGAGGTAGGGCACCAGCGCTAGCAGCAGGGCGACCAGCAGCGCGATCGGCAGGTTCACCCGGTTGTACCACTCCGGGGGGACCTGGCTGGTCTTGGACAGATCCGTCAACAGGCCGGGTGAGCTGCCCTGGAGGTGGAGGCCGCCGAGGAGGTACGCGGTGATGCGGGTGATCAGCGGCGACGACGTGCCGAAGAGGATCGCCAGCGCCGAGGTCAGCAGGGTGATCGTGGCCAGCACCATGAAGGTGCCGCGCGACAGCAGCGGGTCCTCGTTGGGCCTGGTGGGCACCTGCCGGAGCCGCGTCGCGAGCAGCCAGCCCGCGAGCAGCAGGAAGGCGCCCAGGATGCCGACCAGCCAGCCCGAGAGGCCGAGATCGACGAAGCTGTGCACCGAGAAATCGGCGAGCACGCCGGAGCGGGTGAGGAAGGTGCCGTAGAGGACCGACATGAAGACCAGCGTGGCGAGCACGTAGTTGGCGCGGCGGTAGCGGCCGCGCGTGCGCTCGAGGTGCAGGCCGTGGATCAGCACGGTGCCGAAGAGCCAGGGGATGAACGAGGCGTTCTCGACCGGGTCCCAACCCCAGTAGCCGCCCCAGCCCAGGGTCTTGTAGGCCCAGTAGCCGCCCATCAGGATGGCGGTGCCGAGCACCAGGAAGCCGCCCAGCGCCCACGGGAAGGCGCGCGCCGCCCAGCCGTCGAAGCGCCGCGTCCACAGCGCCGCCATGGCGAAGGAGAAGGGCACGGCGGAGAGGGCGAAGCCGATGAACATGATCGGCGGGTGGATGACCATCCAATCGTCCTGCAGCAGCGGGTTCAGCCCCTGGCCGTCGAGCGGCGCGTCGAGCCGCATGGCGAACGGGCTCTGGCGCACCAGGATGAAGAGCAGGCCGAGCAGGGTGAGCAGGTAGACGCCCATCACCGGCGGCTCGGACTTGCCGGCGGTGCGCTGCAGCGCGAGGCCGATCAGCGCGCCCCACACCAGCCAGATCATGAAGCTGCCCTGCTGGCCCGCCCAGAACGCGGCGAACTGGTAGTGCATCGGCAGATCGAGGCCGGAGTAGCGGTAGACGTAGTCGATGCGGAAGTCGCGCAGGGTGAGTAGCAGGATGAGCAGCAGGGCGGCCAGGCCGACCGCCGCGGCGAAGAAGACGTAGGCGCGGCGGGCGAACGGCAGCGCCGTCGCGTCGCCGCGCAGCACCATCGAGTAGCCCCACAGGCACGAGAGCGCGAACGCCAGGGCGCACCAGAGCGCCAGGGCGCCGGGCAGGTAGAGGTGCGTCACGTAGTCCAAGAGCGGGTCTCCTCGTTCTAGCTCCAGCCGCCGGCTCCTGCTGGCGACTCCGAGCCATTTAACCGGGGCGATCGAGGCCTACGTACAGCATCGATCGGATCGCCCCCCGCATCCCCTCGCTGCGGCAGCCTGACAGGCGGCCGGGAGGGACCGGGGACCGAGGCGGTCAGCTGTAGGTCTTCTCGACCTCGGCCCCCTGGTACTTGCTGGGGCACTTGACCAGCAGCTTGCTGGCCGCGAACTCCCTGGCGCCCGCGTCGTAGCGGCCGATGGCGACGATGCTGATGGCGTCCTCGAAGTTGGCGGGGCGCAGGCCATGGTAGCGCACCCGCACCAGGTCGTGGGTCTTGGGATCGCGCAGGGTGAAGGCCAGCGAGCCGCTGGCCTCCTCGTAGGCGGCGCTGCCCTTCTGCAGCGCCCCCGCCACCTGCACCACGCGGTTGGCCGCGCGCGCCTCCGGGTAGCCGACGTACGGCGTCAGCGTGTCGCGGAAGGAGGCGAGCGAGAAGCCGGCGAAGGCGAGCAACAGCAGCCCGCCGATCAGGTAGAGGCGGCGGTTCATGGTTCTGTCTCCCTGCCTGCGCTCGCGGCGGTCTCGACGAGCTCGCGCTCCGTCTGGTCCAGCCGGCGGTCCAGCCGCCTCAGGTACAGGAAGAGGCCGGTCCAGATGATCAGGTTCACTACCATCACCCATTCGATGCCGCCGCTCACCTTCATCGCCGGATCTCCACACCCTACTGTGTACTGGTGCGCGCCGAGGCGGCCGCGGCGCCTACCGCGGCGCCGGCGGCGCCGGCGTCGCCCGGGGCGCTCGCGCCATGGGCCTCGAGCACCCGGTCGGCGAGCGCCAGCAGCCGGGTGCGCAGGTCGTGCAGCCAGAAGAACAGCGCGGTGAAGCCCGCGCCGCTCGCCAGCAGCACCTGGAACATGCGCGTTTCCATGTCGCGCTGCCCGCTCGCGTTGATCACCGGCTCCGGGTGCAGCGAGAAGGTGATCCGCGGCACGACGAAGAAGAAGAACGGCGTCACCACGAGCCCCAGGGTGGCGTAGGCGGCCGCCAGCCGGGCGCGCTTCTCGGCGTCCTCGACCGAGTCGCGCAGCGCCAGGTAGGCACCGTTGAACACCAGCGCCATGACGATCGAGGTCTGCCGGGGGTCCCAGTTCCACCAGGAGCCCCACATGATGCGCGCCCAGATCGCGCCGGTGATGGTCGCCAGCACGCCGAAGAGTAGCCCCAGCTCGATGGCCGCGCGCGCGGCGCGGTCGCACCGCGGCTGCCGGGCCTGCCGCTTGCCGCCGAACAGGTAGAGCAGGCTCCACACCCCGGCGGTCAGGAACGCCACGAACGACGCCCAGGCCATGGGCACGTGGAAGAACAGGATGCGGCTCGACTGGCCGATGAACTTGGCCGCCAGCGGCGCGTAGAGGAAGGCGCCGACGATCACCGCCGCGATCCACAGCCAGAGAAACCAGGTGGCGGCCGTCCTCTTCATGGCATGGGTTCCAGACTGATCATGGATTCCAGACCGACGGAAACAGCATCAGGCCGGCGGTTAAGACTGCCCCATCATAGAGGAGAAGCTGCATCAACGCTACTCCCGGCGGCCCGCCGCTGAAGGCGCCGCGCGTCAGCTCGACGGCGAGCAGCAGCAGCGGCAGCAGCACCGGAAAGGATAGCACCGCGAAGAGCGTGGCCTTGCCGTGCGCCTGGGCGATGATCGCCGCCACCAGCGTGCTGCCCGCGGCCAGCCCGAAGCCGCCGGCGGCCAGCGTGGCCACGAGCAGCCCGGGCCGCGCCACGTCGAGGCTCATCACCGTGAGGTAGAGCGGCGTCACCAGCGCCTCGAGGGTGCCCAGCAGGGTGAGCGAGTAGGCGAGCTTGCCGCAGAACAGCGCGGAGGGGGTGGCCGCGAGACGCAGCGCGGTGGCGGTCTGTGTCTCCTCCTCGTGCACGAAGGAGCGCGGCAGGCCGGCGGCGGCGGCGAAGAGCAGGATCAGCCACAGCAGCACCGGCAGCGCCTCGCCGCCGCGGCCGGGCGCGGCGCCGAGCGGGCCCAGGCTGGCGCTCACCACCACCAGGGTGTTGATGGCGAAGAGCGCCAGGGTGTTGAGCGCGTAGCGGGTGCGCAGCTCGCTCCGCCACTCCTTGGCGAACACCGCCCCCGCTTCACGCGCCCAGGTCGAGGCTGGCCGCCACACGAGGGATCTCCAGGGGCACGGGGTTGGCGACGACGGCCAGGCCCGGCGCCTCGCCGGGGCCGGCGCCGGGCGCGAGGTGCTCGGCCAGGAGGCCGCGGGCGATCGCCGCGCCGGCCGCGTCGAGGTTCTGGAAGGGCTCGTCGAGCAGCAGCAGGAGCGGCCGGTGGAGCAGCGCCCACGCCCAGCGCAGGCGCTGCCGCATGCCGGAGGAGAGCGCCGCCGCCGGGCGGTCGGGAGGCAGCTCGAGGCGCCGCCGCAGCTCGTCGCCGCGCTCGCGGCCGAGGCCGCGCAGGCGGGCGAAGAAGGCGAGGTTCTCGGCCACCGTGAGCTCGCCGTAGAAAGCGACGTCGGGCGCCACCAGGCCGACGCGGCGCCGGCGCCCCGCGGCGTCCAGCGGCGGGCCGCCGTCCTCGCGGTAGTCGATGGTGCCCGAGTCCGGCGCCAAGAGGCCGGCAAGGCACCGCAGCAGCGTGCTCTTGCCGGCGCCGTTGCGGCCGGTGACGAGAAGCGCCTCGCCCGCGGCGACCGACGCCGAGACGCCGCCGAGCACCGCCAGCCGGCCGAAGCGCCGGCGCACCTCGGTGAAGCTCAAGGCGGGGAGCATGCGCCGCGAGTATAACCTTGCCGGGCGCGCGCCCCGGACATACCATGCCCGCGACGGCGTGGGCCTCGGGAGCCCCGACCCGCAAGGGTACCGCTACCGGGATCGATCCCCGCAACCGATGCGACCGATGCGACCAAAGCGACGTCCCCTCCTCGTCTTCCTTGCCCTGGCGGCGGCAGCCGGCCTGGGCTCGGCCGCGGCCGGGGCGGCGCCGGCGGCGGCCGCGGCGAAAGGCGGCGGCGCGCCGCCGCCCGACCTGCCCGAGATGCGGACCCCCGATCTCGACCTGCGGGCCATGCTGCTGCTGATCGCGGAGCGCCGGGTCTACGAGCCGGTGACGGTGCTGCAGGCGCTCAAAGGGGGCACGGAGGTGCGCGCCGAGCTGGCCTCGGCGCTGGCGCGCACTCCGGGGGCGGAGGCGCGGTCGGTGCTCGAGGGGCTGCTGATCGACGACCAGGCGGAGGTGCGGCGGGCGGCGGCGTTCAGCCTCGGCGTGCGCGGCGAGGCCGCCGCCGCGGCGGCGCTGCGCCGGGCGATGCACGACCCCGATCGCGAGACCGGGGCGCTGGCGGTCGAAGCGCTGGGACGGCTGGCGACGCCACTGGTCGAGGTGGCCGGGGAGCTCTTGTCCCTGCCCGAGGAGGAGCGCTGGGCGCGCCTGCTGCCGTACCTGTTCCGCTTCCGGGACGAGGCCCGGCTGCCGCTGGCCGAGCACGGCCTCGGGCTGGCCGATGCGGAGCTGCACCGCTGGGCGGCCTACGCCGTGGCGCGCGACCCGCTGCCCGGCGAAGCGCCGCTGCTGCGGCGGCTGGCCGGAGACCCCGATTCGCAGGTGCGGGCGTGGGCGGCGCGCGGCCTCGGCCGGGTGGGCGGCGTCGCGGACCTGGCGGTGCTGGCGCCACTGCTCGGCGATCCGGCCGCCGGTCCGGTGGTGGAGGCGCTGCGCGCCGGCGCGGCGCTCGCGGCTGCCGGCGATCGCGGGCGGTCCGCGAAGCCCGCCGCCGCCCCTCCCGGCACGCTCGATGCCCCCGGCGGTTGGCGGAGGCGCCTGCTGGCGCTGCTCGCCGATAGGCGCGCCGGCGTCAGGATCACCGCGATCGAGGCCGCGGCCGCCTGGCTGCCGGACCCCGAGCTGGGGGCCGCCCTGGCGGCGCGCGCCGCCGGTCCGGCGGTGGCGGCCGCCGCGCCGGGTCAGGCCAGGCCGGCCCCGCCGGGAGCTCCGGCGGGCACCTCGCCCGCTCCGCCCGCTCCGGCCTCTCCGGCGCCGGAGGCGGTTGCGTCGCCGGCGGCGGCGGTGGAGCAGGGCATGGCGCTGGTCTCCCTGGCGCATGGCCGGGACCCGCGCGCCTCGGCGCTGGCCGCGGCCGCGGGCCGGGCGGCGGAGCCGCGGCTGCGGGCGCTGGCGGCGGAGGCGGCGGCGCTGCTGGGCGACGGCGCCCTGGCGCGCCGCCTGGCCGCCGACCCCAGCGCCCTGGTGCGCGAGGCGGCGCTCACCGCCCGCCTGTGGTCCGCGCCCCCGCCGGCCAAGGCGCCGGGAGCGGGAGCGGCCGGCAAGGCGGGCGGGGCCGCCGGCGGTCCAGCACGCCGCGGCGCCGGCGAGTCAAGCGCGGCGCGGGTGGCGGTCGCCGCCCTCGCCGATCCGGACGAGGGAGTGCGCACCACGGCCTGCGGCTGGCTGGCCGACCATCCCGCGGCCCGGGCGGCGGTCCTCGCCGGCGCCCTGGCCGCGGCGCTGCGCGACGAGTCGATCGAGTCGCCGCTGGGCGCCATCAAGGCCCTGGCGGCGCGCGGCGCGGCCGAGCCGAGCGAGCGCGGCGCGGCGGTGGAGCTGCTCGAACGGCTCGGCGCCCAGCCGAGCTACGCCCTGCGGCGGGAGGCCGCCGCCGCCCTGGTGCGGCTGGGGCGCCCGGCGCCGGCGCTCGGTCCGGTCCGCGGCCTCGACGCCGGCGGCGCCGGGGAGGACCTGGCCTCCTACCGCGAGATCGTCGAGCGCACGCGCCGGGCGCGCACCGTCGAGGTGCGCACCAACCGCGGCAGCTTCCGGGTGCGCCTCGACTGCCCGCGGGCGCCGCGGACATGCCTGAGCTTCCTCGCGCTGGCCGGCCAGCACTTCTACGACGGGCTGCTCTTCCACCGCGTGGTGCCCGACTTCGTCATTCAGGGCGGCGATCCGCGCGGCGATGGGTTCGGCGGTCCGGGCTACGTCCTGGGCGACGAGCTCAACCGCCTGCGCTTCCGCCGCGGCGTCGTCGGCATGGCGCTGGCCGGGCCGGACACCGGCGGCAGCCAGTTCTTCATCACCCTTGCGCCGCAGCCGCACCTCGACGGCGCCTACACCGCCTTCGGCGAGGTGACCGCGGGCGCCGAGGTGGTGGACGCCATCCAGGCCGGCGACCGCATCGAAGCCATCGTCGAGGTGCCCTGACCTCCGGCGCCACGGCCTGCCGGCGGCCCCGGGGAGCCGAGCCTGGTCGGCGGTCGGTCGGCCGGCGGCCCCGCGGCGGCAGGCGACGTCCGAGGGACGAGGCCAGGTCAGGGCGGTCCGGCACTTGCGCTACACTCTCGCGGATGACGAGCAGGATGCTCTCCGCGTTCGCCCTGGCGCTCGCCGTGCCGTCCGCGTTCGCCGCGCCGCGGCCGCCCGCCGCGCCGGCGCCCGCAGGGGCCGCCGCGGGGGTGGCCGCTGCCGACCCCAAGGTGCTCCTGGGACCGGTCACCCGCCAGCAGGTGGAAGCGGCGGCTCCCGAGTGGGTGCAGGCGGGCGTCGAGGCGCAGCCCGACCTCGCCGCGGCGCGCGCGCTCGCCGCGGTCGCGCCGGGCGCCGAGGTCACGGTCCTGCTGGGCACCTGGTGCAGCGACA
>Ga0307479_10004401_pt1 | contig 12874 bp, 10 predicted proteins | sample atmos_gasesECM4C_FD_203743 | JGI IMG/M metagenome (GOLD analysis project Ga0307479, IMG submission 203743) | Hardwood forest soil microbial communities from Morgan-Monroe State Forest, Indiana, United States - atmos_gasesECM4C_515 | ecosystem: Environmental > Terrestrial > Soil > Temperate...
CGTTGATCAGAATGTTGTCCTTTCCGTAGGCCTTCGAGAGGGTCTTCGTCAGGTTGTTCAGCGCGGCTTTCGAAGCGTTGTAATGCGGCATCAGCGCGTCCGGCTGGGTACCCGATTCCGAGGAGATATTGATGATTCGCCCCCATTTCTGTTTTTGCATCGAGGGCAATACCGCGCGAGTCATGCGGACGGCCGAAAGAACGTTCAGATGGAAAATTTCGATCCACTCGTCGTCGGTAAGATCCTCGAAGGCTCCGAATCTTCCGATCCCACCCGCATTATTGACAAGAATGTGGACCGTTCCGAAGCGCTTGATTGTCTCAGCGGCCAGACGCTTCACGTCGTCGGGCTTCGCAACATCGGCCACCACACTTTGGGCCATGCCGTTTGCTTTGTGAATCTCCGCGACGACTTTCTTAAGATCGTCAGCCCCGCGCGCGCTGACGATTACCTGGCAGCCTTCCCGGGCGAGCGCCATGGCAATCGAACGGCCGATTCCTTTGCTCGATCCAGTAACAATTGCCACTTTGCCCTTTAGTCCCAATTCCATTTTGGATTTCTCCTCATCCGTCCCTGGCAGCCCAGAGCTTTCGTGCGCACACCCGAGACGTAACCCGAGGGATAGTTTACATTCCTTATGGGAAATGACATCAAGGCGTTTTTATTGCACATGATTGGTAACTGTTCGAGTGCGTGGGCTGGGATGAGGAAGAGGCGCGCGCTGGGCGTGCGCGACTAGGCTTTCTGTATCAGGACGTCCGTGGACTTGATCACGGCAGCAACCGTGTCCCCGACCTTAAGCATCATTTCCTCTGCGCTGCGGCGCGTAATCACGCTCTCGACCGCGTGCTCGCCCACTTGAATCACTACGTGGGCCATGATTGTTCCCAATTTGAGCTCGGTGATCTTGCCTACGAAGCGGTTGCGCGCAGAGAGTCGCATGGCGATAAGTCTACCCTGAGGTAGGAGCCATGTCGAGCGGGAGATCGACTCGCGCGAGGCCCCCTCGACGAGAAACTAAGGCGTGATGGTAAACGAATAGTTTCCGTCGCAATCAATATTGACCGGGCCGAGAGGAATCCAATCGAATTGATCGATATCGATTCGGCCATAAAAGCTCGACGGTCCGTTGGGAATAGATGCGGTGAGTTCGCCGCCCGCGGGAACAGTGCCGTTGTAGTCGCCGCCCATGAAAATGTGCACCACGGCTGTAGTCCAATTATCCACGTGAACCACGCACACCTTCGGCGCACTGCTTCCCGGTTTCGGTCTCAACTTGCTGGCGTCAAGAGCCGTTGCACTCTCGAGTGTGCTGGTGGTGGTGCGGCTTTTCACATAGGGATCGGTGCCGGACATCGGCGGATGGCCTTTCGTGCGAATCACTTTCCGCTTCGCCGTCGCGGTGCTCTTCGCCGAGGACTGATCCTCCTGCTGAGCCGACGCAGGAGCCGCAAAAGCGAGCAGAGCAAGAACGGCCGGGAAGAAGAGAAATGCGAAGACACGTTTCGATCGACGAGTTGGGTTCACGAACTCCCTCCGGAGCCATCCCCTCACAAACCCTGGACATTTGTCAACCCATTCGCTAAATGGAAGGCGCGGCGGTTGGTTCGAAGCGGAACAAAGAGCAATGGTGCTGCAAGGAACGCGCGCAAGGATACGGCCGAGGAGTTCTTGCCGGAACAATGACAATGATTCTGCTATTGTGCGGTCGTTACGAGAGTTGAATCTGCACCAAGCCAGGCATGGCAGACGCCGCGTCTCGCAAAAGCATGCCTGCCGTGCGAATACCGGTGCGGATAAACGATTTCTCGCAGTCGGCCGTCGAAGGACCCCGCATATCGCCTTCCATGTAAGCAAGTCCGGGACAGCGCGTGCAGGTTCCCAAATGTGAGCAGGAAGAGCAAGTAGGCAGGTCTTTCGCGCGAATTGAACGGACTTGCTCCAATTGCGAGGAGCTGCGCCAGATGTCAAGAAATTGCTGCCGGCGAACGTTGCCGCATGGCAGAGGAAACTGCACGCAAGGATACACGTCGCCGTACGGGGAGATGTAGCAGGCCGTGTGTCCGGCGCTGCAAGGCAAACCTTCGCGCACATCTTCATCCACAGGCGGAGGCGGAGCACAGAAGCTTTCGACATCGCCCACCAGCTCGGCATTGTGAAACACTTCACCCAGTTCCTGCGCCGGCAAACGGAGGCGCAACACGGAAGTATTGCCGTCGATCATCGGCGTAATGGTGGGGTCGAGCGTGTAGTGCGCGCCGAGCTGCGCTGCCAGCGCTCGCACGCCCTCGCTGTCGCGCGAATTCCCTCGCATCAAGACGTTGGCGATGGTCACCTTCAGGCCGTGCAACCTCAACAGGCGAATCGCCGCCAGCGTCCTGTTCAGTGAACCGGCCACTTTCGTGGTCGCGTCATGGACTTCGGCGCGATGTGAATAAACGCTGATTTGCACTTGTTCCACACCAAGGGCACGGAGCCGTTTTGCCTCTTTTTCCCTGAGCAGCACAGCGTTCGTTTTCAATTTCACGTTGAAGTGCAGCGAGCGCGCGCATTCGATGATCTCGAAACAATCGCGCCGCACAAACGGTTCGCCGCCGCTCAGCGTCAGGAAGAAGACGCCTGCATCAGCGAGCTGCCGCAAAACGCCCGCGATTTCGGCGGCCGTCATTTCGCCGCGATCGTCGTGCTCCAGATAGCAGTGCTCACAACGCTCGTTGCAGCGGTACGTGACGTCCAAGTGCACGCTCAGCGGCACGCCCAACCCCAGCGCTTTCCGGTTCAATTGCTCCATCAGGCTCATGGGTTCACCGCGGCGCCAATCGGAGCGCTTGTTTCGACGACGGGAATCGGCCGGTCGGAGATATGCAGGATTCCATGACGCGCCAGCTCTTCGGCAAATGCCAGGGCGTCGGGGTAGGCCACTTGGGGCAAAACGTCGAATTCCGCACAAACGCGCCGATTTACAATTTCAGAAAGCGAAGTGCGGCCATCAGCGGCTTGCCAGATGACGGTCGCCACTTCGCTGAGATTGAACAACCTCGAGTCCGTGGCGGACATGACGATTGTTTCCTCTCCCAGGACGCGATAAGCAACCTGCCTGCTGCGCGCAATGTATTTTTCATTCATGCGATTCTCCTCAGCCGATCAGGTTCCATACGCTTGCCTCCGGTTTGAAAATCAGCCTGGACACGCGCACTTGCGACACAAACCGGAGCGCGGAGTCAAACACGCGCTTCACCAATCCCGGATCATGCGCAAAAAACAGAATGTGGCGCAGCAGGGCGCGCGCCGCCGCAAGCTCTTCCACCTTTTCCACCCGGTTGACACAGCCTTGCTCCAGCAGGAAGGCCGTCTTCAGCGGCGCGGAAACGTTGGCTCCCACGCGCGCCAGCTCGCCTGCGAAGGGCGTCCCATATGCGCGATAGCCGGCTCCCGTTCTGCGCACGTACGAAACTTCATCAGTGAGCAGGGTCGCGTCCGGCGGTGCCAGGCGCGAAATGGTTGTCTTTCCCGCGCCGGACACGCCCGCAAACAGGAAGGCACAGCCGCGGCGCGCTGCGCTCGCTGCATGGATCAGAAAACCGCCTTCCTCCGCGAGAACCAGCGAGTGGGCGATTCGCAGCACGGTGTCAATTGCATAGGGATTCGCGGACTGGCGCAGCCAGCCGCGGCGCGTTCGTGTGTCCCATTCAGCATGAAAATCGCCGCGGTCAATGTGCCATACGAATCCCTGCCTGCGAACGCGGGCATCCTCATCCGACGGCTGCAAAGGTAGCTCCAGGTAAACCTTGAATTGACAAGCAGGAACTGCAGCTTGATTCACGAAACCGGCATAGCGCTTTTCGAGGATGCCGCGAAAATTGGCGTCGCTCGATTGAAGAAGAATCGGAATGCCGCCAATTTCGACCGTGACCCCAAGCGGGTCTCTTGCAGATTGAACGCACGCAGAAGGCAATAGAGCTGCGCCCATCTAGGAACTCTTCCTGTTGAATTTACAACTGTGTTGCGTGGGAGAGATTTTTCCGCACGCCAGCGCCATTGTTTCGAATATGCTTTCGTGCTCGAAGGCAGGCTTGCTGTAGGGCTTTTTGGCCTTTCCGGACGTGCTGGGCGGCTTTTCGACTTCATCACCGCGCGCTTGAGGGGTATCGTTCATTCAAGCGCCGCCTGTCTTAGAGCCGGTCTTGTCGTTGCTAACAATCCACTCAACCCCCGGGCGGAAGTGCGCTCAAACAAAAGCGCGCACGCGTGCTCCGCCCAAAACACCATTCAAGATCAAATTGTCCCGATAAAACGAGAGGGAGCAGCCACAAGTGTCGGCGGACATCCAAAACCCGTCAATACAGATGTCCCGCTTGCGTGTCGTTCTTGTGACTATGGGTTTTGGGTAGTGACTATGGGTTTTCGGATGTGATTGCGTGTTTTGCGGGCGAACCTAAGACGGAAGCCTCTGGGCTCGGCGGCTGAAGAAACCGTACTTGCGGAGGAGTCGAAGCGGCCGCAGGGCTAGGTATAACGGCGCGAGAGGTTGGGGTAAACGCGCTATTTCCCAGTCCTCTTCGGCCGGCATCACGGCTAGGCGAAAGGTATAGCGCCATCCGGCAAAAGCCCCCGGAAGCATGCGCCTGCGGAAATGAAACCGGCCGGCGGCGTCGAGGACGTGCAGGTTGCGGCTCAGCAACCTTCGTTCTACTTCTTCTGCAAGCGCTACCGCCCCATGGTCCGCACGGACGCGGCGAGCAATTTCGTCCGGCAAAGACGCATCCAGAAGACTGGATGCGAGCGCCAGGCCCAAGTGAAGCATGCGCTGCGTGCGAAGGGATTCGGCCCGCTGGATAACGGCGTCCCAATCCAGATTCGGATGTGACTGAACCATTTCCGAAATATCCGCGATCCAGGAAAGGCGCTCCCAGAAATCCTTGGATCCATGGACGCACAGGATCGGAATATTGTCTTCGGCTGAAAATGTGCGGACCTCGTGACCGCCGACCATGACCGGCACCGAGCGCCGCGCAAGCCCGTCAAGATCGGGAGGTGCCGGAAAATGCCGCAGCGTGCGTTCCGTATGAAGCTCCACGATCACGCGGCGCCCTTCATCTCGGTAGTGGTACTCACCTGGGATGAGCGATGCCGCCGCATCCGGAGCAACGGTCCAATCAAACTTCGGGTGATAACCCAGTCCGGTCATTACCTCGTGCGCTTTCGCCATGTCGCGCTGGCGCAGCACGATGTCCAGGTCGCCGAATTCTCGCAGAGCCAGGTCGCCATACGCCTGAGCAGCGAGAGCGGGTCCTTTGTAAGGCAGCGTCTGGACTCCGGCGGAGTGAAAGAACTCCAGAATCTTGATCAGCTCCGCCGTCAGAAACAGGCTTCGAACCGTGTTTGCCCGGCAAGCAGCGTGCAGTTGGTCCTTTCCAGCGGACGGCACGGAATCCGGCGCGATCGCGCGAACCTGCCGGTCGAGCAGAGGCGTGACCGCGCTTTCGGTTGCTTCCGAAAGAAGAAATTCCCAATCGAGCGACCCGCGAACAATCTCCTCGATTTGCTTCGCCGCGGTGGCGGAGACGCGTGTTCTGGCGCACAGAACAAGCAGCCGTTTTTCAGGGCACGCTGAGATCTTTGTTGAAGCGGTCATGTGGGTTCCAAAGGCTGAAAACGATTCTACGCTACCTGAAGGGCGGCACAACCGGGGGATTCTGATGTGAGGTTACGAAACTGTTTCGACGGCAAGAATCTCGCGAAGTTTGGACAAGAGTGCAATCAAGGTGAAGGGTTTCTGCAGAAGCACGGCGTCGGTTTCGAGAATCCCGTGATGAACAACGGACTGATCCGTGTAACCGGACATGTAAAGGACCTTGATGCCGGGGTGCATTTTGGTGACGCGGTCGGCAAGCTCGCGCCCGCTGATTCCCGGCATCACGACGTCCGTCATCAACAGATGGATCGGCCCATCATGCATTCCAGTTAATTCCAGGGCGGCGTGGCCATCCTCCGCTTCGATCACGGTGTAACCGCTCATTTCCAGATACTCTCGCGCCAGTTCGCGGACGCCTTTCTCGTCTTCCACCAGCAAGATTGTTTCTGAGCCGCGAAGCAACGTGGGCGTCACGCTCCCGCGATCGTGCCCGATTTCCGGGCGTTCTTCCTCGATCTGCGGGAGATAAACTTTGAAGCTCGTTCCTCGCCCCGGTTCGCTGTATACCCAAATGTAGCCGCCGCTCTGCTTTACGATGCCATAGACCGTTGCGAGGCCGAGGCCGGTTCCCTTTCCCTTTTCCTTGGTGGTGAAGAATGGCTCGAAAATGTGCGCTTGCGTTTCAGCGTCCATCCCGCAGCCGCTGTCGGTCACTGCCAGCATCACGTACTTGCCGGGCGAAAGCACCTCGGGCGGATGCGCGTAACCTGCATCAATTTCGATGTTTGCGGTTTCAATCGTCAGACGGCCGCCCTCGGGCATCGCGTCGCGGGCGTTGACGGCAAGATTCAAAATCACCTGTTCGATCTGGCTGCGATCGGCCTTGATCAATCCGAGATCAGGGGCGGAGGAAGCTTCCAGTGCGATGTCTTCGCCGATCAGCCTGCGCAGGATCTTTTCCATGTCCGCCACAACGCCTTGGATGTTCAGGACGGTGGGCGCCAGCATTTGTTTGCGGCTGAACGCCAGCAATTGCCGCGTCAGCGATGTCGCCCGCTGCGAAGCCATCTGTATCTGTTCGGCGTTGCGCCGCAAAGGATCCTCGGACGGCAGCCGCTCCGCGAGAAGGTCGGCGTAGCCTTGAATCACCATCAGGAGGTTGTTGAAGTCGTGTGCGATGCCGCCCGCCAGCCGGCCGACTGCTTCCATTTTCTGCGCCTGGCGGAGCTGCTCTTCGAGCTGTTTGCGGTCCGTGATATCCAGCGCCATGCAGATCGCGCCTTGCACGACGCCTGCCTCGCCGCGCAACGGCTCCACGTGGCAGGCGTAGGAACCGCCTTTCCACTCGATGTGAAACGTGACTGGCTCGCCCGCAACGGCACGGCGGTGCGCCGCCACGGGCAAGAAACTGCCGTCTGCCGTTTCGAAGTAGTCGAGGAGCGACATGCCCACCAATTGATTCGGCTTCAGTCCCAGGCGAGCGAGTCCGGCGCCCAGCGCCGAAGTAAAGCAGAGGTTCTTGTCCACCGCCCACAACACAGCGGGCAATTGCTCCACCAGAACGCGCAGCCGGGCTTCGCTTTCTCGCACCTTTGCTTCCGCTCGCTTCCGCTCGATGGCGACAGCGACTTGTCCTCCGACGGAGGAAAGGAACTCGAGGTCGCGCTCGGTGAAAGCATCCTCCGCTTCGTAGTGTTGGACCACAAGAACGCCGATGGTTGCACCCGGCGTGCGCAAAGGCGCACCGAGCCAGGAAGGCGACGGCGTTCCTACAAGCTCGACTTCGCCCCTTTCCGCGAGGTCATCGAAGGCTTTCTGGGGTATCAGCATCGCGTTTCCAGTGCGATATACGTAAGCCGTGCAGCTCCTCCCGACTTTCTGCGGCGGCGGTGCAACGTCGTATTGATCCACGAAGAATGGGAAATGAAACATTCCCGTCGAAGGCTCATAGAGGGCGACGAAACAGTTCTCGGCGTAAACGACCTTTTTCAGCGCCTGGTGAACGAGCTGCAAGAGATCATCCAGATTGTCCGTCACGTTAACGCCATGGATGATTTCGAAGGTCACCTGGCGCTCGAGTTCGGCGCGCTTTCGCTCCGTGATATCCTCCATCGTTCCTTCGTAACTGGTGATTTTCCCATTGGCGTCGCGGACTGCCCGCGCGTTCTTGGCGATCCAAATCCGCGTGCCGTCCTTCCTACGAGCTTGATATTCAAAGTCCTCGACGGAGCCCCGCGCTTCCATGATTCGCTCGAATTCGTCGCGCCTTTGGAGATCCACATAAATCTGCGCACCGATATCGTGGATGCTTTCCGTCATTTCCGCGGGCGACGCGTAGCCGCACATCCGCGCCAGAGCGGGATTGACGCTCAAATACCTGCCATCCGGTGTCGCCTGGAAAATTCCTTCTATTGCGTTTTCGAATAGCCTGCGGAATTTCTCTTCGGCCCGTCGCTGGGCCTCTTCGGCGTGGAGGCGTTCCGTAATGTCTTCGTACATTGCGAAGCTGCCGATCAGTTTGCCGTTTACGAGGAGAGGAACGCCGAGAATCTGAACATCCACAAGGGAACCGTTCTTATGTTGCCGCTTCGTCTTTGCCCGCACCAACTGTCCGGCACCCGCTCTCCGGGTGTATTCCGTTGCTTCACCGAACAAGCCAGCGGGAGCAACCAACGGATCGAGTTCTTGGCCCAGAGCCTCCTCCGTGGGATACCCGAACAGCAGCTCAAACGCGGGATTACACATCTGAATCCGGCGGTTCGCGTCAAGCACAACAACCGCCATCGGATTGTTCTCCGTCAGCGCCTGCAGGTAGGCAACCTTCAAATAAGAAGATTGTTCTTCGGCCCTCGGTTCGGCGTCGCGCGGGACGGCTTTCTGCGCGGGTGGCTTGGCAGGCAGGTCGATGGCGGCGAGGAGATGTGCTTCGGACTCGCCTCGCACAGGTTGCGAGGAACGCGAGGAACCCCCTCGCTTGGGACGAAGCGTCTCCGTTCGGCTCGGCATAACCCTCAGAAGAGATAGCCCAGGATCGGAGCGAAAACTTCGTCACTCCGTTGGAAAAGTCCCCACGCCAATTTATAGCGGGCCAGGCCCCGAACCGACAATGGTACCTTCGTACCAAAGCCGTACATTTCACGACACTTACGTTTACTTTGCTGGTTTTGGCGAGGGAGGCGCGGGAACAGCGGCACCGTCTTTACGAGGATCGGAGCCGCCATAATTCACCCCGGTTGAAAAATCCCGGCGAACCGCCTGGCCTCCGCCCACATTGGAGGAGAAACCGCCGCGAAGTTCGATTTGGTGTCCACGCGTCGCGAGCGCATCGCGAACACTCGAAGAAATGCGGTCCTCCATCAGGACATCACATCCCGCGAACGTTTGCTTTGTAAACCGCGCAGCCTCGAGTGCCGCCTGAATGTTCATGCCGAAGTCTACAATGTTTGAGACGAACTGCGCGTGGGCCTGCGCCTGGTTGAACCCACCCATGATCCCGAAGGCGATGCGGTCTTTGTCGTGCGTCATGAAACCAGGAATGATTGTGTGCAAGGGCCGTTTGTGCCCCGCGAGGGCGTTGGGCGAGCCCGGGTCCAGGGAGAAAAGTCCGCCGCGATTTTGCAAGGCGAAGCCGGTCCCCTCCGCAACGATGCCGGATCCAAAACCGGAGAAATTGCTCTGGATCAGCGACACCATATTTCCGTCGCGGTCCACCACGGTCAGATAGGTGGTATCACCCGCCGTCGGGAAAGCAGGCTCGCCCGGCGCGACATTGCAATTAGCTCGAGCCATATCGATCCGTTTCGCGCGTTGCGCGGCATAGTCCTTCGCCAGCATTCCGGCAACAGGCACCCGGCTGACCTTAGGATCTGCGACATAGCGCAACAGATCCGCGTACGCCAGTTTCTTCGCTTCGATCATGGCATGGAGTGCGTCCGCGGAATTGTGGCCAAATTGCCCGAGCGGAAACGTTTCCATAATGTTGAGCATCAGGAGCGCCGCAATCCCCTGTCCGTTCGGCGGGATTTCATAGACTGTCCATCCGCGATATGTCGTCGAAATCGGATCCACCCATTCGCTCGCATATTCTTCCAGGTCCTCGGAGGTCATCGTACCGCCGAGTCTCGATGACGATGCAACCATGCGCCGCGCGATGTCGCCTTTGTAGAAAGCGTCGCGGCCACCGGAGGCGAGGAGCTCGAGAGAGCGCGCCAGATCGGGGTTGCGGAAGATCTCGCCGAGCCGGGGCGGCCGGCCATTCACCAGAAACGTCGAGGCGGCATTCGGATCGGCTGCGAGCTCCCTTTCAGTTCCTTCCCAATACTGAGCGTCGAATTCGGGAACAGGAAACCCGTCGCGCGCGTAGTGAATCGCCGGGGCGAGAACGTCCGCAAATTGCTTCGTGCCGAAGCCCGAGAGCAGCTTCGACCAACCATCCACCGTCCCAGGGACCGTCACGGAGTCGATTCCGCGGATCGGCATATTATCTAGGCCCTTCGCCTTGAGGAATTCGATCGTCAGCTTGGCGGGGGCCCATCCGCTCGCGTTCAAACCGTAAAGCTTCCCCGTCTTCGCGTCGTAAACGATCGCAAACAAGTCGCCGCCGATGCCATTCATCATCGGTTCGACGACTCCCATCACGGCGTTTGTTGCCACCGCCGCGTCGATGGCATTGCCGCCCCGCGAAAGAATCGTTGCACCCGCCTGAGCGGCAAGAGGACTCTCCGCCGCAACGATACCGTCTCGCGAGACAACCATGGAACGGCCTTGCGTGCGGTCCTGTGCGCCGGCCGTGCCGGTTACGATTGGAAGTCCCATGACTGCCCCCAGAAGAACGAGGAGAATGGCACGAATCCTCGGGGTTGGAAAAAAGAAAGTGGAAAAGGAGGCGGCTCCGGCAGCGAAATTCGAAATCGGAAATTTGAAATTCGTCAACCCGGAGCCAGCCGAATGCCCGCCCTTGTGTCGCACTGTTATTTCTTGGGTCTGGATTCCGGCGGCACAACGCCGCTGGCGCGGTAGTAGGCAACCAGCAGACCGTAGTGCTCGCCCATGTGCTCCGTGTAGCCGATCCAATAGTCGAGATGCTTCAAAGTACCGGCGTCACCTTCCTTCTTGATTTCCGCTGCGGCGTCTTCAATCGACTTCTTGAGGAAAGCTACGGTCTTCTCTTTCGTCGCATATTCGCTTACGGGCGGATCATTGCGCGCGTCGCCCATTTTCGAATTGGTTGCGTGGTTAAGCAAATCGTAGTTCGAGCCGGCAATGTGCAGCACCACCTGCTGGAACGTGCGTACATCTTTATTCAGGCGGTAGGTGTACTTGTCTTCCGGCCAATCCTGGGCCATGGTGACGAGCCGGCTGCCCACGTCATTCCAGTTTTCGAGAACAGCTTCGCTGGGTGTTCGCTGCTTTGCGGGCTGCTGCCCTTCCTGGGCGCGAACCGTGCCTGCAAGACTCAGCAGAGCCAGAGCCGCGAACGAAAAAATCGGACGAACGAGTTTTGTCACAGGAAACCTCCCCTCTAAATTGCCCACTGCTTGCCCCAAGGATGGCGATAGCCTACCGGGGATTACCCGCGGTGTCCAGCTATGCAGGGTCAGGCGAATTTGTCCGTGCAGGCCGCGTCCGGTAAGATGGTGCGTGAGTTTTTGAGCGCATTCGCAGTCGCGCGCCACCACAACAAAGGCAAGAACCATCGAATTGAGCCCAGCCGACCAGAGCTTGCAGAACGAAATAGACCAGATCGCCCGCGCGGATCATTCCGATCCGTTTCGCGTGCTGGGCCCGCATTGGATCGAGCGCGACGATAAACTGCGCCTTGCGATTCGCGGGTTCCGGCCCGGCGCGAAGGAAATGCAAGTGGTTTGGAGCGCTTCCGGAGAAGCGGTTCCGGCAGCGCAAATTCACAGCGCGGGCCTCTTCGAAGCGTTGATTCCGGAGACCGTGCAGTTCGAGCCGGGCAAAGCAATCCCGCCGGACGCGTACCGGCTGCGCTTTCGCTTCGAACCCGCCGAAAGCGGCGTGGCGTCGATTAGCGAAACATCTGTTCACGAAATGCTTGTTTACGAAACATATGACGCGTATGCCTTCCCGCCTCTGCTTACCGACTATGACCTGTATCTCTCGGGCGAGGGAACGCACTACCTGAAATACGAAAAACTCGGCGCGCATGTGCGCGAAGTGGCGGGTTTGCGCGGAGTCCATTTCGGCGTGTGGGCTCCGAACGCGCGGCGCGTCAGCGTGGTCGGCGATTTCAATTTCTGGGACGGCCGCGTGAATGTAATGCGCAGCCGCTCGAACGGCATCTGGGAAATTTTCGTGCCGGGACTCGACGAAGGCGCGATCTACAAGTTCGAGATTCTTGCGGGCGACGGCACCACGCTGGCGCTGAAGTCCGATCCTTACGGCTTCTTCGCCGAGCTGCGCCCCAAAAGCGCGTCCGTTGTCTGCAGCATTGACGGGTACAGATGGAAAGACTCCGCATGGCTGGAAGCCCGCGCCTCCCGCGACTGGCTGCACGCGCCCATGTCCATTTACGAAGTGCACGCAGGCTCCTGGCGGCGCAACACCGCGGAGGGAAACCGCTGGCTCACGTACCGCGAGCTCGCCGCCGAGCTGATTCCCTACGCCAAGAGCATGGGCTACACGCATATCGAGTTCATGCCGCTGATGGAGCATCCACTCGATGCTTCGTGGGGATATCAGACGCTCGGCTATTACGCCCTAACCAGCCGCTTCGGCAAGCCCGCCGATTTCATGTTCTTCGTTGACCGCTGCCACGACGCCGGCATTGGAGTGATTCTCGATTGGACGCCCGCGCATTTCCCGCGCGACGGGCACGGCCTGGCATTATTCGACGGCACGCACCTCTACGAGCATGCCGACCCTCGCCGCGGCGCTCATCCCGACTGGGGAACACTCGTCTTCAATTACGGCCGCAACGAGGTGCAAAACTACCTGATTTCAAACGCTCTCTTCTGGATCGACAAGTACCACATTGACGGGCTGCGCGTGGACGCGGTCGCTTCGATGCTCTACCTCGACTACTCGCGCAAACCCGGCGAATGGGTACCGAATCCCTTCGGCGGGCGCGAAAACCTGGAGGCTGTCGCCTTCTTGAAGCGGCTGAACGAGGTCCTTCACAGCCGCCATCCCGGCGCCCTGATGTTCGCGGAGGAATCCACTTCCTGGCCCGCCGTTTCTCGTCCCGTGTACATTGGCGGCCTCGGGTTCGATCTG
>Ga0307479_10004402_pt1 | contig 12873 bp, 11 predicted proteins | sample atmos_gasesECM4C_FD_203743 | JGI IMG/M metagenome (GOLD analysis project Ga0307479, IMG submission 203743) | Hardwood forest soil microbial communities from Morgan-Monroe State Forest, Indiana, United States - atmos_gasesECM4C_515 | ecosystem: Environmental > Terrestrial > Soil > Temperate...
CCTTCTCGAGTATTCCGATTGCGTTCGTAGCTCGGCCTTCGTAGAGAGCCACGTCGGCTAACCCCATGGCCGCGAATGAGGCCCCTCGGGCGTTTACGCCTTGCAGCTGCCTGTAAGTGTCACTGGCTTGAGTCGAGTTCCCCTGCCCCAGTTGGGAAAGCGCCAGCCCCACGTACCCGAGCAAAAACGCGTGGTTCATGCCGAGCACGGTACGCTGTTCTTTAATTGCCGAATCGAAATCCCCGGCATACATCGCGTAGAGACCCAGATTGTTTCTCTCCGGGATGTTTTGGGGGTAGATCTCCATGGCTCGAGATGCCTCCGCCAGTGCTCTGGACATGTCGCGCCGATAAAAATACGCGAGAGCCAAGTCCCAAAGCCCTGCTTCATCGGCCGGGTATAACTGGACAAGCTTGGTCAATTCCTCGAGCCCCTTCTCGGTATTCCGCGAAGCCAAGTAGTACACGCCCCGAGTGCGGTATTTTTCGCGCTCGCTCATGTCGTCGATTCTCGCCAATGCCAGCTTGAAATATTTTTCGCCTTCCTCCTGCTGTCCCAGGTTCGTCAGCAGACCACCTATGCCCACGTAAGCCCGACCCATGCCAGAGTCCAATTCGATGGTGCGTTTGAAAGCGTTGATGGCGTCGTCATACTTGCCAGCACTTTCGAGGTTCATAGCGCGGGCATACTCGTGAGCCGCTTCGAGAGACCGAGTTGTAAATGTCTCGGCTTGAGCCAACTGGACGGACTCGGGAACGGCATCGCCTAGCGCGGCGCGCACGCGAGCCGCCAATTTCGCGGCCACCACCAGGACATCTTTCTTCTCCGATCTCGATTCGCTGCTTACCAGAACTTTCCCAGTAAGGGGGTCAACCGTTCTCACTTGGATGTAGTATTTTTCGCCTTGTTTGCGCACTGATCCGGTCACGACATTGTGGATGCCCTCGCGCGTCGCGACTAGCCGTGCTAATGGTTCGTCGAGCATTGTCGCGCCAGGTTGTAGTTGCGCGGCAACCCTGTGCGCCTCGGTGCGGCTGTAGCTGCTAATGAAGGATGCGCCTTCCAGCGCGGTTCCGAGTGCAGGCTCCAAGGTGCCGTCAAAGACAGGGTCACCGGTGTCATTCTTGAAATCGGCCACCAACACCGACACCGGAGCATGCTGAGTCGCGGTTTTATGCCCAAACCGCTGCACTACGATTTGGGTTCCAACCAGTAGCAGCACGGCGGCGGCGGCGGCAACCCACTTTGCGGCTTTGCGCCAAGGTGGCGCCAGCCACGCATCCAGGTGGGTCCGGACTTCCGTCGCTGTCTGATACCGGAAATCACGTAGCGGTTCGAGGCATCGTTCGACAATCTTGCTCAAGCTGCGCGGCACCGTCGGATCGATCTCGTGAACCGCCTTGGCTTTCTCCCGGGTACGTTTGAGCAGCATCTCGGGACTATCGGCCTGAAATGGCAACTTACCAGTAAGCAGTTCGAAGAAGATGATTCCCACAGCGAAGATGTCGGAGCGCGCGTCTGTTTCCTTGCCCAGCGCTTGTTCCGGTGACATGTATGCCGGAGTGCCGACAAGCACACCCGTTCGGGAATAGAACGACTGAGCTTGTATCGTGGGCGCTTCTTCACTCGGAGGCGTAGGAGGTTTTATCTCGGCGGCGTCAGCTAAATGGGCAACCCCGAAATCCATCACCACAATCCGGTGCTGCGCGTCGCGCATGATGTTTTGGGGCTTCAGGTCACGGTGAATGACGCCCTCCGCATGCGCGGCCTCAAGTCCGCGGCAGACTTGCTCTATAATTTCCGCTGCTTCCTTCGGCGCAAGTTTTCCCTTCTCACGGAGCAGGCTCGCCAGATCCCGGCCCTCGATATACTCCATGGTGATGAACTTGACCTCGCTGGCTTCGCCCAAATCATAGATACGCACCACGTTCCGGTGTGTGACCTGCCGGGCGAGGATTAATTCCTGCTTGAATCGCTTAATGATCGCGGGATTGCCGGCCAATTCTGGGCGGATGGTCTTCACGGCTACGATGCGATCCAGTTCCCGGTCTTTGGCCTTGTACACTGTGCCCATTCCACCTTCGCCCAAAACTTGCAGGATCTCGTACCTCCCAGCGATGATGGCTCCCGGGGCAAAGCCGACGGACGCTTGGGACCCGCCAACACTCACTCCTTGGCCGGTGGGCCACGCCGAACCTGCATCGAGGGTTAGTTCTTCGCCACTAGGCAGTTTTGAAGGAGGGTCGGGGCCGGCCAACCCGCCGGTCGTGACGGCAGCTTTTGGGCCCTTGGGGTCAGAGAGCGGCGATGATTTGTTCTCAGCCAAACATCACCTCGACAAAGCAGCAAAGCATGCTTGCGAGTTTGGCGTTCGCCGGGCCCGTACGGGGCGCCGCCTCTATGTTCAGTCGCGGAACTCTTGGGCCACTGCAGTAGGGAATTTATACCGCTAAAGGTCATGAGTTTCAATGCACTAATGGGAATCTTGCGCAGCACCCACGTGCTTTCGGCAACCGTGCGCAGCAGATCTGGCATCACGAACTTACGTACTACTCGTATCGCAACGCCTGTGTTGGCGCAATCCTAGATGCTCGTCGCGCGGGCACATAGGCCGCCAGCATGGTCACCAGAAACAGCGACGGCACGACCATGACATAAGCCACAATGTCTACGCCGCCGGCATTGAACAGCATGGAATTCATGAGCTGCTCGAGGGCGAACCCCATCGCCAGCCCGATCACCGTTCCCATCGCGACCAACACAATGGCCTTGCCCATCACCAGGCGCAGCACGTCCGAGCTTAGGGCGCCAAGGGCGATGCGGATGCCGATCTCGCGGGTTCTGCGGCTCACATTGTAGGCTACAAGTCCGTATAAACCGGCGATGGCGAGGAAAAGGCCAACTGCCCCCATCGTACCGACCAGATCTATGGCAATTTGCGGCCCCTTCACGGCCATGTTCAGGTAGAGATCCTCGTAAGCCCTTGTCTGCAACATTGGTAGGTTCGCATCGAGGGCGCGCACAATCTCCTTCACTGGCAGAACCAACTGCAGGGGATCGCCGCTGGAACGCAACATCAAGGTCATTCGCGAAAGGGGATGCTGGGCCAGCGGCATATACAGGAAGTCCATCGGCCTTTCTCTGGTGTCTTGATACTTGATGGTCTGCGCGACACCTACAATCTCCACCGGTATCCCGGCGCCGTTATCGAGGCGGATGTATTTGCCCACCGCATCGCCTGCGGGCCAATAGTGTTTCGCGAACTGCTCATTCACCACGGCAACACGCGACGCCTCCGCGGTATCGGACGCCCGGAAGCCGCGGCCACGCAAAACCGGAATCCCCATGGTCTCGAAGTACCCTTCATCAACGGTGTCCATTGCCGACGCGAAGCTTTCCCGATCGCGCGGCATTTGAAATCCGTCCGGCACGAAAGCCACGCCGTCCAAGCCATCCTGTCCAAGCGGAACGGTCTGTGTGAGAGCTGCGCTCTGAACTCCGGGCGTTTCCCTCACCCGTTCGGCGAGCAGCTTATAGAACTGCTTGGTCTGAGCTGCACTGTACTGCTCGAGACGCGGATCGAAGCCGACCATCAGCAGATGGTCTTTCGCGAAACCGGTACCATCCAGCAAGCTATGTTGGAAACTGCGGGCCATCAGGAAAGACGTTGTGAGCAGCATCAGGGACGTGGAAACCTGCGCCACAACCAGCAGGCTCCGGCCCCACAGTCGTTTGCGTCCTGGCACATCCACGTCGGCCGACTTGAGTCCGTTCACCAGGTCCACGCCCATGCTTTGGAGCGCCGGCGCCAGGCCGCAGAGAAGAGCGCTCATGACGGACAACGCGAGGCTTACCAGCAGCGCGCGCGTGTCCATGTTGAACGGGACTCCGACCGGCAGGTCGGTCATGAATACTATATTTTGTTTGCTGTGAAACCACTCGACGAAGCCGTACCCCACCGCGATCCCGGCCAACCCACCCAAAGTCGCCAGCATCAAGCTTTCGGTCAACAGGAGACGCATGAGCCGGAAACGCCCGGCGCCAATCGCCAACCGTACGGCGATTTCGCGCGTTCGCGCGCGCGCGCGGCTCAGAAGAAGTCCCGCAACGTTAGTGCACGCCACCAGCAGGACCGCCAGCGCGAGCGTCACAAAGATCACGCAGAATTTCCAATTACCGTCTTCTAGAGTCCGCGTTTGGAACTGCGTGTATACCGCCGCGCCGCGGCTGCGATTGACCTTCGGATACTCGCGCTCGAAGTTATTCGCGAGCAAGGCGAGTTCATTCTGCGCCTGCCGCAGCGTCGTACCGGGTTTCAAGCGCGCCTTTACATTCAACTCGCGATCGTCGCGATCCTCGAAAAAATTCCTTTCGTTGTTAGTGGAAAACACTTGCGCCATCGCCAGCGGCATGTAGAAGTCAGGATGGCCGAAGATTAGCATCCCGGGGAAGGTTTCCGGAGCCACGCCAATGACAGTGAACTCCTTACCGTTCAGGCGAACGGTCCTGCCCAGGACGCCCGGGGCGCTCGCGAATTCGTGCTTCCAGAAGTCCGGCCCCAGCACCACCACGGCTTCCCGGCCGGGGACTTGATCCTCGTCCTCCCGAAAGCCGCGCCCCAGCTGCGGCTCCACCCCGAGCACGCGGAAGTAGTTGCCGGAAACCATCATTCCGCCTTTGACCCGCGGCGTGGCTGTGGGTTCGGCGCTGAAGCCGACAGCCTGCATATCTGCATAGGCGATCACCCCGTCGTAGCTCTTCGTTTTGCCGCGGATGTCCAGGTATTCGCGATAGGAGAAATCGTCGAAGTTACTATCGTGCGTAGTGCTCACCAGAGTGACCACGTCGCTCGGATGCGGCACGGGGTAGGGCCTGAAGATCAGCGCATCGACCATACTGAAGGTCGCCGAGGTCATCCCGATCCCCAGCGCGAGCGTGATCACCACGAACGCGGTAAGTCCGGACGTGCGGCGCAGGCTCCGCATCGCGAAGCGCGCGTCGTCGAGGAAATCCGTCAACCAATGAATGCGTCGCATGTCTCTCATCTCCTCTTTACGTTGTTCCAATCCGTCCATCGCGCGCATCGCCGCGTAGCGCGCCTCTTTTGGGGAAAGCCCTTTGGCGATGCCTTCCTCGATTTTTTGCTCCAGGTGGAACTGGAGCTCTTCGTTCAGCTCCTGCTCGACGTGGCGGCGGCGAAAGAGGGAGCGCAGCCGAAGCGGGATGGTGTACAGCCAATGTTGTGGGCGCATAGGATCTCCTTAGGCGCGTGTTGCGCTCAGGCCTCCTCGAGTCTGACGACATGGGAGATGGCGGTGGAGAGGCGGCTCCAGTTGGCGGCCTCTTTTTCCAGATGCTGGCGCCCGAGTCTGGTAAGCGAGTAAAACTTTGCGCGGCGGTTGTTTTCGCTGAGCTTCCATTCGGCGGTGATCCAGCCTTCTTGTTCGAGCTTGTGTAAAGCGGGGTAGAGGGAGCCGTCGCTGACTTGCAGGACGTCGCCGGAGATTTGTTTTAGGCGTTGGCTTATGGCCCAGCCGTTCAAGGGTTGAAGCGCGAGAATCTTTAGGAGAAGAAGGTCGAGTGTGCCTTGGACCAAGTCAGATGGTTTGCTCACGCGCTCTCCTCGGTTACCGAGGGCATGATACACAAGCTCCCCTCGGTAAGCAAGGGGAAACTGCGCTGATCAACGCATCGCGTTATGCTCAGCGGACTGGCATCGGGTTCATCGCCGATTTTTTCTTAAGCCGTCGCAAGCGTTTCGTCGCCGGAATGATGAACCGTCAAACCTGGAAACTTTCGCTTCCGCTGTTTGCAGCGTTTCGCACCGAGTCAACCGCAAGCTGCTGCGCTACACCGCCGCTCCGGCTTGCAGTACACTCTTCGTCCGGGCAACTCTCTGCATCCCGGATTCGCTCAACCGTCATGGACAAACGCATAGCCTCTGCCGACGCCGGCATCGCAAATCTAACCGACGGCGCGACCATTCTTGTCGGCGGCTTTGGCCTGTGCGGCGTCCCCGAACACCTGATCGACGCCGTACGCCGCAAAGGCACGAAGAATCTGACCATTGCTAGCAACAACGCTGGCACCGATGGCGCCGGCCTCGGCTTGCTCCTGCAAAATCGCCAGATCAAAAAAATGATCTCCACCTACGTTGGCGAAAACAAACTCTTCGAGCAGCTAGTCCTAAGCGGCGAAGTGCAAGTAGAGCTGAATCCGCAGGGCACCTTCTCCGAGCGCATCCGCGCGGGTGGCGCCGGCATTCCTGCGTTCTACACGCCGACCGGCTACGGCACCATGGTTGCCGAAGGCAAGGAAACCCGCGAATTCGACGGCCGCCAGTACGTTCTCGAGCGCGCATTGCGCGGCAATTTCGCCTTCATCAAAGCCTGGAAGGGCGATCGCTGGGGCAATCTCATCTATCGCAAGACCTCGCGCAACTTCAACCCCATGATGGCCACCGCCGGCGACTACGTAATCGCCGAAGTCGAACAACTCGTAGAACTCGGCCAACTCCCGCCCGACCAGATCCACACCCCTGGCATCTTCGTCGACGCCATCTTCCAGGGCCCACACTACGACAAGAAAATCGAGCGCCGCACCATTCGCAAATCATGATGGAGACAAGTAAGAACTAAAACGCACGACTGCTCATGCTGACCGACGAACAAAAACGCGAACGCATCGCCCGACGCATCGCGCAAGAATTGCGCGACGGCTTCTATGTCAATCTTGGCATCGGCATGCCCACGCTCGTCGCGAATTACATCCCGCGCGGCATCGAAGTTGTCCTGCAATCGGAAAACGGTATGCTCGGCGTCGGGCCCTATCCCCTCGAATCAGAAATCGATCCCGACCTCATCAATGCCGGAAAAGAAACCGTCACCGAGCTTCCCGGCACCAGTTATTTTTCATCCGCCGATTCCTTCGGCATGATTCGTGGCGGCCACGTGGACCTCACCGTGCTCGGCGCGCTACAAGTCGATGAAAAGGGCAATCTCGCCAACTGGGCCATCCCCGGCAAAATGCTGAAAGGCATGGGCGGCGCCATGGACCTCGTCGCCGGCGCGAAGCGCGTCTTCATCGCCATGGAGCACGCCACTCGCGACAACCAACCCAAAATCCTGAAAAAGTGCTCCCTGCCGCTCACCGGCGTAGAAGTCGTCGATCACATCGTCACCGAACTCGCCCTGATCGACGTCACTCCATCCGGCCTCCTCCTCCGCGAGTTGGCCCCCGATGCCACCCTCGATCAGGTGCAATCGCTCACCGAACCGAAACTCTTGCTTCCGCCAAGCGGCCCGCGCCCCATGCCGACATGAAAGCCAAGAAGACAAAACGCGCGCGCCCAAGAATGCCGCACATCAGCGAAGAGATGAAGCAATGGTCGGCCATGCTCGGCAGTGAGCTAAGCACCTGGCCGAAAGTTACGACGCGCCCCATGTTCGGCTTACGCGGCTTCTATCGCGGCAAAAAAATTTTCGCCGCCTTGCCGGTGACGCGCGCAATCAAGAATCCCAATTCCCTGATCTTCCGAATCAAGCCCATGCCACCCGATTTACTGGACCGCGCCAAGAAAGAACCCCGCATCGACACCGAAGGCAGGGTACCGGGCGCAAAGTGGTTCATCTTCGAGCTGAATTCCGAAGCCGACCTTCGCGACGCGCTGTGGTGGATAAACCAGGCCTACGAACATGCCAAATGAGGCGTCACAGTAGCTTACGACTGGGTTGTTCGCCAGGAACGCAGCTCAAGGACGGAAGATAGTTTTTGGTAAGCTGGAAAAAGGCACTTAAGGTCATCAATGGACCCCCACTCCATCGTTGTAGTGAGCTTGCACACGCCCAAAGAAAAAATCTGGGGCGAACTCCTGGCCATCAGCACCGCGGGAGTCACCATGCGCGGCATCGACTTGAATTCCTTCGATCATTTCATCCGCCAGCTGAACGAGCCGGACGGCGAGCGCGTCGGCGTCCCCACGCTCTTTTTCCCCATGACCCGCGTCGAGCGCATGACGCTTGATGAGCCGACCGGCTCCATTCCCTCCATGGACGAACTTTTCGAGCGCAAAATCGGCCGCCGTCTAATCGACTATCTCGCGCAGTTTGCTTGAACTGCGTTATCCTGAATCACAATGCGCGGCCGCATCTGGACGGTTCCCAATCAAATCACGCTGTTGCGTCTGGGTTTCCTACCAATATTCCTGATTCTGATTTCCTACGAGCACTACCGTTGGGCGCTCGCCGTTCTGGTGGTCGCCGGACTCAGCGACGGCATCGACGGCCTGCTCGCGCGCCAGCTCAACCAGCGTTCCTCGCTGGGGGCGTACCTCGATCCTATTGCCGACAAGCTCCTGCTTTCTTCTTCGTTTGTGATTCTGGCGTTCAAGAAGGAAATTGCATGGTGGCTCACGATTATTGTGCTCAGCCGCGACGTGCTTATCCTAGTCGTGGCTGTGGTGATCATTCTGATCTGGGGCTACCGCCCATTTCCGCCGAGTTTACTGGGTAAGATGACTACATTTTTTCAAATTGTGCTGGTATTCGCGGTGGTTCTCGGGGCGGCATACCCTAACGCGCTCCTCGGAAACATCAAGCAAGTCCTGATCTACGTTGTTGCTGCCCTCGCAACGGTGTCGGCCTTCCAGTACTCGGTTAGCATCGCGCGCCACCTCAGTTCGCCGGCGCCACCAACGAGTTAAGCCTGACCCGGAATGGGGTCGCGATAATGCAAAATCATGAACGCGAAGCTGGCGATTACGGCGATTCCCGCGAGCCAGCCGAGCGCATTCGCGATCTGCCGCTCGCGCACGTTCAACGGTTGGCGGTCCGCAAATATTTTGCCGAGCACAAATCCCGCGGCCAGTCCGGCGCCATGCGCCCAGTTGTCCATACCCATACCCATGAACCCGAGCACAAAAAGAATGACAACCGAGCTGACCAGACGCGAACGCAATTCACGCATGTACGCCCCGCCGCGCTTGGTGGTGATTGCCAGCATCGCTCCGACTAATCCGAGCAGCCCGCCGCTGGCGCCCAGCGAATAGTGTCCAGTAAACGAACTGAGCAGGAAGCCGAACGCGCCGGTCATGATGTACAGGAAAAAATAGCGCGAAGAGCCGTAGAGTTCTTCGAGCGCCGGGCCAAGCTGCATCAGCGCCATCATGTTGAAGCCGATGTGAATCAGCCCGCCATGCAGGAACATTGCGGTGATCAGCCGGTACCACTGGTGCTGCACGTAGATTCCGTACGGCGCGCTCATCCCCAGCCGGTAAGATGCCTCGCCGCCGACGCCCCACAAAATGCTGAGTCCTCCGCCGCCACCGTGCGCGGCGAGGGCCATCCACTCGACGCCGAACATCAACAGATTCGAAACGAGCAGCGTGGTGGTAACCGGTGCGGGACCCGTGAAAATTCCGGACAGGCTGCGATTGACGGCGGCCATAGAGAATTTCAAGTTGGTCCCGCACTGATGGCAGCGCGTCGCGTTGATCCCCACGAGCGAACCGCAGGAGGGGCAAATTTTGGGACGCGGCTGCTGGTTGCCTCCGCCGCAAAAGCCTTGCAGCGCCGCTTTCCAGCGGTCCAGACGGTATTGCCATTGATAGGGAAGCGCCAACTCTCCTCCTTGCGGCACTCGCAGAGCGTTCCTATAATACCGAAATCGCCACGTCCGGTCCGGCGAAGACGCTTATGGACAAATTTGAAGAGTTTGGCAAGCGCATCGATGAAGAGTTGACGCGCCTGCGCCGCTACATCGAGCAGGAAGTCGCGCCGGAAACGGAACGGCGCAGCGCGGAGTTTCTGCGCGAAGTTTCCGCCAAGCTGAGTGAAGCGGCCAACAAGCTGGAAGCGCGCTCGGCCGCACGCCGCGGCCCCCCGCCCGATCCTCAATCGTGACACGTCACGGATGTCTCCGCGCTCTCTTTGTCCTCGGCGCACTTTGTGTTTGTTTTCTTTCTGGCTGCGCCTCGCGCCACACAGCCGCGAGTCGCCCCGCACCATCACAACCTCCGCCCGCGGAAGCCTCAGACAACACGAACAGCAATCTTGGCAGTGCGCCCGCGACAGCCTCTGCGGCCGCATCAGCCCCAAAGCGCAACGCCGCAGCGGTAAATCCTGCCATGTCAGTGCATACGGAAGAGGGCAATGCCTCCTGGTACGGAGTTCCCTTCAACGGCCGCCGCGCTTCCAACGGCGAAATCTACGACATGAACAAACTTACCGCGGCGCATCGCACGCTGCCGTTTGATACCGTGGTGCGAGTGACGAATTTGAGCAACGGCAAATCCACGGTGGTTCGGATCACAGATCGCGGGCCGTTCGTGGATAATCGCATCATTGATTTGTCGATGGCGGCGGCGCGCGAAATCGATTCCATCGGTCCCGGCGTGGTTCCGGTGCGTGTGGAAATTGTATCGGCCAGTATCGATCCCACATCCGGATTTTTCACCGTGCAAGTGGGAGCGTTTCGCGATCGCGGCAATGCCGAACGGCTGCGCCAGCGGCTGAATGCTTCTTACTCGCCCATTTTCATTCAGCAGTATGACTCGCCTGACGGATTGTTTTATCGCGTGCGCGTCGGCAAAGTGCCCGGAGAAGATGCCGCGCACCAGTTCGGCGAGCAGCTTCGCAACCGCGAAGGATTTACGCCGATGGTGGTGCGCCTGGACGAAGGAAGGGCTGCAGGAGGACTGAATGAGCGCTGACTGCCTGTTTTGCAAGATCGCGGCGAAGAAGATCCCCTCCAAGATCGTATACGAGGATGACGAAGTGTTCGCGTTTGAAGACATCGGCCCGCAAGCGCCCACGCACATCTTGATCTGCCCGCGCAAACATTTCGCTTCGCTGAATGAAGCCGGTGACGAAGATCAAGCCTTACTGGGCAAGTTGCAGCTAATCGCAGCGCAATTGGCGCGCAAACTGAATCTTCTCGCAGGCTATCGCACCGTACTGAACAACGGAGAAGGCGCAGGGCAATCCGTCTTTCATTTGCATTTGCATCTTCTCGGCGGGCGGCCATTTCGCTGGCCCCCGGGATAGCGCAGCAAAGCAACCCCACCACAACATCTGCGAGCCAGGAACACAGCATGCTGCGCCCCTACACGATGCGCAGCGGTCACGCTAAACTAGGAGCCGTTCGGAGGAGGATTCATGCGGCGGTCGACCGGCACCCGTGTTTTTGCTCGCTCCATTTTATTACTTGTCTGCGCGGTTCCTTCGGTCGTCTGTCAAGCGCAACAGCCAGCAGCTACTCCGGCAGCGGCTGCGGCGCCCGCGTCATACAAAACGATTACAGTGGACCGCATTTACAGCCAGCCCAGCTTGAGCGGAAGCTTGACGCGCGGAATCGCTTGGACACCGGACTCGAAGCAGATCAGTTTCTTTGGGAGCAAGGGTGCAGGAAAAGAAGAAAAGGCCGAATTGTGGGTGACGGATATCGCTAACGGGCAGCGGCGATTGCTGCTCTCCCCGGAGAAGCTGGAAACGCTTTTACCCGCCGACGCCGAACGGACTACGCAAACCACCGGTCTAGGCCGGCACGCGCCGGCGGAGTATCAATGGGCTCCAAACGGATCCGCGCTCCTTTTTCAAGGGCCCACTTCGCTGGCTTGGTTCGATCTGAAGACGCAAGCTTCGCGCACACTGGTTTCCGGCAAAGAGAGCATCGCTGATCCAAAGATTTCTCCCGACGGGCAGTACGTGAGCTTCGTACGCAACCACAATTTGTGGCTAGTCGGCGTGGCAGACGGGAAAGAGCGCGCATTTACGGAGGGCGGCACAGAGGAAGTACGCAAAGGCGAGCTTGACTGGGTGTATCCGGAAGAGTTGGAGATCACGACCGCGTATTGGTGGGCGCCGGATTCCTCTGCGATCGCCTACTTGCAGATGGACGAAAGCAAGGTGGCGAGATATCCGCTGGTGGATTTTTCTTCGCCCGCGGGCGAAGCCGAGGAAGAGCGCTATCCCCCAGCGGGAGGCGGCAACCCGATTGTGCGCGTGTTCGTTGCACCGGTAGGCGGCGGCGAGGCTCATGCCATGGACGCCGGCGAGAACACGGACATTTACATCGCGCGTGTGAACTGGCTTACAGATTCGAAACATCTCGCGATTCAGCGGCTGAATCGGCAACAAACGGTGCTGGATCTGTTGATCGCCGACGCAGCGAACGGCCAGACGCGCACGGCGTTGCACGAAACGGATCAGTATTGGATCAACATCAGCAACGATTTGCACTTTCTGAAAGATGGAAAGCGATTTTTGTGGTCGAGCGAGCGCTCCGGCTACCGCCATCTGTATTTGTACGATCTGGAGGGCAAGGAGCTGGCGCAGCTCACCAAGGGCGAATGGGAAGTTTCCGCGGTGGACGCCGTGGATGAGGTGAAGGGACTCGTGTACTTCACGGGCACGGCGAAATCGCCGCTGGAGCGGCATCTGTATCGCGCCTCGTTCGATGGTTCGGCCATCAGCCGCATCACCATTCACAACGGCACGCACAGCGTGAACATGGCACCGGACTGCGCGGCGTTTGTGGACACCTACTCGGACGTGACGACGCCGCCTCGGCAGGATGTCGCCCGCGCGGACGGCTCGTTGCTCCGCGTGATCAACGAAAACAAAGTCGCGGAACTCTCGGACTATCATCTTTCCGCGCCGCAATTTCTTGTGGTGAAGGCGCACGACGGAACGCCGCTCAATGCAGTGATGATCAAGCCGCCGGATTTCGATGCTTCGAAAAAATACCCCGTGCTGGTGCATACCTACGGAGGCCCGCACGTCCAGATCGTTTTGAATGCGTGGGATGGCAACACGCTGCTCTGGCACCAGTCAATGGCGCAGAAGGGTTACATCATTTTTTCACTCGATAATCGCG
>Ga0307479_10004404_pt1 | contig 12868 bp, 5 predicted proteins | sample atmos_gasesECM4C_FD_203743 | JGI IMG/M metagenome (GOLD analysis project Ga0307479, IMG submission 203743) | Hardwood forest soil microbial communities from Morgan-Monroe State Forest, Indiana, United States - atmos_gasesECM4C_515 | ecosystem: Environmental > Terrestrial > Soil > Temperate...
GGAGTAAAGGGCGAATTTGAAAACCGGCTGAAAGGATTGATCGAAGAAGTAAAAGCTTCGCCCACGCCGATCGTCCTCTTTATCGACGAAGCTCACACCATGATCGGGGCCGGCGGACAAGCCGGACAGAATGACGCCGCCAACCTGCTCAAGCCCGCACTGGCGCGAGGCGAGTTACGCACCATCGCCGCCACTACCTGGTCTGAGTACAAAAAATACTTTGAGAAAGATGCCGCCCTGGCTCGCCGCTTTCAGGTTGTGAAGGTGGAGGAACCGACGGAAATTCAGTGCATGGTGATGATGCGCGGAATCGTGGCCTCGCTGGAGAACCATCACAAAGTTCGCATCCTCGATGAAGCCGTCGCTGCCGGGGTCCGCCTCTCCCATCGCTACCTCGCGGGCCGCCAGCTTCCCGACAAAGCCGTCAGTATTCTCGACACCGCGTGTGCGCGTTTGGCTCTGGGGCAAAATACCACGCCTCCCGCCGTCGAAGACGCAGTCCGCCAGATCGACGATTACGAAGTCCAACAGCGCATCCTGGGTCGCGAGTCCGCGGTGGGCGTCGATCACAGCGAAAGGTTGGAGGAGATTCGCAAGCAGAAAGCAGATGCAGAAGATCGCATGAAAAAACTGCGCGAGCGTTGGGACAAGGAACGCGATCTCGTGGTTCAGATTCGCGAAATTCGCACCAAACTGGAGGGCGGCGAATCGGGCAAGGGCCTGGGCCCCGCCGCTGCTGGAGGAAATGGGCAACCCGCTGATGGCGGAGGCACGGCCTCGGCGCGCTCTGCTGTAGCAACCGCCGCGCCCGTTGCTGTAGCCGAGCCGGTTCCGGCAGAGCTGCGGGCCCAACTGTCGGCTCTTGAAGGTCAGCTCTCGCAACTGCAGGGTGAAGCTGGCCTGATCCGGGTCTGTGTCGATGCCAAGATCGTCGGTGAAGTGATCTCCGCCTGGACCGGAATTCCGGTTGGCAAAATGATGAAAGACGAGATCGACACCATTCTGTCCTTGCAAAAGATGCTGGGCAACCGGGTGATCGGTCAGAGCTACGCTCTGGAAGTCATCAGCCAAAGGATCCAGACTTCGCGGGCCAGCCTCGACGATCCCAACAAACCCGTCGGAGTCTTCATGCTCGTGGGTCCCAGCGGCGTAGGTAAGACCGAAACGGCGCTGGCCCTGTCCGATCTTCTTTATGGTGGCGAGCATAATCTGATCACCATTAATATGTCCGAATTTCAGGAAGCCCACACCGTCTCCACATTGAAAGGTTCGCCTCCTGGATATGTGGGATACGGCGAAGGCGGAGTGCTGACCGAGGCGGTCCGGCGCCGTCCCTATTCGGTCGTGTTGTTGGACGAGGTGGAAAAGGCCCACCCCGACGTGCTCGAGCTGTTCTACCAGGTATTCGACCGCGGCATGATGGAGGATGGCGAAGGCCGCGAGATCGATTTCAAAAACAACATTATTATCCTGACCACCAACGCTTGCACCGACCAACTATCCAAGTTGTGCGCCGATCCGGAAACCATGCCCAGCGCTCCGGCGCTGGTTCAGACTCTGAAGCCTGAGCTGAATAAAATCTTCAAGCCCGCTTTCCTGGGACGCATGGTGGTCATCCCATATTTCCCGGTAAGAGATGAGGCCCTGAAGAAGATCATCAACCTGAAGCTGGCCAAGATCCAACGCCGGATTCTGGAAAATCACAAAATCACACTGACCTGTGACGACAAGCTGGTCGATGAGGTGGCGCGCCGGTGCACCGAAGTCGAAAGTGGTGCGCGCAACGTGGACAACATCTTGAGCAACTCGCTCTTGCCCGACATCTCCCGCCAGCTTCTCGGCCACATGGCCGAGGGCGAAAAGCTGAGCGCGATTCATGTGAGCATCGGAGACAACGGGGAATTTGTCTATAATTAGCCGCCCGTCCGGAAGTTAGTCTCAAGGAATCTGTGGACGTGAGAGCGATCGCCGAAGGTTTGGGCAGTTTGCCTCATGCAAGATTCTTCCAGAGCTAGGAAGCGCCGCAACAGCGGCGAAATTATGGCCTATACACAGCAGAATCGGCTGATCGCAGTCGATACACCCCTGGGCGACGACGTGTTTCTGCTGCAGAGCTTCCAGGGTGACGAGGGCATCTCGCGTTTATTCCGCTTCAACCTCGAACTGCTCTCCGAAAAAAGTAACATCACTTTCAAAGACGTCATCGGGCAAAACGTCACCCTGCGAGTCGCCCTTCCCGATGACAAGGAGCGTTATTTCAACGGCTTTGTCAGCCGTTTTGCCCAGAGCGGCTCGGATGTCCGCTTTACTCACTATCAGATGGAGGTCGTACCCTGGCTCTGGTTTCTAACGCGCAACGCCGATTGCCGTATTTTCCAGAACATGACCATCCCTGACATTATCCAGAAGGTGTTCAAGGATAAAGGCTTCACCAACTTCAAATTCTCCATTACCGGGAGTTTTGATCCGCGCGAATACTGCGTCCAGTACCGTGAGACGGATTTCAATTTCGTCTCGCGCCTCATGGAGCAGCACGGCATTTTCTATTTCTTCCAGCACGAGAATGGCAAGCACACGATGATGGTGGCCAACTCCCACACCGCACACCAGGCTTGCCCGGACCAGGGGAAGGCGCACTTCAACGCCAGCCTCGGCGTTCTGCAGTCGGAAGATGTGATTTCCAGTTTTCAGATCGAGCAGGAGTTGCGGACGGGGAAGTACTCCCTGACCGATTACAACTTCGAGACTCCCAGCGCCAGTCTTTTGGCCGGCGAGCCCACCGTCGTCAGCGTCGCGCAGAACAGCACCTACGAGGTCTACGACTATCCCGGCATCTATCTTAATCAGAGCCAGGCCAGCGAGTTGACCAAGATCTACATGCAGGAGGAGGAAGCCAGCCACAAAGTGATCAGCGGAACTGGCGGGTGTCGCGGCTTTATGTCCGGCTACACCTTCGATCTGGAGGAACACTATCGCGACGATTTGAACACCAGCTATCTCCTGACCCAGGTTCGGCACGTGGCTTCGGTGGGAGAAAGCTACACTTTCGGCGACGAAGGCGCAGGCTCTCACTACTCCAATCATTTCGTGTGTATACCCGTGGCCATTCCGTTTCGTCCCGCACGAGTTACGCCCAAACCCCTGGTGCAGGGTCCCCAGACTGCGGTTGTGGTAGGGAAGTCTGGCGAGGAAATCTGGACCGACAAATATGGCCGGGTGAAGGTGCAATTTTTCTGGGACCGCCTGGGCAAAAAGGATGACAACTCCTCCTGTTGGATTCGTGTCTCCCAGCCCTGGGCGGGGAAAAATTGGGGCGCCATGTGGATCCCCCGCATCAGTCAGGAAGTGATTGTCAGTTTTCTTGAAGGTGATCCCGATCGCCCCATCATCACCGGCCGGGTCTACAACGCGGACAACATGCCCCCGTATACCCTCCCCGATGAACAAACCAAGAGCACCTTCAAGTCCTACTCTTCCAAGGGAGGCGATGGCTTCAACGAATTCCGCTTCGAAGACAAGAAGGGTGAGGAACAGATCTTCATGCATGCCGAGAAGAATCTCGACATTCGGGTCAAGAACAACGAGTACGAAACGGTTTGCAAAGATCTTCACCTGATCGTTGAGCAGGACCACTTCGAACACATCAAGAACGACCATCACGAGACCATCGATCGTGACTACGTTCAGTCGCTGGGCCGCGACCACCACCTGAAGATCAGCGGCAAACAAGCCATCGCCATCGATGGCACCCAATCGCTGAAAGTGACGGGCGATGTCGCGGAACAGTTCAATGGCAACCACTCGGAGCAGGTCAGCCAGGCCCTGTATCTGAAAGCCGGGATGACCATTGTGATCGAAGCCCCCCTGGGGATCACGCTCAAATGTGGGGGCAACAGCGTGGTGGTCGATCCCGTGGGCGTGACTCTGACTTCGAGCGCACTCATCACGATTATGGGCACGCTGGTAAACATCAACTCTGGTCCCGGGTCCCCGGCGGGCACCGGTATGGCAGGTACCCTGGTTCCACCCACCAGTCCCAAGCCTGCCGAAGAGGCTGACAAGGCCGACCCCGGAGAAATGGCTGAGCTCAAGGCGCAGCAGATACAAAGCCAGCAAGGGAAGTACGGGTCTACGCCATTCACTCCTTTCAATCCCAATAAACCGCCTGCGAGTGGCGAAGAGAAGAAGCCCCACTGGATTGAAATCAAGCTGGTGGATACGGAAGGCAACCCCGTTCCTGGCGAGAAATACAAGATCACCTTGCCCGATGGATCAACCGTAGCCGAAGGCACGCTCGACGGCAAAGGCTTTGCTCGCGTCGACGGGATCGATCCCGGCAGCTGCAAGGTCACGTTCCCCAACCTCGACCAATCGGTCTGGAAGCCCAAGTAAACGGTACGAGTAAATTTCGGAAATCACGATGTTGTGAATTCACTATGCTCTGATTGACGAGAGGAGACCGCAGGCGATGCCTCCAGCAGCACGACTCACCGACATGCATGTGTGCCCCATGGTCACCGTGCTCGTGCCCCACGTCGGCGGACCCATCATCGCGCCCGGTTGCCCCACCGTGCTCATCGGCTTCCTGCCCGCCGCGCGTGTCACCGACATGGCGGTCTGCGTGGGACCGCCCGACATGATTGCCATGGGCTCCACGTCCGTCATGATTGGGTTCTTGCCCGCAGCCCGCATCGGCGATATGACCGTCCACGGCGGAGTGATCGTGCTGGGAGAGTTCACGGTCATGATCGGCGGATGAACAGACGGGGAACGCCCGACTTCGGTCGTGCCGTTCGTGAGGGAATGCGGCTTTAGCGGCTGCGGCTTTGCCCACAAACCAGCCGCGAAGCGGCGCAAGAGTACAGCCCAGGGCGCAAGCCCTGGGTTAACTAAGGGGAAACGGCATAGCCCTGAAAGGGCGAAAGAAACGCCGACATCACTTGCTGTCCAAACCAGCCAGCGGGTTGTCAAAGTCGAATCCAAACAACCTGGGATTCTCCCCGATCACCGCGGCGGAAATGATGTAGAAGACGTAGTCGTAGGTTTCCTGCGGGATCTTGTTTCGATGTTGAGAAAGTAACCGCCAGAAATTTCGCTCTCGCGGGTTTTCCGGCATGCTGCGAACCAGGGGGAGCATCTGGTTTTCGCCCCAGTTGTAGCAGGCGATCACCAGCAGCCCGGACGCCTGTGCGTCGGTGGTGTACAAGTCCTTGATATATCGGGCGGCCGCCTTGGTCGCCTTGTCGTAATGGTCGCGTTCGTCGCCGGGATCGGGCCGGCTCAGGTCCACCAGCGGCCCCAGGTGCAGCCCATATTTTAGCGCTGTATCCGGTATGAACTGCCACATCCCTTTGGCATAGCCTTTTCTGGTCAATGGGCCGGTGGTGTAGGGATCGAAATTGCTCTCCTGCATCGCCAGATAGAAATACTGCGGCGGCAGGCCCTGCGCCAGCAACTCCTGCGAAATCGTGGTGGTGTACCCGTTTTGTTTCGCGGTCTGGATCGCTTTCGCATACCTGGGCGACGACTGCCACTTCTTGATGTACTTGTTGACTTCGCTTTCAAAATCCGGGGGCATGTCCACTTCGCACTCGCCAAAAATGCGGGCTACGCGCAGCACCAACCGCTGCTGCTCGGTCAGCTTGGGATCGTAAACATGCAGGGTCGCCAGGAAGTGGTCGTAATTCTTTTCTATCTCGTTGCGCCGGTTACGGAATTTTTGCAGTTTCTCCGTGGCCGCCTGATTGTGGCTTTCCGCCACGATTTCCTCCAGTTCGGCCAACTCCACGTCCAGCGATTTCATGGAGTAAAACAGTTCCTCGGCAATCGCCTTCTGCTTGCGGTTCTGCAGACCTTCATAGAAGGCGTAACTCCCCGCGACCATCATGGCCACAACCAGGGCGGCGATGATCTTGTCGTACTTGCGTTTCTGTTTGGTCTGAACGTGGGCGAAGGCTTGCCGGACGTACAGGGTATGCTGGCCCATGGTTTCGTCTTCTGCGGCCTTGCCGAAATAATGGTCAACATACCGAGCCAGCACGGTTGGGCTACTGGCGGGGCGCAATTCCGGCTCCGGCGTCGACGGCTGCTCCACTTCGAGGCGTAGTTCGGGCCCGTAGATACCCAATCGTATGGTTGTGGTGTGCTGGATCGGAGTGAATTCAACCCGCTGCGACCCGATGTAAATCCCGTTACTGCTGCCCAGGTCCCGAACCCACCAGCGCCCATTCTCAAACACGATCTCGGCGTGATTGCGACTCACAAAGTCGTTGTCGACGAAGACCTCGCAATCCTCCATGCGGCCGATTCGAAATGATCGTCGGAATTGAAAACTCCGCCGGTCACCCGGTGTGAGCTCCATGCTAATTTTAAGCAGGGGAGCCACGCCCGTTTGTCGTCCGCTGGTGGTCATTGGCCTTGTAGTTTATAACAATGACCATGCCTCCCAGAAAAAGGCGGCACTGTCTAAAGTCTTGAACCATAAAGGACACAAAGTCGTGCCAAGGCCCAAATTCTAATGGTTTCCTTCGTGTACGTTAGTGTCCTAGGTGGTGAATCAAGGCGCCATCAGCATGCCGGCGCGCCAAGTTTGCAAAAACAAGCGAGATGACAGGCCCTCCCAAACCGTTGCAGATTCAAATGAATTCAGCAGCCGGCCTGCGCAAATTCGCGGCGGGAGGCTATCTGTATGCCTTGCTGGACGCCTACGATAATCCCTCCGTTCCCCAGAAGGTGCAGGAGCTCGGCCAGGAATCCGCCGTCTCTCTTTTTGTTGGCGACGCGGAGAAGAAATATTGGGACCTGGCTCCGTATCTGATTTTGGTTCAGGAGGAGACACTGGAGTGGATGGTGCGCACCATCTGGAACGCCCCCTGCGGCGTTTTCATCCTTTCCAAGTCCGGACTGGAGAGCCTGCGCACCCACTTCCGCAGGTTTCTGATCGTCCAGTTGCCCGACGGCGAACGCTGGTATTTTCGCTACTACGATCCCAGGATCCTGAAAATCTATCTCTCCAACTGCCGCGCCGACGAACTGGAAGTCTTCTTTGGCCCGGTGCGCGCTTTCGGGATTCCCGAGCCGGAATCCGATCAGGTCTCGCTTCTTCATACCGGACACGTTGTCCGTGCCGTCGGTGAATCGTCGGCTTCCTCCCCATTTTTGCGCATACGGCGCGAACAATTCCAGGCGCTCGACCAGGCTACCTCAGAGGAATTTGAGGCGCGGGTCATCAAGTTCATGAAAAACGCTTTCCCCGCTCCCTGCAAGACGCTGGGCGATCAGGGGATTCGCGAACTGGTTCGCCATGGCACCAGGACCGCAGTCAGCTACGGCTTCACTCGCGAAAACGACCAGTATCAATTCGTCGAGTTGATCTTTCTTCTGGGCAGGAAATTCGATAAGAATCCCAACCTCCCCTGGGTCCAGAGCATCCTTAACGACTCCCGGGAAAAAGACTCAAGTATCAAAATGACACGCCTGCGCCAGGCCGCGTCCGAATATCTCTCTCAGGCGACTCGCAACCCACCGAAATAGCCGGAACCAAATTAGTAAACAGCATGCCGGCAAGCGACTCGTGCCGCCTTGCATGTCCAGCGATTCTGGCTGCTCCGCGGCAGTCTGCATTGCACAATTTTTAGTGCGTCAACTTCCAGTAAAGACGCTATGATTCGTAACGCTCTGTGGCGACGTTGGGGGTTTCGAATATGGCGGCTCCGGTATTGCCGCAACGATTAGCTGGCCGGTACGAGATCAAGGAAGTGCTGGGAAAAGGTGGCATGGGCTTGGTTTATCGTGCCTATGACATCTTGATCCGGCGCGACGTGGCGCTCAAGACCCTGCGCGAGATTCCTGATCCGGCCGCCCTGCAGTTGTTCCAGAAGGAATGTGATGTTCTCGCCCGCCTGTGCCATCCCAACATCGTGGAAATCTTCGATACCGGAGAGTTCGAAGGCGATGGCCAGAAGAAACCTTACTTCGTCATGCCCTTGTTACAGGGCAAAACTCTCGAAAACCTGATCCGCAGCGCCAGTCACCGCCTGACCGTCGAGCGCATCGGCGAAATCATGACCCAGGCATGCCGCGGCTTGCAGGCGGCCCACGAACGTGGGCTGGTGCACCGCGATCTGAAACCCAGCAACATTTTTGTGATGGAGGACGACTCCGTCAAAATCATCGACTTCGGAATCGCGCATATCACCAGCGCGGAAACCACCATGGGCCTCAAGGGCACTCTTCTTTATATGTCGCCCGAACAGATCGAGATGAAGCCCCTGTCCGCCCTGTCCGATATTTTCTCCCTCAGTGTGGTCTGTTACGAAGCCCTCACCGGACGGCAGCCCTTCCGCCGACCTAAGGAAGAAGATATTGCCGAAGCCATTCTGCGAGAGGTTCCGCCACCCGCCTCGGAGCTGAATCCCGCTGTCAGCCAGGCTGTCAGTCGCGTGATTCACAAAGGTATGGCCAAGCAGCCCTGGCATCGTTTCTCCACCGCGCGCGATTTCAGCGACACGCTGATCAAAGCGGTGCGTAACGAGCGCATCGAGTTCTTTGATCCGGTGCGGATTCGACCCCGGTTGCAACGTGCCACCCGCGCGCTGGACGAGGGCGACTTCCAGTTTGCGGGTGAGATCCTGGGCGAATTGGAAGCCGAAGGCCACATCGATTCCTCGATCGGAACTCTACGTGAAAGGCTCGACCGTTCCGTACGCCAGAAGATGATTGCGCAGCTGCTGGAGGGTGCCCGAGCCCGGTATGAGGAAGAGGAAGATCCCCTGGCTCTGCAAAAGCTGCAAGAGGTTTTGCAGTTCGAACCCGACAATGCAGCCGCGATTTCGTTGAAGAGCAAAATCGAAAGCCGGCGCAGCGAACGCCAGATCGAAAACTGGTACCGCCTGGCCCATCAGCATATCGAAAATCACGCCTACGCTCATGCCCGGGAAGCTTTGCACAACGTCCTTCAGCTCAAGCCCAAGGAAGCGCGCGCTTTTCAACTGCTTTCCGATGTCGAACGCCAGGAGCAGGAATACAACAAGGTGCGTCAGGAAAAAGCGCGCCTCCACCGGGCGGCGGTCGAGGCCTGGAAAAAGGGAGACGTCAGTGCCGCGCTTTCCAAGCTGGGGGTAGTTCTGGAACTGGACCGGCAGGCCCGCGATTCGTCGAACCCGGAGCTCAGCGCGGGTTATCAGAGCCTGTATAACCAGATCCGCTCCGAACATGACGCTATGAACAACGCTTACGCCGAGGCGCGTAAGCATCTTGTCGATCGTAATTGCGCCAAAGCCCTGGCCATTTGCGATGACTATCTGAGCAAGTATCCCGGCAACGCGCTCTTCCAGGCGCTCAAATTTGACGTGGAGGAACAGGAGCGCCAGGACCTTTCCGCCTTCATCGCCTCCATCGATCGCCAGGTCGAAGCGGAATTTGATCTCGACAAACGCGTGAGTGTTCTGAGGGACGCTCTCGCCACCCATCCCACCGAAAGTCACTTCGAACGGGCCCTGCGCCTGGCCAGCGACAAGCGCGACCTGGTCAACTCCATCGTGGCCCGCGCCCGCCTTCATGAAGAGAGAGCACTCTTTGCCGATGCCCTCAGCGACTGGGAAACGCTGAAGACGATCTATAGTCCGTACCCCGGACTGAAGTTTGAAATCGAGCGCCTGCAGAAGCGCCGTGAACAGCAGACTCGCACCGAATCCCAGACCTACTGGGCGGAACAAATTGACAGTTGCATGCATGCGGGAGATTTCCCCCGGGCCTTGGAGCTGCTGCAGAAAGCGCGTTCGGATTTTCCTGACGAAACCGAGCTTGCAGAATTGGAGCAGCTCGCTCGCAGTGGAATTCAACGTACCGCTGAGGCCCAGCAGCTGATCGAAAAAGGCCAGGCGCTGTGCTCGGAGAGACGATTTGAGCAGGGCGCCGAATTACTGCGGCAAGCCTACGAGATCGATCAACACAGCCCCGCGGCGGCGGCCATCTTGTCCGACGCGCTGGTGGAGCAGGCACGGCTGGTGCTCGATAACGATTGGCAGGCTGCCGAAACCCTCATCCAGCATGCGCTTGACCTCAACCCCTTGCACGCTCTGGCCAAGAGCATGCGGACCCTGGTCCTGGATCGCAAGCGCGAGCAGCTCGTGAATGACTGCGTTACCCAGGCGCGCCGTATGCAAGCCGCTGACGATCCTGCCGGAGCTTTGGCGCGCGTGGAGCAGACTCTCGCCATCTATCCCAATGACGTAAGACTCCTGCAACTGCGCGACGCGCTGGACAAGGGACTATCCCAAACCCAGCGCCGCCAGGACCGCCGCCGCGATCTGGAGGAGTTGCGGCGTCTCGATCGCGAAGCGGAAAATTCTCCCGACCCCTCCAGCACCGGAAATTTGAGCAAACGCGCCAAGGCCCTCGCCGCCAAGTACGCCAACGACGAAGAGTTCCTGGCGGTAGCAAAAGACGTACAAAACCGCCTGGCTCCCAGCGCACCGCCTCAGCCCGAACGCAAAAAGAAGCCACCGTCCAAAGCTGGTAACGCCACCCTTCTGTTTTCCCCAGAGGACGTAAAAGCGGCTCGGACCGCGAATCTCCCTCCGCCCGGTACCGGAGGATTTTTGCGCCCGGGATGGACCGACTCGTTCCGGACTTCTCCGAAACTTGCTCCCCTGAAAGCCACGGGAAGGGAATGTCTGTCCCGCCTTGGCGAGATGTTCGCCGCGCTTCGTACCCGTACCCAAGAGCTCTATGTACAGGCAGCGCCAGCGGTGAATCGACTCAAGGCCCGCGCGGCCGAGCTTCCCCGGCCAATGCAGATAGTGCTGGCTGGCGCGGTCGCTCTCGTGCTGCTTCTTGCTGTGGTGGCAGACCGGTGCCTGCTGGCGCACAAATGCGGCCCCAGCGGCGGCTCAACCGTGGTCCCGATCGCAGCCAGTATTCACACTTCTCCCTCCGGAGCTGCAATCCGCATCAACAATGAACCCAGAGGAGTCTCCGACCTGCAACTGAATCTCGAACCGGGGACCTATCAGATCGAAGCCGAACTCAGCGGTTACGAAACCGCCACCGGCACGTTGGAAGTGAAGTCTGGTTCGCCGGCGTCGATCGACCTGAAACTCGCATCAGTGCTCGCGTCGATCAAGCTGGCTACCGACACTGATACCGGGACTCTCTGGTATGACGATAAGCTCGCCGGACAAGTAGAATCCGCGCAGTGGACGTTGAACCAGATCGACCCCGGAGATCACAGGCTCAAGTTCGCCGGGCCTAATGGGCAAGTTTCTTTTTCGTTTACCTCTACCCCCGACTCGCTTCCGGCGGTCAGCAAATTGCTGGCGGCGAACCGGATTCACGCCATTGTGGTCAGCAACCTGCGCGACCGGATCAAAGTCTATTGCAGCTTCTGCCCCGCGCAATTAAGTGGGGATGGCCTGCCCCCGACCGAAGTTGGACCTGACGGCACGGAAATCGCGGGACTCTCCGCCGGCTCTCATCGACTCTCCCTGACCCAGGGCAAGGACCAGCACACGGTGAATATAGAGGTAGGGTCCCAGCCCACGCTGAATGCCTTCATTGCCTCTGACCAGGAACTGGGGACGTTATTAGTAGTTGTGGGAGAGGACAAAGCGCAGGTCTACGTGAACGGCCAACTCTCCAAGCACGTGACGAAAGACGGCCAGTTGCGCATTCCCGGGCTGGAAACACGCGACTACACCGTCCGCGTGGCCAAAAACGGTTTCCAGGATGTTCCCGAGCAGCACGTCCAAATCCAGAAAGGTGAAGAAACGCGGCTAACGTTCAAGCTGGTGCCCGTCGTGCATATGGCTTCGCTCTCTATCCAGGACGGCGTCCCCGGCACAGAAGTATTCATCGATCAGGCGTCCGTAGGCTCGGTGCAATCCGACGGGAGCTTCCGCTTTACCACGCTGAGCCCTGGCGATCATCAGATCGAATTGCGTAAAGAAGGCTACAAGCCCACGCGGCTGCAGAAACATTTCGAAGGTGGATCCGATGTTGCACTGAGCGGCAGCGATACCGCCTTGCAGCCGGTTGTCGGAGAATTGAAAATCACCTTCCAGCCTCCAGACGCAACCGTGACTCTGGCCCGGCCCGGCGAGTCGGCGATCAAGGTCACCAGCGGCAACGCAATGAGTTTGCCGCCCGGAACCTACATCCTCACCGCTCGCGCCGCCCAGAGTGTCCCTCGCACAACCATGGTGCAGGTTGTGGCTGGCGAATCCCGGAACCTGGACTTGACGCTGACTCCGGGAGGAATGGGGGACTGGGAACTACCGGCGGGCTGGAGAAACGAAGGCGATTGGTACGTACGTAAAGGTGGCAACTTCATTCTGTACAAGACGGTTCCTACCTCCGGCACGTTTACCTTTAACGCTGCCCTGCGAAAAGGCAAGCGCTTGCAATGGGTCCTCAACTACGTCGACGAGAAAAACTACGAACTGTTCCAGATGGATGAAAATTACTTCTATCGTTCCCAGGTCCACGCCGGACAGGAGACTGAAGCGGTCAAAGTCCCTTTCAAGAGCGAGAAGAAACAGGTCCACACCTTCCAGATCCGAATCTCGCCCACCCAGGTAGTGCACGAAATTCTACAAAATGGTAAATGGGTGGTGGTCGATTCCTGGTCCCAGCCCGGAGTAAATCTGGCCGCCGGAAAGTTCGGTTTCTACATCCCCTCCAACGACGAAGTCTCGCTGGCAAACTTCACGCATTACCCAGATTTAACAGCGCACTAGCGGTTCGATCAGTCAACAGATTTTCGGCCCTTAATAAACAAAGAGATCTTGAAACAGAATTGTTTTTTCCCCGCATCAACATCAACATGACCATCGTCAGTGTCTGAAAGGTTCAGTCAATCTTGCAGATA
>Ga0307479_10004405_pt1 | contig 12867 bp, 9 predicted proteins | sample atmos_gasesECM4C_FD_203743 | JGI IMG/M metagenome (GOLD analysis project Ga0307479, IMG submission 203743) | Hardwood forest soil microbial communities from Morgan-Monroe State Forest, Indiana, United States - atmos_gasesECM4C_515 | ecosystem: Environmental > Terrestrial > Soil > Temperate...
AATTTCCGACGGGAGTTGAGACCGGAAGAGCACGGCCTGAGTGATTTGTTCGAATTAACTGATTCTGGAGGGTCCCGCGATTTGGGGTGCTATTTTTTTTGGAGGCTACCCGCAACACCTGGTTCAGTTGGCGCGCACGCCGTGCATGTGTTTCCTTCGCGAGCGTTAGATCTATTTTACCGCGATGGTCAAACTCGCCGGCGAAATGGCTCGTCGCATTCTAGACTCACATCTGAGACGCTGGCCCGGGTAGGGGGATCAACTCGGCCCACTACCCTCCCCCGCAAACAAAGCAGACAGCCGTGCGCGCCGTCAACGCGCAGAAAAACCCCCAGCCTCTGCGGAGCGCAAAGACTGGGCTGTACGTGGCCGCGACCAAAATGGTCCACGGAGATGCCTTTCGTAGCCCACCCTTTCGGCGTGCGCCTTTATTGACGCGCGAAAGCTCTTGATGTCGATGACTTTCGCGCGAAGAAGCGACTCCTCAGGATGACAAGAGAAGATGCCGGGCTGAAGCCCGGCGCTACATTTAGACCAAAAGCAAATCGGTATTCAAACCCGTCACTTGTCAGCTCGGCATGGGCTACAGACCCCACCCGAAAAGACAAAGCAAATCCCTGGGTCCGCCTTCATTCAAGCGCGAAAGCTCTTGATGTCAATGACTTTCGCGCGAAGAAGCGGACCTCGGGATGACACCCGTCGTGGGCATAATCGCGCAACACGGAATGCCGCGCTAAAAGCCGCGGCGCTACGTTTAAACCTTATGATCACTTCGGTCTGGAGCGCAGGAACTGGGTGACGAGGGAGTTCTAAACCTTTGGTACCAGGCGCGTGGCTTCGATTCTGTACTTCAGGAGTAGCACGTACCGCCCCTAAGCTCCCGCTGAGAATGATCCAACTTACCATTCGTTTTCTACAAACTTACCCTTACGCTCATTTGTGTGAAGCAGGCGTAGTCGGCGGGACTTAATTTAAAGACGCAATACGGATACAGACGCAACGCGGTAAACCGGGACGACGCCTCGCTTTTCACAGAAACACATGGCTCTCAAACAGATCGCCGTCGCAATCGCCTCCGTCGCAGTCGCCTTTGTCCTTCTGGCGACGGCGGCGCACGCCCAGACCAATCGCGATGGCGACCGCATGGCGGGTCAAATCAGCTTCGGCTTTGACGGGCAGAATTACAGCACCGGCCGAACGTCAAGCGTCGCGTCGATGGACGCAACCATCCGGCTGCTTCCGCGATTGACGCTGGACGCTATCGCCACGGGCGGGAGCTATTTTGGAGAGCGCTTTGGCGGTGGCGGTTCGTACTTCACATGGAAGCCTGACCGTAAAACATATCTGACCGCCGGAGGCAGCCTTAATTCCAACACCAGCACCACGAATGCATGGTCAGGTTCCCTCGAGATAGGCCGCACGGTTTACCAAGCCGACCGCGGCTCCACGCGTCGCGCGGGCCTGATTCGCGCATTGGAAACGACTTTAAGCCTGACCGACAGAGGCTACAGTTTTTCGCCGGCCGTGAACGTGCTGCTCGTCAGCCCGGCGGCGACCATTTATTTGCCACGCGACTGGACCCTCACGCTGCGCGCCGGCGCTATCCGGGAAACCGTTGGCTCCGCGAACACGTGGACCCCCTCGGGCGGCGCGAAGCTGATTATCCCGCTCACGCGCAGGCTCAGCGTCTCTCCGGGAGTCGGCTTCGATTCCGAGCTTTCCAACGTTCTGCAGATCAACAACGTTTCCTCGCGCGAATTCGGCGGCGGAGCGCGCTATTGGCTCACCAGGAGCACCAGCGTGAGCGCGTATTACTTCCGCGTTTTGTACGGTGCGAATCATCTGGCCAGCGATTCCTACGGGGTGAATTACATTGTTCGGTTTTAACTTCGGGGCGTCATTCGCTTCTAGCCTCGGCCCGATGATCGCTTCTAGCCTGGGCCCGTACTTCGCTCCTGGGCCGTCCTTCGGCCGGCTCATCGCTCACGCGAACTGGGTATTCTTCTGGTATTACGCCGGCAGCACGATCAGCTACATCGCGCTGATGATCCTCGCGTTCTGCTATAGCAAGCGCCACACCGAATCTGTGGTTGTCCGCAATCTGGCGCTCGCCCATCTTCCCATTCCGCGCGTCACCATCATCGCGCCGGCAAAAAACGAAGAAGCTTGCATCCTGGGCGCGGCGCGGGCGTTCCTCGAGCTGGACTACCCGAACATGGAAGTCCTCTTCGTGGATGACGGAAGCACCGACGCGACGTTTGAATTGCTTCAAGAACATTACGACCTGGAGCTCGACGATTCGCCGATTGTTTCGAAGCTGCCGCACCACCCGATTCTCAGCGTGTGGCGCAGTTCGCGCGATCCGCGGCTCGTCGTGGTTCGCAAGCTGAGCGCGGGATTCAAGGGCGATGCCACCAACGCCGCGCTGGAGATCGCTTCCGGCGAATATGCGCTGGTGACGGACACCGACAGCCTGCTCGAAAAACACGTCGTGCGGCGGATGATCGGCGTCGTCCTGGAAGACCCCGGAACGATTGCGGTGGGCGGCAGTCTGCATGCGGTGAATGGCTGCGACGTGACTCGCGGGGAGCTTCGCGGGATTCATTCGCCTCGCGGCTATTTCGAATTCGCGCAGGTGATCGAATATGCGCGCGCGTTTTTTATGTCGCGGCTGGGATGGTCGTTCCTGAATATGACGCCGAATATCTCCGGGGCGCTGGGACTTTTCCGCACGGACGCGCTGCGAGCCGTGGGCGGCTACGCCAATTGCCTGGCCGAAGACATGGACATGACGCTGAAGATCCACCGCTACATCCTGGCCAACAATCTGCCCAGCCGCATTCGCTTTGCTCCCGATGCCAAGGTCTGGACCGAGGTTCCGCCGAACTATCGCTACGTCGCAAGCCAGCGAGCCCGCTGGCACAACAGCCTTTGCGACGTGCTCTGGCGTTTTCGCGGGATGCTCTTCCAGCCACGATACGGGCGCATCGGTTTTGTGCTGTTGCCGTGGTTGTGGATTTACGAATTGCTGGTGCCGCTGGTGGAATCGATCGCGTGGATTTCGATCCTGCTGGCCGCAATGCTCGGCTGCCTAAACTGGACACTCGCGCCTGTGATCCTGGGCGGAGGCTATGGCTTGACCATATTCTTTTCGATCCTTTCGATCCGCGAGAGCGAGCGGCGCTACCCTCGCTATCCCGCGCGGGAAAAAATGAAATTGATCCTTTTGTCGGCGCTCGAAGTTTTTCCGTTCCGATTTCTGCACGTCTTTTGGAGGCTGCGCGGCCAGATCGATTATTTCCGGGGCGACCGGCGCTGGCGGCCCATCCCTCGCCTGGGTTTTGAGAACGCAGAATATCGCAAGGGAGCCGACTGAAAATGCGTTTTCTCATCACCGGCGGCGCAGGGTTCATCGGTTCGCATCTCGCGGAACGGCTCGTCGCGCGAGGCGAGCGCGTCACCGTGCTCGATAATCTGTCGACCGGGAGCCTCGAAAACATCGCGCATCCGGTCGATACCGGCGCGGTGGATTTCCACTTCGGCAGCATTCAGGAACGCGACACGGTCGAGCGACTGATCGGCGAGAGCGATTTCGTCGTGCATTTTGCCGCCGCGCTGGGAGTGAAACTGATCCTCGAGAAGCCGGTCGAATCTATGGAAACCAACGTGACGGGCACGCACGTGGTGCTGGAAGCCGCGGCAAGGAACCGGACTCCTGTGCTCATCGCGTCCACGTCGGAGGTCTACGGCAAGAGCAACAAGATTCCCTTCTGCGAGGACGACGACGTTGTGCTCGGCGCTACGCGAAAGAGCCGCTGGAGTTACGCCGCTTCGAAAATGCTCGATGAGTTTTTGGCGCTCGCTTACTGGGAAGAAAAACACCTGCCGGCGATTATCGTGCGCTTCTTCAATACGGTCGGGCCCAGGCAGAACGCCCGCTACGGCATGGTGCTTCCCACGTTTGTGCGGCAGGCGCTCGAAGACGCCCCGATTACCATCCATGGAGACGGCAAACAAACGCGCTGCTTCTGCGACGTTCGCGATACGGTGGAAGCGGTTACCCGGCTAATCGACGCGCAACCCTTCGGCGAAGTCTTTAACATCGGCAGCACCCAGGAAATTTCCATCGAAGAGCTGGCGCTGCTGGTGCGCGAGCGGCTCGGCACCCGTTCCCGGATTTTATACACACCCTACGACCATGCCTACAGCAGCGGCTACGAAGATATGCAGCGGCGCGTGCCCTCGGTCGAGAAGCTATACGCGCTCACTGGATTTCGGCCGCAGATCACGCTGCCGGAAATCATCGACCGCACCGCCGCGCACCTGCGGACTTCTTTAGCGCCCGTGTGACCGCGCTTCGGCGGCTAAAGTCGCTTTCAGACAAAGCAAATTCCCCAGGGCCCCGCAACAACCGCGGGCGCCCTGGGCTACAAAGACCTCTACTTAGCGCCACCGTCAGGGGATCTGCCTCTGAGGAGAGATTCTTCGACTGCGCGTCGCGACGGAAATCACGGAGCAGCGATTTCCGGTGAAAATGTCGCGACGCTCCGCTCAGAATGACACGCTAAAACAATCGCGAACGGTGGGGGGCACGGAACACGAAAGAAAAACCGCACCCTTAAAAACGAAGGGTGCGGCACCCGCCGAAAGCACCCTGGGCTACAAAAACCGCTACTCAAATTGTTCGCAACGCCCCGCGGCTAGGGCGTGGCGGGCTTCGGCAGCATCGTTTCGCCGAACTTGGCAGCATCAAGCGGCACGTTCGGCTGCATGTCCGTCATCTCAAACTCGGAGCGCCCATCGGTCCACGTGAGCGTCCAGTGGAACGGTACCTTGACGCCGGCGAGGTCGCGATAATCCGAATAATCCATCTGCGAAGGATTGAAACCGAGCGGCGTTTCGGCAAACCGCGCCACCCGCACCAGCAAACCCGATTTTGCGTCGAAGAATAACTTCACCCGCGTTCCGCCGGGCGCCGTCGCCTGGACCACCTGCACAAGATGGTCGTCAATGCTCGTGGGCGGGAAGCCAACGCGAAAATCGTGGAGATATTTCTTGATGCCGACGGGAAAGAACATCTCCGCATCCAGTTGCGCGCCATCGAGTTCTCCTCCGGTCAGCGATTTCACCGGAAGGATCGTATTGGTCATCGCGATCCAGCCGTTGCGGCCGTCGAAGGTGGTGATGTTTTGCGCCTTCTCCGAACGATGCACGATCGTCGTGCTTTCCCCGGGGGATTTCGCAAAGACCTCTACAGGTACCTTACCCAGATCGGTGTCAAAGCCCGAGTAGGTCCCTTTGGCGGAGAGGCTGGTGATCGCGGCCAGCCGCTCTGCCCCGCCGAGCGCCTGAATATATTTGTCGAGGATCTGATCGGCGGTCGGTGATGGAATCGGCTCCTCCGGAACTTCAATGTCATTCGGATCGCGCTCAGCCACGGCGCCATTCTGCACCGCGAGACTCGGCGTCTCGGGAGGCTGTGTATCGCTGCGATGGCAGGTCCAGCAGGTCACTCTGTGCGCGCCGCCGAAGTTTGCCTGGTTGATGGCCTTGACCATGAGCATCATTTGGCGCGCCTTCTGCTTTTTCGGATTGTCCGCGGCGTAATCCCTGACCACGCCTCGGCCTGCTGCCTGATGGCATTCCGTGCAGTTCACGCTGAGCGAAGCGGCGATGAAACCCATCGTCCCCAGGAATTGGTCCACCGGAATTCCTTTGAGGACCTGAACATTCTTGAAGAATTGGTCAGACATGAGCGGCTTCCCCGCCGAAGCCGCCGCGCCGTATGGCTGTGTCTGCCCGCTGGCAGCCGTTTGCCCGCTCGGCGCCCCGGCCTGGCCATGCGCCGCTTCCGCGACCACGAGGCACACAACCGCTATTCCCACAGCAGCGAAGATACCCGCCTTCGAGTTGACTCTCACGTCGACCTCCTTCTCCCGCGCCCGCCCGCAACATACGCCGCGGCGTCCCCGAATGCAATGCGAGAGACGAACTGCTCATTGTTCTTTTGCTCGGATAAAGCTTTCTGGCGTGCCGTCCTCAGGGTTAACGAAGATAATGTCTTTCGGGTCGCGTCTCGGTGTGTCGAACGAAAGAAAGACAACGGGCCCCTCAAGGATTTTGGGCAGAGCATGAACGATCCTGTGCTTGAAGAAGAGGAGGTCGCCGGGAGCGAACTCCCCTCCGTTCGAAGCGTCGCCCATCCAGAAAGTACCTCTCCCCGAAAGAACATAGAGGTACTCGTCGGAGCCCGCATGATAATGCGGAGGAGTCTCCCGGTAGACGCGAAAGACTCGGGCGCTCGCAGCGGTTTCGTCGGTCAGGTAGGTATCCAGCAGCAGCGTGTCTGCCGTGTCTGGAAATGACCGGGCGATTTCGTGCGGCTTGAAGCGCAGGTAGTCACGTTTTTCTGCCACGAGGGTTCTCCATCTTCTGATTGTCTCATTCGTCCTGCCTCGGCTGTTGATTCGCTGCGCTCACCATAAAAAGCCGCGACCCACAAAAACGAGGCCACCCACCGTTCGGAGGCATGGGCACCGAAACCCCCAGAGGGATTCGCCGAAAGGCTCGGCGGCAAAATACGCGCTTCGACTTCGTGGCCGCGCGGCCGCAAAACGGCCGAGGAAAGCGCGGCCACTTCGCTCAGAATGACACGTTCGAGGCAGTGCAGGCGTTACTTAACGATGGGACTGGAGACCAGACTGTCGTAATTCGCCAGCTCTGACGGCGAACAACGGGTCTCGTTCAAGGAGAAATCCGGTGGCATCAATTTGAGAGCCTGTTTATCCAGTGCCACCCAGGGTTTGGTATACATCTTGGGATCATCAAGCGTCACCGTCAGCTGCATGTGATCGTGGTCGACGCGGTGGAACCGCTCCTCGACGCGCAGAGCGTCGCTATGCGGGCGGCCGGCGTTATCCAGCCAAGTCCTCTCATCTGTACCATTCGTCTGCACAACAAAAGTCGTATCGTCCACCCACTTGCCGATCGAGTAGCCGTCCCATGTGGGATCGGGGTCTTTGGGAAGCTCCCGGCCATCGGCCCAGATTACCCGCCAATGCTTGTCACGCGGATACAAGACGACCACCTGTTGAGGCGTTTGAAGCAGTTCTACTGAGTCCAATCTATGGAGATCGTCACGAGGAAAGCCGGGCGGATCGCAAAACTTGTCGAGTGGGTCGTTTGTTTGCGCCGCAGGCACCGCGGTCATTCCAAATACCGGCTTATTGCGGTGATAGGCTTCCAGTCCCTCTTTCGTGTAGGGCGGTTCATGCTCGGGATACCCGTCCGACGGCATCGATCCGGCGCCAAATACGCCGATGATTCGGAATCCAAACTCGTCGGCCCCGTCCACCTGCCATGTGCCGGAAATGTCGTGCCGCGGGGCTGGGGCTGATTTTTGCCCCTGTGCAGGCGGAGCTACGGGCCGGCCCCAAGAATCGACAGCGGGTTCATCCTTCGTGCCCTCGACTTTGGCTGAGGCGCAGTTGAACCGATTGGCTTCTCCCTGACAGATCGGGGGAAGTCCCTTGTGCTCTTTCGTTCCGCTTGACTGCGGAGGCGCTTGGGCGCGCGCAAACGATGACAACATCAAGACCGGAACCATTATCATGGCTCTCGCTAAGAAGTTCTGCATTGGGAGCCTCCGCATTAACGCCGGATTACGGGAGATCGTTAACCATCAATCGACCGTCTGGCAGCACCAGTTGATGGATGCGCCCGACGGGTTGGCCATTCTTGGCTACCATCATCGTGACAGTGACCTTGTCTCCGGGCTTTAGCAAGTTTTTGGTGAGACGCACGCCGCGGGCCTGGTTCACACTTGCAGCACCGCTTTCGACGATCCAATGCACGACGTTTCCTTTATCATCCGTCACGTCAAATTTTAGAAGGCTATGTGGGTTGGCTACGATCCATTCCGTGACAACTCCCATCACCGTGACTTCTTTGGCCGCGTCGTATGCAGCGTTGCCGTGGTGCGCTAATAACGGTGCTGAAGCGGCCAAGAGAACGAAAGACGTAACAACGAATACAAACGATTTCATGCCAGGCCTTCCTTTCCCCAGAAGATATGCAGACACCCTCATGAGTAATGCTCGGCGTGGTCAAAATGATCCCAAGGCGATACACGCCCTCTCTTGATTACGCTTTTTGTGGCGGGCTGTCAATTTGCTGCGTCGGACCGGCCCACCCGTAAAACGACCCTTCGGAGCTCAGTGCAAGCCCTTCAAAGTTCAGGCAAGCAGGGTGGGGCACCCGGCTCGCATTGAAGGCGCAAAGGCTGGGCTACACGGGCTTTGGCTTACGGCTCCGAAGGTTTGTTGCGCAGACTGCAATGCAGCAGTTGCTCTGCTGCCGAACTCATGCACAAATTGGCGTAGAATCATTCGCCAGGAGCCGATACATGCAGGAGGGAAATTGATGGCTGACGATCAGCGTGACTCGAAGTTTTCGCGGCGGGATTTTCTGGGGGTGAGTTCGGGCGCACTGGCGGGCGCGAGTGCGCTGGCCGGGGTAAGCGCCGTGGGTAGTGTGTTCGCGCAGGAGTCATCCACCAAACCGGGGTCCCCGCGCGATGCGAGCGAGCCCGGGCCCAAGAACGCACCGCTCGATGCGCAGAATGCGGATTCGCGCAATCCGCCGCCGACCGATGCAGGCGGGGTGCAGACATTCAAGTATCCGTTCTCGATCGCGCACAAGCGGCTGCACCGGGGCGGATGGTCCCGCGAAGTCACCGTGCGCGAGCTGGCCGTCTCCACGACCATGGCCGGCGTGGATATGCGGCTCACCGCTGGAGGAGTTCGCGAGCTGCATTGGCACACTGCCGCGGAGTGGGCCTACATGCTTTACGGAAGCGCGCGCATTACGGCAATCGATAACGACGGCAGAAGCTTTGTCGCCGACGTGAAGGAAAGCGATCTGTGGTACTTCCCCACCGGGATACCGCACTCGATTCAGGGACTGAATCCGGATGGCGCGGAGTTCCTGCTCGTTTTCGACGATGGGAATTTTTCGGAGTATGCCACCGTTTTGCTGTCCGACTGGATGGCGCACACGCCCAAGGATGTGCTGGCCAAAAGTCTTGGCGTTCCGCAGAAGGGTTTCGACAAGCTGCCCCCAAGGGAGCTGTTCATTTTTCAGAGCGAAGTTCCGGGCCCGCTGGAGGCCGACCAGAAAGCTGCAGCGGGAACGCGGGGGCCCTCCAAAACTGATTTCGCGTTTCGCACGCTGCAGATGCCGGTCACGAATCGCACCAAAGGCGGCGAAGTGCGCGTGGTGGATTCGAGTCAGTTCAAGGTATCCCAGAGGATTGCGTCGGCTATCGTGACGGTCCATCCGGGAGGCATCCGCGAATTGCATTGGCATCAGAACGCGGACGAATGGCAATACTATTTCACCGGACAAGGCCGAATGACAGTGTTCGCCACCGGCGGACGGGCGCGAACCATGGATTTTCAGGCCGGCGACGTCGGCTACGTGCAGCAAACTTTGCCGCATTACATCGAGAACACCGGCAACACCGATCTGAAGTTTCTGGAGATGTTCCGCAGCAGCTTCTATCAGGACCTTTCGCTTTCCGAGTGGCTCACGCACACGCCGCCGGAGCTCGTCATGGCGCATTTGAACATCGACAAGGCGACGCTGGACGCGATTCCCCGCGACGAGCCCGTGATTATGCCGCTATGAAGGCTGACGGAACCCCTTTCACCCCGCCGCCGGAGGCAGAGGGATTCTTCGACTTCGCGTCGCGACCGAAAATCGCAAGGCACGATTTTCGGAAGAGAAGTCGCGACACTGCGCTTAGAATGACAACTGAGTTGAATATTCTCAACACGAGGATGGATTCCTCGGTCACCGCAGGCAGGACTTGGGCGCGAACGGCGCGCCCGACGGTGACCTCGGAATGACACAAGTGGCTAGGGGCGAGTGCGGGAAGCACACGCCGCTGCGGCGAACGCGCATTATGTGGCTTGTTTTTGTCCTGCTGTTTCCTTTCGCGCTACGAGCACAATCGCCCGAACCGTCGAAGACGGTGCAGGACTTCGTTCGCGTGCAGTCCGCCAGGGTTGTCCTCTCCCATGTTCGGATTATCGATGGGACGGGAGCACCGGCAGCCGAAGACCAGAACATCGTCATCGCAGCAGGGAAAATCGCGGCGGTGCAGAAAGGCGCGGACGTTCCGCCGGCCGAGAACACCACTGTCCTCGATCTTCGAGGATACACGGTGATGCCCGGCATCGTGGGGATGCACAATCACCTCTTTTACGTCGCGCGGCCGAATCTGGATAGCCAGCGGCACTTTGAAGAGCCACTGGCCGTGCCGCAAATGGTGTTTTCGGCGCCGCGCCTTTATCTCGCCGCAGGCGTAACCACAATGCGCACCACCGGCAGCGTCGAACCGTATGCGGATTTGAACCTCAGGCGCGATATCGACGCCGGCAAGCTTCCCGGCCCGCACCTGGACGTCACGGGACCCTATCTCGAGGGCGACCATAGTTATTTTCTCCAGATGGCGCAGCTAACAAGCCCCGAAGACGCCCGGCAGACGGTGGAGTATTGGGCCGATCGCGGAGCGACATCATTCAAGGCGTATATGAACATCACCCGCGCCGAGTTGAAGGCGGCAATTGAAGCCGCGCACAAGCGCGGAATCAAAGTCACCGGCCACCTCTGTTCGGTTACGTACAAGGAAGCCGCAGAAATCGGCATCGATGACCTGGAGCACGGCTTTTTTGTAAACACGCAGCTCGATCCGGATAAGAAACCTGACGTGTGCAGCCAGAGCGAAGGCGACGAAACGCTTGCCCGCATGGATCCAAACGGCCCCGAGGCAAAGGACCTGATCGCCACGCTGATCAGACATCACGTCGCTATCACATCAACGCTGCCAGTCTTCGAGGGCGATCTCGGCGGAGGACGTCCGCCACTGCGGCAGCAGGTCCTGGACGCGATGACTCCGCAGGCGCGGGAGGATTTCTTCCTGCTTCGGCAGCGGCCCGCGTCCGCGCCGGCTCCGAAGATCGATCGGACCATGCTTTGGAAGCACGATTTGGAACTCGAGCGCGCCTTCGTCGCTGCCGGGGGATTGCTACTCTCCGGACCTGATCCCACCGGACGGGGAGACGTCCTTCCCGGATTTGGCGATCAGCGCGGGATCGAATTATTGGTCGAAGCGGGGTTCTCGCCGCTCGAAGCCATCAAAATTGCCACTTTGAACGGGGCCATTTACCTGGGCAGAGAGAAACAGATTGGTTCCGTGGCCGCCGAGAAAAACGCGGACCTTGTGGTGATCAAGGGTGATCCGTCCATGCAGATTTCGGATATTGAAAAAGTCCAAATCGTCTTCAAGGATGGTATCGGTTACGACTCGCAGAAGTTGCTGGACTCCGTTCGGGGCCGATACGGACAGTATTGAGGCCGCAGAGTCGTTGGCTGGCGAAAGCCTCAGGTCAAGGGGCATTGCGAGCATGAAAGAAAAACCGCACCCTTAGAACCGAACCCTTCACTAACTCAGGGCAGGAGGGTGCGGCACCCGCCGACAAAAGCCTCAGGGCTCCCGCCGAGAAGAGCGTCCGGGGACGACCTGAGCTACGGCGACCCACCCCTGAAAACGGGGACACCCGCCCGCCGGAGGCAGAGGGATTCTTCGACTTCGCGTCGCGACCGAAAATCGCAAGGCACGATTTTCGGAAGGGAAGTCGCGACATGCCCTCAGAATGACAAGTTGGGCGGAGAACTCCGAGTCCGGGGCCGCGCAGGCTCTGGAACAGATGCCGGGCTTAAAGCCAGGCGCTACATTTAAAAGCAAAAACCGCACCCGCAAAAGCGGGTGGGACTGGGTGGTTAGCCGCCGGCGATGGCGCCGATGACGAGAAACGGTTCTTTGCCGCCCGCCACCTCCTGCGGCAGCGGATGGTCCGGCGATTCGTGAGACCAATCTTCGCCGCAGACAAAAAAGCGCAGGAACGGCCGGCGCTCCTTTGTATCGTGATCGCGAATGGTGCCGCATAGCATGGGATAGGAAGCCTCGAGCGCGTCCAAAACGGAGCGCTGCGTGATCGCGCCATGGACGTCGATGCTGACTTCCATGCCTACGTGCGCCAACGTCCGCAGATGCGGCGGCAATACCACGCGAATCATGGGAGCGTCTGTACCTCCACGGAAAACACCGCCGGAAGATTCTGTACGATGGGCGCCCAGTTGTCGCCTGCGTCATGCGAGGCGTACACCTGCCCGCCCGTCGTTCCAAAGTATACGCCGCATTTGTCCAGCGAATCGACGGCCATGGCGTCACGCAAAATATTCACGTAACAATCGCTTTGCGGCAGGCCCTTGGTGAGCGGCTCCCACTCGTTTCCGCCGGTGCGGCTGCGGTAGACGCGAAGCTTACCATCGGGCGGAAAGTGCTCCCCATCGCTCTTGATCGGGACGACGTAGATCGTTTCGGGTTCGTGCGCGTGCACGTCGATGACGAATCCAAAATCGGTGGGCAGATTGCCGCTGACTTCGTGCCAGGAATCGCCGGCATCGTCGCTGCGCATCACGTCCCAGTGCTTCTGCATAAAGAGCACGTTGGGACGCGAGGGATGCGCGGCAATGTGGTGAACGCAGTGGCCGACTTCGGCGTTTGGATCAGGAATATATTGCGATTTCAGCCCCTTGTTGATCGGCTTCCAGCTCTTTCCACCGTCATCGGTGCGAAACGCTCCTGCAGCCGAGATGGCGATGTACATCCGCTTCGGATTGCTGGGATCGAGAACGATGCTGTGCAGGCACATGCCGCCCGCGCCCGGCTGCCAATTCGGGCCGGTGCCGTGGCCGCGCAGTCCGGGAAGCTCCTCCCAGTTTTTGCCGCCGTTGGTCGAT
>Ga0307479_10004407_pt1 | contig 12867 bp, 13 predicted proteins | sample atmos_gasesECM4C_FD_203743 | JGI IMG/M metagenome (GOLD analysis project Ga0307479, IMG submission 203743) | Hardwood forest soil microbial communities from Morgan-Monroe State Forest, Indiana, United States - atmos_gasesECM4C_515 | ecosystem: Environmental > Terrestrial > Soil > Temperate...
AAAACATGGTTCGTTGTTTGCTAGAATCGCGCACAAATGGCGACGGGCGAAAGATTGCGGTTCGCGGTGGAGGGCGCGGGCGATGTGGCGGCGCTTTTGCTGAAGCCGCACGGCGCTCGCTGGCTGCTGGTTCTGGGGCACGGCGCCGGTGCGGGCATGAGCCACCCTTTTTTGGAAAAACTTGCCAGCGAATTAGCGCAAGTGGACGTTGCTACTCTGCGCTACCAGTTTCCGTACATGGAGGAGCGTCGTCGTGTTCCCGATCGGCCTGACGTGTTGACGGCCACCGTGGCTGCGGCTGTTCGCACCGCTTGGGAATCAGCGCCAGAATTGCCGCTGCTCGCCGGAGGCAAGTCGATGGGTGGACGGATGACCTCGCAGGCCGCCTCGCAAGGATTGCTTACCGGAGTCAAAGGTCTGGTCTTCTTTGGCTTTCCCCTGCACCCGCCGAATCGCCCCGGCGCAAAACGAGCGGAACATTTGGCGAAAGTGCCGCAGCTCATGCTGTTCCTGCAAGGCACGCGCGACGCTCTTGCAGACTTGAACCTGCTGCGGCCAATCTGCGTCGGACTGGGTTCGCGTGCCACGTTGCACGTCATCGAAACCGCAGACCACTCTTTCCACGTGCCAAAGAACTCGGGAAAATCAGATGCGGACATCTTGCGCGTACTGGCGCAAACGACGGCCTCCTGGGCTGATCAACTCGGTCATAAGCAAGCGGGATTGCAGGCCGTCTGAACGCTCATTGCTTACACGCCCCAACTGCGCACCTGCTACAATGCAGTCCTCACCAGCCGTCCGCTGAAAGGAATACTCCATGGCCAGCACACCCAAACCGACCGCAATGCATTCGCAAACCAAGCAAGCCAGTTCTGACGTCGAATATCACACCATTGCGCCTTACGTCATCGTCCCACGGGCGGCGCAGTTCATTGACTTTCTTAAAGTTGCCTTCGCCGCGACAGAGCGCTTCCGCTTTAGCCGGCCCGAGGCGCCACAGTTCCTCATGCACGCTGAGGTAGTCATCGGGGACTCCGTCATCGAGTTGGCTGACGCGAATGACCAATACCCCAGAGCGCCCCAATCCATCCATTTGTATGTGGACGACGCAGACGCCACCTACGGGCGTGCGCTCAAGGCGGGCGCGAAATCGATCTACGCGGTGGCAGACCAGCCGTGGGGCGATCGCCAGGGTGCCATCAGAGACGCGTTCGGCAATATCTGGTACATCGCCACGCCAAAAGGCTGGACGCCCGCTCCGGGACAACTTCGTAGCGTACAGCCGTATCTGCATCTTATCGACGCAGAAAAGATGATTGTCTTCCTGCAAAACGCATTCGGTGGGGAAGTGCAGGGAGACGTGCCCAAGTCACCTGAAGGTAAGGTTCTGCACGCCACCGTCCAAATCGGAGACAACACGCTGGAACTTGCGGAGGCGTACGGTGAGTTTCAGCCCATGCCGTGTCATCTTCACCTGCACGTTGAGGATGCGGATGCGATGTACGATCAGTCTCTCCAGGCGGGCGCCACATCGATTGATCCGCCATCGAATAAACCGTACGGCCGCAGCGGCGGCGTCAAGGACGCTTTCGGCAATACCTGGTACATGACTTCGCCGCTCGAAGCAGCGTAAGAAAACTCCGGCGAAATGTACAATGCGTCGCTATGGAACGCGAGGGACAGCCACGCTGACATGCTGGGATTATCCAAAGCCGCCGCGCTAATATCGTCCAGACCTTCTGGCACGCGCCAGCAGCGTGCTTGATCGACAACAGTGCGCTCGGCCATCGCGCCGTGCGGCCGTCGAGGCGCCGCGAAGAAAACTCGGGAGCCATCTTCCAATTTGCCGACTCCGTCGATTCCGCAAACAACCGGCAGCTCGCTAGCTCTTGCGTAGTGCGAGCCTTTCGCCATTTGTTTGTCCACTGGCTTTACCGCCGTAACACGCACGTGTCCGAGGGTCTCCTGGCCATTTGGAACCGGCTCGGGAAACTGCTCGTATCGAGGCGGCTTGCCCAACGTGTGCAGCACCGCGGCATTCATCGAGGCTAGCCTATATCGGCCGACCTCATTCTTTCAAAAGCCAAACCCTTGCGCGTCAGCCTCATTTGACGGCGCTGTCCCATTCGGGAGATTATCGAGAGTTTGGAGTGTGCCGGTGAAATGGACTGAGAGCCGCAGGCGAGGTTTGTCCAGCGGTTGTCAACTCTTCGGCTTCGGGGCCATCGGGTTACCTATTGCCGTTGCTCCGCGTCTAAATCGTTTGTGTATATGCGATTCAACGAATGGCGTCCCAACGGGAACTGGTCTCAATGAAACTAGTAAAACTAGTCTTAATGAGACTAGTAAGAAGATGAGCGCTTCTCAGCGTCAGCTGACGCTTTTGGTCCTGCCTGAGCAGTTCATCATTGCACGGTTCGCTGCGGATGCTGGGCTGCCGTCGTGGGCTACACACGGGCGATTTTTCTCCATTACGCGCACCTCTGACGAGCTCTCGATCGTTTGCGCGGCCGATCAGGCGCCTCTATCTTTGCGCGAGCACACGCGCTGGCGAGCGTTGAAGGTGCGCGGCCCGATAGCGTTTCCGGAAATCGGTGTTCTCAGTTCGGTTGCGAACCCGCTTGCCGAAGCGAAGGTAAGTGTGTTTGTCGTTTCGACCTTCGAGACCGATTACATACTCGTGAATTCCGAGCAGTTGCCGAACGCGATCGAGGCGCTGCACAAAGCTGGACACACGATTGACTGAGGCGAACCCTGCCTCCAAATAGATTTTGGGAGAACGATGGAATGACCAAACGACTGCTCGCTGATACGAGCCGATTGCCTCGAGTGATTTTGGCGATGGCCTTCATCCTGATTACAAGTTTCGTAGCCCTCCAACTACGAGCCGATGAGCCATACGCTCGTAGCCGCGATTACGATCTGCAGCACTCTAAGATCGCGATGCGGTTCGACGTGGAACAAAAGAAAGTTCTGGGTGATGTCACCCATTCAATCTCGATCTTGCGGGACGGCACGACTCAGGTGGCTTTTGATTCCGTCGGCCTCTCCATTCAAAGCGTCACCGTAAACAAATCTCCCGCAAAATTCACCACCACCGCTGCGAACCTCAATGTCCCCCTGCCGGCCACGCACACAGGCGAGAAGTTTGACATCGCCATCCGGTACGAAGGCAAGCCTACCAAAGGTCTTTATTTCATCCTGCCTGACAAGGATTATCCCGACCGCCCCAAGCAGATTTGGACCCAGGGCGAATCGGAGGATACTCGCTATTATCTGCCTACGTATGACTATCCCAATGATCGACTGACCACGGAAACCATTCTTACCGTGCCTTCTTCCTGGTACACGGTCGCCAATGGAAAGGTCGTCAATGTATCCGATGCCGGGAACGGCATGAAGACCTGGACGTGGCGGGAATCGGTGCCCAGTTCGACATACCTTATCACCGTGGTCGCCGGGGAACTCGATGAGGCCAAGCAGTCCTGGCGCGGCATTCCCGTAACCTATTACGCGCCCAAAGGACGTGGTGACCGCCTCCTTGCGAATTACGGACGCACCCCGGAGATGATGGAACTTTTTAGCAAGAAACTCGGAGTCGATTATGCGTGGGAGAAGTATGCGCAATCGATGGTCGATGACTTCGTGGCCGGGGGGATGGAAAATTCCAGCGCCACGACAAACACCAGCAGTTCACTCCGCGACCCGCGCCTCATACCGGAATTTCCCGGCGATGAAGATGCGTTGATTTCGCACGAGTTGGCGCATCAATGGTTCGGCGATCTGGTGACTTGCAATGATTGGGGCAATATCTGGCTCAACGAAGGTTTTGCCACGTTCTTCGAGCAGGTCTGGACCGAGTCGCACTACCCGAAAGAAGATGCTGATTATGAGCGCTGGAGCCACGCGCGCGAGTGGCTATCAGAAACGAATCTGTACCCTAAAACATTGGTGCGCCACGACTTTGACGATTCCAGCGAATTCGACGGCAACGCTTACACCAAAGGCGGTTGGGTGTTGCACATGCTCCGCCACCAAATTGGGGAAGCACATTTCTATCGAGGGCTAAAGCACTACCTGGAAGTCAATCGGGGAAAGAACGTCGTCACCGCAGACCTGATCAAGGCCATCGATGACGCCAATAACGTGGACGTGCAGCGCTTTTTCGACGAGTGGGTGTTTGGCGCCGGAGCTCCACGGTTCGACGTTAGTTACACCTACGATGACGCGAAGCACCAGGTTGCTCTCACTTTGAAACAGACACAGAAGGTCGAGGGCCACGTGGGACTGTTTAAGGTGCCCGTCGACGTCGAAATCACGACTCCCTCGGGATCCAAACTCCAGACCATCTCTGTTTCCAAGGACAGCGAGACGTTTTCACTCCCCGCGGACGCGCCACCGCTTATGGTGCTTTTTGACAAGGGCGGTCATCTTCTAAAGTTCCTTGAGTTCCACAAAGACAAGAAGGAGTGGATTTACCAGCTTAAGAACGCCAGCGAGGTTTCTGATCGCGCCGACGCGGTGATTGCGCTCAGCAAGATCAAGAATGACGACGAGGTCATCGCGGCTTTGGGAAATGCTCTAACAACCGATAAAGCTTGGGGAGTACGCGACCAGGCTGCCGATGCGCTGGGCCGGATTGGCGGACCCGGCGCCGCCAAACAACTGCTTGAGGCGCTGAATTCTAACGACCAACCGTTCGTGCGCAACTATATCGCCGCGGCTCTCGGCAATTTCAAGAATGACTCCAAAGTTGAGACGAAGCTCGAATCCATTGCACGCGAAGACCGGTCATATCGAGCCCGAGCGAACGCCCTGCAGTCGCTCGGCAGGCTGAAGGCTCCTAATGCTCTGCCCACGTTAACCGCTGCCGTAAAGGCCGATTCGCCGGATAACTTTGTTCGGGATGCCGCGCTTCGTGGACTCGGCTATCTTGGTGACGATAAGGGCGTGCCGCTGCTTCGCGAATGGTCCGCTGCCGGCAAGCCCATCGATTCGCGGAGGGCCGCAATTGCGAGCCTCGCGCGCCTCGACAAGGACAATAAGGAAATTACCGCCCAGATAGCCGGGTATCTGGCCGAGCCGCGCTTTCCGATTCGGTATTCTGCGATTCTGGCGTTAGGCACCCGTGGCGATCCTTCCGCTATTCCCGCTCTCGAGGCGCTGCTCAAGAGCGACGACCTGAGCATTGAGATGGCTCCAACGATCAAAGAACAGATCGCCCGTCTGCAAAAACCTAAAGCACAAAAAGGCGAGAGTGGATCAACAGGTGGGGACGATGAGGACAGAGAAGGTGATGCTGGCGATCAATCAGCGCTGCTCTCGCGCCTGGACAAGCTGGAACACTTGGTTCAGGAGATGAATGAGCGGCTGAAATCGATTGAGACCCACCTCTCCGCGAAAAAATAATCACCCGCACTTCGCGGCTTGTAGATTCTTGTGCCGACTTCCTCTATGGCGTCAGTGCCTCTATGACAAACGATGTTCTCCCTCGGTCACGGCTCGGCAAGCAAAATGCGGAGGTCCCGCAAATTGTTTCCAGTAGGACCGGTCACGATCGTGTCGCCCAGTCCCCCAAAAAACGTGAATGCGTCACATCGCTGAAAGAAATCCCTGGGATCCAACCCAATCGCTCGCGCCCGAGCCAGAGTATCTCCATCGGCTACGGCCCCTGCCGCGGGACTGTTTCCATCGATGCCATCGGTTCCCGCGCTGAGCACCGCCACACGGCGACCGGCAATCCTATCTATGCACGCCAGCACAAAGGCGGAGTTTCTGCCTCCGATTCCACTTCCCGTCACCAGCGAACTCACCTCTCCATCGGCGATCAATGCCACGCGATGTCCTGCATACTCACGGTGCATTTTTTCCAGTTGCTCCAGGAGAAACCCCGCCGCGCGCTCTACTGGCCAGTCATCGGTGAAGTTGTCGCACCGCGTGACAAACCCCCTCGCCTCGGAAGCATGATGCGCCGGATGAAACAGGTCATCCATTCCCAACAGCAATTCAAAATAAGAATTTGCGAATGCGCCGTCGCCTTCTTTCGGCGTCTCCGGCATTTCTCCTTCAGCAATCCAGCGTTCCAGCGTGCGCGGCAATTTCTCCAGCAACGAATATTCTTTGATCACACGATCAACGTCGGTGATCGTGGTGGTATCAGGGAGAGTAGGACCTGAGCCCAAAGCCGATTCATACCCAACGGGAACATCCGTTGCTGCCAGGGTAAGCTTCACGGCTCGCGGTGCTGCGGCGGCCAGGCGACCTCCTTTCACCGCGGAGATGTGCTTCCTCACGGCATTGATGTCATAGATCGGCGCCCCGCAGGTAACGAGCGCCTGATAGAACTGCTGCACGTCTTCGAGGGTCGTGTGTGAGTCCAGTGGTCGTTCTACGAGTGCCGATCCTCCGCCGGAAAGCAAAAACACGATCAGCGTTCTTTCATCGCAATCGCTCATCAGCTCGAGTATCGCTTCGGCAGCTAGCCAACTGTCTCCGTTCGGCAGCGGATGTCCCCCAACAAAATACTTCATACCATGCGCAGGCCGCTCTGGCGGAGTCGGTGCCGAGACAACGCCTTGTAGCGGCAGCTCCGCCGGAAGCAAAGACGTGAGTCCCTCGACCATAGCGTGGGATGCTTTCCCGAAGGCAATGACAAGGATTTTTGTAAACGCGCACAAATCGACGAAGGCATCGCCGCATTTAAGAACGGAAGCCTCGAGCTGCAGCTTTCGCCGCATTACTGCGGGAATGTCGATGGCCGCTAACGTTTCGTGAAAGATGCGGCGGGCGAGTTGCTTCAAATCCGCCATGGGAGTGATTTGTTGCTGGAGCCTCAACGGCTCTTCAGCGCTTCCGGATTTAAGACGTTAGGGGGACGTTGGCCTTTGAAAAGCGCCACAACGTTTTCCGCCGCGATGCACGCCATTTTCGTGCGCGTCTCCAACGATCCCGAAGCAATATGCGGCGCAAGCACAACATTTGGACGGTGGAGTCCCGGATTTATGGTCGGCTCGTTCTCGAATACGTCCAGCGCCGCGCCGGCGATCTTTCCGGTTTCCAATGCCTGAACCAGCGCGGCTTCGTCCACCACCAGCCCGCGCGCAGTATTGATGAAGAACGCTGTGGGTTTCATACGCGAAAATCGGACTGCATTGAATAACCCGCGTGTTTCCGGCAATAACGGCACGTGCACGCTGACAAAGTCCGCCTGCGAGAGTAGCGCGTCAAGCTCGCGGTACTCGGCATGAAAGCCCCTCTCCACGTCGAGTGCCGCTCGCACCGCATCATGATAAATCACTTTCATTTGGAAGCCGCTAGCGCGGCGCGCGAGCGCCCGGCCGATACGCCCGAAGCCCACAACACCCAGCGTTTTGCCCCATACGTCTGTTCCCACCAACTGATCCAGGTCCCACCCCGCCCATTTCCCCGAACGTGCCAGGCGGTCACCCTCGATTAAGCGGCGGGCCACGGCCATCAGCAGCGTCCACGCAAAATCGGCCGTGGTTTCGTCGAGCACGCCGGGCGTATTTGTGGCCACGACCCCACGCTTCGTGCAATCCGCCAGATCAATGTTGTCGAAGCCAACCGCGACGTTTGCGGCAATTCGCAGTTTGGGCGCAGCGCGCAGAAGTTCGTCGTTCACGCGTTCCGTAAGCAGACAAACCAGTCCCTCTTTATCCGCGACGCGGCGAAACAGTTCCTCCTTGGGGATACGTTCAGGCTGCGTCCAGTACTCGACGTCGCAGCTCGCATTCAGAATTTCTTGTGCCTTCGGAAACAGCTTCCGCGTCGACAGCACTTTGGATCGGGCCATGCTCGCCTCTTCAAATTTCGGACCGCTACACTAACACAAACACAGGTTTGCGGGCGATGCCATCGCGACAAGTTGCACGTACCGACGCAGGCCCTCTCAACCTCACGGCCCCGGAGATCGTGCGCAACGGTTAATGTGTGGAAGCATGGGGCCGTGGCCACAGCCTTAGATGTTCCGGCCGCGGGTACGGCTTCTCTGGAGGATCTGCATAGAAAACAATCTCCAGCATCCCAAGAAATCCGGCAGCGGCGAAAAGCAAAACATCCAATGCCTCGCCATAAGCTTCAATTGGGATGGATTTTTCAAGTTTCGCCGCGACACAATTGGGATCGACCTGGAGCTTGATCGTTCCACAACCACATTTACACTCACCCACAACCGTGATGTTCTCGGTCTGCTTTTTCAGCTCGTCCCTTCCGGGGAAATCGGTGGAGAGCAAGAAATCCAGCAAAGCCCTCTCCTCAGGGTGCAACTGGCGTCTCACCGGATTCATGCTCGCCGCTCGCCGATCAAGTAGCGGCAGCCCTGTGGTCCCATGCGCGCCGAATGCACTGCGCGCGCGGGCACATCACAGCGCTGGCCAGCACGATAAATCTCCGATTTGCCGTCCATGGTGAGCGTCATCTCGCCAGTCAGGATAATGTGCGCTGTTTCCGTCTCATGCGTGTGGTCCGGATAGAACGCGTTGGCTCCGTCTCGCCACAGGTACGTGTGCGCAAACCCTTCCTGCCGCAGCTGGTCCGCCAGCTTTCTCTCGTCCATGCCACGATTATAAATCGCGCCCGCGTTCCGTGCTTCCTACCTTTATTGCCTGCTTGCTTCTCTTCCCCAAACACGACGACGCCCTTCCTGCGACATTGGGGGATGCCGCAAAAAGGGCGTGCCGTCTTCAGGAGAGAAGCTCGTTACAGATGTATCTCAGTTGCTAGGCAGAGGGGGCGGCGGAGCATCTGCCGGCGGCTGGCCTCCACGGAATCGCCGCATGCCTCTTCGTGGACCGCCTTCCTTCATGGTGTAGCCCGGCGGCACGGTAACCTTCGCCGGATCCACATTGGTCGTGAAGCTGCTGAGCGTGTGCGTGACTGTCCCGGACCAGGGATCGGTGTGCGTGGTCATGCACATCACTTTCCAATCTGTGCAGTACCATTGTTCTGAAACGCTCACGATGTCCTGATTCGCCCCAATTTTCGCGGCGTTTATGGTCCGCGTGTACCGTGTTCCTGACGCGTTCACGCCGTTCATGCCGTTGAAATTTGTTTGCGTGCCAAGGCTTTTTTCCTCAACATTCGCTCCGCTTGGTCCTTTCCATTGACGGTTGCCCGGCCCGTCCTTCAGCCCGTGGCCCGGCATGTCGGAAACGTAAGCGGTTTTCTGATCAGGCCGAAGGAGCGTTAGCTTGTGCGCTACAGGGTCTCTGATCACCACGACCGAATGCGACCCTCCTGGCGGCGTCATTTCCGTGCTAACCCGCCCCTCAGCGTCACGACATACAGTGCCCGTTCGCGTGATTGTGGTTTTCCCGTCGGCCAGCGTCTGTGTGGTGGTCGACGTCGCGCAGAACGGGGCATTTGTAACGACCGATCCGCCACGCATGCCCCCTAACCCGAGAAGCTCCATACGATCACCAAACGGAAGCGGTCCGCCTTCCTCCGGAACACCGGACTGCAACATGTTTCGACGAAGAGGTGGCCCGTCCTGCGCCCGCGCGGCTGTGCCGCTGAGCACAGCGGCCAAGACCAAAAAACACATCTCACGCCTCATGTTTCCTCACTTCTTCTCTCCTGAGCTTTTCTCGCTTTTGCATAAAACGTTAGTCCCTGCTCTGCACAGGCAACCGAACTGCGCGTGGTTGCCCATCTTCCCCCACTAGCAGATCAACCTGAATCCAGTCGCTGGCGCGCTCTAGGTTCACTGGCAAACCAAATTCTACGAGCGCTTCTCTCTGCAAACGCACGCGAAAGATTGCCGCGTCCTGCGTTTCTTGCGGCAGGCTGCCCGGCAGCAAAGTGAAACCTTCGTTGTCGGCTAGCAGCACTCCCTGATCGGTTGTATCCGCCGGGACCGTCTCACTGACGCCGCCCCGTTCGCCGCCGGTCCCCGCCGAGGATGTTCCAGCCCCGACCAAACGCGCCTCCTGTCGCGGTACATTCTGCGTGAGGTGCCAATTCCACCAACTCGCAAAGGCAACCAGCACTGCGGCGGTCGCCAGGGTCCAAGCCGCAAGAATCAATCTACGACGCATCTTCAACGTGCGGTGCCTGGTGCGAAATTCCTGCCGGAGCCGCATCTCGACGCGCCCCGGGGCTCCGGCTTGCTGTGTCGCGTCGCGCCAAGAGACCAAGGCCACACGCGCCTCTCGCCATGAATCCTGAAGCGCTGCGCAACGTGGGCACGTGTTGGCGTGCTCGAGTGCCGCTGCGCGCTCGGCCGATTGTGTGCCATTCGCGATGCTGCCCTGCCGTTCCAGCCCGAGGCCGATAGCCTCAAATTCTTCGCACTTCATCCGACTTTTCCTTCCGCATACGCCTTAGTGACCCGCGCTTGCGCGCCGCGGCGCGCCACGCAACATTTCCAGTTTGGCCAGCAACAGAGCCCGCCCGCGATGTAACCTGGAGCGTATTGTCCCAATGGGGCACTCAAGAACCCGCGCAGCTTCCTCGTAACTTAACTCCTCTAATTCGCACAGAACCACTGCTTCCCGAAACTCTGCGGGCAAGTCCAGAATCGCTGCCCTGACGTGTTCCATCCGCTCGCGCTGCTCGGCCCAATGCACGGGAGTATACGAATCGATCACCGCTGTTGCCCCTGAATGGTTTTCATTCTGCTCATCAAGCGAAATCTCCCGCGGCAGCCACTCCAGATGCTTCATGACTCGATTGCGCGCAATCCCAAACAGATACGCGCCCAACGCTCCCCGCGCGGGGTCATATTTCTTGGGATCCCGCATCAGCGTCATAAATACTTCCTGAACGATTTCCTCGGCAGCCCAAGTGTTTCCGGTCATGCGCAAAGCGAAACGATAGAGTGCCGCCTCATTGCGGCGATATAAGTCCGTGAACGCGTCTTCATCGCCCTTAGCCGCGCGCCGCAGCAACGCGACGTCGTCGCTGGCTTGCTCCGAGATGTTCATCTCTCTTGGTCCGACGATTTGCGCTGCGGTATTGCGCTTTCAGCCTTCTTCTTCATTTCCCGCCTACCCTCCAAAAAGTTCCCGCCTAGGAAGTGTCGGCAGCTTGCACCGTAGGGGCGCGTTAGCCTTGTGCGAGAGACGTCAAGGGAAGCGCTGCGCCCCAGCTTGGCATGATGCCAACCATGTTGCTTTTAGGTCTCAGACTACAAAGATTGGACGTACATGGAGCTAACCACGTATCAGAGAGGAACGACTTCAGCTTGTCCGCTTTGATGCTGGCCGAAACATCTTTGCCGCGAAATGCGTGACGACGCCGCGCGGCACCAGCCGCTGCGAGTGCGCACCCAGATAATTTCCCAATCCCGAGATCACGTAGTGTTTGCCGGCCGCGAGCGCTCGCAAACCCGTTCTTGCGACTTTCTCCGCGGTTTCGCGGCGTCGCATCGATGCGCCCACATTGGTCTGTCCCGCCACTTCTTGAAATTCCGATTCCGTGGATCCGGGACAAAGGGCGCAGACGCGCACACCGTACGCCTTCATTTCTTCTGCCAAACCCTCCGCGAACAACAAATCGAATCCCTTGGTTGCTGCATAGGTGGAAAGATAGGGAACTCCCTGGAAAGACGCTGTTGATGCGACAATCAGCACATCTCCACGCCGCCTTCGCATCATCTCTGGCAGGTAGAGCCGGGTAAGGTGCACGACCGCCGCACAATTCACTTCGACCATGTCGAGAAGCTTCTGCGTCTGCGTCCCGGCGAACTCGCCATAAGCCCCAAACCCGGCGTTGTTGATCAGCAGCTCGACTTCAATTCCCTTCCCTTGCGTGAACGCAACAACCCTTTCTCGCCCGCTGGATTGCGTGAGATCCGCGGCCACCACTTCCGTCTTGATTTTGTGCTTTGCTGCCAGCTCTTGCGCCAGGCGTTCGAGGCGCTCTTTCCGCCGCGCCGTCAGTACCAGATGTGTTCCCTGGCCAGCCAATTCGCGCGCCAATGCCGCGCCTATCCCCGCGCTGGCCCCGGTGACTAATGCCCACTTTCCTTCCCAAGCTTGCATGAGTCGCGCCTCCAGTCAGCCTTGCAGGCTACCACGGAGCCGCCATACGGTTTTACTTCATGAATGTTTTAGTACCCCAGTTTTCGTCGGCGCAGAGTTTCCGCCGCGCAGCCTCGCGCTCCGATTTCTTGCAGAGGCCCAGGCTTCATCCGGCCGGCCAGCGCTGAGAGCGCTCTTCCATTTCTACTGACCAAGCAATTGGAAAACGTACAGCCCAATTTGCTTAAGCGTGCTGGGCGCGGGTCAAGCCGGCATCCTCGGCGGCGACGCGCCCCAGCACTGACCAGTCCTTCTTTTCATACCCGCGCGACAGCGCCAGTACAAACCGATCGTGCAAAACGCTCGCAATCGGCACAGGAACTGTTTGCGCTTCCGCTGCTTGTATCATCAGTTTCACATCTTTAAATCCCAGCGGCAGTGCGAAGCCTACCTGGTCATGTTTGCCTTCCACGATCAAGCTGCCGTATGTCTTGTACACCGGCGCATTGAACAGGGTCGAGGTAAAGAACTCGAGCACGACCGCAGCATCCAATCCCGACTTTCGCGCGAATGCCAGCGCCTCCGCGAGAGACTCGAGCACCGTAGCAATCAAGAAATTTCCGGTGATCTTGACCGTGTTCGCCATCGACGGCCGCTCCCCTATCACCAGCAATTTTGGACCAAGGGCTTCCAGCAATGGTCTGCAACGCTCGGTGCTTCGTTTCGCACCAGCCGCCACAACCGCTAGTTTCGCCCCTTCCGCCGCTTCCGGCCGTCCAAAAACGGGTGACGCCACATATTCTTGGCCGGCGTTCGCGTGCGCCTCGGTCAGCTTGTCGCTGAGCGCCACGCTGATGGTGCTCAGCGAGATATGCAATCCTCCGCC
>Ga0307479_10004409_pt1 | contig 12862 bp, 11 predicted proteins | sample atmos_gasesECM4C_FD_203743 | JGI IMG/M metagenome (GOLD analysis project Ga0307479, IMG submission 203743) | Hardwood forest soil microbial communities from Morgan-Monroe State Forest, Indiana, United States - atmos_gasesECM4C_515 | ecosystem: Environmental > Terrestrial > Soil > Temperate...
CTCACCGCCGATGACGGCGGCTTCGAAGAGTTCGCCGTGCTCGCCGTTGGATCGATATTTCTGCATTCGGTTGGGGATTAGTCAGTCGCACTAGTTGATCTTTATGCCGGTAGCAGCAACCCGAGCTAAAGTGCTTGACGTTGGCCGCCTGCAGCAAGATGGGCACGAAAGATACCAGAAGAATGCTGTGTGACAATTTCATGTCGACTTCGCGGATACCGTCACGCGCCACCTCGTGTCGGTCAGATCGGTCTGGTATCGCTTGGCGGGACGGCTATGCTGTCGGGTGCTCGGCGTCCAGATGGCAGAGTCCCGGTTGGTCCAAGAAACCCCTTGAAATCACCGCGGGCGTCGATGAGGCAACCTTTTCAAAAGGCGCCGCTGACAAGACGCCAGGGGACTGAACTTGGACATCGACGGTTGGCTCCGCAGGATCGGTCTGGAGCAGTACGCGGCAACGTTTCGCGAGAACGGGATCGATCTCAGCGTCCTCCCCGATCTGACGGATCAGGATCTGGAGAAGCTCGGCGTATTGCTCGGCCATCGCCGCAAGCTGTTGCGCGCGATCGGCGGCCTCGAAGCCATTGCGAAGAGCGCTCCGGCAGTCGCTGTTGCGGCGGCGGCCCCTGCCGCGCCGCGCCCGCTGGACACCGCCGAGCGCCGTCAGCTCACGATCATGTTCTGCGACCTCGTCGGCTCGACCGCGCTCTCGACCCGGCTCGACCCCGAGGACATGCACGAGATCGTCGGCCTGTACCACCGCCGCTGCGCCGATCTCATCACCGGAGCCGGCGGTTTCATCGCCAGGTACATGGGCGACGGGGTACTGGCCTATTTCGGCTACCCCCATGCCCTCGAACATGACGCCGAACGCGCCGTCCGGGCCGGGCTTTCGGTGGTCGAAGCGGTGCCGATGCTCAAGACCGCCGCCGGCGCTCCCTTGCAGGTGCGCGTCGGCATCGCCACCGGGCTTGTCGTGATCGGCGAACTCGGCGCCGGCGCTGCCCAGGAGCAGGCGGTGGTCGGCGAGACGCCGAATCTGGCCGCCCGGCTGCAGGCGCTGGCCGAGCCGGGCGCGGTGGTGATTTCATCGAGCACGCGCAGTCTGACCGGCGGCCTGTTCGAGTACCGCGATCTCGGGACCGTCGCGCTCAAAGGCTTCGCCGAGGCCGTGCCGGCATGGCAGGCGCTGGGCGCGAGCGCCGCCGAGAGCCGGTTCGAGGCGCTGCGCGCCAGCACGACGCCGCTGGTCAATCGCTTCGAGGAGATCGATCTGCTGCTGCGCCGCTGGCAGCGGGCGAAGGACGGAGCAGGCTCGGTGGTCCTGATCTCGGGCGAGCCGGGCATCGGCAAATCACGGATCGCCGAGACCATCCTCGAGCGGCTGAGCGGCGAGCCGCACACCCGCCTGCGCGAATTCTGCTCACCCCATCACCAGGACACCGCGCTCTATCCGAGCATCACCCAGCTCGAGCGGGCGGCCGGGCTGCGGCGGGACGATACGGACGAGCAACGACTGGACAAGCTCGAGAACGTGCTCGCTTTGGCGGCCGACGATGTCGGCGAGGTCGTGCCCCTGCTGGCCGATTTGCTGTCGATTCCGACCGGCGACCGCTATCCCGCGCTCGACCTGACCCCGCAGAAGCGCAAGGAGAAGACATTGCGGGCGCTGGTGGCGCGGATCGAGGGGCCGACGGCACGTCAACCGGTGCTGCTGTTGATCGAGGACATGCATTGGTCCGATCCCACCTCGCTCGAACTTTTCGAGCTGATCGTCGGCCGGGCGCCAAGCCTGCCGCTGCTGGCGATCGTCACCTTCCGCCCGGAATTCGAGCCGCCCTGGGCCGGCCATCCACAGGTGGCCCGGATCAGTCTCGATCGCCTGCCGCGCCAGCTGCGCGCCGAGATGATCGCTAACGTCACCGGCGGCAGGGTCTTGCCCCAGGACATCGCCGACCAGATCACCGATCGAACCGATGGCGTACCGCTGTTCATCGAGGAGCTGACCAAGGCCGTGGTCGAGAGCGGCCAACTCGTGGAAGCCGGCGATCGGTATGTGGCGAGGGGGCCGGTTTCTCCGCTGGGGATCCCGACATCGCTCCAGGAATCGCTGCTGGCGCGGCTCGATCGCCTGGCGCCGACCAGCGATGTAGCGCAGATCGCGGCTGCGCTCGGACGACAATTCTCGCACGAGCTGATCAGCGCCGTGGCGGCGATGCCGCCGCAGCAGCTGGACGACGCCTTGGCGCAGCTCGTCAACGCCGAATTGATCTTCCGGCGCGGGACGCCTCCCGACGCGGAATACACCTTCAAGCACGCGCTGGTGCAGGATACGGCCTACGGCACATTGCTGCGCAGCCGCCGCCAGCAGATCCACGCCCGAATTGCAGCAACGCTGGAAGACCAGTTCCCGGACATTGTGCTGGCCCAACCCGCGCTGCTGGCCCGGCACTGCGCGGAAGCCGGGCTGGGGGGGAAGGCCGTCGTCTATTGGCTGAAGGCCGGCCAGCAGGCGCTCGTGCGCTCGGCGCCGACCGAAGCAGCCGCCCAATTGCGCAAGGGGTTGGACGCGCTGGAAGGCCTGCCGGACGGACCTCGCCGACGCCAACAGGAGCTGGACCTGCTGCTCGCGCTTGGATCGGCGCTGACGGCCACGAAGGGCTATTCGGCCCCCGAGGTCGGCGAGACTTACGCCCGAGCGCGCGCGCTGGCCGAGCAGATCGATCGACCCGAGTACCTCTGGCCGGTGTTCTTGGGTCAATCTTCGTTTCATCGAGTCCGGGGCGAGCACCGGCTGGCGCTGACGCTGGCGGAGCAGCTGGAAAAAATCGGCGAGGCGCGGAGCGATGTCGCGGCGCAATTGGTGGGCCGCTGGGCAAACGGGCGTAGCCGCCTCTTCCTCGGGGACTTCGTTGCCGCCCGCGCGCTGCTGGAGCGGTGTCACGGCCTCGCTGATCCGGCGCCTCGCGGCGGCGTGATACCGTCCGCGGATATCTTCGCGATGATGCTCGTATACCTCGCCTGGACGCTGGCGGTCCTGGGCTACATCGATCAGGCACGCGCGCGGCTGAATGAGGCATTATCCGAGGCCCGCCGGCTCCGACATGCCCAGACACTCGCAAATGTGCTGCTTTCCGCCAACCCGGTCGAGCGGATCACCGGCTCGCCCGAGATGCAACGGCACGCCGAGGAGCTTCTGGCTCTCTCGACCGAGCGCGGCCTGCCGTTGAGTCTGGGTTGGGCAACGGCCTACCGCGGAGCGTCGTTGATCGCGCTCGGGCAGGAAGACGAGGGGCTACCGCTGATTACGGAGGCGATGGCGGGAATCCGTGCTACCGGAGCCGTCACAGGCACCCCGAACATGCTGATGATGCTCGCGGGGGCCTACGCCAGGCTTGGCAAGCCGGTCGACGGACTAAGTTGCCTGGCCGAGGCCGCCGAGATCATCGAGAGGACCGACGAACGGTACGGCGAGGCCGAGTTGCATCGGTTGCGAGGCGATCTGCAGGATGCCGCAGTCGATCCATCCGCGGCCGAGCGGAGCTACCATGAGGCAATCGCGGTAGCGAAGCTGCAGGGCGCAAAGCTGTTCGAATTGCGGGCATCGGTCAGCCTGGCGCGCCTCTGGGACAAACAGGACAGGCGCGGCGAGGCCCGCAATCTTCTCCCGCCGATCTACGGCTGGTTCACCGAAGGATTTGATGCGCCGGACTTGAAGGAGGCCAAGGCTTTGTTGGATTCGCTGCAGTGATGGCGTGTCCGCGCAATAAATCTTGGGGCGCGCGCACCCTCGTGTCGTGGGCTGACGAATTTGCGGGGATGGCCTGTGTAGCGAGCCTTGCTGGGTCACTGACGCCGGGTCCGTTATTGACAGCCACCAAAACCGGTTCGATTGTGTCAATCCGCCGAGCGGGGCGGGATCAGAACGGAGCAGAGAGGGGCTAATGAGGTCAATTCCCAAAGACGTCGTACAAGATGAGGTCACGTATTTCTTCCTCGTCAAGCGTACCCAAAAAGATGCCACCGACGCGCAGAAGAAGAAGGCAAGGCAGGACATCAACAAGATCATCAAGCAGGAAGGCGGGACATGCCGCCTCTACGCGACCAGCGGCGGCGCATCCTTTGATTTTGTTAGCGTCGTCACCGGTATCACCACCGCCGGAGCGATCAGGATAGCCGCGGAACTTGACAAGCCCGGGACCGTGAAAGCGACGCTGGTTGCGGGTTTAGAGAATTTTGCTCCTTAGGCTGGCGAGCAGCGCGGCAGAGTCCCACCCCCACGCGCTATCATTGCGATAATCGCCCGGCGATTGGATTGACTTCGATGTGATGCGCGCGGAACCTCGGGATGAATCCGCAAAATGGGCAAAATTTCAAAAATGGATTGTGATCGCGCGGCATAACTGACCGTTCGCGTACTTGCACATTGTCCGTCGGGGCGGATGCCCCGATGTCCGATGAAAGAGGTCAAGACGGTTTACGTAGAGAGTTTGTCGCGAGCGTAAACCGCACTCGGGCGGTTCCTCCTTTGCCGCATTGCAGCGAGAAAAAGGCATTGTTGATCGTGTGCGACTCTTTGATGGTTGCTTGTTGAAAAGTTTAGGACTTAGATGATCGCGGGCCTGGGGTTGCTTTTTAGGAGGCAGCCGTGAGTGAGCGAGGAGCGGTTTTTCAGCCTGAACTGATCGAGTTGATGAAATCGGTCTTGGAGGAAGCTGCGGTGATGCTTCCCGAAGCGAAGCGCACGTCAGCCGTTAAAGCCGATATCGCATCGAAAATTCTCGCATGCGCGGCTAGAGGCGAGCGCGATCCGGCGGCACTGAAAAGGTCCGCGCTGCTCGCGGTCATCGAATGTTCGCACTATTCACACGATATTTCGCCGGAGCGCCGGGCAGTCTGAGAAAAATTCAGCCTGAGTAGTCGAACGACCGCGCGATGTGAGAACGCTTGGCCGCTAGGTTGGTCGGCAGGTCGCATGGATCGAGCCGCGCCAATGAAATTGGCCAGCAAGCAAGCTGACGATCCATCGTTGGCGCCGCCAGTATCAACTTCGATGCCCAAATGCGTGGGTAGCCTCCGGCCGCACGATCGCCGTCACGTTCCCTGGATGCTCGTGCAAAATCCCGTGCTCTGTCTCGATCGCGTATAGCACGGCATCCTTGCGCGGCGCGTGCGGGATATGGACGATGTCACACAGAATCCCGGTCAGACCGACCGCGCCGCTGGTCCATTTGAGCTTGTCGCCGAGGGTCATGGCTCGTCCTTCCGTGCCCCGCCACTGATCGAAATCCATTATGCCGATGCTCGCAAGCAAGGCAGGTCCCCCATCATGGTTCCAACCTGTGCAAAACGGGCAACACTCGGCTTGGTTCCGCGTTCTGCAACGAGATTTCGACTTCACAACTTTCGCCGCGCGAGCCTAGGATCAAGCCAATCCGGGGCTGCGGCGGCACTTTTTCATCGCAAGAAATTTTGAGCCCGGTGGGCCGCTGGCATACCGCCAGCGGCCCTTTTGCTGGCCCGATCGTCCGATGCAGCCGCCAGCCATTCGACGCCGCTAGTTTCCCGGCCTTGCCTCGGTCACGCGTCGCTTGGCTTCGGCGATCTCGTCCGCCGTCATATGCTGGGCCGCAATGTCCAGGTTCTTCGCCGCGCTTTGATTGCCGGCCGTAGCGGCCAAGCTGAACCATGTGTAGGCGCGGATCATGTCCCGCGGGACGCCCTGACCCTCGCCGTAGATGGCGCCGAGATTGTTCTGGGCATCCGCATCGCCTTGCTCGGCGGCCTTGCCAAACCACTTCGCCGCCTCGGCATGGTCCTGCGCCACGCCCTTGCCGATTTTGTACCAAGCCGCGAGCGTGTTCTGAGCCAACACAAAACCTTGTTCGGCGGCTTTGCGGATCCATGTCACGGCCTCGGCATCGTCCTGAGGCACGCCGCGACCCTTGTCGTACATGCGCGCGAGGTTGAGTTGGGCGGCGGCATAGCCCAGCTCGGCGGACTTGCGAAACCACTTCACCGCCTCATCATAGTCTTGTGGCACGGCCCTGCCGTCCTCGTACTCGAGTCCGAGATTGTTTTGGGCATCCGCATTGCCCTGCTCGGCGGCCTTCATATACCATTTCAGCGCTTCAGCGGCGTTCGTGGGCACGCCCTGACCGCGATCGAGCATGACCGCAAGATTGTACTCGGCATCCGCGTCACCTAGTTCGGCCGCCTTGCCGAACCACTTCGCCGCCTCGGCATCGTCCTTCGCCATGCCCTGGCCGATAAAATGCATCACCCCGAGATTGTATGCTGCATCGGCTTCGCCTTGTTCGGCAGAGAGGCGATACCACTTCAGCGCCTCCGCATCGCTCTGCGCGACGCCGCGGCCATCATCGTATAGCTTCCCAAGCTTGAATTGGGCGCGGGCGTTGCCTTGGTCCGCGAGCTCGCGCAAAAGCCGCAACGCGGTCGCGTAGTCGCTCTTGTCAAGCGCGGTCGTGGCTTGCTCCAGAGCCTCCGCGGCCACCGGCGCATCCTTCGCGCGGGCGGCATGTTGCGCGCCATCCTGGCCGAGCGCGAGTGCAATCAATACCAGTAGCGATCGGACAAATAGCATGAGGCGTCCCCGACATCGTTCGCTAGGGTAGGCTTTTGTCGCTGAGCGCGCCGTCCGGGTTCATGGCGCTTCCGTTCGCGAGGGGCGCGCGAGGCTTTCGTTAGGCGGATGCGGATCGACCGGACCAGACCGATGAGCGCCTGCGTGTTGACTTTCCGGCGCATCCTCTAAATACTTCGTCAAACAAAGCAAAAAACAGTCGCAAAACGACGACACAGTCTCGGGGAGGGAAGCCATGCCGACTTCACGCAGAACGCTGCTGAAGGGTGCCGCGGCCGCAGCAGCCGCCATCAACCTCGATTGGACGCGCGCACGGGCGGAAGCCGAAACGTTGCGCATCGGCGTGATCTACGACTTGTCCGGTCCGTTTGCGGCCGGCGGCTCGGTCGCCTCCGCGGTCGGCGCGGAGATCGCGATCGATCTCTGCAATGAGAAGGGCGGCGTCGGTGGCAAGTACAAGGTCGCTGCCGTCAAGGCCGATTCACAGAGCAAGGCCGACGTTGCGATCAACGAGGTCGAGCGCCTGCTCAATCAGGAGAAGGTCGACATCATCAACGGCGTCTATTCGAGCGCGCATGCGGTGCCGCTCGCGGCCAAGGTCGAGCAGCAGAAGAAAATCCTCTGGATCACGACCGCGGTTGCGACCGCCGTGTTCAAGGACAAGAATCTGCATTACGTGTTCCGCGCGCAGATTCACTCCGATCAATACGGCCAGGCCTTTGCGGGCTTCCTCGCCGAGCACGCCAAGGCCAAGCTCGGCGCCGAGCCCAAGGACGTCAAGGTCGCGATCATTCACGAAGACGGACCCTATGGCGTCGGCGTTGCGGCCGCCGACGAGGCGTATTCCAAACAGGGCGGGCTCCAGGTCGTGCTCAAGGAGGGCTATTCGGCCGCCGCCCCCGACCTCTCCACGCTGGTGACCAAGATCAAGCGCTCCGGCGCCGACGTGATCTCGCACGCCGGATACAACCCGGACATTACCCTGTTCCTGCGTCAGTCGCGCGAGAACGGTCTTCGTTTCAAGATGCTGTTCGGCGCCGGCGCCGGTTACAGCCAGCTCGACAAGTTGCGTGCGACCTTCGGCAAGGACATCGACAATTTCTGCAATATCGATCCGGTGCCGGCGCAATTGCTCGATCCCTCGAAGCTGGCTCCCGGCCTCGGCGATCTGATCAAGACCATGGTGGCGCGCTACACGGCGAAAACCGGTGCGACCGACATTCCGCCGCACTGTTCGATGGGTTTCAATCAGACCTGGGTCCTGCTCAACAACGTGCTGCCCGTCGCCATGGAGAAATACGGCGGGTTCGATCCCGAGGCCATTCGCAAGGCGGCGCTCGACGTCGACATTCCGCCGGGCGGCACGATCCAGGGCTACGGCGTCAAATTCTTTCCGCCCGATACGCCGCTCTCCGGCCAGAACGAGCGCTCGACACCGGTCGTGATGCAAAACGCCGGCGAACATATCTCGGTGGTTTGGCCGACCAATATCCGCACCCAGGACCCGGTGTTCCCGCTGCCGACATCGTCGATCTACGGCATGTAGATCGCAATGCTGCTCACTGTTGATGGGCTCTGTAAGCGTTTTGGAGGATTCCTGGCCGTCAACCAGGTGTCCTTCGACGTGCGCGCCGGCGAAATCCTCGGCCTGATCGGCCCGAACGGCTCGGGCAAGAGCACGACGTTCAATCTGATCGCGGGCAATCTGCGTCCGAGCTCCGGCTCGATCCGTCTCGACGGCAAGGAGATCGGCGGTCTGCCCGCGCACGCGATCTGTCATTTGGGCATCGGACGGACGTTCCAGATCCCGCGACCGTTCCGCAAGCTGTCGCTGATCGAGAATGTCACGCTAGCCGCCTACTACGGCGAGGCGGGCAAGATCTCGCGCGCGGAAGCAGGGCGCCGCGCCTCCGAGGCGCTCGAGCTGGTGGGCCTGCCGTTCGATCCGTCCGCGGACACCGACGGACTGGGAGCGGCCGCGCTCAAGAAGCTCGAGCTTGCGCGCGCGCTTGCGACCAAACCGCGGCTCCTGCTTGCCGACGAAAGCCTCGGCGGCCTCGATCGCGCCGAGATGGAGCGAGCCGCGCTTCTGCTCGGCGAAATCCGCAGCCGTATCGGCGTCACCATCGTCTGGGTCGAGCACATCATGGGCGTCTTGATGCGGGTGGTGGATCGCGTCATCGTGCTCGATCACGGCGAGAGGATCTTTGAAGGCAAGCCGGCACAGGCAGCGGTCGACGCCAAGGTCACCGAGGTCTATCTCGGCAAGGCACAGGCGTGAAGCCCATGTTATCGCTCGCCACCGTCTCCGCCGGCTACGGATCGTTTCAGGCGCTGTTCGGAGTTTCGCTCGAGGTGTCGCGCGGCGAGGCGGTCGGCGTCATCGGTCCGAACGGCGCCGGCAAGACCACCCTGATGCGGGTGATCTCCGGCATCCTGCCGATGCGCACGGGCGCAATGACATTCGAGGGGCGGCCGATCGGCGGCCTGCCGGCGCATCGCGTGGTCGAACAGGGTATTGCGCACGTGCCGGAAAACCGGCGTCTGTTTCCGCGCCTGTCGGTCGAGGAAAACCTGCGCATGGGCGCGTTCATCCCGCCGGCACGCGCGCGCTTCAGCGAGCAGCTCGACTGGGTCTATGATCTGTTTCCGCGGCTCAAGGATCGCCGCAAGCAGCTCGCCGGAACCATGTCCGGCGGCGAGCAGCAGATGTGCGCGATCGCGCGTGCGCTGATGTCGAAACCGAAGGTGCTGTTGATGGACGAGCCGTCCGCCGGACTTGCGCCGCTCGTCGTCGCCCAGGTGTTCGAGCTGGTGCGCAAGATTCGCGCCGAGGGCCTGACCGTTCTGATTGTCGAGCAAAACGTCCAGCAGGTGCTCGAGGTCGTCGATCGCGCCTATCTGCTTGAAGTCGGCGCCATCAAGCTTTCCGGCACCTCCGCCGAGCTGAAAGGCAACAGCTTCATCCGAGAGGCGTATATGGGGCTGTAGATGGACATTTATCTGGTCGAGGCGATCATCAACGGCATCTTGCTCGGCGGCGTGCTCGCCCTGCTGGCGCTCGGGCTGAACCTGATCTTCGGCGTCATGGACGTGGTGTGGATTGCCTATGCCGACATCGTCATGTGCGGCATGTATGCGATCTACTTCCTCTATGCCCAATATGGCGTGCCGCTCCCGTTGGCTTTTATCATCGCGATCGCTGGCGTCTCCGGCCTCGGCGTTCTCGTCCACCTCCTGATCATCGCGCCGGTGCTGGATTCGCCGCCGCTCAATCAGTTGCTGGCGACCGGCGGCCTGTTGTTTTTCCTGCAAAGCTTCGCCACGTTGTTGTTCGGGACCGATTTCCGCAATATCGGCGTGCGCCTGCCGGTGCTTGAAATTGCCAGCATGTATGTGAGCTTCGCGCGGCTGATCGCATTCGCGGTCGGATTGATCGGGGCGGTCGCGCTGTATTTCTTCCTGAAGCGGACCTATGTCGGCACCGCGATCCGCGCCATCGCGCAGGACCGCGAGATCGTTGCCCTGATGGGGATCGACCAGCGCCGCATCTATATCGTGGTGTCGGCCATCGGCGGGGCGCTGGCGGGCCTCGCGGCGTGCCTGCTGGCGCTGCAATATGACGTGCATCCCTTCATCGGCAACACCTTCGGCCCGGTCATCTTCATCATCTGCGTGCTGGGCGGGCTCGGCAACATGATCGGCGGCTTCATCGCGGCCTTCGTCATCAGCCAGATCATCGCGATCGGCGGCTACTACGCGAGCACCGAACTCTCCTATGTGCTTGCCTTCACCTTCTTCATCGTCTTGATGCTGATCCGGCCGCGGGGGCTGTTCGCGCCATGAGCGTCGCGCGCATGTTTCTGGCCGCCGGCATCGTGGTCCTCATCGCGCTGCCCTTGGTCGCGCCGACCTATTTCCTGCATCTCGTGATCCAGATCCTGATCTGGGCCTTCATCTATACGGCATGGTCGCTGATGGGTCGCTTCGGCTTCGTCTCGTTCGGTCACGGCGCCTTCATGGGTATCGGGGCCTATGTGCCGGCGCTGCTGTGGGGCTATTGGGACGTGACGCCGTGGCTCGGCATTCCGCTCAGCGTGATGGCCTCGGTGCTGCTGGCCGTGATCGTCGGTTATCCCTGCTTTCGCCGCAAGGTCGTCGGGCATTATTTCGCGCTGGTGACGCTGGCACTGAGCCAGGTCGTGCTGCTCTCGCTGATCGCGGCCCGCGATATCACCGGCGGTTCGTTGGGATTTACCCAGAAGACGGTCGGACATTCCTGGTACGCGCTGCAATTTCCGGAGAAGGGCTACTTCTACGCCATCGCCGTGCTGCTCTGGCTGGCCGGGCTCTGGGTCTGGCTGTGGATCGACCGCGGCATCGGCCGCGAGGCGCTGGAGGCGATTTCGGAGGACGAGGATGCGGCAGCCGCGGTCGGCATCGACGTGATGCGCGAGAAGATGCGCGTGACCGTCATCAGCGCCGCCCTGACCGCGCTCGGCGGGGCGATCTATGGGCAATATGTCATGTATCTCAATCCCGAGACGGTTTCGGGCATCTCGGTGTCGCTGCAGATCGTCTTCGCGGCCATCCTGGGCGGGGTCTATTCGCTGTTCGGGCCGAGCGTCGGCTCGCTTTTGACGCTCTCGCTCACGGAAGGGTTACGCGTGTGGTTCGGCACCAACTTCATCGGCGCCGCCAACACGATTTACGGCATCCTGCTTGTGCTCTGCGTCATCTTCATGCCGCAAGGCGTGGTCGGCACGTTGCAGCTAATCAGGCTGCGGCGCCGTTCGCAGGCGAAGCCGGCCGCGGCGCAAGACGGCGTCACCGCGCAAGACGGCGTCACCGCGAAAGGCGGCGTCACCGCGAAAGGTGGCGTCACAACGTGACGCGGCGGCCCTCTTCGGCGGCGAGGTAGCCGGCGTAGTTGACCTTGATCGTCTCATGGGCCAGCGCGAGATCGGCGAGCGGTGGCCTTCCGGTCGCGGCGCATTCCATGAAATCCTGGATTTCCTGCAAGTAGCCGCGCGTCCATTCCTCCTCGAGGCAGACATATTGCCATCCGGTCTTGCGATCGACCTTTTCGGTGATATAGACGCTCGCGAGCTTCTCCTCATTGGTCTGATAGCTCATCAGGTGCGTGTTCGGCGTGATATTGGCGAACAGCGAGCCGCCGCTGGTATAGGTTTCGATCAGGTTGCGCACGCCGCCCATGATCATGTCGCCGGAAAACACTGTCGCCTTGGTGCCGTCGGAGAAGGTCGCCGTGAGCGTGCCCCAATCCTCGACGTCGACGGGATTGGCCTTGATGAAGGCCCGCTCGTCCGGCCGCAGGCACGCCGTGACGTTGCCGACATCGCAGGTCACGCTGGCAACGCCGATCGTCTCGCTGCGCGCTTTCGCCTCGACCTGCTTGAGATAGAGCACCGCCGAAAGCGGATGGCACCCCATCCGGATCAGCGAGCCGCCGCCGGTCATCGCCCATTGCGCCGCGTGCGCCGCATGCGAGCCGCTGTGGCTCTCTTCGCCCTTCATGAACAGGATCTTGTCCTTGGTGGCTTTGAGGATCTCCGCGGTCTTGGTCACCGCCGGGGCGTAGATCCAGTCTTCCGCATACATGAATAGCTTGCCGGTCGCCTTGATCGCCGCGCTGGTTTTTTCCATTTCCTCGCACACGCGCTCGTACATCAGCGCTTTCGGCACGTGCTTGCCGATCGGGGCCTTGTCGCCATCGCGCCCGAAATAGCCCGCGAACGGCTTTTCGCAGATCACATGCTTGCCGGCGGCCATGGCGTCCACGATCATCGAGGTATGCAGATTGGGCGGCGTGCAGATGTCGACGACATCCAGCTCGCGGTCCACGATCAAGTCGCGAAAGTTACGGTAGACCTTCGGTATCCGGTGCCGAGCGGCAAAATCGATGACATGGTCACCGCGCGCCGCGACGGCTGCAACTTCGACATCGACGCCGTAGACCCGCCGGTAGGCATACATGTGCAGCTCCGAAACGAAGCCGCACCCAACCAGACCGATCCTGATTTTCGCCATTGCCGATTGCCTCCGGGCCGCCGTTGCTGAAGACCCCCTTTATAGCAAATCGGGGCCCGGTACCCTCGACACCGCTCATTACCTGGCTGAAATATTCGTGCTCGGACGCGACGGGCCGAGGGGGAACTTAAGAGCCCGGCCGGGATTGTCCTTGCGGCGATGGAATTCTGCGACGAGCGGGACAATCCCATTAGGGGCCGCACGGTG
>Ga0307479_10004410_pt1 | contig 12861 bp, 11 predicted proteins | sample atmos_gasesECM4C_FD_203743 | JGI IMG/M metagenome (GOLD analysis project Ga0307479, IMG submission 203743) | Hardwood forest soil microbial communities from Morgan-Monroe State Forest, Indiana, United States - atmos_gasesECM4C_515 | ecosystem: Environmental > Terrestrial > Soil > Temperate...
CGCACCCTGATCCAACAACTGCTGGGAGACAGCACCGAGTTGTCGGTAATGAAGGGCAAAGCCGCGATTGAACACGCACAAACGCCAACGGCCCAGACCCAGGCCCAGGCGAATCCCACGGTTCAAGTTCCGTCGACCCAGGCAACACCGTCCGAGAAGACTCCGGCCGCGCATAGCGGTGGCAAGATGCAGCGTCAGGCACCGGAACGGCCGCCGGTCCCGACTTCGGATATTGCAGATTCGCGCAGAACGCTGATGTCGATCTAAATCCCCGGCCCCGTTTCCCAGGGCCCTGTGAGAAACAAACGATATGAACGCACTGACCCTAGCACTGTTGTTGTCACTACCCGTCCCGAGGTTCACGCCACCTGCCCACCCTCCCGTGGAGACTGCGACCCGTCATCCGCGGAAGGGTGGGAAGTGGTACTTCGCAGCTAACGGCCATGCGGTGTACTGCTACGGTCCGGTCATGTTCATCACCGAGGCCCAGAGCGGCGGCCTGCAGCGTGTCGCCACTTTCTGTCAGAACGACCAGCCCATGGTCCCGCTGAAGGACTAGCAAATTACCCTGCCGAGTTCGCTGCCCTCAGTCGGAATCCTGTAAAGTTGAGGGCATGCCCAAGTTCGAGAAGCATCTGTTCATCTGCTGCAACCAGCGGGAGCCCGGGCACCAGCGCGGTTGCTGTGATCCTGCCGGTCAGGCCCAGTTGCAGTTCCTCTTCAAACAGAAACTTGCCCTGCGCGGATTCAAGAAGCGCGTGCGCGCGAATATGTCAGGCTGCCTCGATCAGTGTGAACACGGACCCACAGTGGTGGTGTATCCCGATGCTGTCTGGTACGGACGTGTCACCCCGGACGACGTCGAGGAGATCATCGAATCGCACATCGTGAATGGAAAACCCGTGGAGCGCTTGATGCTGCCGGAAGATTGCATCAATGCGTCAAGCTGTCCGCATCGATTTCCGAGGCCTTGAGCGATAACGATGGCGCTTGTGGACTCGTTGGAAAACGGCAAAGCCGACAGCTGCGGTTGGTTCCTCGACTCAAATGGAAAAAGGCCACCCGGCAACAGGGCGGCCTTTTTCTTTCAAGGGAGAATAGTTCTAACGGAAGGCAAAGTCCGCCAAAACTTTCTGGCGAAATCTTATGAGCCTAAAAAGGGGGGTGTCAAGGGATTTTTCGATAATAAATGTCTTTCTTTTCAATTATTTACAAAATCAGGTAACATCGCCCCAAAACTGTAGCATTTTGAGACAACGCCACCTCGAAGACCGACTAAAGCGCATTAATTGATGGACTTACCCATGCGGAAACGCTGTCCAGCCGGGCCTTAGGACTCTCCCGGGCCCGGCGAGACCCGAACCCCACGGAGCGATTCCGGTGTCGCCTGGTTCAGATGCAGAGCAATGAATTCCGTCCCGTCGTCGCCCCGGCGTGTTGACACGAGACGGGTCAACAGCACGCGCACTCCTCCGAATGCAAACCCTGCTGTCACGGTGATACCCATCAGGACGGCGCACAGGATGATCACGTTCCACAACAAATTCGCGAGGTTGTTCTTCTTGTCGAAAAACGTATTTTCGTTCCAGGTGACGTCGGCGTCGTAGTGCACTGACGCGAGCAGGGACTTCGCTTCGCTCGGCGAGAAAGGTCCGGCGGCTATAGCGACGATCGGCCCCGACCGCTTGTCGAGAAACGTTCCCACCTCGACAACCGGAGGCGCGCTCGCACCGGGCTGCGGGGTCGGGGAGTGGGCCGCGTCGATGCGGCGAAGGTGTTCGGCAGCGATCTGCGGTGTGGGGTAGGAGATCAGCACCAGCGTGGCTTCGCCGCCTGAGCTTTCATAGGTTCCCTGCACGACTTCGGCGCCGGCGGCGAAGTCCGCGAGTTGGGCGGAGATGGGCGAGCCGATCTTATCCAGGGCAGCCGGACCGATAATGTACTTCGCCGTGTTCTTGACGTAGGCCTGCTTGGGCAGGTAGGTGGGAAGGGCGGGAAGATTGCGTGCCCCCCCTTGCGGCAGGGGGAGGCCGCTCGCCAGCTCGCGCAGCTCAGCGGCCGACATCACGCTGAGCTTGTCGAATAGCGCGTCGACCAGGACGTTCCCTCGATAGAACAGCACCCGGTTATTCAGGGATGACGCTTGGTCGCCGATCTTTTCGTTCAGCATCTCGGGCTGCTTGTAGAAGGTGAACGCACCATACGCCCCGCTGGCGTCGGCGAAGCGGGCGGCCCGCAGGGTGAGGGTGCGGCCGTCGTCGCTCGTGTACGCGCCCGAGGCGAAACCGGTAAAGCCGTATTCCTTCAGGATGGCCGGGTTGGTCGGATCGGCGGCGGCCGGATCCGCGCTGGTCTGGAACGATCCGCTGATCTGCCATCCGCCAAATTCGTTGGGCAGGATGGGTGCCGGCGCAGCCTTCACGGGTGCCGCAGGGTCCGCGGCGAAGGCCGTCGCTGCAAACAGCAAGAGTGCAAAAAGTCCAGAAAGCGTGGTGGGAACAGGGCAGCGTCGCAAGGGCACCTCTACGACTTATTAGACTACAAGGGGGGCAGGAAAGTTTCCAGGGAGTGGGACGGTCTTGAGGGGCTGAACAGGAACCCCTACTCGGGCAAAGTGGGGACTCGGAACCAGTTCCTCACTGCCCTTCGTTCTTCGCTACCCGGCTCGCCACCTTCACTCCGCTCAGCCCGCTCGCGTACTTGGCGATGCCTCGATAGAGCGACTCAGCGATGCGCTGCCGGTACTCCGGGGTCTGCAGCTTGTGTTCGTCGGTGGGGTTGCTGACAAACGAAATCTCGGCGAGAATCGACGGCATATTCGCGCCGATCAGTACGATAAAAGGTGCCTTCTTCACGCCGCGGTCACGGATCCCCGATCCCTTCATCGCCAGCCCGCTGTGCAAGGCCTGCTGCACGTTGGTGGCGAATTCGTGCGACTCTTCAATCTTTTCCTTCAGCGCGATTTTCTTCACCAGGTCGCCGAGCTCATAAATCGACTTTTCGGAGACGGCGTTCTCGCGCGCCGCGACTTCCAACGCGTCCGGTGACGAAGTGAAGTTCAAATAGTACGTCTCAATTCCGCGCGCGCTCGAATCATGACTGGAGTTGGCATGGATGGAAACGAACAGGTCGGCGCGCTCCCGGTTGGCGATGGCGGTGCGCGTTTCGAGCGGGATGAAAGTGTCGTCCTTGCGGGTGTAGACCACCTCGGCGCCCATCCGTGTCTCAAGCAGCTTGCCGAGCCGCCGGCCCACATCCACGACCAGGTCTTTTTCCTCGAGCCCATCAGGACCGATGGTGCCCGTGTCGTGGCCGCCGTGGCCAGGATCGATCACGATCTTCCCGATTTTCAGGCCGAGCGCCCGGATCAGGGAACGGTCTCCGGCCGCCGTGGGACGAGCCTCGCGCGCATCGATGTCAGCTGCAATGTCGGCTGTGCTGCCAGCGCTCTTGCGCTTGCTCTTTCCGTGGGAAGCGGCGGACTTCTTCTTCGGAACCGAATTGTCGGCGATTGCGGTGTTGTCGTCGGTGTCTGCGGTCGAGGTGGTGGCCGGCGGCAAATCGGGTCGCAGATCCTCGACCGAGCGTGCGACCGATTTCTTGGTCGGAGCGGGGTCGTCATCTCCGGCCTCGATGATCTTCTTGACCGGCGTTTTGCCGATCGTTACGGTTCGCACCGTCGGCTTGGTGCTTTCGAGCTTGGCTTCTTCAACCGGTTCGCAGTCTTCACCCGCATCCTTCGCTGCCGGGGGCGGCACTTCCGTTTTGACGGGCTGCTTTGCACTTTCCGCTTTGGCGGCAACGTCGTCCTTCGCGTCAGCGTCGTCCGATGAGTCGGTCCTGGTTTCCGCCACTTCTCGTACCCGTCTGCCAGACTTCGCTTTGCCCGATTGCTTGCCGTGAATGTCAATGATCAGCCGTGAAGGGTTGGGCAGTAGAAATGCGTCGTAGTCGGAAAGATCGTCCACCTCGAGCACCACCCGCGTCTTGCCCGGCTTGAACTGGGCAACGCGGATCTTTTTCAGGAAGCCATCGTCCACGTCAAAGCTCTTGCCTACAAGTGTCGAAGCCAGCTTCGTGTTGTAGAGGTCGAAAAAGATCCGGTCGGGGTGGTCGATGCGCGACGAGTTGAACTTCACGTCCTGTTCGACGTCAATGGCGACCCGGGTGTAGTCCGGCGTCGACCAGTGCCGTATGCCGGTGACGCGCGGGAGGGCGCTCGTGTCAGCTTGTTTGTTGCGCTCGACGTTGTTGGTGGTCTCCGCTTCGTCGCTCTTCTTGACGGCGTCTGGCTCGGCAGCCTTCGCTTCTTCAGATGCGATGTCCGCCGCCCGCTGGTATTTCTCGGCTTCGTGCAGTGCCGCTTCCTTCTGTGGGCTGGCCGCCTCCTGGTTCAGTTCGGCAATCGCCTGGCGCGCGTCTTCGGCCAGCCGATTCCGCGGATAGCGGTGCAGAAACTCCTCGAAGGTGGCCTGCGCTTCCTCCGGATCGTCTAGATCGTCCTTGTAGATTTCGCCGATGGTGAACAGCGCGTCGAAGCGGTACTTGCTGCCTGGATACTCGTGGCGCAGGAATTCGTACTGCTTCACAGCCGACTGCAGGATCTTGTTGTCATCAAACCGCCGCCCCATCTCCACCTGCAATTCGGCGACGGCAACCACGCTGGCATCAGACTTGGAGGAGGCGGGAGAGCCGAAGTACACCCGCCGGTAGGTGTCGATCACGCGCTGGTAGTCATGCCGCGAGCGGTCGGCTGCGGGACGTCCGTTTAGCGCCTCCCGCATCTGCTCGGCTTTGGTGAAGGCGGTTCGCGCCCATGCGTCGTTATGCCGGACACGAGCGTGCCCCGGCAGCGCCGGCAGCAGAAACAGCAGAACGGCCGCACCAAAACGCAGGCGCTGGGTTCGATGTAGGGTCTTCAACGTTTCCAGCTCTTTATCCAGGCTACTCTCCAGCAGCGATGGCCGTCTCGCGAGCGACCGGATACACCTTAGATGCTACTTACCAGACTTACGGCGACGCAGAAATCGAACCGCCTACCACCGCTCCGCTGCAAGCCATCAGCCACAAGCTAACCGCTAATCCGTGTTGCTGATATAAAGTACGCCCCGTGCATCTCGTTGTACGCGAACGGGATCGTGCACCACGTTGCCAACGACATGAGAGCCGGGATCGGACCCGCCGTAGTAGAGATCGGTGATCCGGCGCACGTAGTTCTGGGTCTCAGAGTAGTGAGGAATTCCCGAACTGCGCGCCACCGCGCCCGATCCGGCGTTATAGGCCGCCAGGCTCAGCTTCACGTTGCCCCCGTAGCTTTCCAGCAGGTGTTTCAGATGGCGAACACCCGCGTCGACGTTCTGCTCGGGGTCGAACGGATTTTTTACGTGCAGCGACCGCGCGGTGCTCGGCATCAGCTGCATCAATCCCATTGCGCCCTTGCGGGAGACTGCGTTCGGATTGAAGTTCGATTCCACTTTGATGACCGAGCGCACCAGGTTCGGATCTACGTTATGCCGGGCCGCAGCTTGCTCAATGGCCGCGTCCACATCCTGCGGGCTGAACGTACGGTTGCTGCGCAGGAAATTGGTCTGCGACGCACCTTCCTCGGCGGTCGATTCCCGGGTCAGGTATTGATTTACCTCTGCGGCTGCCGACCGCGCGCGACCCATCTTTGCCGAAGGCACCGGCTTCCATCGGCCCTCCTTCGCGCTCCAGTAGGCCAATCCGTTCGGTTGCCCGGCCTGCGCCGGCGAAATCTGCCGGTTCTGAGCGCCCTTCGAAGGGCTGATTTCCGCGTATTCGTTAGTATAAATCGTGCGTCCGTTTTCGTCGGTGGTTGCTACCAAGTGAGTGGACGAACCCTCAGACCCCGATGCCGCCTGCGCATGGGGGATGGTGAGAGAAAGGGAGGCCGCGAGTATGGGCATCAGTGCGATTTGCAGGTGCTTTCGCATATCCGGGTCTTATCCTCGCAGCGAAGACACGAAGTCCCCGCAGTGGTCTACCCGGAACCTGACGGAGAACTTCTACCAGAGTAGGCTGATTATAGGGTGGTTGGGAAGCAGGGGCAATCTAACAGAAGTCCATAGAACCACCGAAGTAATCGCCGTAAGTTGCTGATACTGAGGTATCTATGGACTCGGTGGGATCGCGCTCGGCTGGGAACAGGCCGGCCTTACCCAATCCAACAGCGGGTGGTACGGTCATGGCCGTGGATACCCCTCATCCCGCCTCCCCCCTTTCCGGGAAGGGAAACTGGCTCCGCGATGCGGGCTTTCTGCTGCAGGTGGTGCTCGTATACGTATGCGCAACCAGTACCTTTCCGTGGTTGGTCGGCCCGCTGGGTTCGTCTGGGTGGTTGAACCGAGCAACGGCATCGCTCCCTCAGGTTGGTTCCTGCGACATTTGGAAGTCGTTTGCATCCTTCCGGCCTTTGGCCTGGGATACGCCTTGGTGCAGGCGAACTCACTGCCTGTCTGGAGCTGGGTTGTTCCCACCCTGGTCTTGGGGTACCGACTGATCAGCTTCGCCGGTTTCCAGCATTCATCGGTCTTGTACGCTTCTCAGCCCACGACGGGATCATTCAGGTACTTCTTCGACGTTCGGCAAGCCTTGCTGTGGGGCGCCGGTGACGCTGTCCGGGTGTTGGCTCAAATGACGGTGACTGCTCCGTTCTACGCGGGGATTGGCTACAGTCTGGGGGCCCTGTGCGGCAAGCACCAAGTGTTGAAAAAGATCTTCACGTTCGAGAAGCCGAGCGATGAGGGTTCAGAAAGCGAATCCTCGGCAGCCGACGCCGCTTCGCACGACCACGACACGTCATGCTGATTGTCGCGGCCCGCCGTGGCCACGCGCACCTGATGTTGCCCTCTCCTTTCCCCTGCTCCCCGCCCTGTAGTACCCTCGCCTCGTCCCCATGTTCGACGATTCCCCGCAACGCCAAACTCCTGACTCGCTGATGCTCCACGGCTTCTGGTACAGGGCTCTGCCTTCCGGTTGGGTCCGTCGCAATCGGCTGGAAAAGGCCATGCTGCTTGAAATCCCGCTCGTTCTCGGGCGTGACCCTCAGGGCCGTCCTTTCGCCTTGCAGGACGCCTGCCCGCACCGCGGCATGCCGCTTTCCTGCGGGCACTTGGACGCACAGCAGATCGAATGCAGTTACCACGGCTGGCGGTTCGACGCGCACAGCGGGCAGTGCCGGCTTATCCCGTCGCTCACCGCCGACCAGAAATTCAAAGTCGACCGCGTCTACGCCGGCAGCTACGCCTGCGAGGAGCACGATGATTTCGTCTGGGTTTTCATCCCGGAACCCGGCCCTGCGGGTGCCGGATTCACCAAGCGCGACGATCCACCCGAGGCGTCGCCGCGCGTGCCCACCTTCAGCGCAAAATACAACCTGGCCTACCTGACCTCCGATCTGCCCTGCAGCGTCGACCACGGCATCATCGGCCTGATGGATCCGGCGCACGGTCCGTTCGTCCACCAGGCCTGGTGGTGGCGCACGCGGGATTCCATCCATGAGAAGCAGAAGGCCTTCGAGCCCATCGAGAACGGCTTCCGCATGAGCGCGCACACCCCCAGCTCGAACAGTGCGCCGTACAAGTTACTCAAGCTCTATGCCGACGCCGATGCCATCACGACCACCATCGACTTCACGCTGCCCAATCGGCGCTGGGAGACGATCCGGGCAGGGAAGTACTGGTTCTCGAGCCTGACCACGGTTACGCCGATCACGCGCAGCCAGTGCCGCATCGACGTGGTGGCCGCCTGGAACTTGTTCGGCCGGCTCCCCTTCGGCGCCGATCTGCTGAAGTTTGTGTTTGCGAAGTTCGTTGAGCAGGATCGCAAGACCATGGAAAAGCAGTCCGAAGGCCTGAAGCACAACCCGCACCTGATGCTCATCGACGACGCGGATCGTCCTGCCAAGTGGTACTTCCAGCTCAAGCAAGCCTGGCTCGACTCGCGCCGCAACGGCGCGGCCTTCCGCCACCCGATTCCGGGTCCGGTCACACTAAAATGGCGAAGCTGACGTTGGGAAGTGTGGCGCAGACACTCTTGTCCGCGTCCAATTTTTCGTATTGTCATTCCGACGCGTGAGCGTCAGCGAGGCAGGAGGAATCCACTTTCGTCGAATCGATTGGGTTTGTTGTGGAACTATCCGGGCGTTATAGTCGTACCATCAACTATGCGCACCTTTTTGATTGTCCTGGGCGTTTCGATCGTCGGATCAGTCTTGCTCTACAACTTCGGCATCGCCCAGCGAATTTGGCCCGCCCACTCGGTGTTCGCCACCACGCTCATCGCGGGAGGCTGCGCCGCCATCATGCAATCGATCCTGTCAAGAGATTCCGCTGCCCAAAAGTCCAAGTAGGCGAGTTGCGCTCGTAAAGTATGAAGCGGTACCGGAAGGTAACAGCCAGCTCCTAATAACTGACGGCTCAAACCTCATAGCTCGAAGCTCACAGCTAGCTCACCAGCCAGTCCATGGCTTCTTCGCGAGTCTTGAAGGGCGGGAGCTCGCGCTGCGAAAAGATCTTGAAGTTCTCGTAGTAAACGTGCGGCAGGCTATCCACACCCACCCAGGCCGAGCGCTTCACGAAGGGACGATCCAGCACCAACACTTCTTTCATTCGGGTGGCGACCGCGCGGTCGATGTGCGCTCCCGTCATATCGGCGAGCGTAAGCAGCGTGCCGCGCTCGTGCCCAGCCACGGTGCGTTGGATCTCCTCCAGTAGCAGAAGAATCTCCTTGGCCTCGCAGCGACTAAAGTCGATCAGCATGATCGCCTTGCCCCGATGCGTGATGAAAGAGACGCGTTCGTCCATGGGAAAACTAGTCGTCGGTCGTCGGCCTACCCATTGACGGATACTGAGAGCTGTGGCCCAAGGAGCTTCGGCCCTAAGGCGACGTCTCAAAGTGCGGAGCTTAAAGCCTAGAGCTTGCTCTTTTCACCCCAGCATTGCCTCCACGACCTTGTACACTTCGTCCAGAGCCGAGTCCAGAGCCTCGGGCTTGTCGCCTCCGGCCTCGGCCATGTCGGGACGCCCGCCGCCCTTGCCACCCACCTTTTGTGCCACCTGCCCGATAACTTTTCCGGCCTGGATGCGGCCGGCGAGGTCCTTGGTCACACCCGCAATCAGCGCGACTTTTCCATCTGTCGCCGAGCCAAGCACCACCACGCCCGAACCCACTTTGTCGCGCAGCTGGTCGAGCAGAGTTCGCATCTGCGGCCGCTCCAGGTTGTCGACGCGGTGCGCCAGCACTTTCACGCCCTTCACTTCTTTGACTCTCTCGTTGGCGGACGCGACCGATGACGAAGCCGACTTCATGCGCAACTGGTCCACTTCGCGCTGCAGGCGTTTGTTCTCCGCCTCTTTTTTCTCGAGATCGAGTTTCAACGCCTCGGCGAGTGAAATATCTGCCGTTTCATGCCCTTCCTCGGCGGATGGCCCACCGGCACTGGGTGCCCCATCTTTGCGCGTTCTTTGCACAAAGGTGGGACTGATGAAACTCGCGACGAAATTCTCCAGTTGATGATCTTTCCGGAAGTGTCTGAGCGAGCCTTCGCCGGTGACCGCCTCCACCCGCCGCACGCCCGACGAGACGCTGCCTTCCTTCAGAATTTTGATCAACCCGATTTCGCCCGTGGCTGCCGTATGCGTGCCGCCGCACAATTCGGTCGAGAAGTCGCCAATCCGGATGACCCGCACCGTATCGCCATACTTTTCGCCAAACAGCGCCATCGCGTGATATTCGTTGATGGCGACGTCGATAGGTACGTTCTCGATGACCTCAACCCGTTCGTTGCGCAAGACTTCCTTGTTGATGAGGTCTTCGATGTCCTGCAGTTCCTCGTCTTCGACGGCAGTGAAGTGTGAGAAATCAAACCGCAAATGATTCGGCGCCACGAGCGACCCGGCCTGCTTCACGTGCTTGCCCAAAACCTCCCGCAGACCCGCCTGGAGAAGGTGCGTGGCGGTATGGTTACGCATGGTAGCTTCGCGGACGCCGGTGTCGACAACCGCATCGACTTTGTCACCGATCTTCAGGGTGGCCCACCCAACGCGGTTTTCGTTGGGTGGGGATTTCATCGTGACTTTATGCGCCCGCACTCCCTGAATCGGGTAGTAAACCCCAGTTACCTCAGCGACGACGGTATTGTGATCGTCGGAGTACAACCACCCGCGATCCCCCACCTGCCCGCCAGCTTCGGCGTAGAACGGCGTGTGGTCGAGGATGACCTCGCCCTCGTCGCCGGGTCTTAGTTCCTTCACACCCCGCCCGCCTTTGAGTAGAGCTAGCACCTCGCAGCCTTCGGAACGCGTCTGGCGGTAGCCTTCGAATACGGATGTTGGCAGCTTCTGATACTCGGGATTGGCTGTCTGCTTGGCCGCGCCCTTCCAGGAGGCCTTCGCTCTTTGCCGCTGTTCCTCCAGGGCAGCTTCGAAACCTGCTTGATCGAAGTCGATACCACGGTCGCGGACGGCATCCTGCATGAAGTCCAGCGGCAAACCGAAAGTATCGTACAGTTTGAAAGCATCGCGGCCTTCCAGACGCCTGCCTCGCTTCCGAATATCTGCCCTTTCAGCAGCGGATCCCGATCCGGTAACCGAAGTCATTACTCTTTCTAGATTCCGTTCAGTTGTACCCTCAAGCCAACGATCCGCTGCGTCCAGCAGATCTTCGAGTTTTTCCAGGCCTGAGTCCAGCGTGTGTGCAAACCGCGTCTCCTCCGCCAGCACCGCCTTCGACACCCGATCCACCGTCTCCACCAACTCCGGGTACGCATCCTGCATCAGATCCCGCACCGGAAAGACCATTTGGTGCAGAAACGGCTTTGTCTGTCCGAGCAACCGCCCGTGCGTGATCGCCCGCCGGATAATCTTTCGCAGCACATAGCCGCGCCCCTCGTTCGACGGAATCACGCCATCCGAAATCAGAAACGTCGCGGCCCGGGAATGATCGGCAATCACCCGCAATGACGCTGCCGATTTGGATGCCCCTGTGTCACACGATGCTTGCGTAGGGGCAGACGCCCCCGTCTGCCCTGCCGAGCGAAGCTCGGCCCGGACGGGCGAGGCGCCCGTCCCCACGTGGCCGGTGCCAGCCTTGCCGCCGGTGCTCGCCTCCGTCAACTCCGCTGCCCGCTTGATCAGCGGCGTAAACAGATCCGTCTCGTAGTTAGAAATTACGCCCTGCAGGACCGACGTCACCCGCTCTAGGCCCGCCCCCGTATCAATCGACGGCTTCGGCAGCGGCGCCAGTTTCCCGCTGGCATCCCGATCGAACTGCATGAACACCAGGTTCCAGATCTCGACATACCGCCCGCAGTCGCATCCAAACTCGCAATCGGTGTGTCCCTGGTCGCTCGCGATCGCGCCCATATCGTAGTGAATCTCGCTGCACGGCCCGCAGGGACCGGTGTCGCCCATCTGCCAGAAATTGTCTTTGGCACCGAACTCGTAAATGCGATCCTTCGCGACTCCCTGGCCCACCCACAGGTCATACGCTTCGGCGTCACGCTCCACGCCATTCTCGCCCTTGAAGATCGTGACGTACAACTTCCCCTTCGGAATCCCGAACCACTTCGGCGACGTGATCAGCTCCCATGCGTAAACAATCGCGTCTTTCTTGAAATAGTCGCCAAACGAGAAATTCCCCAGCATCTCGAAAAACGTGTGGTGCCGGTTGGTGAATCCGACGTTTTCCAGATCGTTGTGCTTGCCGCCTGCGCGCACGCATTTCTGTGACGTGGTTGCCCGCGAATAGTCGCGCTTTTCGAGCCCGAGAAACACGTCCTTGAACTGGTTCATGCCCGCGTTGGTGAAGAGGAGCGTCGGGTCGTTCTGCGGCACCAGCGACGAGGAGTGCACCTCGCGGTGTCCCTTCTCGATGAAAAAGTCCAGAAATTTGCGGCGAATCTGAGAGCCGGTCAGCATGAGTGTCTAGAAGGCCTCGATGGATAGCGCAGAAATTTGAGCCGGGATCAAAGTCTTATTCTAAACCACAGAGGACACAGGGGATCACGGGGCAAGACCTTTACCACTAAGGACACTAAGGGAACGGGAACACGAAGGTCTTGCAGTACGAAGCTCAACTCTGACCGTAGACCGATCCTTAGGTGGATTCCCCTGTGCTCCTCTGTCCCCTGTGGTTAATCCAGGGTTTCCCCTTCCAGCGCCGTGAGCGTTTCCTCATCTACATCCCACCGCTTCAAGATCGAAAAAATCGTCTTTGCCCGGAACCCCGCCCGCGTGAGCTGGCGGAAAATTCGTGCCGCCTGTTTCTGATCATTGGGCTTCACCAGGCGTTTGCGCTGCAGGTAGGCTCGTGCCTGCTTCTCTTCGTTCACGTCGTCGTATACGGACGACACCGCTTTGTCGATGACCTCGCCGTGTACGCCTTTGGCCTTGAGATCGGTGACGACCCGCATCCGGCCAAATTTCTCGTTGTCCCGGCGAAACGAGGAATATGCAGCAGCATACTTGGCATCGTTCAGGTAACCCTGATCTTTGAGCCGGCGGATGATCAGCTCCACCAGGGTCTGCCCAAATTCGGTGTCCGCCTCGACCTTCTGCCGCAGAAGCCGTTTGAGCTCCGCCACAGTGCGCATACGCCTTGCCAACGCACCTACGGCGTATTCGTAGAGCTCATCCTCGGTGTACACTTTCTTTTTGGAGCGGGGAAAGGGCATCGCGTCCACGGTAATCCAAGATTTCGGGTTGGGAAAGCGTTTTACGACAGGGGATGGTGTGGAACCAGCGCGGGGGAAGCGGCAGGACCCGACAGAAGGATTCCGCCGAGCCTTGCTCGGCGCCCAGTCGAGGGCATCTGGGCCTACGCAAACAAGGGCGCGCATTG
>Ga0307479_10004411_pt1 | contig 12861 bp, 11 predicted proteins | sample atmos_gasesECM4C_FD_203743 | JGI IMG/M metagenome (GOLD analysis project Ga0307479, IMG submission 203743) | Hardwood forest soil microbial communities from Morgan-Monroe State Forest, Indiana, United States - atmos_gasesECM4C_515 | ecosystem: Environmental > Terrestrial > Soil > Temperate...
GAGCATTGGTCAGCACCGAGGCGCTATTGAACGACGGGTCCAGCGGCGAATAGGACGCAAGAGCCAGGCAGAGAAGGAGGGCGGAGACACACAGCAGGAACCCGACCAACTCGTTGAGCCGGCGGTTACTGGTCGGATTGACAATACGTGAAAAAAACTTCATTTTGGGCGTGTTTCGCACCGATGGCCGCGTTTGAAGACAGAACAGCCACCAGTGTCCGAAGCGCGCCAGAGCCTTACGATTATGCCAAGAATCCGCCCAGCCGACAATCAGGGAATCCGCCGCCCGTGTCGAATTAGCTTCGGGGGCGAACCGCAGTCAAACGCAGGGTCCGTATGACGCTGTTCGCGAAGGTTTTATGGAAGGAGTAGCGTGCGAGTGCAACTAACCCGACAATCTCGCCGCGAAGGCTAGAACCGCGATTCCCACAATGATGCGGTAAACCGCGAAGGGCGCGAACCCGCGTTTCCGCACCCACGCCATGAACCAGGCCACGCTGCCATAGGCCACCACAAAGGACACCACGAATCCGATCCCGAGGATCACCCATTGCGGCGAAGTGATCTGCGAAACGCCGATCGGATTCTCGGCCTTGCCGCGCAACGACTTCAGCAGCGTATACCCGGTGGCCACCACCATGGTCGGAATCGACAGGAAAAACGAGAACTCCAACGCCGACGCACGCGACATCCCCGCCAACTGGCCTGCGGCGATCGTCGACATCGACCGCGACGTCCCCGGAAATACCGCCGAAAGAATCTGGCACGCGCCAATCCAGATCGATTGCCCGAGACTCATGTCTTCCATCTTCCAGACATGAATCGTGCTTCCCGCCGCGCCTTGCCCAGCTTTTTCCCACGGCGCCTTCATCGCGTCAACCACCCACATCACGATGCCGCCCAGCAACAGGGAAGCCCCCATCACGTACAGGCTCTCGAGATTCTTACCGATCAGCTTGGTCAGAAGAAAAGAGGGAATTGCGGTCACAAGAAACGCGACTGCTGTCAGTCCCAATGGGTGCGTCAGCACGTTTCGATCGCCCCGTTCGCCGCCGGGAAATGTCGAGAGAAATTTCGCGATGCGCTCACGAAAGAACACGGGCAAACAGAGAATCGCCCCCAACTGAATGACAATCGAGTACATCTTCCAGTAGCCATCGGACAGGGAAACATGCAGCAGGCTCTCGGCGATCCGCAAATGTGCCGTCGAACTCACCGGCAGAAACTCGGTCAACCCCTCAACAATGCCGAGAAGCAGAGACAGCAAGTAGTCGTTCAAGCTTCCTCCGGAAGCACCAGTATCCCAGAGATTCGTTGCGGGCAGATTACGAAGTTGATACCTGGAGAACGTCCCGCGCTACGATTCGCGAGCTAAGAGCTGACCCCGACAGCTGACAACCGACACCTGAAACCTGAAACCTGAGACCCAAGAGCTAAGACCCAAGGCCTAAGACCTAAGACCCGCCTTCCTCACTCAACCGCATTCCCATAAGTCGGCACGTCCCCTTGCACCAGAAACATCAGCGCCTGTGCCCGCGCCGCCCAATCCGACTGCGGGTACTGCTGGATGGCTTTCTGGGTAAGCGCAAGTGCCTTGGCCCGTGACTCATCGGACTTCTTCTTCTGCTCTTCGGTCTTGTAGATGTCGACCAGTGCCGCCCAGCGGAATGCTGCCAGGTAAAGCGCCTCGGCGGCCGCGGGAGACTGTGGTCGCTCAGCGGCATATTTTTCGTAGTGTTCAGCCTCTTTTTCCGGGCATTTTGACGAGCCCTGCCAGTCTCCGCAGAGTTTGTTCTCGATTAGGTGGAAGGCGGCGAGGTCCGCCCACTTGGTGCCCGGGAACTTCTTCATAACTTGCTTCATCCATTCCTCATTCATGCCTTCGCGCATGATGGGATCGCGCTCCCGCGCGGAAGGTCGCGACATCACGTCCGCTCGCTCCACCTGCCACCGGATGTCGGCCGCTCGATACAACGCCTCCCCCGCCAGCGGGGATGAAGGGAAGAAGTCATACACGCGGTAATACAGTCGCAGCGCATCCTGATCGGCCCCCTTCCGGCCATGTCGCCGGCTAGCCTCGTCTTCCGCGTCCGCTCCTTCCCCGAACAGAATCTTGTCGCCGTCCGGATTCGTGCTGCGCACAAACCCCTTGTCCAGAATCCAGCCGCTGACGGTCTTCTCCTCGCCCAGCAATGCCTCCACGTGCACCCAGTCCCGTGAACTCTCGAGAATGACAAGCTCTCGCCCTCGCTCGATCTCGGCAAGCTTGGCGGAATTGACGTCGGGTGACAGGTAGATGTTCGCCACCCGCACCAGCGCTCCGCGTTCCCCGGCGGCGAATGCGACCTGGGTTGCAGGCTTAAGGGCGAGGCTGACAAGAAGCAGGAGAAAAACAGCAGCGACAATCCGCGTACTCGCGGAAACCAGCATGGAATGGACCTCAGCGTGAAGATGAGAGCGGAACCTGAATTTTACACTGTGGCCGGCATAGCGTGGATCAAGCACCGCTGCCCGCGTCGCGCCGCAGTTACCGGGCTCGAATCTCTTCCAGCATCGCCGGATCGATATTCCCCCCGCTGATCACCGCCACATTGATCGTGGTGCGAGGCAATTTGTCTCCGCGAAACAAGAATCCCGCCACAGCCACCGCCCCGCTGGGCTCGGCCACGGTCTTTGGGTTGACCGCCAGCCGCCGCATCGCCTCGCGAATTTCATCCTCTGAAACCGTCACGATATCGTCCACATACTTGCAGATATGTTCGAAGTTGATAGGCCCAATACTCTGCGTGCGCAAACCGTCGGCGATCGTTTGCGTGACCTGTTCGGCGGGAAAATCGACCAACTTCTTGGCTCGGAAGCTGGCCTGGGCATCCGCCGCCAACTCCGGCTCAACTCCGATCACGTGCACCGACGGGTCGCTGAGCTTGATCGCCGTGGCCACTCCGCTGATCATTCCTCCCCCGCCGACCGGTACCAACACGGTTTCTACGCTCGGCAGTTCTTCGAGAATCTCCAGCCCCATCGTTCCCTGTCCAGCAACGATCTTCTCGTCGTTGTAGGGAGGAACGATGATGTAGGCATGCTGCGCCGCCAGTTCCTCCGCCTTGAGTTGCCGCTCGCGGCTGCCCGGTCCGACCGCGACGATCTCCGCGCCCAGAGCAGCGGTCGCCTCGCGCTTGATCGCCGGTGCGTTGCCAGGCATCACGATCACGGCCTTCGTGTTTAACGCCCGCGCCGCGTACGCCACCCCCTGGGCATGGTTCCCGCTGGAATAAGAAATCACACCCCGCCGGCGCTCTGCCTCAGACAAAGACGCAATCTTGTTGTAGGCGCCTCGCAGCTTGAACGCCCCGATGGGCTGAAGATTCTCGAGCTTCAGATACAAGCGGCGGCCGTCAGACCCCAGTCCGTCCGCCTCCAGGAGCGGCGTGCGCACAGTGATGCCGCGCAGACGAGCCTGCGCCTGCCGAATGTCGTCGAGAGTTACGATGGAAAACTCCAACTGAAGCCATGAGCTACAAGCTCTGAGCCATGAGCGGACTCGTGCACAGCCGTAGGCGTACCGTACTGTGTCCGCGAGTACGAAGCTCTAAGCTCGGAGCTCGTAGCTCAAAAGCTAGATTTCCAGAATCACCGGCATGATCAGCGGCCGCTTCTGTGTCTGCTTCGAAATGTACCGCTTCAAGTCCGCCCGGATCTTTTCCTTGATCACGCCGTAGTCGGCCTTCTCTTCATCGCTCGAAACGTCGAGCGTCTGCATCACAATCTGCTTGGCGCCATCGATCAGGCCATCTTCGCCAGGATTAAATCCGCGCGTGACGATTTCCGGCGCCGTTTCCACTTCGCCCGTCAGTTTGTTGATCGCGATAATCGGAAGCACGATCCCGTCTTCACTGATGTGCCGCCGGTCCTTGATGATCAGATCTTCCACCACGTCCGTGCGCGAGCCCGAGTCAATGCATACCCGGCCCACGTTGACCCGCCCGACCTTGCGCGCGCCCAGTTCATCGAACTCCAGAACGTCGCCGCTCTCGATCAAAATCGCTTTCCCGACCGATCCGTGCATAGCACCCGCCATCTCCGCATGCAACTTAAGCTGCCGGTATTCGCCGTGCACCGGAATGAAGTATCGCGGCTTGACCAGGTTGATAATGAGCTTCAGTTCTTCCTGGCTGGCGTGCCCGCTGACGTGGATGGGCGGCGACGACCCGTCCTCGTAAATCACGTGCGCCTCGCGCCGGAACAGGTGGTCGATCATCCGGTAAATCGCCTTTTCGTTTCCTGGAATGATGCGCGACGAGAGCACCACCGTGTCGCCCTTTTCGATCTTTGCGTGCTTGTGGTTGTCGACCGCTGCCCGCGACAAGGCCGACATCGGCTCGCCCTGCGTACCGCTGATCAGCACGCAGACCTTCTCCGGAGGGAAATTCTTCATTTCCCCGGGATGCACCAGCAGCCCCTGCGGAATCTCGACGTACCCTAGATCTTCGGCGATCTCCGCCGAGCTGTTCATCGAGCGCCCGATGAACGCGATCTTGCGACCATGCTCGTGCGCCAGTTCCACCGCCAGCTTGATGCGGTGGATGGAGGACGAAAAGCACGAGATGAACAGCCGCCGTTGCGTCCGCGCAAACACCTCATCGAACTTCCGCCGCACCGCCCGTTCGCTCGGTGTATACCCCTTGCGCTCGACGTTGGTCGAATCCTGCAGCAGCGCAAGCACACCCACTTTTCCGTATTCCGCGAAGCCGTGCAGATCAAACAACCGGTTGTCGGTGGGCGTCGGATCGACCTTGAAGTCGCCGGTATGAATCACGACTCCGAGCGGTGTGTGAACTGCCAGCGCCACACAATCCACCAGGCTGTGCGTCACCTGAATGGGATGAATCGTGAACGCGCCAACCTTGAAGCGCTCCCCCGTCCGAATCTCGCGCAAGTCAGCGTCGTCGAGCAAGCCATGCTCTTCCAGTTTGTCTTCAACGTACGCGAGCGTGAACTCCGTTCCCCAAACCGGGACATTGAGTTCCGAAAGAATCCACGGCAGCGCCCCGATGTGATCCTCGTGCCCGTGCGTGAGCACGATCGCCCGCACCTTCTGCCGGTTCTCGATCAGGTAGGAAATGTCGGGAACAACAATGTCGACACCAAGTAGTTCGGCTTCGGGGAACATCAGGCCTGCGTCGATGACGATGATGTCATCGCCCCAGCGCACGGCCATGCAGTTCATGCCGAACTCGCCCAGCCCGCCGAGGGGTACAAGTTGCAATTTTCCAGATGGCATTCGCGGTACTGATGCTAGCACAGGCTACGACAAACTCGGGGAGCTCGCTCAGGCTTGCTCTCTCCTGTCCTGTCACCCCGAGCGCAGGATGGCCGCTCGCTTGCGAGCGGTGATCCGGAGTCGAGGAACCTTGTGTTCCGCATTTTCTGCCAGAGGCCCGAAATCCCGTATCAGCTTTGCTCGCAGCCTCGCCTTTGCGGTAACGTGGAAGAGGGATCATTCCCCGCTGCGCCTGGGCGCGGATTCAAGGAGACAATCACGGAAGCACAGCAGAAATCCTGGCTTCGCCGCCGCGTTGAAACCGCCGTCGCGAACGGCCTGACCCGCGCCTACGAGACCGTCAAAGTCGATCCCGCAAAGTTTCTCATCCAGTTGCGAGCCGCCTACGATCTTCCCATCACCAGCTTCCGCGGCATGTACGGTGTGGAACTCAACCACTTGGACGACATCGCCAGTTCAGTTATCCGCAGCAACATGAGACTGGCCGCCGCTCAGGGAGCGGGTTTCGGCCTGGGCGGAATCATCACGGTCGTCCCCGACATGGGCGTTCTCTCCGCCATTACGATGCGTACGATCCAGAAGCTCAGTCTCGTCTACGGCTTCGAGTTCAACACGGACGAAGAAATGGCGGAACTCTGGATCGCTGCCGCCAGCGCCGCCGGCGTGGATATCAGCCGTGAGCTGCTCGAAAAAGAAGTGATCAACCGCTTCGTCCCGCGAGTCATCCAGCGGATCGCCGTGCGAGCCAGTGGGGAAGTGGTCGAGAAGTGGGCCGGACGCCTCATCCCCGTCGCAAGTTCGCTGATTGGTGCTGCTCTCAACTATTATTTTGTCCGCACCTGGGGAGAGCGTGCCCGGGCCCATTTCCGACGCAAGCATCTGGAAGTGCGGAGTCGGATGGCGTCAGAAGACGCATTGCCGCGGACTGTCGCGGCGCCGGAGCTGTCTTCCAGTTCATAGCTGGTGAAATAGCCTGGTCACGACAAACAAACGACCCTGCGCCACCATATCGCGCGTTTCGCTGATGGACCAATCGCGACGCTATGTGGTGTCAATTTGAGCTGCGACGAGCTGTGCGAACTCTTTCACTAGCGGGAACCAATCGCTGCTGACTCTTACGACAATCATGCCCTTACGGAAATGGATCGCGAGTCGCCCAGCAGTGCGCTCCGAAAATCTTTGGGGAGATATGTAATTTGTGAAAAATCGCCATCCCATCAACTGGGTTTGATAGCCCCCCGATCTTCTGCCCTCCCCAACCCATAATGTAAGCTTTAAAAGACCCCCATGCCCTCCTTCCCCTGCTCCGCCATCCTCTTCGACCTCGACGGTGTCCTCCTCGACTCCACCCGCGTCGTTGCCCAGCAATACACCATCTGGGCGAACGAACACGGGCTCGATCCCGTGCAGGTTCTGAAGGCCTCTCACGGTGTCCGCACCATCGAGGTCATCCGCAGGTTTGCCCCGCGCTTGGACGCCGAAGCCGAGACCCGAAAGATCGAGGCGCGCGAGGTGGCCGCGACCGACGTCACCGCCATGCCCGGAGCGCTCGAACTCCTGGGCTCGATTCCAGAGGGCCGCTGGTGCGTAGTCACTTCCGGCGGCCGCTACCTCGCCACCACTCGCATGCAAAGGTTCGGAGTTCCCATCCCGAAGATTCTCGTCACCGCCGATGATGTGAAGCACGGAAAGCCCGACCCCGAGCCTTATTGGAAGGGCGCCGAGCTGCTGCGGGTGAATCCTGTGGAATGCGTGGTGGTAGAAGATGCCCCCGCCGGCATTCGCGCCGCCCACGCGGCTGGCATGAAAGTGATCTCGCTCCCGACGACCTATCCGGTCTCAGAACTCCACGAGGCCGACGCGATTGTCTCAGCCCTGCCGAAGATCAAGGTCATCATGGACGGTGCCGGCAGCCGGACGCCGCTCCTGGTGACAATAAGTTGACTAGAAGCTGCAAGAAAGGGGAGGGGGACGGCTTCAAGCCGTGCCATTTTGGGCCACTTCAATAGGGGCTTCAGCTCCTGAGGGCCGCTCCGTCTAGAGTTGGCCGCCGGGGCGAGCTTTCCGCCCACTAGGACGCTCACCTCAGCCACTCCTCCAACTCAATCCCCCGATCCGTCTTCTCATCCCGATACTTGACAATCACCGGCGTATAAAGTGACAGATTCCAATCCAGCGCCGGTCCCTTCTTCACCGCCCGCGATCCCGGCACGACCACGGCGTTCTCGGGCACCTCGAGCGGCCTCTCGCCCGAAGCCCGGTATACCTCTCCGCGCACCAGATCATAAAGCGGCGTAGATCGCGTCAGGATCGTCCCCGCGCCCAGCACGGCGCGTGCCCGTACCAGTGTGCCTTCGTAGACCCCGCAATTTCCCCCAACCAGCACGTCGTCCTCAATGATTACTGGCGCCGCATTCACCGGTTCCAGCACCCCACCAATCTGTGCGGCCGCGCTCAAATGCACGTGTTTCCCCACCTGCGCGCACGACCCCACCAGCGCATGAGAGTCCACCATCGTTCCCTCATCGACATACGCGCCCACGTTGATGAACATCGGCGGCATGCAGATCACCGACGCCGCTACATACGCTCCCACCCGCACCGACGACCCTCCCGGCACCACCCGCACTCGATCCGCCAGCGCGAATTTCCGTGCGGGAAAAGTGTCTTTGTCCACGAACGAGAGCCCGCCGTCGCCCATCTCGCTCAACACCCCCAGCCGGAACCCCAGCAGGATCCCCTGCTTTACCCAGGCGTTCACCACCCACTGCCCGCCCTGCTTCTCGGCGGCGCGCACCTTGCCCTGCGTAAGCGCATCGCGAAACTCCAGGAAGACTTGCCGGGCCTCAGGTTTCTGCTCGACTTCATCCATGGAGGCAAGTCGCTCGATAGAAGACTTTAGGGAGTTCATGGGCGAGCAGTATACCCGCTTGGTTTCGTGTTCAGTAAGGGCAGGGATTCGTCGGAAAATCGAGCGCCACCGCTCGTACTCAATGGAGGGGAATTTCCAGACGACTAGCGACTGAAGACTGACGACTGATCCTCAAATGCACTTGCACTCGCTGCGGATCAGCACCCCCTGCATGTCGTGCGCGATCTGGCGCGCTTCGGCGAGTGTGGGGTACGGCCCATGCCACTTCGCATGATTCGCGTCATGCCCGGCGGGCCGCCCCTTGCCATGATTGCATTGCCCGCAACTGGAACGATGCAGCACGATCTTGTGCGGCCCCGCCAGCCAGTTTTCGTACACATAAAACTCGGCAGCTTCCGCCGCGGGGGTCGCGGGCTTGGCGATCAATCCCACTTCCATTGCGACCTTCTGCAGTTTCGACCGCGTATCCCGACGCATGGGAAGAAGCGGCAGTCGGTACACTTCCTCGATCCGGCCCATCATGGCCAGCACCGCCTTCACCGGCAGCGGGCTCGACTCGATGAAGTTCGCCTGCATCAGGGGCAGATACTTGCGGTGAATCGTGCGCGCGGTCGCCCAGTCGTTGTTCAGTGCCGCACGCGTCATCTCCGCCATTTCCCGAGGTATTTCATTCGACGCGACCGAAACGATGCCCACGCCGCCCAAAGCAATCACCGGTAGCGTGACTGCGTCGTCGCCCGAAAACACGAGAAAGGATTCCGGCACCGTGTTGCACACTTCGGCGATCTGCGCCATGTTGCCGCTGGCTTCCTTCACGCCGACAATGTTTGGAACTTCCGCCAGGCGCCCCAACGTGGCTGGTTCAAGATTCGCTCCCGTTCGTCCGGGAACGTTGTACAAGATGATCGGCTTGTCGACCGCCTCAGCAATCGCCTTGAAATGACGGTACTGACCTTCCTGCGTCGGCTTGTTGTAGTAGGGGGTCGCGGTGAGGATCGCGTCCACGCCCGCCCGCGTCGCGACGTCCTTCGCCTTGGCCACCGCATCTTGTGTGGAATTCGAAGTCGCCCCCGGCACTACCGGCACGCGTCCGGCCACGACTTCAATCGTGATGTCGATCACGCGCAGCCACTCGTCGTGCGAAAGAGTCGGAGTTTCTCCCGTCGTTCCGCAGGGAATCAGGAAATCGATCCCCGACTCCACCTGCCAGGCAACCAGGTTGCGCAAGGCAGGCTCATCAATCGAACCGTCCTGATGGAACGGAGTGACCAGAGCGGTTCCACATCCACGCAGTTGCATATTATTAAGATAACGCTAACCCGCGTTGTCGGGAAATCTGACCTATCGGTTCACGAGATGCCGATTCCGCGGAAAGAGGTTGGCTGAGACCATCGCGCTGACGACTTGCACTCCACATTACAATTCGCGCCAGATATCCTTAAATTCGAAGAACCCCTTCTTCGTTGCCAGCCACTCAGCGCCTAGCAGGGCCCCCTCGGCAAATCCCCGCCGTGACTTGGCGTCATGGCAAAGGTAAATCCGGTCACTGGGCGAATCAAAGATCAGTTCATGCATGCCGACCACGTCGCCCTCGCGAAACGAAGTGATCTCCAGTTCCGCCCCGCCGCCTTCTTTCACCATCCGCTGCAATACCACCGCCGTGCCCGAAGGCGCATCCTTCTTATGCTGGTGATGTCTTTCAAAAATCTGCCCGTGATATCCGTGCCGGCACGCTTCCGTGGAGGCACGCGCGATTGCGAAAAACAGGTTTACTCCAACGGAGAAATTCGCGCCGTACAGAAACCCGGTTCCGGCCTTATCCACTTGCCTTCGGACGGTAGCCATCTCTTCGTGCCAGCCCGTCGTTCCCACGACCATGTTTTTCTTTTCGCGAAGACAGGCTTCAATATTTCCGAGAACCGCGCTCGGAGTCGTGAAATCGACGACCACATCCACATCGCGCAGCGTGTCGTGAGTTAGTGCGCACCCGTCGAGGTTCTCCTGCCCGCCGAGCACGTGAACGTGATGCCGCCGCCCACGCGCGACCTCCGCCACCAGTGCCCCGGTCTTCCCGCGGCCCAGAACCAGCACGTTCATAAACTCCGGTCTCCGCTCGATACCCTATGCCGTTCTCGGCGCTCTCTGTGGCAGTTCTCTGCGCCCGCTGCGGTAAGGCTCTTCAACCTAAGCAAACACTTCAGGATCCAACTCCGAGAAGAATGTGGTATGCAGCCGCCGGACCACCCCCGGCACCTCGTCCTCCTCGACCACGAAAGTCAGATTGATCTCGGAAGCTCCCTGGGAAATCATGCGAATCTTCAAGTCCGAAAGTTCTCCGAACACTCGCGCCGCGACGCCTGGCGTCTCCCGCAAGTTCTCCCCCACCAGACAGACAATCGCTTTCCGCCCTTCATACTTTACATCCGCCAGCTTCGCCAGGTCGGCAGCCAGGGCCGGAATCGCCTCATTCGAGTCGACTGTCAACGACACGCTGACCTCCGACGTCGACACCACGTCCACCGCTACCTTGTGCCGGTCAAAGGCTTCGAAGATGGCCTTAAGGAATCCGTGGGCCAGCAGCATGCGCGGCGCGGCCACGTTCACGATCGTGATCCGCTTCTTTGCCGCGATGGCCTTGAAGATATTCCTACAGTGCGGCGCCCGCGCTGTGATCTTGGTTCCCTCGCAGGTGGGATTGCGCGAGTTCAGAACGTACACGGGAATATTTTTCTGAATTGCCGGGAGTACCGTGGCCGGATGCAACACCTTCGCCCCAAAATACGCCAACTCGGCCGCCTCATCAAAGCTGATTACGCGAATCCGGTGCGCGTCGGGGCAAAGATTCGGATCGGTCGTAAGCATTCCATCCACGTCCGTCCAGATCTCGATCGCCTCGGCGTTCAGTCCCGCTCCTACGATCGCCGCCGAGAAATCAGAACCTCCCCGCCCTATTGTGGTCGTTACCCCATTGCGCGTCGACCCGATAAAGCCACCCATCACTGGAATGCGCCCCGCGTCCAGCAGCGGTTTCACCTGCAGGGCCAGCCGCTCGTTGGTAGCGTCGAAAACGGGAACAGCGCGCATATGCGTGCCGTCGGTGACAATGCAGTCCCGCGAATCTACGAGCGCCGCTTCCAGACCCCGAGCCGAGAACGACCCGGCCACGATTTTGCTGGAAAGCAACTCGCCGTACGCAGCCACGTGATCGGTCGTGCGCGGCGTCAACTCGCCCACCGCTGCGATCCCACGCAGCAGCTCATCCAGCGCGTCGAACTCGGCTTCCAGTTCGCCGTGAAACTTCGTGAAAACACCAGTCCGAAGAAGTTCCCCCGCAGTGTTGTAGTGCCGTTCGCGCAGCCCGCGCGAAAGACCCAGAGCCGACTCGCGATCTCCGGACCCCGCCGCCTGCGCCATCTTCAGCAGCGTGTCGGTGACCTTGGCCATGGCACTGACCACCACTACCGGCTTCTTCGCCACGCGCCCCTTCACTATCGCCGCTGTGCGGTCGATCGCCTGGGCATCCTCCACCGAGGTGCCACCGAATTTCATTACGATCATCGAAATGGAATCCCGTTCAGGAAAGTAGCGCCGGCGTTCCGCGGGCTGTTGCCGGGCGCATCTTGCCCCCGCCAGCGACACGGCGTGGCAAGAAACCGCAACCGCTCCGCGTCACCCCAGGTATCCTTGGGCTTTCAGCAACTCCGCATTCAGCAGCGCCGCCCCGGCCGCGCCGCGGATCGTATTGTGCGAAAGCACCGTGAACTTCCAATCCAGCACCTTGCAGGCGCGCAGCCGCCCCACCGTGGTCGTCATCCCCGCTCCGCGATCCGCATCGAAACGAGGCTGCGGACGATCATTCGCTTCGAGGTACAACACCGGCTGTTCCGGGGCGCTTGGTAAGCGCAACTTCTGCGGTTCGGCAGTGTACGCATTCCACGCCGCGATGATCTCATTCGGCTTGGCCTTGTTCTTCAGCTTCACCGAAACGGACTCGGTATGGCCGTCCTCGACCGCCACGCGGTTGCATTGAGCGCTCATGCCAAACGTGCCCGGCACAATCTTCGTGCCGTTGAGTTTGCCCAGCAGCTTCTGCGTTTCCTCCTCCATCTTCTCTTCTTCTTTGGCGATATAGGGAATCACGTTGCCCAGAATGTCCAGTGATGCCACCCCGGGATAGCCCGCACCGCTGACCGCTTGCATAGTGACAGCCATCACCGTCTCTAGTCCGAAACGTTGGTCCAATGGGGCCAGAGCGAGCACCAGTCCGATGGCCGAGCAGTTCGGGTTCGTCACGACAAAGCCGCCCGACTTGCGGCGCCACGACTGGGTTTCGATCAGCTTGACGTGTCCGGCGTTTACCTCCGGGATGACTAGCGGGACGTCGGTGGCCATGCGCAAGGCGCTGGAATTGGAGACAACGGCACAGCCCGCTTCGGCGAAACGAGGTTCGAGTTCGGCAGCAATACTGGCATCCAGCGCGGCAAAAATAACTTTGGGTGCGCCCTCAGGACTGGCAAGCGAAACCGTCATTTTTGCGACGCGCTCGGGAATCGATGTTCGCAGCTGCCAGCGCGCCGCTTCTCCATACAGGCGGCCTTCCGAACGGTCCGAGGCCGCCAGCCAGGCGACTTCGAACCACGGATGATGCTCGAGCATTTGCACAAAGCGCTGCCCCACGATTCCGGTAGCGCCCAGGATTCCGACAGGG
>Ga0307479_10004412_pt1 | contig 12861 bp, 9 predicted proteins | sample atmos_gasesECM4C_FD_203743 | JGI IMG/M metagenome (GOLD analysis project Ga0307479, IMG submission 203743) | Hardwood forest soil microbial communities from Morgan-Monroe State Forest, Indiana, United States - atmos_gasesECM4C_515 | ecosystem: Environmental > Terrestrial > Soil > Temperate...
CTGTTGTAGTTGCAGGTCCACGCGCTCCACATGCCAGGGAGCGGCAATGCCCAAAATACGACCATAGAGTTCGGAATCTTGCATAGCCAAATTTTCCCACGGGGACGGGTTCGAGGGCATCCACGGTAGGGCTTCGTTTTCCCCTCTTTGCCTTCCCTAGTGGAAAGGGCTTCGCAGCGGCGCGCAGCGGTCAAGGGCGCGCGCCGCAAGGGGCGCGGCGAAGCTTCCCTTGACGGCGAGCACCGATGCGAAATCATCACCCCAGGAAGGAAAGAGCTTCTTTCCTAGCTTCGGCGCCCACTAAAAAGTCTGAATTCCCTTAAAAATAGATCAAGGCCAAGGCGCAACACGTGCCCGCCCCCACACATACTATTGCGGTGAAAAGATATCGCGACCCGCGACGCAGCCCTGTAATCACTCTTTTGCCTATTCGAAATGACCGCTATCGTGCTACACCTGCGCTCGGGGCATCCGGCATACCCCGATGTTTTGCCCTGCCATATATGTCGCTAGAAACGGCGCAAAGGAGCCACGGGTACGCCCGACTGTCCTCCGGCGCCTTCCAATCAAAGGCTGCACAATCAGGGTAGTCAGTTCCGTTGTTGGCGTAAACAGGCGATTTCACTCATTAACTGGTCGTCAAATTGTGGTCACTCATGGACACCAATCACCCGTGATCAAGCGGTAGACGATCTGCAAAAGTCCGAGCACAACCCATATCATTCGCAACGGAGTGCGGATGACGGGCATGCCTGGTTGGGGCAACCCCGAGGACGGAGATCACGACCACGAAACCTGGACGCTGCTGCTGTTCATCCGGCACCTGCCGCTGTTCAGCGGGGACGAAGAACGGCCTATGGAGAAATTGAATCCGAAAAGCGCCGACGAACGCGAAGAGGAGCAAGAAGAAGATGACTTCCTCAGCGGAAAAGAACCAACGCTGCACAGACAGACACAGTAGGAGCAAACCAATGAAACGAGCGATTCTTGCGATTTGGAAGGTCTTGATTGTTGCAACGATGGCGTGGGCCCATGGGGACGAGCAGCATGTAATGGGAACAGTCACAAAGATCGAGGGAAGTCGATCAGCGTAAAGACGACCGACGGCGCTGTCAAAACCGTAATGGTCGTGCCCCAGACAAAGTTTGTGAGGGCGGGATCCATGGCACAGCTTGGAGATTTGAGGGTCGGTGCCGCGTGGTGATTCATGCCAAAGCAATGGGCGACATGCTGCCGCGACAGAAGTGAAAATTGGCGAAGTATCGAAAGAAACCGCGCCCCAGCACTAATGAGTGACGGATATCTCTTGGGGGGAGTCATGAAGAACATCGGGAGGGCGGGTCTTGTGTGTCTTTCTATGCCTTGCCGGGCTTGCGCACGGTGTGGTCGGGACGAAGAAAGGGCTCAATAACGATCAAATCCAGCTGAAAGAGCACGTGACTGGCACGATTACGAGGATCGGCGGAAGCAGAATCCGAGTGGCAGAGGACGACGATCAAAGTGGATGCGCCGCCGGAATCAGATTCGTCGACATCGTCGACAGTACGAAGCTCTTCCGGGGCGGACGAGAATCACGGAACAGGACTTGCGACGTGGTGATCGCGTGGTCATCGATGCGACTAATCGAGGCGAGATCCTGGAAGCGATTGAAATTCGCGTGAATGATTTGAGTTCACCCGAACAGGCCCACTGAAGAGAATTTGATGCGGCGATGGATTGCCAATTCGCTGATTTTGTGGCTCTGCAGCAGCCTGCTTGCGCCCGCGGCGCTCGCGTTGCTTGCAAAGCCTCTTCCCGAATGCTGCCGTCGCGGAGGCCAGCATCATTGCGTGTCGAGCATGTCCAGCATGCCAGACGACAGCCCCGGCCTCCGCACCATTGCAGAGCGTTGTCCCTATCGATCACTCAAGCCCTCTCCAGGCACAACGGCAAAACTGCAGCCTCCAGGACTCATGAAGTACGAGGAGCGGCTCACGAGGTCATTGCGTTTCTTCGACTTTTAGGTCGCTTGTCCTTTGTCCGCGCCTGCTTTCACAAAGTGACCACCAATCCCGGCCGTTGCTCGGGCTTGCTGAAGAGTTTAAACCTCATTCCAAAGTCCGCGAGCAATGCAGCCAGCAGTGAACAGTCTCCTTGACAATCAGGTTCTTGACCCTCAACAACCGCCGAGGGCTTCAAATCTTCAAAACCATCTTGATCAACTTTGAACGATAGGGGCACCGATATTGCGCTTATCGGCGTCCCTCTCGCACGACGGGAGTCAGAAGTGAAAGCCTAGTTCGGCGGTGTAGCTCCGCGGAGTGACAAAGTGCGTCCCGCTAAATGTGGACAGAAAGTTGTACAGCGCAACCTTGTTCGTCACATTAATGGCAGTGAACCGAAGACTCCATTTGTACTTGTCACCGCGAAGAATGTTGTCGTCTCCGACCACGATATCAAACAGATGACGAGGAGCAATGCGGGGAGGATTGTGATCGTCATTCTCCGTCCCAGGCGCCGGGATCTTTACAAGATTCGAACCATACTGCGATGGGGTGCAAGTGGTAAGAGGTGTCGAGAGGGTCGGGCGTTGACTCCCACAGAACAATCCGGCTTGCAATTGCTGATCCCCAGTAAGGCCCGTCAGGTCTATCGGAGTGGTCGTATCAGTGGCGAATGGAACGGCACCCGCAACCAATCCGCTGTCATAGCGCCAGTTGAAACCGAACCATGGTCCCCGTTGCCAGGGCTGGTATTGCAGATGGGTGGTCTGGTTGAATTTCTCGTCGTGATCAATTCGGAAGACCCCTCCGGGGGCCGACGGAGTAGCTCCTGCTCCACTAAGCTGAGGGAGAAAGAACCGTGCTGCCACACTTGAAAAGACCATAAGAGCAGAGAATCCGTGGAAATTCGGCACACTCACGCGGCCAGCAAAACCGGGAATCTTGGAGTTGTGCCATGCGACCGGGAAGAAGATTGGCGTGTTCCCGAGGATGCTGAAATCGTACCCGTTATGTGTGTATTTCCAGATGTACTCGCCCGAGAACACCAAATATTTTCCGAAGGCTTGTTGGATGCCGGCGTGGAATTCATTGCGCCAGCCAGGGCTCACGGGAGTGACACCCGATGCGGCGCATCCAAGGAGTGGATTCAAGACAGCATCACTGCACCCGGTGCTGGAAACGATTAGGTTTTCGTTGAACGGGGTTTCCAGCAATCGCGCATAGGAGACCCGGAGGATTGTATTGCTGGACTTGATGTTGTAAGCGACGCCAAGGCGAGGCTCCGCTTCCTTGTGAGTGGTCAAGCCGTTGTAGAAGTCTCCACGCAAACCGAGATTAAATGACCAGTTCCCTTTTGTGATCTGGTCCTGGATATACAACGCCAGTTCCTTTACATCGGTGTGGCCCTTGAAGAAGAACTGAGTTCCCCCACGGGTTAGGTCAAAGGGGAGCAGGTCCGTGCAGGGAGAATCCAAAGCGACATTATTGACGAAGCACGGGTTGCCATTGGCATCGGTCTGTGACGGAAGGAACCCATTGTCGACGATCCCAAGATGGTCATTTTCGTTGAGAAAAGTCTGTTGGTATGTGGCTCCGATCTTGACGTTATGAATCCCCTTCACGTACGAGAGATCAGACCTCAGGCCCGCATTCGTAAGCGTCCGATCCTGCCCTACCGTTTCCTGTTGAATCGGGGAAAGATCGTCGAAGAGATTGGGACTGGGATAGTAGTTGTACTGGTCTCGCCGCACAAAAGCGCCGAGCGTGAAAACTGCGTTGTTATTGAGCAACCGGGTCCAGGACGGCGCGATATTAAAAGTCTTGATCTGGGAGCGCTGGTCGGTGGGGCCCAGGGGGTTTCCCGCCGGATCAGTCTGGCCACTGTGGATGACGTTGTCGAAACTGTTCGGATTCTGGAACCATGAACGGGTAAAGCCAAGATTCACGTGGATCGAGTCTGCTTTCGATGCTTGATAATCGACGCGGTCGAACACATTCTCTTCATTCCCCTTGTCATGGATGACGGTGAACTCAGGGGGATCAAGAAACCGGCCACTGTTCAAGCCATTCACGGAAATGAAGTTCCCCCAGTTCTGCCCCCCGTAAGCGAGATTGAACCCAGCATTTGCCGTCCCAAAGCTCCCGTACGACGCGGTTACCGCGCCATGAGGTGTGGTAACACCCTGCCCCGAACGAGTCGTAACGTTGATCACTACGCTCGTCTTTTCACCAAATTCAGCTGGGGGAGCGCCCGAGATGACTTCCAGCGATGCAACCGAGTCTAGCGGAATTTGATTGGAAAAGACCTTGCTTTGCTGGTCCGTAATCGGCTGACCGTCAACTGAGAACGAGTTCTCTGCGTGATCACCCATGCCGTGAAAAAGACCGTTTGAGTCTGCCGCAATCCCTGGTGAAGCCAAAGTTACGAGCGAACTCAACGAGGACGACTGGCTCTCGAGCGGAAGCTTGTCAAACAAGCCTCGGTCCACGTCGGTGTGAAATGTTGACGTGTTTTCAAGGAGGTCCTCGGCGGTCGATTCAACGGTCACCACTTCAGACGAGCCCGTGACTTTCAGGTTGATGCTCAGATTTATGGGAACAGACGATTTGACATCAACGTCCTGCGCGTATGGCGCAAAACCCTGACCTGTAACCGTCACATGGTAAGGATTGAACGGCACGTTCGGGATCGTGAACTTTCCTGTCGCGTCGGTTACCGCGCTGCGGGAATATCCGCTTACTGGGTTGCGCACTTCCACTGCTGCGTTGACAACCACCGCGCCCGAGGGATCAAGCACAGTACCTGTGATCGATGTCGAATTCCCTGACTGCGCGTGAGCGGTCAGTGCTACCACCAAGTAAAGAGTGATGAGAAGAGTCGCGGATAGCGACTTCTTGTATGAAGCCAGCATGAGTTCCTCCAAAAATAATTAGGAATACAGAACGAATCTGTTGATGAGCTGACGATTGTTCCGAAACCTAGACTTCTGGAGGCGGGCGGACGCTGAGGGCGAATGCGACAAGGCGCTGCTTGGCGGAGACCGGCTGTGCCTGAAAGGTGGACAGTGCAACGAACGTCGCCTTCAGCAGATTAGAAGTCGCTTTGGGGGAAGCTGAACGGGCAGCAACGCAGACCGTACATCTCGCTGACTCGGTCGAATTCGAGTGTTGGTGCGTAACGAATGCTATTGCTGACCACACCGTCAGCAACAGGCACACAAACGCTAGCCGTTTCGAGATCGACCGCATGACCGGTACCCCACTAGCACGTTGTTTGAATCTATATCAGAACAGGGAACGAAGGCAATGAAAGTGCATTGCCGTACAGCCCTGGTTTCTGACGAAGGTTCGACAGCGTTGGTAACCCAATAACGCACTCGCCACTCAATATGCGACGGGTAAGAGCCGCATTCGTGTCGCCTACACAGCGCCCGGGTGTCCAGTCTTCCTCCCGGACGCCGTCAACATCAGCGCCGCTTCACATGGATCGCAGCGCTGCGAACCGGGGAAATCTGCTGGTGAAACCTGGGATTGTGAACGCATCCCGATTTGTATTGCGTTCATTCCGCGGAGGGACAGCCGATTTTACCCAAGTGTTAAATTTACAACTTCTTAGGCAGAACAACAGGTTTATGTCAAAGCTATGGTTTAAGAGTTATCATACACTAGCATGTGTGAACTCCAGAGACCATGGTTTGCAAAACCTTCGATCTTGCTTAACTGCTTAAGGTGACAAAATCACAGGTTTTGGGGATATTCGCAAGAAGCGGAAAAATGTCTTAAACCGGACGAAGTTCTTAACCAGCTTCGCCCGGCTCAGGACCGCCGCTCGGTCTACAGCTACATCGGACGGCTCCGAGGTCAGGGGTTGCTCGACCGCCACCGAATGCCAAGCGCGGCCAGTTGGCCTACCGGCTGACGGAACGAGGACGAGCCAGGCTGGAATACTTACGCCGAACTTTGAGAAATTAAACAGCCCTCTTGCCTGTTTCGATGAGGCAGCTGCACTGACGACCCCATTCAAGAAACCGCAGGAGGCCGAGTCTCTAACGTTACGTATGTATGTAACGTGCAAGCCTGCCGGTGGGGAATCTTGGCTTGCTGGCGGTCCGGGTGTTCAGCTCAACCTGGCGCTGGCATAGAAGTTTCTGCGCCTCCAGCTTCAGCAGAAATGCTTTCCTTCGACCCGCAGCGAGGCCGACAGCAGCACCGATGGAGGAGAGCATGAGGACACTCGGTGGAAGCGAAACCCCCGAATGAGTTTGCCGGCAACATCTTGCGCGAACGAAATGCTTGGTAAGATCGCGAGAATCAAGATCGAGCAGATCGCTGCACCAATTGCATGGCATTGGAAAGTACACTGGTACCCCGTCCCACCTGAACGAATCATGCCGCCTCCCCCACGATGAATCCAAGGCTTGCAATTTTTGCGGTCGGCGCTCTGACGGTCCCGCAAGCGCCTCGTCTCGATGGCGCCCGCTGGCGCTTACGCAGATGGACGGGCGGGACTTTATCACTCAGGCTGAGACGCACAAGATGCTACCGCACCATCTTGGCATGGTGCATTTGAACTACTGAGCAGCGGATGATCGAAGGGGAAATTGCTGTATCGCGCCTCTCGAACGATGGCGACTTTCTCCCCATTCACAACCAGGGAATTCAGAAATGTGAAAGTCCACTCGGTGGACATCGAAACTCTGACAGTGGCTCAGCTAAAAGTCGCAGGCCTGACGGGGACTGACCACAATCTGGACAGCTTAGTAGAGGGAGGTTCTTCAGGAACGTCGCCCGCTTTCGCCACGAGTTCGTTGCTGACGCTGGCTCTCGGAATTAGCGCATAACGTAATTGTTTTTGGCGTGCTCAACGCGCTGAGCCTGCGACCTCTGGACGTGCCGCACCTGCCGGCCTATACAACATCGTCCATGCCACGCATGGCTACGACAATCAGTCCTATCCTGATTACCTGGATTTCAAGAATCGGAACGCAACGCTCAGCGATACGGCCGCATATCGCCTCGAGCAAGCTGGGCTGAGCACGGGAAGTAACGCGTACAAGCGCTGGTTCAACAAAGCGCCCAGACATTGACCGGTGTTCTCGAGTTGTTCGGCAGTGATACCCAGATCGGTACGCGACTTCCTCCGGGCAAACAACCATCAGTCCCCGCCGTTTTTCGATAGCCTTGATATAGAGCGAAGGCTTCCATCACCGACTCGTGGGTCCCTGTGTCGAGCCATGCCATGCCTCGTCCCACGACGGCGACTTCCAATTGCCTACGATCCAGGTAGGTCCTGTTTACGTCCGTGATCTCCAATTCTCCCCGGGCCGAAGGTTTCAGAGACTCGGCAATTTTCACAACCTGGTCGTCGTAGGAATAGAGTCCGGTCACCAGGATCACAATCAGAAGCCAGACCTGAACACTGCTCCCTTTTGCTACTAAATCTTTGAGAAACTCCGTCATTTCTCCGGCGCCGGTGCATACTGTTGTGAAGTCTATGCGCAACCCTCTCTTCCTCACAGCGATCTCCGTGTTGGCATCCTTTGCGACAGGTCAAACGCAGCCTCAGCTCGACCTGATGCCCATGCCCGCGACAGTGCAGACTAGCGCAGGGCAACTGCTCATCGGCCAATCGTTCTCCATTGCGATCACTGGGTTTCGCGATGCGTCAATGAACGGCGCCGTGCAAAGGTTTGTGGCTCAACTTTCCCGGCAAACCGGCATCTCGTTCCGACCCAATTCTGCTGCCCCAACGCTCGTGATCCACGCCGACCATGGGCGCGAACCCGTGCAAAGAGTTGGCGAGGACGAATCCTACCAACTGACCGTCGCCGGTGCAGGCGCGAAGCTCACTGCACCCAATCCGCTGGGCATCCTGCACGGCCTCCAGAGCTTCCTTCAACTCGTGCAAGTCACTTCCAGCGGATTCGCCCTTCCTGCCGTTACGATCAATGACCAGCCCCGGTTCCCCTGGCGGGGCCTGCTGATCGACGTCAGTCGTCACTTCATTCCCCTCGACGTGCTCAAGCGCAACCTCGACGGCATGGCCGCCGTGAAAATAAATGTTCTGCACTGGCACCTGTCCGATGATCAGGGTTTCCGCGTCGAGAGCAAGAAGTTCCCCAAGCTGCAGGAGAGCGGATCCGACGGTCTCTACTACACGCAGGCCGAAATCCGCGACTTCATCGCCTATGCGCGCGATCGGGGCATCCGTGTGATCCCCGAGTTCGACATCCCCGGCCACAGCCGTTCGTGGTTCGTCGGATATCCCGAATTATCAAGCGGTCCTGGCCCGTACACGCTCGATGGTGGCGGCGTAAATCCAATCATGGATCCGACCCGGGAGGCGACCTACAAGTTCCTCGGCAAGTTCATTGCGGAGATGGCCAATCTCTTTCCCGACGCCTACTTCCACATTGGGGGCGATGAGGTCGACGGCAAGCAGTGGGATGCGAATCCAAATATTCAATCGTTCCTCCATACTCATGGCATGAAGAACAATCAAGACTTGCAAGCGTACTTCAACCAGCGCCTGCAGAAAATCCTGGCCAAGAACCACAAAATCATGGTGGGTTGGGATGAGATCCTGCATCCCGACTTGCCAAAGACGATCGTAGTGCAGTCCTGGCGCGGACAGCAATCACTGGCCGCGGCGGCGAAACAGGGCTACAGCGGTTTGCTTTCTTTCGGGTACTACCTCGACCTGATGTGGCCGGCGGCGCGGCACTATGCCGTCGATCCCATGAGCGATGCAGCCGCGACGATGAACCCCGAAGAGCAGAAGCGTATCCTCGGCGGCGAGGCTTGCATGTGGGCGGAATGGGTCACCTCGGAAAATGTCGACTCGCACATCTGGCCGCGCAACGCTGTGGTGGCCGAGCGACTGTGGTCCCCGGCGGAGATTAAAGATGTCCACTCGATGTACACACGGTTGAATGCCGTAAGTCTGTATCTCGAAGGGACGGGCCTGACACATAGGTCTGCCCGTGTACATATGCTGCAACGAATGGCCGGGACTGCGGATATTTCTGCACTGCGTGTGCTCGCCGAGGTCGTCGAACCAGTTAAGGATTACGCCCGTTGGGACGACTCGAAAGGCCCCATTGACTTCCACGCGCCCTTGACGCGAATGATCGACGCGGTCAGCCCGGAGAGCGACGTGGCTCGGCAATTTCGCGATGTTGTCGAAACCTTCATTCAGAGCGACTGCAAAGACCAGGCTGCCGAAGCGCAGTTGCGTGCGTGGCTCACATCCTGGCGGGATAACGATGTGGAGCTGCATGCCTTGCTGGATAAGTCGTTTCTTCTGCACGAAGACACACCCTTGTCGGCAGACCTGTCCGCACTAGGGGCCGCCGGCCTGGAGTCGCTGGGTTACCTCGACAAGGCTCAACCGCCCCCGGATTCGTGGAGGGTTCAAACCAGAGCTCGTATGGAAGAGGCCAACAAACCGAAAGCTGGCCTATTGCTGATGCCGGTTGCGCCCGTCCAGCAGTTAGTCGAGGCGACGGAGAGGCTGACCCGGCACAACTGAGGTGGACGCAGGGGCAGGTCGGATTATTCTTGCAAAGTCCCCACTGACTGTAAACGCGCGATTGCAAGAGTTGTCCAGAGCCATCGTTCCAACAGCGTAGAATATTGGTTTTAAGCGGCTTACCGCTGTTGGAAACCCCGGTGCTGAAAGAGCTTGATTGCGTGAGCTTAAAGAAGCCGCTCCCCATGGGCTGCGTTCCAATGAGATCGGAGGCCGTTGCGCTCTATGTCTCCCATGAGCCGACAGCGGGGTATGAGATTGCGTCTCTTGATCAGTCGCACAGATCGGTCGGAACATTTTCATTGGGCGCTGCTTCTCGGGAACTTTCCCTGCATTTCTGTTCATCAGTGCTTGTGCCAGAAGATTTCGCCCACGCAATGTCGAAATCGGTGTCTAGATGCCCGCATTGATTTCCAAGCAACTTGCATGCTACGCACAACTGGTTGCCCGGTTCGTCGTAGTCCGAACCATCTGTCTGGTGCTGCTTGTTGTTCACGGACCCGCACAAAATGCGGAGCGATCGGATGCCGTCGTTCAGCAGCACGGCATGAGTACCGGAGTCGCACACGCCCCGGTTAAGGACTCGCTGTCCCGTCCCATCACATCGGGCGGGTTTGTCGACGGTGCGCCCGTCGTGTTTGCCGACGTCACTCACGCCGCTGGCCTCGACAAGTTCCACCATAAGTCGGGCACTCCTGACAAAAGCTCGATTATTGAAACGCCAGGGTCCGGAGTAGCCCTCCTTGATTTTGACAATGACGGATGGCTCGACATCTACCTCTTGAATGGGTCCACCCTTCCAGCGATCAAGGGCAAGGAATCGCCCCCGCGCGCCATGCTGTTCCACAACAATCACGACGGGACCTTCACCGATGTGACGGACAAGGCCGGGGTGGCCAACGAGCGTTGGGGCTTTGGGGCGGTGGTCGGCGATTTCGACAACGACGGCTGGCCCGACATTTACGTTTCCAATTTCGGCAAGAACCGCCTCTACCATAACAATCACGATGGAACGTTTACCGATGTCGCGGAAAAGATTGGCGTCGTGCTGGGCGGATGGTCGACGGGCGCGACCTGGGGAGATTACGACCACGATGGTTACCTCGACCTGTTTGTCCCCGGCTATGTGAAATTCGATCCTGACAATCCCCCGATTGCCGGCAAGGGAAGCCTGCCGCCCGGTTTCTGCCAGTTTCGCGGGATTGATGTGATGTGCGGCCCGCGCGGCTTGCCGGGCGAAAGCGATCATTTATTTCACAACAACGGCGATGGTACCTTTACCGACGTCAGCCTGAAGGCCGGCGTTTCCGACCCCAGGGCCTACTATGGCCTCGCGTCGGTCTTTGTAGATGTGGACGACGACGGTTGGCTTGATCTGCTGGTAGCCAATGATTCCGTGCCCAAGTATCTCTACCGCAACAAGCATGACGGCACGTTTGAGGACGTCAGCTATCTCTCCGGATTTGCGCTAAACGATGAAGGGCGTGAGCAAGCTGCCATGGGAATCGCGGTCGGCGATTACAACCGGGACGGGAGGGTCGATTTTTGCATCACGAATTTCTCCGATGACTACAACACCTTGTATCGCAACGACGGGGACGTTGGTTTTACGGACGTAAGTTTTGCGGCCGGCATCGCAAATGTCACTACCCCGTTTCTCGGTTGGGGTACCGGCTTTCTTGACTATGACAACGACGGCCTGCTCGACATTTTCTTTGCGAATGGGCACGTTTATCCGGGTGTGGATAAACAGGATTGGGGCACGACGTGGGCCCAGCGGCCGCTGTTGTTCCACAACTTGAATGGATCGAAGTTCGAAGAAGTCCCGGCAGCGTCGGGCAGTGGGTTGGCGGTCGTGGTCTCGGCGCGCGGGGCCGCGTTCGGCGATTTGTTTAATGACGGCCACATCGACGTGGTGCTCAACGTGATGGATTCGACGCCTGTTCTTCTGCGCAATGTCGTGAAGAATTCGAATCATTGGTTGACGCTGAAGCTGATTGGCGGTCCAAAGAGTCCGCGTGATGCGATCGGAGCAAAAGTGTTTGTGACGACGGGCGCGATTCGACAGCGTGCGGATGTGTTCAGTGGGGGGAGCTACGCTTCGAGTTCTGACCAGCGCTTGCACTTCGGGCTTGGCTCGGCCACCAAGATCGACAAAGTCGAGGTCTCTTGGCCGGACGGGGCCAAGGAAGAAGTTAGGATCCCGGCGATCGATCGCATCGTTACCCTCGTCGAAGGCAAAGGAATGGTCCAGCCGTGACGCTTGAGTTCGCACCTAAATGGCGGCTTTGGCTAGTAACGCTGCCGTTTCTCCTGGTAGCTGATTCGGGCAGGTTCGTCACCGCGCAGAGCCAGACTGGGAGGGCGGCGCCCGCGTCAAATTCAGTAGACGCTTTTGTCGACGCTACACAGCGGCTCGGGGTCAATTTTCAGTACCGGGCATCGCACACCTCCAAGAAATACCTTCCGGAGACGATGGGGGCGGGAGTCGCCTTGTTCGACTATGACAACGACGGACGCCTGGACATTTATTTCGTAAACGGAGCGCCTCTGAGCGATCCCAGTCCGAAAGGATCAGTGCCGCAGAAGACGGATGCTCAATATTGGAACCGCCTATACCATCAAAAGCCGGACGGAACATTCGAAGACGTTACCGAAAAGGCGGGCTTGCAAGGCACGGGATACGGAATGGGCGCAGCGGTTGGCGACTACGACAATGACGGGTTCGAAGACCTCTATGTGACAGCGTACGGCGGGAACAAGCTCTACCACAACAACGGCAATGGCACGTTCAGCGACGTAACCTCGAAGGCGGGTGTCGGAGGAAGCGGGTGGTCCACCAGCGCGGCATGGGTCGATCTGGACGGAGACGGGCTCCTGGATCTGCTCGTCCTACGTTATCTGGAATGGGATTTCGATGACCTCTGGTGTGGCGAACACAAGGAAGGCTACCGGGCGTATTGCCATCCCGACTTCTTCAAGCCCATTGCGCCGCTCGTGTATCACAATAATGGAGACGGGACCTTCACTGAGACGGCGCAGAAGATCGGACTCGGCAAACCCGGAAAAGGGCTTGGGATAGCAATAGCCGATTACGACCTCGATGGCCATATCGACCTTTTTGTTGCCAATGACTCGATGCCCGAGTTCCTCTATCACAATACCGGGAAGGGGACCTTCGAAGAGGTCGGCCTTCCGTCCGCTGTGGCGGTCGATGCCGACGGGCGCTCGTATGCCGGTATGGGTGTGGATTTCGCGGACTACAATAATGATGGCTGGCCCGACATCGTGGTTACGGACCTGGCGAATCAGCGCTACTCTCTCTACGAGAACAACGGCGACGGTTCA
>Ga0307479_10004413_pt1 | contig 12861 bp, 9 predicted proteins | sample atmos_gasesECM4C_FD_203743 | JGI IMG/M metagenome (GOLD analysis project Ga0307479, IMG submission 203743) | Hardwood forest soil microbial communities from Morgan-Monroe State Forest, Indiana, United States - atmos_gasesECM4C_515 | ecosystem: Environmental > Terrestrial > Soil > Temperate...
GAGCGCGCGGAGATGCGAATCGGCGATGTCGAGGACGTGGATGTAATCGCGGATGCAGGTGCCATCGGGCGTGGGATAGTCTGTACCGAAGACATCGAGATGCGGCAAGAACCCGAGAGCGGCATCTAAGACGCATGGGATGAGGTGGGTTTCCTCTGGGTGGGCCTCGCCGCGCTCGGCGGACGCCCCGGCGGCATTGAAATAGCGCAAGGCCACGTATTGAAGGCCCGCGTATTTGCGGTAGTCCGCGAGGATTTCCTCGAAGAGGAGCTTTGTCTTGCCATATGGATTGATGGGTGCTTTGCGGTGATCTTCGGGAATGGGGAGGGTTTCCGGCTCACCGTATACGGCGGCGGTGGAAGAGAAGATGAATTTTTTCACACCGTGGTGCGTCATGGCGTCGAGAAGATTGAGGCTACAAGCGACATTCGATGCATAAAATGTACTTGGCTCGCGCACGGATTTGGAAACGACAATTTCACCGGCAAAGTGCATGACGGCATCGATGCGGTGCGCGGAGAATACAGCGTCAAGCTGCGCGCGATCGGCGAGGTCGGCATGACAAAAACCAGCCTCCTGGGGGACAGCGGCGCGATGGCCACTTTGCAAGTTGTCCAATGCAATGACGTGCATACCGCGGACGAGGAGGACTTCAGCGCAAATGCTTCCGATGTAACCCGCTGCTCCGGTGACGAGAATGTTCAATTAGCAGCCTCCTTTGCTGCAGACAGGGCGTGCCGGCCCGACTCTAGAAAACTAGCAGGGTACGGCTGCATTGTCAGCATCAAAACGGGTTCCGTGGCAACGACAACCGATTAAGGCAAGCAACGGGCGAGGTCAGGCCTGGGACAGGCGGCGTTGAAAAGTGAGGAGAATGAGATCGGCACGGCGGCGGACGCCAAATTTGTTCAAGAGATTTGAGACGTGAAATTTGACGGTGCGTTCCGCGATGTTGAGCCTGCTGGCGATTTCTTTGTTGGAAAGATTTTCGAGGAGCGAATCGAGCACTTCCTGCTCGCGGCGGCTAAGGTTAGTGACGGAGTCGGTCTTCAGGCGGCGGCCCTGGCCGCTGAGAATGGAATCCACGAAGCCGGAAAGCAACTGGCGCGGCACCCAAAAGCCGCCGTTGGAAACGAGCGGCAAAGCGCGAACCAACTGGTCACGAGCTTCAACGTAGGTCAGCAGACCCTTAACCCCGAGGCGTAATAGCGAATAGCTGTTGGCTTCGTCGTGGTGTTCGCCAACGACAATGAGGCGCGCTTCGGGATAACGTTCGAGAATATTGGTGAGGAGAGCGCCGGTAGCCGGGCGCGCGGCATGCGCGTCGATGACGTAAACCTGGGCGTGCGGGGGCTCCATGTTGCGGAGATCGGGCGCCAGCATGGATTCCAGTTGCTTTGAGACCACTTTGAACTGAGCCTTCCCCAAAAGCCGATCAAACTCGCTCAGCACCAGGGGGTGCGGCGAGAGGAGGCAAACGGTCAATTTGGAACTTGCTCGCTTGGTAGCCACTATCGGTCAGGGTAGATAAAACTGGCCGAAGGGGCAAGGGTCTTGGGCGTTTATGTTCTCGAATTGTTACGTGACAGCTAGGGCGCTTTTCTCCCTGGGTAGAGCCCCTAAAAGAATGTCCACAATGCGCTCGGCGGCATGACCATCCCACAATGGCGGGATGCCGCCGATCTTGCCTTTGCCCGCGAGAATGTCCTGCGCAGCGGCAATAATTATGCCTGGATCGGTACCAACAAGCAGATTCGTGCCCTTGGAAATGGTGATGGGACGCTCGGTGTTAGTTCGAACGGTGAGACAAGGGACACCGAGCGCAGTGGTTTCTTCTTGAATCCCGCCGGAATCGGTGAGGACCAGAGTGGCTTTGCTGAGGAGGCACAGGAAGTCCAGGTAACCAATGGGGGATATAAGGCGAAGCTCGAGATGATGCTTGATGCCAGCCTCGGCGAGGCGCTGCTGCGTGCGCGGATGCGCGGGAAAGATGACGGGGATCTGGGCAGCGATGACGTTCATGGCGCCGAGAAGTTCTGTGAGTTTTTCTATGGAATCGACGTTGGAAGGGCGATGGAGGGTCAGGACGGCAAAGCGGCGCCAGCCGGAGCCGTTCTTTAGATTCAGTTCTTCGCCGATGCGGGACTGTTGCGCGACGGGAAGGAAGTGACGCAACGAATCAATCATGACATTGCCGACGAGGTGGATACTCTCGCGCGGACGGCCTTCCTTGAGTAAATTCTCGATGGCGTCTTGTTCGGTGACGAAGAGGTAGTCGGCCAAGGCATCCGTAACGAGACGATTAATCTCTTCTGGCATGGAACGGTCAAAACTGCGCAGGCCGGCTTCGACGTGGGCAACGCGAATGCCGAGCTTCACCGCAGCCAGTGAAACGGCAAGCGTGGAATTGACGTCACCCACAACGAGCGCGAGATCGGGTTTGCGCTCAAGGAGAACAGGCTCGATGCGCTTGAGAATTTCGGCGGTCTGCGCGGCATGGGACCCCGATCCGACTTCGAGATTGACGTGCGGCGCGGGAATGCCCATTTGACGGAAGAAAATATCGGAAAGGGATTCATCGTAGTGCTGGCCGGTGTGCACAAGGATGGATTCGATTTCCGGATGGCGTTGCATCTCGCGCATCAACGGAGAGATTTTCGGCAGGTTCGGACGCGCCCCGACAATATTGATGATTTTTAGATGATGCGCCATGGATGTTCGTTCTCGATGGTGCAGGCAGTATACCATCCGGGTTTTGACCGTCCGATGCAGCCTAGGCGCGATTCGCACCAAAAAAGCACTACTTCGCTGCAAGAACATTCGATTCTTGCGGGAACCTGCGTAAAATAAGGGTGTACAGAATGCCCGACTTGTTCCGTTGTGTCCCCATTTCAACAGGGAGTCGGACACGGAGCCAGGACCTTTCAGAGGATGCGCGATCTAAACGAATCAGCGAACGCGCTGCGAGAGCTCCTCTCGCAACGCATCCTCGTGCTTGACGGCGCGATGGGCACGATGCTGCAACAGCGGCACTTGACAGCGGCTGACTTCGGCGGAGCCGCGCTTGAAGGGTGTAACGAAAACCTGGTGCGCACGCGACCCGATGTGGTCCTGGACATTCACCGAAAATATTTTGCGGCGGGGTCGGACATTGTCGAAACGAACAGTTTCGGCGGAGCGCCAATTGTGCTGGCGGAGTACGGGTTGGCGGCTGACGCGCACGAACTGAACAAGAGGGCAGCCGAGTTGGCGCGACAGGCAGCAGACGAAGCGAGCACGCCGGCGAAACCCAGGTTCGTGGCCGGATCGATGGGGCCGACCACAAAGGCGATTACAGTAACGGGCGGAGTGACGTTCGCGGGACTGCGCGAGGCGTATTACGCCCAGGCGCGGGGGCTGGTGGAAGGCGGCGTGGATTTGCTGCTGGTGGAGACCTGCCAGGACACACGAAACATCAAGGCGGCAATCTTGGCGATTCAGAAACTTTCGAGAGAGCTCGGCGCACAGGTGCCGTTCATCGTATCTGTGACGATCGAGCCGATGGGGACGATGCTGGCAGGGCAGACGATCGAAGCAATGTGGGCGTCGTTGCGGCATGCGAAGCCGCTGGCATTCGGAATGAATTGTGCGACCGGGCCGGAGTTCATGACCGACCACATCCGTACGCTGAGCCAGCTGACGGGGGAATTCGTCTCGTGTTATCCGAACGCGGGTTTGCCTGATGAAGAGGGTAAGTACCTGGAAACACCGACGACACTGGCGGCGCAGCTTGAAAAATTTGCGGATCACGGCTGGTTGAATTTCGTCGGCGGATGCTGCGGAACTACCGAGCAGCACATCCGTGCACTTGCACAGATGGTGGAGGGCAAGAAACCCCGGCAACGCCCGGCAGACGCGCACCGGGCGGTGTACGCGGGGATCGAGACTATCGAGGCGGAAGAGAGCACGCGGCCTTTGCTGGTGGGAGAGCGGACGAACGTGATCGGGTCGCGGCTGTTCAAAAACCTGGTCGCCGAGGAAAAGTGGGAAGAGTCGAGCGAGATTGCCCGGCGCCAAGTGCGCGGCGGCGCGCACATTGTCGACGTGTGCCTGCAGAGCACAGAGCGAGACGAAAAGAAGGATATTCCGCTCTTTTACGAAAAGTTGATCCGCAAGATAAAGGCGCCGGTAATGATCGACACGACTGATCCGACTGCAATTGAGCTGGCACTGACCTATTGCCAGGGCAAGGCGATCATCAATTCGATCAATCTGGAGGACGGCGAGGAAAAGTTCGAGCACGTAGTACCGCTCGCGCATGACTATGGCGCGGCAGTAGTGGCCGGATGCATCGACGAAGACAAGTTGCAAGCACAGGCGTTTACCAGGGAGCGGAAGCTCGAAATCGCGCAGCGTAGTTACAAATTATTGACGGAGAAATACAGACTGGCGCCCGAAGACATCATTTTTGACCCTTTGGTTTTCCCCTGTGCTACAGGCGACGAAAATTATATCGGCGGGGCCGTGGAGACGATGGAAGGCATTCGTCTGATCAAACAGGCGCTGCCGGATGTGCGGACGATTCTGGGAATTTCAAATGTGTCGTTCGGGCTGCCAGCAGGCGCACGCGAAGTGGTGAATTCGGTTTTTCTGTATTACTGCACGAAGGCGGGGCTGGATCTAGCGATCGTCAATACGGAGCGGCTGGAGCGATTCGCATCGATTCCGGAACACGAGCGGCGGCTGGCGGAGAATCTATTGTTCTCGCACCCACCGACAGAAGTTCCGGCAGGTCATTCACGGGCTGCGCTGCTGCGTGACGTGCCAGCGGACTGGCGCGAGCAGAGCAAGGAACAACGGGCGGCGGTAAACCAGTATCACATTGCGGCCATCACGGAGCACTTTCGAACGGCCAAAAAGAAAGAAAAAACGCGCGCGGCAGATTTGCCTCTGGACGAGCGCCTGGCAAACTACATCATCGAAGGCACGCGAGACGGGTTGATTGCAGATCTGGAGCGCAAACGCGGGGAAGGCGGCGCGCCGCTAGATATCATCAACGGCCCGCTGATGGCGGGGATGGCGGAAGTCGGACGGCTCTTCAACGCGAATGAATTAATCGTGGCAGAGGTGCTGCAATCCGCGGAAGCGATGAAGGCCGCAGTGAGCCACCTCGAACAGTTCATGGAAAAAGCGGACACGGCCAAGCGCGGAAAGATCGTGCTGGCGACGGTGAAGGGCGATGTTCACGACATCGGAAAGAATTTGGTAGAGATTATTTTGAAGAACAACGGGTATGACGTCGTGAACTTGGGCATCAAAGTTCCGCCGGAGGAATTGATCAAGGCGTATCAAGAACACAAGCCCGATGCCATCGGGCTTTCGGGTTTGCTGGTAAAGAGCGCGCAGCAGATGGTGATTACGGCGAGCGATTTGAAGGACGCGGGCATCGAAATCCCGCTGCTGGTAGGCGGTGCGGCACTTTCCGGGAAATTTACGCAAACAAAGATTGCGCCGAGCTATGGCCATGCGGTGTGCTACGCGAAGGATGCGATGACCGGACTGCGTTTGATGAATGAATTGATGGATCCGGCGCGAAGAGAAACGGTGGTGCGCGAGCACACTTCTTCCGGAAACGGTTTTGGAATTACGACGACGGTGAGCATCGCTCCAATGCCGACGGTAAGACGTTCTCCGCGGGTCCGGACAGATGTGCCAATCCCGAGTGTTGCGACTCTAGAGCGCAAAGTGCGGCTGGTGCCGGATCTGCGCGAGATCTGGAGTTACGTCAACCCATTTATGCTTTACGGGCGGCACCTGGGATACCGGGGAGATTTCGAAAAACACTTTGCAGCGCGCGAACCGAAGGCCGTCGAGTTGTACGAGAGCATGGAAGAGGTGAAACGCGAAGCGTCGGAGTTCATGAAGGTTCGGGCCGTATGGCAGTTCTTGGAGGCAGAAGCGGATGGAGATGCCTTGCACCTGTTCGCGCCAGGCGCGCTGGAGCCGGTGCACACATTTCGATTCAAGCGGCAGCGACAGGGAGATTTTCTCTGCCTAAGCGATTACGTTTTACCGGTGAAGGATGGCAAGCGGGACCATCTGGCGTTATTTGTGGTGACCGCCGGAGAGGGCGTGCGCGAGCGCTCGGAGAAGGCGAAAAACGAGGGGTATTACTTCAAATCACATGGTCTGCAGGCGCTTGCGATCGAATCCGCGGAAGCCTGCGCGGAGTGGCTGCACCGGCGGATTCGCGAAGATTGGGGCTTCCCCGACCCGCCAGAACTCACGATGGCCCAGCGATTTACTTCACGTTACCGCGGCAAGCGCTATAGCTTTGGGTATCCGGCATGCCCCGACCTCGAAGATCAGTCCGGTATTTGGAAGCTCTTGAAACCCGAAGAGATCGGCGTGCAGCTGACCGAGGGCTACATGATGGATCCGGAAGCGAGCGTAAGTGCGCTGGTGTTTCATCACCCGGATTGCACGTATTTCTCGGTAGGAGACGCAGGCCAGGATGCTTCCTGAAGCCAAAATGAGTAGAGCGTTTCCCCTGAGATTGCCTTGACATCTTGAATCTCCGACGAGCTCTGTGGGTTCGTTTTGCAAATTCACTTTTTTCCTGCCAGAACCGGCAGGCAGAGGCCGAGTTCGGAACCTACGCTCCCTTACCGTTCCCAGCGACATCCACCCGCGAGCTGAGCTCCCCCGTAGCCGCTGAGGCGGCGGCCTCACGTGCCTTCCGTGCAGCCTGAGTGCGCTCGAGCTCTTCGATCGTGCGGAACAGTGCGCGACTGGTCGAAGTTGTGTAGCGTCCCACGCGATCGACGGCGGCGTTAAAGAATGCAAAGTTCCGTGCGAGTTCCTTCTGCTCGAGCCCCAAGATGCGGCCGTAGCGGGCCGTCTCCACCACGATCTTCTGCACTAGAATCTCTTCCACCATGCCCACCGGCTGGTAGTGCTCATGGATCCCCACCGCTAAGACCTCCATTTCCGCGACGGTTTCCGGCGCGGCCCCATTCAGGAATTGCTTGGCGAAGATTCCGTGCGTGATCGAGTTCTGACTGCTCTTCGCCTTGCCCTCGGGGGTTTTCGGGCCGGTCGAGCGTTGCGCATTTCGCCGATTCGCTTCAATTTTTCGCGGCGACGCGGCCTTCGCTGGCTGAGTCTCGACGACTGCCTCGGGTCCAAACCTGGCCCCTTCCTTTTTCTGCGTTTCTTCCGTTGTCATTTGCTGCCTCCTTCTTAAGCTACGGACTTCGAAGCGCCCCGTAATTCTGCACAATGAGAGCTCGGTGATACCTAATGGATGCTTGGAGGGTTTCGTCGATCACTTGGCCTTTCTTGGTGCTTTAGTTTGGCAGTAGGCTGAAGACAATGAGCTCCGTCTGCATGCCGATATACACGTCCCCGTTTGCGATCGTCGGAAGTGTGAACTTTACCGCTATTCCCGCCAGATTGTTTTTTTTTGCGAGGCCACAGCCGCCGCTGCCCAACGATCCGAGGCACAAAACTCCGCTAGCAGCAGGATCCGCGTTTGGCCCGATCCAACTTTCGACAAGTAGGCTGTGATGTTAGCCTTCATGGGGACACAGGTAACTGCTATCTTCCATTTATGAATAGTAGTGGCCGACGCTCAAGTACGGTTGTTCCGAGGCTTGCGCAATCTCGTACGTGCTCAGAACGATACACCGATGGAAAAATGCACAAATCATTTGCTATCAGTTGTAGTAACTACGTGGCGATATCCATCTTGATTGGAGGTGGGACAGCTACGCGAGGATGCAATAGGGTCAGATTTCGAACGGGCCCACTACCACTTTCCCGCGCTTTCTGAAAAACACACCCCTCTTGAAACTATGATTTCTATACCGATCCGACAGAACGCTCGGCGGAAAAGGGGAAAGCGCAAGCTATTCGGAGGGTTCCTTCTTCTGGCGAGAAAGAAAGCGCCGGAGAAAACTGAAGCCTCGTTTCCGATAGCTCTCAGTCCCAGCCCTCAGGAACGCTTCGCAGATTTGAGCCACACTGCGGCCCTCCGCGGAAGCGATCTCTTCCAAATGAGTCTTAAGATCTGAAGGAATTCTGAAAGTAAATTGAGTGTCCTTCTTCATTCGCCGCAGATTCTATCATGCCCATCGAACGATCTGCCGAACCGAAAGTACTTGACATACGAAGGTCAGGAATGCAAGACTATGCACTGCATTGCAGTGCATAGCATTATAGGTGAATCGAGTATGAACGAGAACTCTGTAGCCTGGCGCGCTAACGCTCGTTGGGCCCGGTCAATTTGGGGCCGGCTTTCATCCACTACCTTTGACACGCTCAGACAATTAACTAAAAGACTTGGCCTCTCGGTTGCGGCTGGAGACTTGCAGCTTCTAGAGAATCGGTTGTACGTGACGCATTCAGGTCTGCTGCACATCGCTCAGAGGCGCCGGTGTTTCGGAATCAAAACTGCTATTGAGGATCGCTTCTCTGATCCTCTTGCCAACCGCTGGGTTTTTAAGGCCACGGTCTACAAGAGCCCTTCTTCCAGAGGGTTCGTTGGATACGGCGACGCTGATCCGTCCAACGTTTCTCCCCTCGTCCTTGGCGCTGAGATGCGTGTTGCCGAAACCAGAGCCGTCAATCGAGCTCTGCGCAAGGCCTACGGAATCGGATTGTGTTCTGTTGAGGAGTTGGGCTGGCTCGCCGGTTCTTCCGGTCCCACCGGGAAACAGAAGCCGTCCATTAAGCCGCCTAACTCGAATGGTTCGAGCAACGGGCAACCCAGGCTGACCAGACCAGCTGTGTCTCCTAATTCGCCAGTACAATCTCGACCCCAAATTGGTCAAGGCGTACGCCGCCGACTTCTGCGGCACGCCGACCCTCAAAGACGCCAGTCGCGAGTTAGTTGAGTCCTTTATCCGATGACCCGCTGGTATCTCAATGTAGAACACACGAGTTCCATCCTCGATCTCTGAAATAGCCTTGTCTTGCGTCAGTGTCCAACGACTTCCGTCTGGCTTGACTCCACCCACCGAGTGAATGCACTTATGGGCACTCATTCGATCGGTCTTCACGACACACCGTATACGAAGGTGCTGAGCCATCTGCGCTTCCTCACTGTATCAACGCACAATGACCACGGGATTGGGCTGACCTTAACACTGTGGCTGGTAGCCAGATCGATATTTCTGATGGGCCGCCAAACCGAGCACCAGTTGGCGTTTACGGGAACTTCCACCAGCGCTGCACCCGCGGCGGTAGCTCTATCCCAATACAGAACTCGCCGCTCTCCACGCGTTGGCAGTAAACGATCCTTCCTTGAGACAAGACGTCATATTCTGGAAAGGTAATCAGCACGCGAAACCCAGGTCGCCAGGGCCGCCCCGTGGTGACGCGTGCGCCGTGAGGGCTCACGTTCTCGGTGAACGCCCTTTCCTTGGGTAGGGATTCATCTGGCTGCGAAAGCTCTGCGGCCAGTTTCTGCGGGATTCGCCCTTCGGAACGACCGTAGTAGGATCGACTGGTTGGGACCGACGCAGCCATGACCTCCAGAGACCTCCCGGACAGGTTAAAATAGCCCAAGTGCCCTCCAAGTCTACGTATAGGACTCTCAAGACCTAAGGTCAATCGGGCATCTACCTCAAAATGGGGACGCGGAAAACCTAAGTTTTAGATGCAAGGCTGAGCGATGCGGAAGGCCTCGCCTTTGATTTTATTGTCCATCCTCGGGGAAATCATCGCCAGGAATTGGGTCCTCGGCGACGTTGGTCTTGTAGCATCGCACGCAATTTAATCATGAGCGCGTTGCCTTGCATGCCACAGTGCCCTGGACGGTGATTTAGTGGAGTGCGTCCATTTGGTGCGCCGCGAGCAGGCAAATCCGCTGCAGTTCCTCGTGAGTGAAGTACGTCTCTTCCTCCTTGCCGGCGCGTTCTACGTGGCCCAATCCTGATTCATTCGAGATACGGCTGAGATCTGCTTCAGGTATGCCAAGCAGGAAGGAAACTCTTGCCTGTGTGATATATTTCGGGACCTGATTGTTCATAACCCCCCCATGCCGCCCCAATGGCCATGGCGTCTTGTTCCACATCCAGGATCATCGTCCTATAGGTGTCGGTGTCGGAGGCTCTGTCCAGTTATATGAACCTCCACTGACATGAGTTCGGTCCGCCTCCATGTTAGAGCAGTTCGGTGGTTGTGGTGAGTAAGGTGAGGACCCTGTTCACGGAGGCGGCCCCGTCCTCTTGTTGCAAGATAGCCTGTTACCAAGTGATTGCAATCGGGTGAATCACCCAATTCAGGCTCAGTGAAATGACTGAGAACTCTTGTTGGCAAACTCCCCTGGGATGCTGCTGGGCTGAGAGAACGCTCAAACCAGATGAGTAGCCTCAGATTTCCGATTATCCGACTTCACATCCAAGTGAAATCCAGGCAAGCCTTTACGCCGTGGCGTACTGGGGTTATCGCCCCGGCGAAAGTCCATTGGACTAAATGGGGAATTTTGACTTCTCCCCGCCTGCAAGTCAGGTATTCACCTGGTCTTGATTTCATGAATCCACTGGATTCTATTCCCGTCTCCGCATCCGTAGTCTCGTTGGCGAGCTCCCCTCCCCCCTGGGCGTTCTCGGCGTGAGGTTCATCTGCCCTACAAACATCGCGCGACAGATTTCTAGGACGGAAAGGAGCACATGACGCAAAACGCCTTACTTGGGCTTCCGGAAAACGTAGCAGGAGAACACTCTCTTGGAGAGTGCTTACTTTCGCCGTCAGTCGAAGCACTGTTATTCGGCGCACGCCGAAGGATTGTAAGGTCGGAAGTTCGCGAATGTCTAAGGGCCCCCCTATGGCTAACCAGCCTTAGGAAGCCGGGAGTTTTTGAAGTCGTTGCTACGGAGAATGTGAGTAGACTCGGCATCCAGATAGTCACGCAGGAACTCTGGGAACCAGCCGGGCTGGTACTTGTTTCATCCCCGCCAGGATTTTGGGTCCAAGGCTCGGTCGTATATTGCAAGAAGCTCCCAAGCGACGATTATCTCCTGGGCATCCGGCTCGACACGCCGGTCGAACACTGGATCGAGGCACTCCGACTCGGGGGGGCCCTGACGGGCCTTAACCTATGTACGTTCCGCATTTCAAATGAAACTAGTCCGGGTGTACCATCACTACTCCTAGACCAGGGGTGAAAGCATGCTCAGCCTTCCTGTCCCCGAAGGCCGCCGCTCAAAACGGGTGATGTCGAATAAGCGCGGCAGCTTGGTTATCAGTCTGGACCGCAACCAGCAGAGACTCCCCTGTCTCGTCCTCGATTCCTCGAAAGAAGGTTTCCGGCTGCGCGGAATTTTCCACCTCAAGCGCGGCCAAGTGGTCGAATTTATTCTCGATGAGGACCCGCTCAGCTCCGAGCGCTGCAGCGTGGTCTGGGTCGGCAAAGGCGGCTCCAAGCAGGAAGGCGAAGTCGGCTTGGAAGCCGTCTAGGCGACCAGCAGATTGCCCTTACGGCGTCATTCATGCCCAGTGGAATATTGTCAGCCTGAAGGCTAGAAGGAGCACTGTAAATTGACAAGAGACTTCAGCTTTACCGCCTGCCGTGCGCGAACTTTTGCGGATGACCGTTGCGCAAGGTCCCTGTAAACTTGTTGCCTGGATTTAGCTGAGAGCGAATCCGTTTCCCCGTTGACTGTCCTGTGAAAGCTATTGATCGATTTCCGTCACTGCTGGCCCACCTCTCTGCCTGGCTATCCTGCGCCGATCCGCTGTGCCCGGCGGACATGATCTTTGTTCTCGCCGGACGCTTGAGCCGAAAGGAATATGGACTGGAGATCTTCCACGGAGGACTTGCCCCAAGTATCTTGTTCAGTATCGCCCGCTTCGAGATTCGTCGTTTTTCCAAAATGCCATTGCCAGTTCCTCTGGACCTCTTGAAGTTGGCGCAGGATTTCCCTCCTCCCCACCGTCACTTCTTCGTTCTTTTTGAAGGGCGGAATGTCCAAGTTGAGCATATCCTCCCCGGCCGATTCGGCACTCTGACTGAGATCGAGTCGCTGGCGCGCTGGCTCAAGATAAATCCGCGAATCCATTCGGTGTTGATCATCAGCAGCACCACTCACCTCCGCCGTTTGCGGCTGTGTTGCCGCTCCCTACTGGGTGCAAAGTATGCTTTGGCTCTGGCTGCCGCCCCCTCCTCCTCTTCCAGTTCCGAAGAAGAGCCGCAAGACGCAACAAGGTCCACCGTTGCCGCCCTACTTGAATTGTTCAAAGTCTTGCTCTACTGGACTCTATTGAAATTCCGACACCTCATACCCTCACCGCGACAGAATCTTCAGTAGTCAAAAGGCGCTAGCATAGCAGCCACGTAGATGTAAAATCTTGCCCACGATGAAGACCCATGAACCCATCGATTACGGTAAGTATCCCGTGCGAACCTGCCGGAGTCTGCACCGTTGCGAACTGTGCGGAAAGGAAATCACCTACGGGAATTCGTACCACGATGGTGGGTCAAGGAAGAGAGCACATGAGCTGTGCGTTAAGCAAAAATGTTTCAACGAGGACAACGCAAATCCTCATGTCGAGAAAACATGATATGAGCATCCCAGTGAAACGCGGCCTCCTATACTATCCTCCTGCTTTCCATGAGGCAGGGCAAGAAGAAGAGGCTGCGCTCATCCTTGCGATAGTGCCCGATCAGCGCTTATCGGACATGTGGGTATTTGGAGGAACTTGTCCGCTAATCCGACTAACCAGGAGTTGACGCCACTGGTTCTGTTCAATTCCGAATTTCGTAATGAATCAGAGGGGGAGTTTCGGTCAATGCTGAGTTCGCTCTTCGCGCCGACTCCTGCTGGCTGACCTGCCCCCCGTTTTTGTTCCAGTCATAAGTCAGCACCCGGGGTTCCG
>Ga0307479_10004414_pt1 | contig 12860 bp, 12 predicted proteins | sample atmos_gasesECM4C_FD_203743 | JGI IMG/M metagenome (GOLD analysis project Ga0307479, IMG submission 203743) | Hardwood forest soil microbial communities from Morgan-Monroe State Forest, Indiana, United States - atmos_gasesECM4C_515 | ecosystem: Environmental > Terrestrial > Soil > Temperate...
CAGAACGCACCCCCAGGTCTGACGATATCCCACCAGCGTTGCGACGGGCGTCCGGGCGCGCGGTGCTTCTCCGGCGCCAGAGCGCGTGCCGAGAATCATGGCGCGTTCGGCATCGGTGATGCGCGGGTGGTCTTCCGGTTTATGATACGTGGCCAGCCACGCGAGCAACCACAAAAAGCCGAGCGTGCCGGTGATGAGAAACGCAGGCCGCCACGTGCCGAACACGTGATAGAGCCATACCACGAGCGCGGGCGCGACGGCTCCGCCGATCGCCGAGCCGCTGTCGAACAGCGCCACCGCGATGCCGCGCTCCTTGGGAGGAAACCATTCGGAAACGGCTTTGGTGGCGCCGGGCCAGTTGGCCGCCTCGCCCGCGCCGAGCAGGAAACGGAAGCCGCAGAAGCTCCACAAACCGCGCGAGAGCGAGGTCAGCATGGCCATCACGGAGTACCAGGCGACGGCCAAACTCAGCCCGCGGCGCGTGCCTAACACATCGACAAGCCGCCCGCCCAGAAATTGCACGACGGCGTACGAGAGGCGGAAGGAGATGACGATCAAGGCGAAGTCGCTGTTGGTCCAGTGATATTCGGCTTTTAGGAAGGGCGCAAGAACGTTGATGGTCTGGCGGTCGATGTAATTGATGACGGTAGAGGCGAAGAGCAGAGCGCCGATCCACCAGCGTAAATTCGCGACACGGCGGCCCGGCGACGCGGCGACGCGGCGAACCGTGAGGTCCATCAATGGCTCACGAGTTCGGGCTCAACTACTTTTTTGTATTTGCACTCCTGGTTGGGACACTGCAAGGTGGCGCCGGACTTCAGCCACTTCTCCAGTAAGTAAGGGCTGCCGCAGTCGGGACATTTTTCGGCAACGGGTTTGGCCCAAGTGACGAAATTGCATTCGGGATAGCGGCTGCATCCGTAGAAGGTTTTACCGCGCTTGGATCGGCGCTCAACCACTTCGCCTTCGGAGCATTCTGGGCACTTCACGCCAATGGTTTTCTGCTTGACGTATTTGCAGGTGGGATAGTTGCTGCACGCCGTAAACTCGCCGAAGCGCCCATACTTCATAATCAGATTGTTGCCGCACTGCGGGCATTTTTCGTCGAGCGGGACATCGGCTTTCTTCTGGGTCCCGCCGATGGGACGCGTGGTTTTGCAATCGGGATAGCCGGTGCAGGCATAGAACTGCCCAAAGCGGCCCTTTTTCAACACCATGGTGCGGCCGCAGTTCTGGCAATATTCCTCGTCACCCTGCTCGGTGAGATCGGCGCTGTCTCCGCTCTGAGGTTCCGCCGGAACTTCGCGCGTGTTCGTGCACTCCGGGTATCCGGTGCAAGCGATGAAGCGGCCGTGTTTGCCCCACTTGATCACCAGCGGCTTGCCGCACTTTTCGCAGAGGAGATCGGTGGGCTCCTCCATGCGCTTGATGTCGGTCATGTTTTCTTCGGCCGACTTCAGATCCTTTTCAAAGCGCCCATAGAAATCCGCCATGGCCTCGCGCCAGTCGAGCTTGCCCTCTTCAATCTCGTCCAGCTCCTCTTCCATGCGGGCGGTGTACTTCACCTCGAAAATGTCGCTAAAGCTTTCGAGCAGCAGGTCGGTCACCACCATACCCAGCTCGGTGGGTTTGAACTTGCCGCCTTCCTTGACGACGTACTCGCGCTCTTGAATCGTGGAAAGGATGGAAGCATAGGTGGACGGACGGCCCACGCCGTCGGCTTCGAGCTTCTTGACGAGCGTGGCTTCGTTGTAACGCGGTGGCGGCTCGGTGAAGTGCTGCTCGGGCTTGATGTCGCGGAATTTGAGCGTTTCGCCCTCGGATACCTGCGGCAACTTGTGGCGCAGCTCTTCGTCCTCTTCGTCCTTCTGATCCTTGCCTTCTTCGTAAATGCGCAAATATCCGTCGAACTTTTGAACCGATCCCGTAGCCCGGAAAGTGTATTCGGCGTCGGAGCCTTTCGCCGTAACATCGATGGTGGTCTGATCGAAGATCGCGGGGGTCATCTGCGAAGCGACGAAGCGCATCCAGATGAGCCGGTACAGCTTGATCTCGTCGTCGGAAAGATGACGCTCGATTTCATCGGGCGTGCGCAATACCGATGACGGCCGGATAGCTTCGTGTGCGTCCTGCGCAGCCTTTTTCGATTTATAGACATTTGGCGACTCAGGCAGGTAGTCCTTGCCGTACTTGTCGCCCACAAAACCCCGCACCTCATCGATGGCCTCTGCTGCGACACGGGTAGAGTCCGTGCGCATGTAAGTAATGAGACCGACCGAGCCCTCTTTTCCGAGCTCGATGCCTTCATACAAGCGTTGCGCCAGCATCATGGTGCGCTTCACGCTGAAACGCAGCTTACGCGCCGCTTCCTGTTGCAGAGTGGAGGTAATGAACGGAGCTACTGGGTGGCGCCGCTTTTCCTTCGTGCCGACCGATTTGACGACATACTCAGCCCCGGTCAGTGCATTCACCAACGCATCGGCGGCCTGCTGGTTTCCGATCTCCGGCGTTTCGGCTTCCGCCCCCGCCACCGCCCGCTTTATCAGCCGGGCATCGAACGCCGGCGGTTTCTTGGCGCCGAGGTTCACGTCGATGGTCCAGTATTCCTTCTTCTGGAAGGCGCGGACTTCACGCTCGCGCTCCACGATCAGGCGCAAAGCGACGGTTTGCACGCGGCCGGCGGAAAGGCCTCGCCGGACTTTATCCCAAAGCAATGGTGAGATTTTGTAGCCCACCAGGCGGTCGAGGACGCGCCGCGCCTGCTGCGCTTCCACCAGGTGGATGTCCACCTGGCCCGGATTCTCGAAGGCTTTCTTGATGCCGCGCGAGGTGATCTCGTTGAACATCACGCGGAAGAATTCGGGGCCGGTTTTCTTTTTGCTCTTGCCCTTGCTCTCGCCGTCGAGTTCTTCCTGGAGGTGATGGCAGATGGCCTCGCCTTCGCGATCGGGGTCAGCCGCCAGGTAAATCTGCTCGACTTTCTTGGCCGCCTGTTTTAGTTCCTGAATGAGCTTCTTTTTCCCCTCAATCACTTCGTAGTGAGGCTCAAAGCCCTTGTCCACATCTACTGCGAGATCTTTTTTCGGCAGGTCCTTGATGTGACCCAGCGAAGCCATCACTACGTAGTTTCGTCCCAGGTATTTGTTGATGGTCTTCGCCTTCGCGGGCGATTCCACAATTACGAGCGCCTTAGCCATCTTGTTTCATTTCCCACTTCTGATCTTGCTACCACACTTTAACAAAGTTCTTCCCTGGAAGCTGTTTTACCAGACCCATCATCTCCAACTCAAACAGGGAAGCGATAATTTCGGAAGCAGAGATGTCTTCTATTGATTCTACAAGCACATCCAAGTGCGTGCCGGAATCCGGCTTGAGCTTGTCCAGAAGCCTGCGGGAAACACCGCCGCTAATTAAGGATGCCTGAACGGGCTCAGAAGTTGCAACCTGCGCGCTAAGTCCTTGAGCCAGCAGACGGTTCTTGCCGCTCTCAATCAACTGGCGACGCACTTCGGGAGGGAGGTCGACCACCACGTCATTCCAATCCTGCACCAGTTTAGCGCCCTGTTTGATCAGCAGATTCGGCCCCCAGCTCATTTTCGATGTGTTATTGCCGGGAACGGCAAAGACTTCCCTGCCCTGGTCGAGCGCGAGCCTGGCGGTGATGGCAGAGCCGCTATACTGTGCGCCTTCGACCACCAGCAGGCCGGCGGACATCCCGCTGATGATGCGATTCCGGATGGGAAAATTTTGCGGGAAAGCGACGGAGCCCATAGGGAACTCTGATACGATCAGCCCCTTGGATGCAATCTCCGCCGACAGATTGCGGTTCTCGGAAGGGTAGATCACATCCACGCCGCAGCCCAGCACCGCGACGGTAGGGCTGCCGGCCGCCAATGCCGCTTTGTGTGCCGCGGTGTCGATGCCGCGCGCCATGCCGCTCACGATGGTGAGCCCGGCGCGGGCGAGATCGCCCGACAGGCGCTCCGCCGCCGCCATGCCGTAGGGAGTGGGGCGCCGCGTACCGACCACGCCGAGCATGATGGATTGGAGCAAGGCGGTCTGGCCGCGCGCAAACAGAAGCACCGGCGGATCGAAAATTTCGCGCAGCAGCGCCGGGTAGCGCGGATCGGTGATGACGATGGCCGCAGTCGCCGTCTCCAGCATTTTCTCCTGCTGCGCCACGGCGTCTTCGAATGTGCAGCCGCTGACGATGCTCTGCGCCAGAGCGCCGCTGAGGCCCGCGCCTTGGAGTTCCGTGCGCGAGGCGTGAAAAACGGCTTGCGGCGTGCGAAACTGCGCGATCAGCTTCCCGGCGCTGCGCGTTCCGAGGCCCGGAACCAGCCGCAGCGCAAGCCAGTGTAGCTCTTCGTCACGATTGATAGTTTCTACGGGCATAGTGAGGCTGTTGATCGGGCGAGCGGACCGCGAATCTCCTAAGATGAGTTTGTGGGCTCCATCAGCCCGGATTCTCAACACAAATGAAACGGGACGCAGACTTCTTCGGCGAAGGCCGCGCGGAACTCGTCTATATCGCCAAGAAACTCAGAGACGCCCAGCGCTTGGAATCCATCCTGACCGGCGCAGGCGTCGATTACGGAGCGGAAGCTGACACCTACCGCGGCGGCATTGTTTTTCAGACTGAGCGCGTCGGGGCATTCTTTTACGTGCTGCCGGAGGCGCTGGAGGCGACGTATCGCATCATGCGGGAGAACGGGTACAAGCCGTATGACGGGGAGCGGCGGCAGAGCGAGTAGGCCGGGGCTGAAATTTTCGCAGAAAATTGTCCAGACGCTTCATCAATAGGGGAAATCTCCCTAGATGTTATAGTGCCTGCATGTCACGAACAACGGCGGCCGATACCAAACCGCAATATGAGATGACGACGTACGTGGTGGGATTCTTTCACAGAGGCCCGAATGCGGGAAAAGGGGACCCTGCCGAAGCCGAACACGTCATCGGTAGGTCTTGCCGGATCGAAGCGAGATCTGATGGACAACAACTGTCTGGTGGCTACGCTCGACAGTGAAGAGGAGGCGGTAGTGGCCAATTCGACGGCGGAAACGCCATGCCACTCTTCGCCTTTAAGAGCTTTTATGTCTCCCTGAAAGGGATCGGATGCCATCTGGGTCACCACGCGCGATACGCGCTTCTGAATGGCTTTCGGAAGGCTGCGGAAATCTTCTTTGGCTTCTTCGGTAAACTCACAGGCCCAAGTCATGCTTGACCTGAGACCAGGGGAGCGTTTTCCCCTGACGAGCTTGTTTCAGGCTTCGGCGCAGTTTTTTCGCCTCCGCCGGCGTGAGCACGTTGTCGAGATCTACCACGCGCTTCGGCTTGATGAGCACGCCGTTGGCTTCCTTGCTGAACGCCACGAAGTCCCCCTCCCGGAGTTTGAGGGTTTGGAGGATATCCCGCGGGATGACCACCTGGCGGCGCTGCCCTACGCGTCCGATTCGCTCTCGAGTTGCGGCCGTCTTCGCTGGCATACTCTCAGATTATCTGACGGTCAGAATCTTCTCAAGGCCCGTTAGAAGATCGCTGAGTTCATGAGCGCTAACGTGTTCTTTGCCGACGAGGGCAAGAATGCGCAGCGCCCATGGCGCTTGTGGACGGGCGAGAAGTTCAAGCACTGCACACTCCACCTACTTGATCGGGGGAATCCCGCTTCATCTTTAGGGGAAATCTCCTTAGATGTTATAGTGCCTGCATGTCACGAACACTGCTACTTGTGCTGCTCGCGTGTGTGCTGACCGCTGCAGATACCAAACCGCAATATGAGATGACGACGTACGTAGTGGGATTCTTTCACCGAGGCCCGAACGCGGGAAAAGGAGATCCTGCCGAAGCGGAACGTATGCAGGAAGGCCATCTGGCGAACTTTGGAAAACTGGCGGAGGCCGACAAGCTGATTGTGGCGGGTCCTTTCAGCGATAACACGGAGTTGCGCGGAATGCTGATCTTCAAACTCGCTTCAGTGGACGAAGCGCGCGCGCTGATGGAGGCCGACCCGTTGCTGAAAGCAGGACGGCTGACGCTCGAGCTGCACCCGTGGTTTGCGGGGGCGGGGTTGAGGGTGAATGGGCCGAAGGGGACGAAGTAGGAACCTGGTGACGAGAAGGAGCGTATCCTCGTTCGAGTCATAGGTAGGTCGTGCCGGACCGCGTTCCCGCGGCACATATTCACACACCACTTTGGTGCATAATGGTGTCATGAGAACAGCCAATAAGACAGTACGGCAGAGCGTTAGCTTGCCGGCGAACGTCGCCGCACAAGTTCGCAGCTTGGCCAAGAGGCGCAGGCTCAGTGCCAACCGGATGCTGGTAGAACTCATCGAGAACGGAGTAGAGGCTGAGAAGCGCAAACAGCAGGAATTTCTCGATCTTGCCGAGCGCTTCCGGCGCTCCACCGACCCGAAGGAAGTCAGCCGCCTGGGCGATCAGATGGGCCGCATGGTTTTCGGCGGCTGATGCCGAAGATCGAGAATTGGGACAACCTGCCACTGGGCGTTCGTCAGCACCTAATCGAACGAATGCGCGACCGCGCGATCGGTATCGCCGACCTAAGTCAGCTTCGTCTCTGGATCGCATCGAGGCCGGACGTGCCGGAGGGTGACCGGTATAAGGATTTTGGCTCGTTCAAGGTCTGCGGTCGTGGGCCATTTCCGAAAACATTCCCGCTTCGCGGTCAAGCCGCCAAAGGTGAGGCGCTATAACGAAAATAACCGCTTCCTTTCGGGCGCGGTAGCGGCTACGAAATTTCGACCACGGTCTGAAATATCGCTGCCGGCAACTGCATGCCGGACGAACGCAGGCGCTCGTAGAACTTGGGACGGATGCCGGTGGCGCGGAAGCGGCCGGTGACCCTTCCGTTTTCCGTGATTCCGGTTTTCTCGAATACAAAAATGTCCTGCATGGTGATCAGGTCGCCTTCCATGCCGACGCATTCGGTGACGTGCGTGAGGCGGCGGGTCCCATCGCTGAAGCGCGATACCTGTACGAACATGTCGACAGCGGAGCTGATCTGCTGGCGCATGGCTCGCATGCCCATGTTGGCATTCGCCATGCCGACCATGACTTCCAGGCGTCCGATAGCGTCTCGGGGATTGTTGGCGTGGACGGTGGTTAGCGAGCCGTCGTGGCCCGTGTTCATGGCCTGCAACATGTCGAGCGCCTCCTCGCTACGGCACTCACCCACGATGATGCGGTCGGGGCGCATACGGAGGGCGTTGACGACCAGTTCGCGAATGCGAATGGCGCCATGGCCTTCGACGTTCGCCGGGCGGGTTTCCATGCGCGCCACATGCGTCTGACGCAGGCGCAGCTCCGCCGCGTCTTCGATGGTGACGATACGCTCGTCTTCCGGAATGTAGGAAGAGAGGACGTTCAGCAAAGTAGTTTTGCCGGCGCCGGTGCCGCCTGAAATCACAATATTCAACCGCGCCTTGACGCAGCACTGCAGCAATTGCAGCATGCCTTCGGTGAGCGCCAGTTTCTTCACCAGGTCCTCACCCTGCAGGGCGTCGCGGCCGAAACGGCGAATGGAAAGCAGAGGCCCGTCCACGGCAACGGGCGGAATGGCCGCATTGACGCGCGATCCATCAGGCAGGCGTGCATCCACCAGCGGCGAGGACTCGTCCACACGACGGCCCACGCGGGCAACAATTTTTTCGATGATGCGCAGCAGGTGCGCGTCGTCCTTGAACTCGACCGGGGTACGATAAAGTTTTCCGGCGCGCTCGATGTACACCAGGCGCGGCGTGGTCACCAGAATATCCGAGATGGTGGGATCGCGCAGTAAAGGTTCGAGCGGGCCCAAACCGAACACTTCATCCAGCACCTCTTCGATGACGCGGTCCTTCTCCATCAAGCTGAGCGGCGTTTTTTCTTCTTCGATCAGCCGCGCCACGGCCGCGCGGATTTCCGCACGCGCGCGTTCGCCCGCCATAGCGGAGAGCGCCTCCAGGTTGATGCGATCCAGAAGCTTGCGGTGGAGGGTGAACTTCAGCTCCTGATGCTCGGGCGTGCCGCCCTCGCTGTTGAAGAGGCGGTTGACCCAGCCAGCTTCCCGATTGGCTCCGTTGCGTTGCAGTGCGTCAGTCAGCATTGGTCTTTTCTTTACCTAAAAAGCGAGAATTTTGGCACACGAATGGCATCCTTCGGCTAAGAAAGGAAATCTCAGATGACCTGACTTAGTTCAGATGACCTGCGGATAGGGCGGGAAGCGCTCAGTCTCGTTAACGATACTGAGTGACGCTGATAAAATTGTCAATGTTACCTTTGGAATCATCCCGCGCATGAGGCCCGCCGGCGGGCCGACACCTAATTGTCGTTAGTTTTCGCACGGCCCTTGAAACGTATTAACGGGCATGGAACGTCTTTTGGATAGGAGGCGTGTTGCTTGTCCGCGCGAAACGATTGGCTGATCTTGCCGGCGCTGCTCTTTTGGTCCGCCGGGTATGCGACCGCCGACGCTGGGTTATTTCTCGAGGAGCCATTTGGCTTGTTTGGCGAGACGAACCCGACCGGACATGCCGCCGTTTACCTTTCGCGAGTCTGCGCCGCGTCCCCTCTTCAATTGCGACGTTGCGAAGCCGGTGAGCCGGGCGTGGTCATCAGCCGGTATCACCACATTAGCGGCTACGATTGGATTGCAATTCCCGTGATCCCGTATCTTTTCGCCGTGGAGCAAGCCGAGCAGGTACCGCTTTATGTCTCGGCGCGGACGGTTGCCGATCTTCGGGATGACTATCGCCGAAGCCGCCTTTTGGCAATTGTCCCGAACGGTGAGAACGGCAAAACGCCGGAAGGAGAGTGGATTCAATTGATCGGCGCCGCATACGATCGCAAGATCTACAGCTTTGAGATTGAAACCACGGAAGAGCAGGACCAGCTTTTCATCGAAAAATTCAACTCCAGCAGAAACAAGAGCCGCTTCAACCTGTTCTTTCACAACTGCGCAGATTTCTCCCGCAGCGTCATTAACTTTTACTACCCGCATGCCGTGCATCGGAGTCTTTTTGTGGATAACGGCATTACCACGCCGAAACAGATTGCCAAATCGCTGGTCACATACAGTCGGAGACATCCGGATCTTCAGTTCTCCAGTTTCGTGATCCCTCAAATTCCTGGGACGCTGCCGCGAAGCCGGACGATCCGCGGCGTGATGGAATCATTTCTGATGTCGAAGAAGTATGCTCTCCCCGTAGCCGTTCTGCATCCGCTGGTCTTTGGCGGCCTGGCCGCCGCATACCTGACCTCGTCCTGTTGCGACCCGCAGCGTCACTTCACCAAACAGATGAATGGAGAATCGCGGCCCGAGGCGATCATTGCGGAACTCGAAACCAACCATACCGTGAAACCCGATGTCGCGAGTGCTGGCGCCGGGCGGTAGGGAACACGTTTGGGGGTAATGCACATCGAATTTTTGCGCAGCATGCTGCTGAGGACGGCAAGCAAGACGGCGCGGCATGGCCTAACCGGCTGACGGTCTATTCGCCCAGCGCTCGGCCGACCACCCACGCGGCACAACGTGACACTGCTTGCAAGAAATTCGACTCCAGAATCAAGCCACAAGGTGTAGGCACCCTGTCATACCATTACTTGTCGGCAGATGCGTAATATCCCTTGCGCACCTGTACTTTGAGGTTATGGTCGTTCGTCCGCAGGTCTATGCGGCGGAACGTGCCGTCCTTCTTTTCGTTAGTGGGGGTGTAGCTGACGGAATACTGGCTGCGCATCTCGTCCTGGAGTTCCTTAAAGACGTCGGGGAGGGGATGCTTTCTTTCCACACGAAACACTCGCCCGCCCGTCTCTTCCGACATCTTCCGTAGGGCCGAATCGCTGACGCCTCCAAAATATCCACGGCCGTAATAGGCGCTTTGGTCGACGTAATAGATGCTGTAAATGACGCAATCAGACTTCTGTCCAGCCCGAATGGCTTCGTCAATCTTGAGGCGGCTGCCCTCGTCCATCCCATCTGTGATCAGCACCAGGGCTTTCCGGCCGACCTCATGCGTCATGCGGTCGGAAGCGGCGAGATAAACGGCGTCGTAGAGGACGGTGCCGCGCGGTTGGCCGATCGTGGGAACCGGGCCTGGATGGATGCCTTGGACGCCCGAGTTGACGCGCAGGCCCTCGAGTCCAGCCTGCAACAGACGCGGTGAATTGGTGAAATCCTGCAATAGCTCGGCATCCTCTCCGAAGCTGATGAGAAACGCCATGTCTTTCTTGCGGAGTACTTGCGAGAAGAACTGATAGGCGGCTTCGCGTTCAATCTCGATGAGATTGCGCTGGCTGGCGCTCACGTCCACCAGCAGACCGATGGTCAGCGGCAGGTCGGTTTCTTTTGTGAAGTATTTGATAGTCTGCGCCTGGCCGTCTTCGGTGAGAGTGAAATCGTCCTTCGTGAGATTGTTGATCAACGCCCCATGTTTGTCGCGCACCGCAGCCAGCAGGCTCACCAAATTGACTTGCACCTGGATGGTGGGCGAAGTGTCGTCTGCGGGTTTCTGCTCCTGCTGCTGGGCCCGCGCCCCCGAAAGCATTAGAATTGCGGCGAGAAGCGCCACCGCCGGGCGCACATGAACATTACGCATACCGATACAATGAGGGACGTATCCCCTTCTCTGATTGTTTCAAATGCGTACCGCCATTCGCCACTTGAAAACGAACGACCCGGTGCTGGGCGCCTTGATCGAGCGCGTAGGCGCCTATTCCATAGAGTTCCTCGACCCGACCTTCGAGACCCTGGTCCGCTCAATTGTGTTTCAACAGCTTAGCGGCAAGGTCGCGCGGGTGATCTACGGCCGCCTGGCCGCTGCCCTGCGGGACGGACAGGTGACACCCGCCGGCATCCTCAAACTTCGGCCGGACAAGATGCGGCGGCTGGGCCTCTCGCGCCAGAAAACCGAGTACATTCGAGACCTGGCCCGCCAGACCGTAAAAGGTAAGATTACGTTCGAATCGCTGCCGCAACTCGCGGACGCAGAAGTGATCGAGCAGCTGACGGCGGTCAAAGGAATCGGCGTCTGGACCGCGCACATGTTCCTGATCTTCGCGTTGCGGCGCAACAACGTGCTCCCCACCGGCGACCTCGGCGTGCGCAGCGCAATCCGAAAGGTATACGGCCTTAAAGAGTTGCCCAAGCCGCAGGAGATCGAAGAGTTGGCGCGCGGCTGGCATCCGTATTGCACGGTGGCCGCGTGGTATTTGTGGCGGAGTTTGGACGGGCAGGCGGGAATTTGAGATCCGGACTCTTAATCAATCCGGCAAATAAATCCCGCCGAAGGGCTTCCGTTGCTGCCGCCGCCGGGTGCGATGCCCGCGTCAGTGTAATAAAGATGACCGGCGTACATGCACATGCCGTGCGGGTCGGGATCATCTTTTGAAAGCGTGATCTGCTCCAGAATGTGGCCGTCCCCGGCGTGCAGCTTGTGAATGACGCGATCGGTGGAATGCATGACCCAGATCCCCGGAGGGTCCCACGCGAGCCCGTGCGCGCGGTCGAGATGCACAGGGATCTGATGGATCACGTGAAAGTCCTTCGGATCTACTTGTGAGAGTTTCCGAATTTTCAGCGACGTGAGCCACAGAGTTCCCTCCGCGAATTCCAAACCGTGAACGCCACCGCCGCCGGGAATGGGGTAGCGGGCCAGTGTTTTGCCAGTTTGCGGATCAGCTTTGACCACTTCACCGGTCTTCGCGTCCTTGGCCCGAGGCGGCCGGCCCACCGCCGGGCCGTTTGCTGCCATCCATACGCCGCCGTCTCCGAATGCAATGCCGCTAGTGTTGGACGACTCCGTGTCGATGCTGTGCAACAGCTTTCCGTTCCAGTCGACCAAGTGCGCGCGATCGGTCACTTGCTCGCCGATCCAGAAACCTTCGGAGGCGGTTTCCAGGCCGTTCGGATGGCCGTCGGGCGAGCGAAACAGTTTCACCACCTTGGCGGCGCGGGATGGGAAGTCGCCAGCTCGCAGGCGCGAAGCCGCGAGCAGCGCGAGAAAACTCCGCCGGTCGATCATGATTCACCTCGAATTCTTACTAGGCTGCGGTCAATGGCCGCCAGGTTGGTTACGCCCGCAAGCGCCATATCGAGCGCCAGTTCAGTCCGCAACAGCTCGATGACGCGCTCGACGCCCGGCTGGCCGAACGCCGCCAACCCGTAGAGATACGGCCGCGCAATGCAGACGGCCCGGGCGCCCAGCGCGAGTGCCTTCAGGATATCGGTCCCGCGGCGAAAACCGCCATCCACCAGTACCGGGATTCGTCCGCGCACAGCCGCTACCACTTCGGGCAGCGCTTCGATAGTTGCGCCCACGTGATCCAGTTGCCGTCCACCGTGGTTGGAAACAATGATGGCGGAGGCGCCATTTTCCACGCATCGCTCTGCATCCTCGTGGGTCAGAATGCCTTTGATGATAACCGGCAGCTTGCTGGTTTCACGTAGCTGGCGCACGGACTCCCACGTCGGCGTAGGATCGGGCCTGGCTGGATACACCGCGGCCCGTTCGGGATTTTTCGCGGGAGGCATTCGCCCTTGCGCGTCGCGCTCAGGCAGGCCGGTTTCGCACCAGCCGCGTTCCAGGTGATTGCGGATATTGCGATCGCGGTGGGAAACGTAGGCGATGTCGGTCGAGAGGCAGATGCCGGAGCAGCCGTGCTCCTCAAGCCGCTCGGCGAGCGCGCGGATTGTGGCGCGGTTTTTGAGCGATCCGCCGATTTCAACCTGCCACCACACGGGTCCCTTGCCGGATTCCACGAGCTTCTCGATGCCGCCGTTCGTGATGTGCAGCGCCTTCGCGCTTGCGGCGGCACGTGCCACAACATTCTCTCCATCTGGATAGAAGCAGTTCTTGCCACCCG
>Ga0307479_10004415_pt1 | contig 12857 bp, 8 predicted proteins | sample atmos_gasesECM4C_FD_203743 | JGI IMG/M metagenome (GOLD analysis project Ga0307479, IMG submission 203743) | Hardwood forest soil microbial communities from Morgan-Monroe State Forest, Indiana, United States - atmos_gasesECM4C_515 | ecosystem: Environmental > Terrestrial > Soil > Temperate...
GGCTCTGGCAGCAGCGCATGGGAGCAGTGGTTGCTGTGCTTCGATCCGTCGAGGCGAAGCGCGTCCTAGACCTTGGCTGCGGAGAAGGGAAACTCCTGCGAGCCCTGTTGGATGAGAAGTCACTGACAGAGATCGTGGGTATGGATGTTTCGTACCGGAGTCTTGAGATCGCGAGCCAACGTCTGCGACTCGACCGGATGCCCACGAAGCAGAAGGAGCGGCTGAAATTGATGCATGGTTCGCTGATGTATCGCGATAAACGCCTGGCCGGGTACGATGCGGCCACGGTCGTGGAAGTCATCGAACATCTGGATGCACCCCGGCTGGCGGCATTCGAGCGTGTTCTTTTCGAAGCGGCACGTCCGAAAACGATTATCGTGACCACGCCCAACTGCGAGTACAACGTGAAGTTTGAAACCCTGCCGGCGGGAAAGTTTCGTCATAAAGATCACCGCTTTGAATGGACTCGGGAACAATTCAAGCAGTGGTCACGCCAACTCTCTGAACGGTTTGGGTACGCAGTAAGGTTTCTGCCCGTAGGAGAAGAAGATCCCCAAGTCGGTGCGCCCACACAAATGGGGGTCTTCAGTCTTGGTTAAAGGCTCAAAATCGACTCTCCACCTGATTGTGCCCACGGGAACTCAGATCGTTTTGCGAACAGATGTTTTCGTCCATGCTTCTCAGACAGAGTACCCCGTGGCTCGGTAGCGGAGATCGTGCGCCCGCCCGATGACGCCGCCCACTCCTATCGCGCAAAGGTGACCGATGGAGCCGAGTTCAGCGTGCGGCGTCATGAATTCTCAATACTGAAGCAGGTAAAGGCAGGCCCAATGGGCGATCCTGCCCACGTGTTGGCAGAGTACGACCTCTACGAAAATGTGATTTATAAGTGCGTGGTCGGTTCCCAGGCCTACGGCTTGGAACGGGACAGTTCCGACGTAGACCGACGGGGCATCTACCTAGCTCCCGCAGAACTGGAGTGGTCGTTGTACGGCGTCCCAGAGCAACTCGAAAGCAGAGAGAGCGAAGAGTGCTACTGGGAATTGAAAAAGTTTATGGTTCTGGCTCTTAAGGCCAATCCAAACATTCTGGAGTGCCTCTACACGCCGATTATCGAAAAGCGGACACCGATTGCCGACGAGTTGTTGGCAAGACGTGAGATTTTCCTCTCGAAATTGGTCTATCAGACCTACAACGGCTACGTGATGTCGCAATTCAAGAAGTTAGAGCAGGATTTGCGGACTTCCGGGGAGATTAAATGGAAACACGCAATGCATCTGATTCGGCTGCTGCTGGAAGGTGTGACGATACTCAGAGGCTGCTACGTCCCCGTACAGGTCTCGGAGCACCGTGACACGTTGCTTGCCATCCGTGACGCGAGAATGACGTGGGAGGACGTGAATACCTGGAGACTCGCCCTGCATCGAGTGTTTGAAGAAGCGTTTCGCCTGACGAAGTTGCCTGATGAGCCCGATTACGCCGGGGCGAACAGTTTGCTGATAAAAGCGCGTCGCTCGACGGTCGGGGGTGCAAGCGCGTGAACGAACAGCTACTGCTTGCGGTCAAAGAACATCCGTATCCGCTCCTATTCGCAACGATCAGCGGAGCGCATCTCTACGGGTTTCCGTCGCCTGATTCTGACTATGACCTGAGGGGTGTTCACATCCTGCCCGCAGATGAAGTGCTTGGGCTGGGCTCAGTCCGCGACACCGTGGAGGTTTCCAAGAAAGAGCCTATCGACCTCGATCTGGTAACGCATGACGTTGAAAAGTTCTTTAAGCTGCTTTTGAAATCGAACGGATATGTCCTTGAGCAGTTGTACTCTCCACTCGTGGTACATACGACACCGGAGCACGAAGAGTTGAAATGGATTGGGAAGGGCTGCGTCACCCGCCATCACGCGCATCATTATTTCGGGTTTGCCGAGAATCAATGGCGGCTCTTCCAGAAAGAGGACCCGCCGAGGGTGAAGCCTCTCCTATATGTTTTTCGCGTGCTGCTGACGGGGGTTCATCTGATGCGGACGGAGGTAGTGGAAGCAAACTTGAATAGTCTGAACGAGCAGTACAAGCTGGGTTACATACCGGAGCTGATTGAGCGGAAGACGCGGGGTGCCGAGCAGCAGACCCTGGAAGCGACTGAAACGTCGTTCTACACCAGCGATTACGATCAGCTTCGCAAGAGACTTGAGGAAGAGGCGAGTAAGTCCTCGCTCCCTGAGTCTCAAACTGCGAGATCCGCGTTGAATGATCTGCTGGTTCGAATTCGTTTGAAAACCGTAGGTGTTCTTAGAGAACCCGGTACGCAGTGCCCAGTCTGTCTGTTGCCCTATGCCTTTCAAGAACCGGGCGGACATCAGAACTGTTCTCAATGCGGATGGGAGGACGATCCGGCTCAGAGAGCTTGTCCGGAAATGAGCGGGGGTGCTAACAAGCATTCGCTAGTGGAAGCAAGGGAGTCGTGGAGAGGCGCGAAAATCAGTCAATGAACATTACGATCCCAGAACTTTCATTGGTGGTACTCATCGGTCCTTCCGGCTGCGGTAAGTCGAGTTTCGCTCGGGAGAACTTCAAATCCACAGAGGTTCTCTCTTCAGACTTCTGTCGCGGCCTTGTGTCAGACGACGAGAATTCCCAGGAGGCGACGAATGATGCATTCGATGTCTTGCACTACGTCGCTCGCAAAAGGCTTGCTGCTGGCCGGCTGACCGTGGTTGACGCGACAAACGTCCAGCCCGAAGCGCGCAAGCCGCTAGTGGCGCTCGCTCGCGAGTTTCATGTTTTGCCGGTGGCCATCGTTCTGAACTTGCCAGAGAAGGTCTGCCACGAACGTAATCGGAGTCGGCCCGACCGTCAGTTCGGCCCTCACGTCATCAGAAACCAGTCCCAGCAACTGCGACGTTCGCTTCGGGGGCTTGAACGCGAAGGCTTCCGTCATGTCTTCGTGCTGTCGAGTCCAGAGGAGGTCTCCTCGGTCGCGATCGTACGACAGCCGCTTTGGAATAACCTGAAACACGAACATGGGCCGTTCGACATCATCGGGGACGTGCACGGTTGCTACGAAGAGTTGACCGCTTTGCTCGTTCAGCTCGGTTACAAGATCAACGAAGGGCCGATAGCACCAAGTGTTACTCCGCCAGATGGTCGCAGAGCGATTTTCGTTGGTGATCTGGTTGACCGCGGACCCAAGATTCCAGAAGTACTGCGCTTGGTCATGAAAATGGTTGAAGACGACACGGCGTTCTGCGTTCCTGGAAATCATGACATGAAGCTGATGCGGAAACTGAAGGGACGCGATGTGCAGTTGACGCATGGATTGGCCGACTCCCTTGAACAGCTCGATAAGGAGACTCCTGAATTCAAGCAGACGGTCATCAAGTTTCTCGACGATCTAGTCAGCCACTATGTATTCGACGAAGGGAAACTCGTTGTGGCACACGCCGGCATGAGAGAGGAGATGCAGGGACGCGGCTCTGGCAAAGTGCGCGATTTTGCGCTCTATGGAGAGACCACCGGGGAGACGGACGAATACGGGCTCCCAGTGCGTTACAACTGGGCGGCTGAGTATCGTGGCAAGGCGATGGTGGTTTATGGTCATACGCCGGTTGCCGAGCCGGAATGGCTGAACCGCACGATCAACATAGATACCGGGTGCGTCTTCGGTGGAAGACTAACTGCCCTACGTTATCCCGAGCGTGAATTGATATCAGTCTCTGCTCTCCGAACCTATTACGAGTCGGCCAAGCCGTTCTTGTCCCAGGAGGAATTGGCGCCAGCGCTGACTGCGCAACAGCAACTGGATGACCTGCTCGACATCGAGGATGTCATCGGCAAGCGGATCATTAACACGCGGTTGCACCGCAACATCACGATTCGAGAAGAGAATGCGATCACAGCCCTGGAGGTGATGAGCCGATTTGCAGTAAATCCAAAATGGCTCATCTATCTGCCGCCCACGATGTCCCCATGCGAGACCAGTAAACGTGACGGACTGCTCGAACATCCTGAAGAAGCCCTTGCCTACTACCTGCACGAGGGCATTCACAAGGTGGTCTGCCAACAGAAGCACATGGGATCGCGAGCGGTAGTTGTTGTCTGTCGTGACGCCGATGCTGCCCGCAAACGGTTTGGAATTATGGAAGGAGAGGCCGGAGTCTGCTACACCCGGACGGGACGGCGGTTCTTCAATGACGCGCCTCTAGAGTTGGAGTTTCTGGAAAAAGTCCGCAAGGCTGTAGAAGTGGCAGGCATTTGGGAAGAGCTGAAAACTGACTGGGTCTGCCTGGACTGCGAATTGATGCCGTGGTCAGCCAAGGCACAAGAGTTGTTGCGCCAGCAATATGCTCCAACCGGGGCGGCCGCCCGAGCGGCTTTGCCGGTGGCCATTGCGGCGTTGAGAGCGACCGCGGAGAATCCGGAGGTCGCGGCGCTGGCGGAACAACACCAGCAGCGTAAGGAGGCTGCAGATCTCTACGTCGAGGCTTACCGACGATACTGCTGGACGGTGCATTCTCTCGCCGAACTGAAACTGGCGCCTTTCCACCTGCTTGCCAGCGAGGGTGCCGTTCACACCGCGAAAGATCACCTGTGGCACATGGGGACGCTTGCGCGAATCTGTCAGGCCGACACGGGTCTACTACTCGCAACACCGTTTCAAGTTGTGGACCTCACCGACAAGGCCGACCAGGACAAAGGAATCAAATGGTGGGAGGACCTGACGGCAAGTGGCGGTGAAGGCATGGTTGTAAAGCCGTTGGAGTTTGTGGCTAAGGGTCGGAAGGGATTGGTACAACCCGCAGTGAAAGTTCGCGGACGAGAATACCTGCGGATCATCTATGGCCCGGATTACACGCTTCCCGAGAACTTGCTGCGGCTAAAGAGCAGAGGTCTGGGCGCAAAGCGTTCGCTCGCGCTTCGGGAGTTTGCTTTGGGTTTGGAAGCGTTGGAGCGGTTTGTTCACCAAGAACCACTGCGCCGAGTTCATGAGTGTGTCTTCGGAGTGCTTGCGCTGGAGAGCGAACCCGTAGATCCGAGACTGTAGTTTACGCGCCGCAAAAGGCTAGCGGCCACTGAGCCCTAGGGCATTTTTTCTTTCTTTCATTGCGATATTAGCGTAGAAGAATAGGTTCTACTCTGGCCACCGAGGTTCTAAACGTGCATTCGCTGCTGCGTCTTCAGACATTCTTGATCGTTGTTGTTCTTTCAATCGGCACCCGATTGAGCGCTACAGATGCTTGGGACAGCCCAGCTTTCACGACGGACGCGGCAATTCTGCGGCAAGCAGCTCAGGCAGTCCAGGCAGGAAAACATAGTGAAGCCACCGTGCTGTTGAACGAGCTGCATTTCAAGTTCGACGAAAACGGCAAGATGCTAGAGACCCGCCACTTGATTTACCGGATCGAAAATCAAGATGGTGTAAAAGATTGGGCTGAGACCAGTGGCCGATGGGAGGCGTGGCATCAGGACAAACCGGAGATTAAGGCTCGCGTCATCACGGCCGAAGGCGCTGTCCACTGGCTCGATCCAAAAACTCTGAATGACTTCCCCGTGCACGAGGATGCACCAGATGTTTACAGCGATGAGCGAAAGTATGGCGGACCGTTACCAGCAGTTGCTCCTGGCTCAATTGTCGAGGAGGAAGTGTCGGTCCGCGATACGGCTTCCCTGTTTGCTGCGGGAACAGTTCACAGGTGGATATTTAGTTGGAATGTTCCTGTAAACAAGACTCGTGTCGTTCTCATACATCCTGTCTCACTTCCCATCCAGTACGAAGTGCACTTGCTGCCAGAGGCAACCGTTGGGAAGTCAACGGACGGCGGCCTGGAGACAATTACTGTTCAGCAGGGGCCATTGCCTGCCTACACGGAAGAGATAAACCACGTTCCAGCCGATCTCGTTTTGTACCCGGAAATCGAGTTTTCGACCGGCACCTCATGGCATCAGGTTGCTTCCGAGTATGCGCGTCTATCGAATGACAAACTACGGTCGGAGGACGTTCAGACACTGATTTCTAAGATCGAGGCGAAGAATGGAACTCGCAGCGACCTGATTCACGGCATTGTCGGCACCTTGCACAAAAACGTTCGTTACACAGGGATAGAGTTTGGGGAGTCTAGTTTAATCCCGCAGTTTCCATCCGAGACTCTGAAGCGCGGGTACGGCGATTGCAAAGACAAGGCCACGCTGCTGGTCACAATGCTTCGGAGCGCAGGAATTCCTGCGAGTCTAGCTCTTCTCAATACTGGGCCAGGACGAGAGCTTAATACTCGTCTACCTGGTATGGGGATGTTTGACCACGCCATCGTATATGTTCCCGCGTCTGGTGCGGATTCGGATCTTTGGGTTGACGCTACCGCTCAATACTCTCAAGTGCGGATGCTGCCATGGATGGACTACGGGCGTTGGGCCCTCATCGTTGATGAGAAGACCGAAGCGCTGAAGAAGACTCCTGACATTACATCAGCAGGAAATGTGCACCGGGAATCGCGAGAGGTCACGCTCGCCGATTACGGATTGGCAACTTTTGTGGAAACCGATGAGGAGATTGGCCCGGATGAAGCTGACTATCGCGAATACTACAGTGGCGATAGCAAGCAAGTCAGGGAGGCCAGTGAAAGCTATGTAAAAGACATGTATTTGGCTGATTCGCTCACCTCCTTGGAGCACGCCGATTTATCAGACTTGGAGAAACCAGCTTCAATCCGGTTCGTCAGCAAGGGGAAGCGCGGGAATACCGATCTGACTACGGCCCTCGTGGCCATCCGCGTTGAGTCTCTCTTCGACCGTCTTCCTAAGTACTTTAGGACCAAAGAGAACGACGAGACGACTGAAGGGGAGGACTCGGAGAGGCCAGAACCACGGACGACCGATTGGTTGATAACACCTTTCACCACCGAATGGCACTACAAGGTAACAGCGCCACTCGGTTTCAAGCTGCGGGCGCTTCCTTCAGATAAGGACGAGAAGGTAGACACTCTGAGCTTCACTCAAAAGTACTCGACCAACTCCGAGGGCACCATTGTGGAAGCGTTCCTCCGAGTCGAGAATACAAACACCAGAATGACGGTGCAGCAAGCCAAGGATCTGCGCGAGGCGGTGCTGAAAGCGCGCGCTGTCGATCCCATCTTCGTCACATTCGACAATGTCGGACACTCGCTCATTTCCTCCGGCAAGATCAAAGAGGGGCTGGCCGCTTATCGTGAGGTCGCAGCCCAGCGCCCCAAGGAGGCTTTGCACAAGGTGCAACTTGCTCAGGCGCTGATCACGGCCGGACTGGGAGAGCAAGCCCGCCGCGTGGCCTCGGAGAGTACTGCCCTTGAACCCAACTCGGCATTGGCACAAAGCACTCTCGGGATGGTTTTGAAACATGATCTGATCGGCCGCCTTCTGAAAAAGGGGATGGACTATGACGGGGCGATCGCCGCATACCGAAAGGCCATCACTCTCGATCCGAAGGATAAAGAAACGCGCGCAAACCTCGCCCTTTTGCTTGAGTACGACGCAGACGGAACGCGGTATGGCGAGAAAGCGCGGCTAAAGGAAGCGGTGGAAGTCTTGCGTGAATTGAAGAAGGTTGACGAAGAATACAGTCGCACGTACGACGACAATATTCTCTACGATCTCTGGTACGCGCACGACTACAAAGGTGTCGTCGACTACGCGGCAACTCTGCCCGCCAGCGATGTTCGGAAAGGCCTGATGTTGGCGGCGATTGCCATCCTGCAAGGCTCAGATGCAGCGCTGAAAAGGTCGCTGGAGATCACAACGGACGACCAAAGCCGCAGCAGAGTATTGGCCAATGCTGGAGCGGTCCTGGTTCGAGTCAGAAAATATCCGGAAGCTGCTGCGTTAATTGCCGAAGGAGCGCGGGGACAAAGCAACGAGAGTCAAATCACGCGAAGTGCGGCCATCTTCGCCACAACTAAACCGTATGACGCAACAGCCATCGATCCAGCCGACCCGCGTAGCGTGGTGCAACAGTTATTTGGCCTGATGTTGAGTGGCCAGCTGACCCTTAAAGAGTTCAAGTCCATGATCTATGTCGACCCGAAAGAATTAGACGAGACGCAGGACGAAAAGCAATTCCACGACATGATGTCAGGACTCACGTCGCAGATGGCTGCGACAGGACTTCCGCTCGTCACCATTGCTGATCTAGCGGTGTCCAACATGCATTACACGGTGGACGGCGATGACTCGCTCGGGTACAAGATCATCATCGAGAGTCCCGGAGCGGCTGCCCAGGACGTGTATGTCGTGAAGGATGGAGGGCGTTACAAAGTAGCGGCTTTTGCCGAGGCCGGCTCGAACATCGAAGAACTGGCTCCGCTCGCGCTTCAAGCCATCGAGCACAACAACCCGTCTGCTGCAAGGAAATGGCTGGATCGGGCACGCGACAAGATACATGTGAGCGGTGGCGACGATCCTCTCGCTGGTCAGCCTTTTCCTTACTTCTGGACCAAAGGACAAGACGCTGATGTCCCAACCATCCGCACCGCAAGCCTAGTGCTGCTCCGATCTAAAGCAGTCAACGGGCCGTATTTCACCGCGCTGGATCAAGCGCGGAAGGCAGCAAAGACAGATCTCGATCGCAACCGACTGACGATGGTAATGGCATACGCCTATGCAGCGCAGGAGAAATGGGCCGACATGCTGCCACTGACAGCAGAATTGCTAAAGGCCGCACCCACTTCGGTGCGTGCTTTCGAACTTGCTACGACAGCGTTTGCGGGACTGAAGCGGTTTGACGATTGGGATAGGCTCGTTCAAACTCGGATACAAGAGCATCCCGATGAGTTGGCCTACGTTGGTTCGTCCGCGAGGCTGGCTGCTTATCGAGAGCAGTTCGGCAAGTCAAGGGACATTATTAAGGGAATCATTGACAAGGGACAGGCCACGGAGGGCGACCTAAATCTGTATGCATGGTATGCGTTGCTTCTCCCCGGCCCGATCGAGCAGAGCGCGATTGATGTGGCACAGCGTGCCAACGACCTGAGCAAGAACGCCAATTTCGCTATTCTCCATACCCTTGCCTGTGTCGATGCCCAGGCGGGGAAGACCAGTCAGGCACGCGATCTATTGCTGAAAGCCATGGATACGCTACACCTGGAGGAGCCAAACTCGGAAGTGTGGTTCGGGTTCGGTCTGATCGCGGAGCAATACGGCGTTCTCGACGCTGCCGAGAAAATGTACTCCCGCGTGGAGAAGCCTAAGACGGACTATCCCGGTACCTCTTATGTCGTAGCGCAACAACATCTGACAATGTTGCGAGGTAGTGCGAACAACTCGGCGAAGTCCGTTGGCCAGTAGCGGCGGACTGCCGATTTCCGACCATGCACAGCTGGTCAAGAAATCTGGTGCCAGCGGAGAGATTCGAACTCTCAAACACCTGTTTCTAAGACAGGCTGCTATTCCAATTCGCACACGCTGGCACTCTGGTGCACAGAGGAGGATTTGAACCTCCGCGTCCCACTCGGGGAAACCGGGTTACAGCCGGTCCGTTTCGGCCTGGCTCACGCACCTGTGCAGACTTGGCGGAAGGTAGACGAATCGAACGCCCATCGCTCATCACGATGCCCCGGTTTTCAGGACCAGTTGCCGGCCATTCAGCAGTACCTTCCGCATGGCGGAGAGTACGGGAGTTGAACCCGTTAGCCTCTGCGAGAACCCTTGTTAAGCAGACAAGTGCCTTACCGTCCGGCCCACTCTCCGTTGAATTGTCAAAGAACAAAGGGATTCTGGTAGGCCCGGTGGGATTTGAACCCACAAGAGGGCTGCTCTTGAGGCAGCTGCGTATGCCAGTTCCGCCACGGGCCTGAAGCTATAAATTGTGCAGGAGTTAATAACTCAGTCGGGATGGACTGAGCCGTAATGACGATCGAAATTGAAGCAGGCGCTTCACAAAGCCAATTTCGCATGAAACCGTTGGTAGTGCACGCGTTTTTCGGCGGCCAGCCTTGGAACGGCAGGCTATCCACGACTGATGTAGATTTGTCGTCGTAGGGGCCGTCCAAGAGGAAACCAATTCGTTTTCCAAAGAGACACCATCCCTAAGCCTTCGGCTTAGGTCGGTGAAGGCCTTCCGGGACTATCGTACGATGCTCGCACAAAGTCGAACAGCATTCGAGTCCGTTCGAATTGCGTCCGATTCTGATTCGAACGGGTATGAGTAATCTGAACTGCCACCTTAGACTACTCAATCCTCGCCGCAGGCAACCCTGTTCTTTTGGCAGTTGACACGCTTACGCAATATGCGTAATAATATACGCAATATGCGTAACTCTTCCGTGCTGACTGCGTTGTTCCCACAGGTACGGCAAGGTGTGCTTGCGGCTACCCTCGGCCAGCCAGACAAGTGGTGGTATCTTTCGGAACTTGCCGGCCGTTTGGGCACGAGCCCGTCGAGCCTTCAGCGGGAGTTATCATCTCTGGTGGCAAGCGGAATATTGGTGCATCGTCGGGAAGGCACGAGGGCTTATTTCAAGGCGGAGACGCAGTCCCCAGTGTTCCGGGACCTGCAGCAGTTGTTCGAAAAAACCGCAGGGCTGGCTCCGATCTTGGAGTACATACTGAAACCGTTTGGGAACAAGATTCAGAGTGCCTTTATTTATGGTTCTGTGGCACAAAGCCGGGAACATGCGATGAGTGACGTGGATGTGATGGTCATTGGCAGAGCAGGTCTTGCTGACCTGTCTCCGGCGCTCCGCAAGGCGGAGGCGCGGCTAGGAAGAGAGGTCAACGTCACGGCCTATTCCCCAGAGGAGTTTCGGGAGAAAATCAAATCGGGCGACCATTTCCTTGCCGCCGTTTTAGGAGGACGGAAACAGTTTGTGAAAGGAGGCCAGAGTGACTTGGACGAACTTGCTGGCAAATAAGGAAGCCCAGAAACACAAAACGTCCAAAAAGGAATTAGACAATATGCGGGCGCTGATCGCCCGCGACCTCGCAGACGCGAGTCTTGCTGGCCTTTCAGCAGATCGGAGATTCGCCACTGCCTACAACGCTCCAGGCGGCGAATATGGCCATTGCCTGTGCGGGGTATCGGATCGTGAGCAAAGTCGGACACCACCGGGTGTCCTTGGAAAGTACGAAACTGGTGTTGGGTAAAGCCGCGCACAAGTACGCCGACTATTTTGAGACGTGCCGACGAAAGCGTCCCAGCAGCATGGATCCGGCTTGGCCGATGAATCGGACCTCATTCGTGGGCGCTTCAGCAGCAATATCGGCGAAGCGGGAGATGAGGAAGTGTCGCGCTTAGCAATGAACCAGCGGATCGTGGTGACGGTGTCAGCCGGGGTTCCAATCTACGTAGTCCTCGAGCAGACGCCCAAGTCGAATCAGGAATCGTCTCAACCCGCGCGAAGTGTTCCTCCTGCGAACTTGGCTAACGTTGATCAACTCCGTCAGCTATTGCAGTTGCAGCAGGAGCTCAACGAACCCACAAGTAATCGATCGTCGCAATAGACCCGTGGCTCCCGGGCGAGGTCAGTCTGCTAAGACGCTCAAAATGCAACTTGCCGACCTCTCTTAAACCGGCCAGATGAATACCCGGTCTAGTACACATACGCCTTGAGGAAGACGAAGACCACTACGCCGGTGATGGAAACGTACAACCAAATGGGGAACGTCCAGCGTGCGATTCTGCGGTGCATCGCAAATCGGCCCGTCAGAGAGAAAAAGAACGTCGTCAGCACCATTGGCAGCGCGACGATGGAAAGGATTACGTGGCTAGCTAAAATTGAAAGGTACAGCGTGCGCACCGGGCCGTGACCGGGAAAAATCGTGTCTCCGTGCAGTGCGTGGTTCACGATGTAGCTGACGAGAAAAATGGATGAGAACGCGAAGGCCAGCAGCATGCTCGTGCGATGCGCTCCCCGGTTGCGATGTTTGATGAAGTACAATCCCACGCAGAGCGCAACTGCACACAATCCGTTTAGAAGCGCGTTGAGGGCAGGCAAAAACATCAAGCGCCCGGCGAAATCAGCCGAAGCATGGTGCACGTATAGCAGCCACAGGAGAAATGACACAGCGAGACCGCTCACCACGACGATCGCTCCAACCACTGGGCGCGGACTAGTTTCAGCCTGTTGCATGCTGACAATTAAATCACAAAAATCCATCCGCAAGTCATCTAGACTCCGTCGCGAGAGCCCCTGCAGGACAGGATTCAGGATCTTCGATTGGAAAGGTCCAGACGCTGCCTTGTGAGATGCATGAAAGTCAGACACTCTTTCATCGCATTTACAGGTGTCCTCCGGTCGGCAGTTCTAGCCTCTTGCTTGCCGCCATCCATGAGCAATACTTCGTTGTGAGATAGATGAAACTCAAACACTGGCGTGCATGCCATCGTGGTCGCTCCCGTTCTGGTGCGAATGGAAATGATCCGGATTGAGCGGACGTATGATCGTCTTGTGGCAGCGATGCCGCTAATCATTCAACGTCAGCGCTTCTTCGTTGGCCTCATGGGCCTTGGGGTCAACAATACCTTTCGTTATCCGAACTACTTCGCGATGATCCCAACGGGGCAAGCCCCGAACACTTCACTGACCGAGGGTCTCTTTGACCTGGCCAGCCAACAAAGTCCCAAGCCTGAAACCATAGCTCTTCTCTCCGCTGACGCGGAGTTCTCACGTAACCCTATTATCGGGGCCAAGGACAACGCGAAAAAGTACGGGTTTAGGATTGTTCATGAATCCGTTTATCCGCTGAGTACAAGCAACTTCGCACCGTTGATTGATAAGGTGGCCGAAAGCAAGTGCGATATTCTTTTTCTCTGCTCGTACCTGTCGGATTCCATCAAACTCGTGCAAGCCATCCGGTCGCATGCGTTTCACCCGAAGATCGTGGGTGGGGCGATGA
>Ga0307479_10004416_pt1 | contig 12857 bp, 6 predicted proteins | sample atmos_gasesECM4C_FD_203743 | JGI IMG/M metagenome (GOLD analysis project Ga0307479, IMG submission 203743) | Hardwood forest soil microbial communities from Morgan-Monroe State Forest, Indiana, United States - atmos_gasesECM4C_515 | ecosystem: Environmental > Terrestrial > Soil > Temperate...
GTGCGCTTGGCCGTGTAGCGTAGCCGGTTGTATGCCGCCTGCTGCAGCTTCGATGTCGTAAACGGCGGCGGAGGGTTGCGCTTCTTTTCTTTCTGCGTTACCGACGTGACCTGCCACTTCGCCTTGCTCACTGCCGCGACGATCTTGTCCGCCGCTTCCTGATTGGCAACCTCGATGTCCTCGCCCTTGTATTTGCTGAGCTTGGCTTCGAAGATGGGCGGTTCGCCGGCATCGAGCATGGCGTGAATCGTCCAATACTCCTGCGGGACAAACGCGCGTATCAGTTGTTCGCGCTCGACGATCAACCGCAGAGCGACGGTCTGCACGCGCCCCGCGGAGAGTCCGCGCCGCACCTTGTCCCACAGAAGGGGCGAAATCTTGTAGCCCACGATGCGATCCAGCACGCGCCGCGCCTGCTGCGCGTCCACCAGGTTGCTGTCCACTTGCCGCGGCTTCTCAAACGCCGCGCGAATGGCCTTGGGCGTAATCTCGTTAAAGGTCACACGGAAAATCTTCTTAGGATCGATGGGCGGAATGCTGATTTCGTCGCGGTTCTTCTTGCCGGCCTTGGACTTGCCCTTGGCGTCCGCCTTGGCTTCGGCCTCTTCTTTTTCCTTTGCTTCGGCGGCCTTGTTGCCATTGCTGGCCGCTTCTTCTTCGTATTTGGTGGGCTTGGAGAGCACCATCGCCAAGTGCGCTGAAATCGCCTCGCCTTCGCGGTCCGGGTCGCCTGCCAGATAGACCGCCGTGGCGGTGCTCGCCGATTTCCTCAGGTCATTGATAACCTTGCCCTTGCCCGCGATAATCTGGAGCGTGGGCTCGAAAATCTTGGCATCGTCCAGGGTTATCGGCTTTCTGTTGGATTTCTCGGGTGCGGCTTTGCCCTTCTTGCCTTTTTTCTTTTTCTTCGGCTCTTCATCGGGCAAACGAATACCAATCGTCTTTTTAGGCAGGTCCATCACGTGCCCAATGGACGCTTTGACCGTGTAGTCGCGTCCCAAATACTTATTGATTGTCTTCGCCTTGGCGGGCGATTCCACTATGACCAGCGAACGTGCCATCTTGTCTTTGTAACCCCGGATTCCTTCGAAGGAAGGCCCATGCGGCGAGGGTGTGTCCTTCTCGCTACCTTAATAACCCTAGTAGAAGATGCGCAAACGCGCCCTGCGGATTCATTCCCCTTCGAGCGCGCTCGCTAAAACCCTGCTTTTCAACGATTTCCAGCAATCAGAAAAACCGGCCCGCAAAGCTTAGAGTAGCACTCTGCTGAACTGTTTCCCCGGCGTCTGCCGGATGATCCCCTTCATCTCCAAGTCAAACAGCGTAGCCAGAACTTCGGAAGAGTTCAACCCCGATCGCTCTACGATATCGTCAATGTGTTTGGGCTCGTCCGTGCTCAGCAGGCCGTAAATCTTCTTTTCGGAGGAATTGAGCGACGCCGCGGCCAGCAGATTCCGTTGTTCCGCCTCGGGTTGCTCCGCCTGCACCAGCGCCGCGCGCACCGGTGTAGGCAGCTCCTCGATCATATCCGCGCCATTGGTCACCAGCTTCGCGCCTTGCTTGATCAACTGGTTCGGGGCAAAACTCACCGGCTGTGTGACGTTCCCCGGCACCCCAAACACCTCGCGCCCAAACTCCATTGCCAGCCGCGCGGTGATCAGCGACCCGCTATACTGCGCCCCCTCGACCACCACCACTCCCAACGGCATTCCCGCCACGATGCGGTTGCGCACCGGAAAATTCTCCGGCGCCGGATGCGTCCCCAAGGGAAACTCGCTGATGATCGCGCCCCGCTCTAGCACCTTCTCGTACAGTTTCTTGTTTTCCTTCGGATAGCAGACGTCCACGCCCGTGCCCAGCACCCCGATCGCCCGCCCGTTTACCGCCATGGCCCCCTGATGCCCGATGGCATCGATCCCTCGCGCCAAGCCGCTTACCACCACCAGGCCGCGCGCCGCCAACTCGCGCCCCAGCCGCCCCGCCATCTGCGTTCCATAAAGAGTTGGCCGCCGCGTGCCCACAATGCTGATGCTCGGCAGATTCAGCACCTCCGCTTCCCCGCGCACGTACAGCATCACCGGGGGATCGTAGATTTGCAGCAGCGTCTGCGGATATTCCGGATCGGTCCAGTTCAGCAGCCGGCAACGATCGATGCGCCGCGTCAGCGCCAGCTCTTTTTCAGCCCTTTTAAAGGATTGCTTCTTGAAGACCGCCTGCGCTACCGGCCCCGGCAGGCGGCACGCTTCCAAGCGCGGCAGCGGCGCGCGAAACACTTCTTCCGGCGAGCCAAATTCCTTCAGCAACCGGGCGGAAAGCCGCGAAGCCAGCCCAGGGGTAAGCGCCAGCGCGAGCCAGGGGAGGGAAGCATCTAGCTCCATCGCATGGCGAGCCTACGCGCAGAATAACGCTATTGTCAACTACCATATGCGGAATCATACGAGCGGGGCATTCTTATTGCGATTTCGTGTGTGGCGGGCCGAAGCCGATTTCCATCGGCGTATCCTTCGGCAAGACGACGTCGCGTCCTCGGGAGAGAAAATTCGCGTAAATCGAACTCGAAGCGCCGTAAGCGCCAATCGCCATGGACACGGGGGTCGACTTCGCCACCAGACTCAACAGCGCGCCGGTCAGGCGAAATCCCGAGCCGCCCGCCGCTGTCCGCACTCCCGGACCTGCAGTTTCGGTTGTGCCGCGCTCAACCTCGGTGTGTGAAGCAGCGGCCGCCAGCAAAACCGCAAGCCCGCTGGACAAATAGCGCGTCTTGCTGTCCGTCGTATGCGCCCCACCCTCTTCGTCGAGATGCATGTTGGCGCGGCGATCCACCTCCACGCCCTCCAGGTTGCCGACCATCCCTTGTGAACGCTCCGCTTGGGCCTGCGAACGTTCCGCCTGTGCCTGGGCCTGCACGCGCAGGTGCGCCAGCGCCTGCACAGCCTCTTCGGACGTTTCAATGCGCTCGAAAATCACGCGCAGCTCGCCATTACGGTGCAATTTTCGCGCGGGCTGCGCTTTCACCACCTCGCCAATCAATCGGCTGTTCGCCGGAAGAATCAATTGGTGCGCCGGAGAATACAGCGGCTCGGTCAGAACCGCGGTGACCGGAGTGCCGCGGGTAGCCGTTGCCGAGCTGACTTCTGCAACCAGGCGAGCCTTCAGAGTGCTGTCCGGCACCGGCTCGCTTCCCACCGCGGCAAGCTGCTCATTGGTCCGAGGGGTGGTGCCAAACTCAAGCGGCGTGTTGAGATCCGCCACAAACCGCGTCCCGGGTTGCAGGTATTGCCGCCGATAGGGCGATTGCGCCAGGAGAAATTCTTTCAGCCGGTGCATTTTGCCGGGCGCGGTCAACTTTTCCCACGATTCGCGCGCTTGCTCCTTCGCTTCAGCTATCTTGCCTTTTGCTTCGCTCTTGGCGCGGTCCGTCGCGCGCCCTGCTGCACCTTTCTGTTGCTGTTTGTCGGGATTGCTCACCAGATGCACCACCTGCGCGGTTCCTGGCGTGACCGTAGTGGTAATCGGCAGTTGCCTGCCGTCCGGAAGCGTGACGCTGTCAAACGACACTTCGTATTTTCGGAACGGAGAAAAATCTCCGTTGGCATACGCCATCGTGCGCCGCACTCCCGGAACGGGAGCAATGCTCTTTACATGACCCGTGGCGAAGCTTCCCGCAGGAATCACCACTTGATCGAACGCGTAAACCGTTTCGACGATCGTTCCGTGAATCAATTCGCCAGGATGGCTGATGCGCGCACGTTGGTCCACCGCGATGCGCAGGGGCGTTCCGGCCAATAGGGTCAGGGGAATGATGGCCGGCGCCGCGGGCTCGACTTCGGCCGCCCGCAGTTCCTCCGCCGACGAAGGCGGAGCGCACAGCGAAACCATTGCATCTTCGCGGGGAGCTTCCTCGCAGACAGGAATGGACTGAGCAGGCACGGGCGCCGCGGTGGCATCTAGAGCCGATTGGCCCAGTGCCGGCGAGGCGCAAAGTAGCAAGGACAGCGGCAGGCACCTGGCGGTTCGAGCAAGATACATAGATTGTCCTCGGCGTCCTTGCTCGGGTGGGGTTCCCGCAGGGGCCTCTAAATTAGATATTCGCGCAACCAACCGGCAATGTCTATGCTCGCTTGGAGTCGGCCAGAGCCCGCGGCGTTGCCTGCGCCTCTTACTTACGGTTGCGCGGCATCTTCTTGCAGAATCGCTTCCAGGGTCGTGATGAACAGATCCGCATCTTCTTCGGAAAAAATCAACGGTGGCCGGAGTTTTATGACGTTGTGATGCGGCCCGTCTGTTCCCGCCAGGATCCCGCGGTCGCGCAGCCGGTTCACCACGTAATCCGCTTCTTCCGCGGCCGGCTCGCGCGTTTCCTGGTCGCGCACCAGATCCATCCCCAGAAAAAGTCCGGAACCGCGCACGTCGCCGATCAGCCGATGACATTCCTGCAATTTCTTCAACTCCGTTATCCAATACGTTCCAACGCGCAGCGCTCGGTCCTGCAGTGCCTCGTCGCGCACCACATCCAGCACCGCCAGTCCCGCCGCGCACGCCACCGGATTCCCTCCGAACGTGCTGAAAAATTCCATGCCATTCGCAAAGGAGGCCGCGATCTCTTGCGTGGTCACCACCGCCGCTAGCGGGAATGCGTTTCCGATCGGTTTGCCAAACACCACGATGTCCGGAACCACGCCTTGCGTTTCGAATCCCCAGAAGTGCGTGCCCAGTCTACCGAAACCCACCTGCACTTCGTCCGCGATGCACACGGCTCCGGCCGCGCGCACGCGGCGGTACACCTCCGCGAGATAATTCGGCGGAAACACGATTTGCCCCGCAACACTCGGCAGCGTTTCCGCGATGTACGCCGCCACGCCGCGGCCTTCACGCCCCGCGCGCTCCAGGATTTCGCCAACGTGTGCGGCATACTTCGCGCCCGCTTGCGCATCACCCCGCCGGTACGAGCCGCGATAATCGTCCGCAATCGGCGCCACGTGCACCCACGGCTTGCGCCCGCGCCCGCCCGGCCCGTTAAATTTGTACGGGCTGATATCGATCAGCGTGTTGGTATGGCCGTGATAGGCGTGTTCCAGAACGATAATGTCTTCGCGCCCGGTACGCGCGCGCGCCAGCCGCAACGCGAGCTCGTTCGCCTCGCTCCCCGAATTCACGAAGTAGCAAACGCGCAGCGGATCGGGCAAAAGCCCGGTCAGCCGTTCCGCGTAGCGCAGCACATTGTCGTGCAGATACCGCGTGTTGGTATTGAGCAGCGCAAGCTGTTCCTGCGCCGCGCGCACCACACGCGGATGGCTGTGCCCCACCAGCGGCACATTGTTATAGACATCCAGATAGGCGCGCCCAGTATCGTCGTAAAGGTATTGCCGCCAGCCGCGCACAATCTTCAGTGGCTGCCGGTACGAAACGCTCAGGCTCTTGCCCAAGAGCGAACGTCGCGCGGCCAAAGTTTCGCCTGCGCCGGTCTCTTTCTCCGGAAATCGGTCCGCGGGAATTCCCAGCAATAAATTCGGATCGGGAGACAAACTTGTCCACACGCCGCGTTCCGATGCGCGGCCCACGCCGGGAAAGTCGGTCCCTAGCTCCAGTAAGTCGCTGATGATCTGGAAATGCAGGTGCGGCATCCAACCGCCGTTTTCCTGCGTCGCCCCCACTTCCGCGAATTTCTCGCCGCGGGCAATTTTTTGACCTACGCGCAACGCGCCCAGAGTCTGGAGCGTGAGATGCCCGTACAGAGTGAAAAACTCTTGAGCTCCGCCTGGGCTGTCAAAGCTGTGCCGCAAAATCACGACCGGGCCGTAGTCAAGAGGCGCGCTGTTATTTGCCATCGCGTGCACAACGGAGTCCAGCGGTGCGCGCACCGCGCTCCCAGGCGGCACCAGCAAATCAACTCCCAGATGAATCGTGCGGCGCTCGTCGGTAGGGTTCCCGCTCGCGCCGAACCGCGGGGAGGTATAAATCGCGCGCGCTTCGTCGTAACGCCCGACGCCGACGGAGGCGCCCGCGTGTTTCATCTCTGCAAAAATGCGTTCGCTGATCAACGCCGGGTCAGCCGCCGCGGGATCGGCGCCCAGAAATCTACTTCCGACGCTGAAATCAAATACGACGCTTGGCGCGGTGCGCAGGTCCGCGTCCAGCACGGACGCCGCCGCGTGGGCGTTTTTCGCGAGCCATTTCTTCAGCGCGCTGCTTTGCGGAACAGTCTCCAGCCCGCAGGCCTCGCGAAACGTGTACTCCGCAAAGCGCGGATGAATTTTCTCGAGCCGCTCCAGCGCTTCCCACGCCGGTCTCTCGCTGACTCGCACGTAATGGTCATCCGGCTTGACCGTGGCGCGCTGGGCCGAATTGACCACGCTGACCGCCAGCCGCGTTCCGATCAGCGCGAACAAAACGTTCAGCTCCGCTTCCGAAAGCGGAAACGCGCGATGATACCCGCGAACCACTTCCGCCGCCGCGCGCAGCGGATTCTCCTCTCCCAAACTCGCGTACGCCGCGGCAATCGCCACTTCCGAAACGGTCACCGTTTCGTGCATGTCGCCGAAATCGATGACGCTGACCACGTTTCTCGGCAACGGCAGCGCTTTGCCCACCAGCACGTTGTAATCGTTGGCGTCTCCATACACCACGCTGCGGCGCAAAAGCGGCAGCGCCGGCACAACCTCTGTTTCATAGAGGGATAGGAATTTCTCAAGCAGCGCGCGCTGCGACGCGTCGCGGATGTGATGAAGATACGCGCGAATCCAGCCCGCGCGTGCCAAATCCCACTTCAGCTCGCGTCTTGCTGCATCATGGGAAAAATCCGCCAGTGCGGCGTCCATTTCCCCGAGAAAATGCCCGAGGCTGTGCAGAAGTTCCGGCGAGTGCGGCCGCGCCTTCGCTAGCATCGTACCCGGCACGTAGCTCAGAAGCCAGACGAGCCGCTGCACCCCATCGGCCGCGGTAACAGCGGCGAGCGCCTCGCCGTTCCGGTTGAGCTTCACGCGCGGCAACGTAAGCTGTGGCGCGCGCCGCGCCAGATGCTGCAACGCACGGCACTGCATGTCGATAAACGATCGCTCGCGCGCCGGGTGCATCACCTTCAGCACGAAACCGGTAGCGGCAGCTTCATCTTGTGTGCGGGGTGAGTTGTCGTCGAGCGCTGTCAGGTGGAAATTGTCGTCGTACTCGCCGGGCAGCGCCTCAGCCGAGACCGCAAGCCCATAGAGTTCACGCGCAAGCTCCACCGCTTCCGCTTCGGTGGTCGGCCGCGCAACGCGCTCTTCCAGCAGCATCCGGAAATTTTATCCGCAACGCGTCAGCCCGTCCATCCGTGGTACGGATTGCCATCATAACGCCAGCATCTTGCTGGCGGGCCATTCTCGAAGCGCCTAATCCGCCACCGAAATCGGACCATTCTCCGTCGATAGGCGAATCACCGGTGATCCGCTGCCGTATTCAATCCGCCGGTGCTCGTCATCCCAGGTCTTCCGCGCATCAGCGCAAATGCTGGCGTGGCAGCTCACCGGCCCATGCCCGTTGGACTCCACCAAGAAGCTTGACCGGAACCCAGACGGCACGCGTAGCGTCAGCGGACCGTTCACCGCATCCGCCACCAGCTCCGAGCCATCCCAATTCGCGCCGAGCGACACGCTAATCGGCCCGTTCTGCGTATGCAGCCGCAGCTTGCCGCTTGTCCCGGAAAAGCTGATCGGCCCATTCTCCGCGGAAATATTGGCCTCGCCCGAGCAATCCTTCATGCTGATCGGCCCGTTCGTCGCCCGCGTGGTGATCTTCCCGTCCACGGTGTAAAAACTGACCGGACCGTTGTGCGTCGTCACTTCGATATCCGCCGAGCGCGGCGTACGAATCAGCAGATACACGGTCCAGTCCTCCCGGTCGCCGTGCGGTCCGCTTACCGAAACCTCGCCGCCCTGCACCGCCAGCTTAATCTGCGCGAGCAGCCGCGCGGCATCGCCGCCAACGGCAGCCTTGCAAGCGGTCACCGAGTACACATCTTTATCCCAGCCTTGCACTTGCACTCCGCCGTTTTCCACTTCGCGGACGCGAAGCACCGGAGCCTCCGCCTTGCTCACCGTCCGCTCTTCCGATTGAATCGTCGGCCGCTCGCCATCCAGCCGGATGTGCAAGTCCGAGCAGTCCGTTGCCGGTCCATCGCCCCAATGGGTGGACCCGTGCAGACCGTATTCGCCCCATCCCGGTGCAGCGGGAGCCGCCGGTTCCGCCGGAAACGCAGGCATCGCGGGCATTGCGGGAAAAGCAGGCGCGGCAGGCATCGCCGGAACCGCCGGGCCTTGCGCCCGAACCCGTCCCATCGGCAACATCAACAAAACATAGGCGATACTCGCCCCAACCATCGCAACCGTTGTGCGCATCTTCATGGACATCCCCTCCCACAGCTATAGACGACGCACCCACCCAAACGGTCTTGCCGAAAATCACGGCTGCCAATCGTCGTCAGCGTCTCCCATCGCGCCGATCGGCGGACCATCCGGTGGCTCCGCCGGCGGAGTGAGGTCCAGCCGCTTGGGATCTTTCTCGAATAACTCGATCTGGCGGACGGCAAAAGCAATGTGAGCAGGGTCGGAAAGATCGCGCCGAGATCCGAGCGGAACGTTGTTAGAAAGCCAGCCCTTCAGCTCGGCGACCTTCAGCCACGCTACAGCACGCACTTTATCCGATGCCTTATCGTTTGCAGCCAACGCCATCAAGTCGTACAACACAACATCGTCCACGACATGCGCGATCTCCGCCGCATAGGTCGGGGCACCATCGACATCCGGCATGGCGTTGGGGCCGACAAGTTTCAATAATCTCCCCGCGCGGTCCGATTTCCACGTTGCGTTTAGCACGGCATCAAGAACTTCTTCGAAGCTTGGATTTGCACTGTCCCGCGCGTGGAACTCCACCAAGCGCGCCGCGCGCTCCGGATTAAACAGAAATTGCAGCGTGTGCTGAGCCGCTGCTTCGGCCGGCGCCAGCGCGTCAAACGCCGGATACGTCCGAATCTTGAAATCTTCGCGCCCCCGCTCGTAGGCCGGCGGGCGCGGCGGAATCATTTTCAGTAGCGATTCGGGCAACGCTAACGCCTCCGGCTTCAACGTGGCCAGCACCGCGGCCAGCGCCCGCCGCTGCTCCGCCGCCGCAACAATCTGCGTCGGGCTCTGCCCATCCCCGCGCAGCGCAAACGTGTAATCCATCCCGCCGACCAGTTTGCTCGCCGCCTCTACCTGATAACGGTGCAGCATGTAAATCGGCACCAGAACATCTTCCAAGGTCGCCAGCGGCGCGCCTTCGCGAATATTCTTCTCGCCAAATCGCCGCAAAGCCGCCGCGCGAACCTGCATCAGCCGGTTCAGCGCATCCACCGCATTCGCGCCCGAATCCCACAAATGCGCTACGCTGCTCGACGAACTCGCCGGCCGCGCGTCCTGGTCCGTCAGGTATCGCAACCCGCGCCCGAACCCATCGAGCAAAATTTTATTCAGCGCCGCGCGCTCGTCCGTCCCTGGGGCGAACTCGGTGTAGCCCCACGCGATCGACACCTTGTCCCACTCCCCGATTCCCGTCGCGTACGCGTCCGAAACATCTGGCACTCCGTCCGCGCCCAGCTTCACCAGCGGCGGCGGATAATCCATCACCGAAGAGCGATTCACCGTGCTCGCCGAATAGTTGTGCATCAGCCCCAGAGTGTGCCCCACTTCATGCGCCGCCAGTTGCCGCAACCGCGCCAGCGCCATCTGCGCCGCCTTATCTTGCCCCGCCGGCAACGCCTTCCCGTCCGCATACGGCGCCAGCAGACCCTCGGCAATCAAATAATCCTGCCGCACCCGCAGCGACCCCAGCGACACGTGCCCCTTGATAATTTCCCCCGTCCGCGGGTCAATCACTCCCGCTCCATACGACCACCCTCGCGTCGCGCGATGAATCCACTGAATCACGTTGTAGCGCAAATCCATGGGGTCCGCGCCTTCCGGCATCAGCTCCACGCGAAACGCGTTCTTGAATCCCGCGGCCTCGAACGCCTGCGACCACCATCGCGCGCCCTCCAGCAACGCCGAGCGAATCGGCTCCGGCGCCCCGCGATCCAGGTAATACACGATCGGCTGGACCGCTTCGCTGACCGCCGCATTCGGATCTTTTTTCTCCAGCCGGTGCCGCGCCGCGAATCGCTTCACAATCGGCTCGCTGATCGGCGTCGCATAATCCAGGTATGAAATTCCGAAAAAGCTCGACCGCGGATCGTACGCGAGCGGCTTGTAACCCGCCGGCGGAAGCTGCACAAACGAGTGATGCTCGCGCACCGTAATCGCATCCGCTTCCGGAGTCACTTGCCGCACCCACGGCCCCGGCTCATCGCCGGTGAACGTCAGCGTTGCCTCCACCTCCGTGTTCAGAGGGAAATTTTTCGTTCGCGGCAAAAACAGCGCGCAGCGCGAAGCATCCAGCCGGTACGCGCCCTGCTTCGTGCGCCGCAGCGTTTCCGGCACGTGGTGCGCGTCGCGCAAGAAAAATTCCGTCGCGTCCACCAGCGCCCGCTCGCCTTCCTCCGCCGCCACCGTAAATCCCCACAGTGCCGACTCCGCGAACGAATCGCGCACCGCCCGCCGCTCGTCCGCCTCCTGGCTGACCGCGCGAAAGCCCAGATTCGATTGCACCAGCAGCACCTTCGGCCCGCTGCGTTCAAACCGCACCAGGTGCGTCCCGCCCAATTGCCCGCGGTCCAGCCCGATGTCGTTCGAACCAATCCCCGCCGGCAGCGAACTCTGGTACAAAAATTCCGTTCCCCACTTGTCGATCTCCAGCCACAGCTTCCCCTGCTTCGCGTCCCAATAAATATTGAAATACCCCGGCATCTTCTCCATCGACTTCGTCTTTTCCGCAATCGAAGCCGTCTTTTCCGCGGCCGCCTCGCCCTTCGCCTGAGCACGCGCCTGCGTGCGCGAAATGCAGCACAGCACCGCCACCGCCGCCAGCCACACCACTCGCTTCGACATTTTCCAAGCCTCCAAATTCGCAAATTTCAAATTGGCTAAAGAGTTTTACAACAATTCCCCGTCGCGCGCCGCAAAATCGCGTCTGCTATACTGGCATTCAGGTTTCGCGCAACCAGCCGTGGCCAAACTCCGCATCTCCGTCGTGCAATATCTCAACACCGCACCGCTGGTCCGCGGCTTCACCCACGGCGCCCTGCAGGGCAAATACGACCTCTCCTTCACCGTCCCCGCGCAATGCGCCGAAGCCCTGCGCACCGGCGCCGCCGACGTGGCCATCATTCCCGCCATCGAGTACCAGCGCATCGTCAGCCAGGGCATCGCCCTCACCGTTCTCCCCGGTCTGGCCATCGCCTCGAAGGAGCGCGTGCGCAGCCTCCTGCTGCTCAGCAAAGTGCCCATCCGCCAGGCCCGCCGCATCGCGCTCGACCGCGGCTCCCGCAGCACGCAAGCGCTGGTCAAAATCCTCGCCGCCCGCCGCTGGCAAATCGCCCCCGAATTTTTCGAGAGCGATCCCGACCCCGCCGCCATGCTCGCCGGCTCCGACGCCGCCCTCATCATCGGCGACGCTGCTCTACGCATCGCCATCGCCGCCGAAAACAAAATGACTCCCGGCCCCGACGCCGAATGGCTGACCACCGGCGCCACTGCCGGTATTTCCGGCGTCGGCGACCTGCACATCTACGACGTCGTCAAGGAATGGTGGCACTTCACCGAAAAGCCCGCGGTCCTCGCGATCTGGGCCGCCCGCACGGACATCGTCACGCCGGAGCTGGCCGCCGACTTCCTCGCCTCCCGCGATTTCGGCCTCCGCCAACTCCCCGAAATCTGCGCCGAAGCCGCGCGGCAACTGCGTCTCCCCGAACCTGAGCTCCGCCTCTACCTCGAAAAAAATATCGACTACACCCTCGACGACGAAAACCTCCAGGGCCTGCTCCGCTTCTTCCAGGAAAGCCAGGGGCAAAACCTGATCGGCCCCCTGCATCCCATCGCCATCGGCGCCACCCCCGCGCGCATCACAATGTCAACCCGGGCGTAGCCTGCTTCCTCTGCGCACTCTGTGACGTCTGTGTCCTCTGTCGTGAAGTCTTCCTCCCCTCAGTCCCATCCCTTTCGCCGGCAATGACTGCACAAGAGTGTGCCAATAGCGACAGCTTTACTCCTTTGCGGGTGCTAGTTTCTTATCAGCATGCTGAAGCGAGGCACACACATCCCTCGCTGACAACACCGGGTGCCTGCCTCCCCCTCAAGTCATGGGCGGGCACCCGCCCTCCTCTTCCGATCCAAATCGCTTTCACCCGACAATGTTTCCGAAGCCGCCGCTCCGCCCCCACTCCCCTTCCTCTGCGCCTCTGTTTACCCTGCTTGCCCCGATTTCGAGGTGGGCCCGGAAGGGCACCCTCCGGGCTGAGGACTTCGAGGAGGCCGCACTTCGATAGGCTCAGTGTAAAAGGTCGCGCGACAGAAAGCGTCGAGTAAACTCTGGACTTGGAGTTGTTGGCGGATTTTGTCGCCGATGGATTTTTCGGGCTTGCATCGGTCGAGAAAGGGGTCAAAAACCCGCAGCCTTTAAAGCCAGGCTGCGGTACCCGACACCGACGAATGGCTTGACAGCGGGAGAGGGAGAGCATATCGTCAGCGCACACTGGTCGGAACCGTAGTTGGAATCCCCGGCGCAAGCCGTTTTTTCCAGGTTACCCAAGAGAAGATTGGACGCCGTATCCCCCCAGCCTGCGCGGGTTTCTGCGTGCGGAACGGCGAGGAGCACCTTCCTTCTGTGGTTTCGGGACGGTATTGCGCTGCGGCCTGCCAGTCAGTTCAAGGAGAGAACGATGATGAGATGGATAACGGGCCTGGTTGTAGTGG
>Ga0307479_10004417_pt1 | contig 12856 bp, 11 predicted proteins | sample atmos_gasesECM4C_FD_203743 | JGI IMG/M metagenome (GOLD analysis project Ga0307479, IMG submission 203743) | Hardwood forest soil microbial communities from Morgan-Monroe State Forest, Indiana, United States - atmos_gasesECM4C_515 | ecosystem: Environmental > Terrestrial > Soil > Temperate...
CGCGCGCTGCGCGTTGACCGCGGCGCCAACAATGCCCATCTCGTCCGTGGTGGGGATCACTTCAAAGCGACTGCCTTGCAGCGGACTCATTTTCACCATTTCATGCAGCAGCCGGTCCAGCAAGGCGATATCGATGAATTTCACGTCCGGCCCGGTGATGAAGAACATTCCCGGACCTTCCATGTGGATGCTGGTGGCCGTCGCCGCAGCTAGCGCGCGATGGCACAATGACACAAACTCCGCGCAGCGTGCGTCGCCCGCGCGGGCGTTTTCGAAAACCTCTTCCGGCTCCAGGTCCAGAAATCGCAGCCGCATCGAGCGCCGACCGAGAATCCCCTCCAGGTGGCCTCGCCCGCCACACCCGCAGAAATTTTCCTTGGGATTCAGCGTGACGACGGAGTGTCCGCCTTCCCAAATCCCTTCGCTCGAAGGATAGCGCCCGAAGCCCACGCCATTCCCCAGCGTCCACACACGCGTGAGTTTGTTCAGGAGTCCCTGCGTCGCCGCGATCCCCGCGGCCATGACGTCCGCGTCGTTGAAAACTCGCACCGGCACGCCGGCATATTTTTCGCCGAGCCCGGAAGACAACACGGCTTGCAAAGCAAATCCCTTCACTTGATGCAAGTTTGGCGAATCCTCCACCACGCCGTTGCGAATGATGCCGGGGAAGCCGATCCCAATCGCTCCAATCTTCTCGCCGCGCGAAACTGTTTCCACCTGGCGCCGAAGGCAATCCGCGATGCCTTCGGCGGGCATGGAGAGCAGTGCTTCGGCGGATTCGAGCTTCTCGGGAAAGAGGTTGAGCGGGCCGAGAACCTTTTCGCCTTCCACAAGGCCCGCGGCAATATGCTCCATGACTAGCGCACCAACTGTCCTGCTCATCGTGCTCCACCAATCTCAAGCAGCTGAAAATCTCGGCATTCGACTTCTCGCTTCCTCGGACTAGCCGTGGACCAGTTTGTTGAGACCGTTGAACGCCGCTGCCTTGTAACATTCCGCCAGTGTCGGATAATTGAAAACCGTTTCGACGAAATACTCAACCGTGCCTTTCATTGCGAAAACCGCTTGCCCGATGTGCAACAGCTCGGACGCGCCTTCGCCAATGATATGCACGCCAAGGAGTTCCTTGCTCGCCGGGTCAAAAATCAGTTTTAGCCGCCCGGTAGTGTCTCCGCGGATCTGCCCGCGCGCAATTTCGCGGAAATACGCCATTCCGACTTCGTAGGCAACGCCCTCGTCGGTCAGTTGCTCTTCCGTTTTTCCGATGAAGGAAATTTCGGGAATCGTGTAAATGCCGTAGGGATAATTCGCGCGATTGGATTTCATCGGCATGTTGAACGCCCGGGCGGCGGCGATGCGTCCTTGTTCCATCGAGACCGAGCCAAGGCTGGGAAATCCGATGACGTCGCCGACGGCAAATATATGCGGTTGCGTAGTGCGGTAATCCTCGTCCACCTGGATCCGGCCTCGCGCATCGGCTTCCAGTCTGCCTGCGGCGAGATTCAATTCATCGACATTGCCTTGCCGGCCCACCGCGTAGAGCAATGCCTCCCCGGAGATTTTTTTCTTGCTCTTCAGGTTGGCGACGACCAGATGTTCCGCCGTTTCTTCGACGCTTTCCACTTCTTCATTGAGCCTCAGGGTGACGCGGCGGTCGCGCAAGTGGTAACAAAGCGCCTCAACCATCTCGGCGTCTGCAAATTCCAGCAAGCGCGGGCGCTTCTCGATCAAAGTGACACGCACGCCCAGCGTGGCGAACATACACACATACTCCACCCCGATGACTCCGCCCCCCACAACGATCATCGTTTTGGGAATCACCGGCATCTTCAGGATTTGATCGCTGTTGATGATCGTGCGGTTGTTGAAAGGCACGAGAGGAGAGTCGGCTGGCTTTGTTCCCGTGGCGATCACCACATGGTCGGCTTCATATTCGGATTGTCCGCGAGAACTCGTCACATGAATGTGGTGAGGATCGCCGAAACTGGCCGTGCCGGTGACAACTTCGATGCCGTTGCGGGAGAGCTGCGCGCGAATGACATCGATCTCCGTCTTGATGACGTTGAGTGCGCGGAAGGAGAGATCGGCCATGGTAATCTGCTCTTTCACGCGATAATTCACGCCGTAAATGCTCTGATACTGATAACCGGAAAGGTGCAGAACGGCTTCGCGAATCGTCTTGCTCGGAATGGTGCCGGTGTTGATGGCGGTCCCGCCGACCACTTCGAGGCGTTCGATGAGCGCCGCTTTTTTCCCAAACTTGGCCGCTTGAATCGCGGCCCTCTGCCCGCCGGGCCCGGAACCAATCACGATGAGATCGTACTTCTCCATAGTTCGCCGCGGGAGTATATCACCGTTGGAATCGCGGGGGTTGTCGGGCGTGCTGTATCAATGAGAGCGACGTTGTTGACGCGCGCTTAACGCTCTGCCATCATTCTGAAAATTCGTTTGGGCAGTTGCCCAGTGCTTCAGGCTTGAGGTTTTTGCTACGGGGAGTCACCGATCGGCTTGCGAGTATCCATTCTGGCGTCCGGCAGTTCGGGCAACATCACGCTGCTCGAGACCGAGCGCACCCGCCTCCTCGTGGACGCCGGGCTCGGCAAGCGCGAAACGCTGGCGCGCCTCGCGGCCGTCGAAAAAACCGTTGAGCATCTCGACGGCATCCTGATTACCCACGAACACACGGACCACTGCAACGGCCTGCCTCAGATGCTCGGCATGTGGAAGGCGCCGCTGTACGTCACCGAGCCCACGATGGAAGCGATGCAGCGCATTCTTCCGGAAACGCTGGGCAAGCGCCTTCGCGCCGTCGAAGCCATTCAGCCGGGCCAGCATTTCACCATCGGCGATATCGACGTTCACGCTTTTGCTATTCCCCATGACGCGGCCGATCCCATCGGCTTTACGTTTCGCACGAATGGCGCGAAGCTGGCCATTGTCACGGACCTTGGGTACATGCCCGAATTGGTCAAGGTGCATCTGCGCGGTGCCGATTGCCTGGTTCTCGAATCGAATCACGACCTCGATATGTTGAAAGTCGGCCCGTACCCCTGGATCGTGAAGCAGCGCGTTCTGAGCCGCACGGGGCATCTCTCGAATCACGCGGTCAGCGAATATCTTTGCGACCCCGACGGATTCGACGCGCTCGCGCGGTATCTCGTGCTCGCGCACGTCTCGCAGGAGAACAACAATCCTGATCTCGTCCGCCTCTCCGCCGAAGAAGCCCTTAACCGCCGCCCCGCCGAGTCCACCTTCGCCGGCGAGCTCCTGGTCGCGTCTCAACATCGCCCACTGAAGCCTCTCGAGTTATGAGGTGATGACCCGGAGCCGCGGCCTGCTTGCTCGGAGGCTCGGAGAAGTTAGCTGATCAGTTTAATCCAGTTTTCCGTTTCAGCTCGCTGAGCGCGCGCAACTCCGGCAAACATGCGCATCTCGAGGGCGCCCCGCAGCAGTTTTAGCCTTCAGAAAGGCTTCGTGCGCGTTCCGTAGGCATGCGACGGAGGGTCGAAAGAAACAGCGTTAAATCGATGAGGTACATCATTTTTTTGAGTCCATCCGGCATGAAATTTTGCTGGCTTTGACGGCCACTTTATTCTAGACTCATGGTTTCTTGGTAGAGGTGCGGAGGCCATGAGTAGCTAGGCGAGCAGTTCCGATTCGCTTCGGACGCCTGTGCGAAAGGGGCGCTCCTTTCGGCCGCGAAGGTCGAAGGCAAGGAGTTGTTGTCCGCCGAAATCGCAGCGGTAGCTGAAGCCGCGGCGGTTGGGGGGCAGGTCTAAGGCCTGTCCACTGTCATCCATGATGCTCGCCCCTTCAGGGGTGAGGCATTGTACCGGATGAAGCGCTATCGAGAGGCAGCAGCCTCGAGCGATTTCCTCGCGGTTCCTTCCTTTCTTTACGCTCATCCAGAAAAAGCCGGTGGGAATGAATCTTTTCGAATTGACGCGCGCGCTCGTGGACATCGAGTCCACGACCGGCCATGAAAAAAACGTGGGCGACTACTTGTTCGCGCATTTGTCGGCGCTGGCCGCGCGGCGCAACGGCAAAGTGGAGCGCATGCCCGCCGAAGAGAACCGCGACAATATTTTCGCATTGTGGGGCGAGCCGCTTGTCACATTTTCCACGCACATGGACACGGTCCCTCCTTTCTTCCCTTGGCGCGAAGAGGGTGAATTTATCTGGGGCCGCGGCTCCTGCGACGCGAAAGGAATCATCGCCGCGATGGTCGCTGCCGCTGAGAAATTGCTCGACGCGGGCACCCGAAATTTCGGTTTGCTCTTTGTTGTCGGAGAAGAGCGCAACAGCGCCGGTGCAAAAGCAGCCGCAGAAAATCCACGTGGCTCGCGGTTCCTCATCAACGGTGAGCCCACGGAAAACCGTCTTGCACTTGGTTCGAAGGGCGCGCTGCGGTACGAAATCACCGCGCACGGAAAGCTCGCGCACTCCGCTTACCCGGAGCTCGGCCATTCCGCGATCCACACGCTGCTGGATGTCCTCCAGGATATTCGCCGAATCCCCTTGCCCGAGGACGGCTTGCTCGGCCGCAGCACTTTGAACATCGGCACGATCGATGGGGGCCGCGCGCCGAACGTGGTTGCCGATCAGGCCGAAGCGGAAATTATGTTTCGCACTGTGGGTGATCCCACCGCGATTCGGAACGCGGTGTCGGCGGCAGTCGCAGGCTGCGCGGAAGCACGCGAAGTTTTGCACACACCCGCCGTTCAGTTGAGCCCCTTTGAAGGTTTGCCAACGACCATCGTTGCTTTCACCACGGACATTCCGACCTTCAACGGCACCTGGGGCCAGCCGTTCCTCATTGGTCCCGGCAGCATTCACGTCGCGCACACGGCCGAGGAGCGCGTCTCCAAAAAAGAATTGTCCGATGCGGTGGACATCTATGCGCGCATGGTGACGCAACTTCTGGCGACAGGACGGAGTGCCGCATGCGCCTAGGGCTTGCCATCGTCGGCTGCGGGAAGATGGGTCGGTTGATCGAGCAACTGGCGCCGGAATACGGCATCGAAGTGCACGCGAAATTTACGCGCGAAAATAATTTGCATGATGCGGGAGTCAACCGGGAATCTTTGCGCGGGGCGGACGTCGCCATCGAATTCACGACACCTGATTCCACGCCGGATAATCTCCGCCGCCTCGCTTCTCTCGGCATCAACACAATCTGCGGCACGACGGGGTGGTTCGAACACCTACCCGCCGTACACGAGTCAATCCTTTCCGCAGGTACGGGCCTCGTTTATGGCGCCAATTTTTCTGTCGGCGTGAATGTGTTTCTGCAAACCGTGGCACGAGCGGCGGCTTTTTTTGCGAAGTATCCCGAATATGAAGCCTGGGGCTGGGAAATTCATCACTCGGCGAAAATGGATGCGCCTTCCGGCACGCTGAAGAAACTCGCGGAAGAAATCCGCGCGGCGGGCTATGAACGGGCTCTCACTTTGACCGCCAACCGCGCCGGCGCGCATCCCGGTACGCACGAGATTGGATTCGATTCGGGCGCGGACACCATCACGCTGCGCCACACCGCGCGGAGCCGCGAAGGGTTTGCGCGCGGCGCGCTCCGGGCGGCGCGGTGGGTAGCTGGCAAAAGTGGGGTTTTCGAATTTCGAGAAATTCTCAGCGAATTGGGCTGAGAGAAAAGAAAGGAACAGTATCATGTTTACAGGCACTGGTACGGCACTTGTGACTCCATTTCGGCGCGACGGCTCGCTGGACGAGCCCGCTCTGGGAGTTCTGGTCAAGCGGCAAATTGATGCGGGCATCGACTTCCTCGTTCCTTGTGGAACGACCGGCGAGAGCCCCACGCTCACCGACGAAGAGCATTTGCGCGTCGTGCGGATCACCGTAGAACTCGCAAAACGAAAGGTTCCAGTTCTTGGCGGGGCTGGCGGTTACAACACCGCGGAAGTCATCGCCCGCGCGCGTGAGCTCGCGGAAATCGGCGCCGATGGCATTCTCTCCGTCACTCCGTATTACAACAAGCCGACGCAGGAAGGCCTTTATCAACACTTTCGTGCCATCGCGGAAGCCGTCTCTCTACCCATCATTCTTTACAGCGTACAGGGCCGCACCGGCGTAAACATCGAGCCTGCAACGGTGAAGAGGCTCGCACAAATCAAAAACATCGTGGGCATCAAGGAAGCCTCCGGCAATATTTCTCAAATGGCGGCGATTCTCAACGCCGTGCCGGATGGTTTCATCGTTCTTTCCGGCGACGACGCCATCACGCTTCCGCTGATCGCTCTTGGCGGACGCGGGGTCATCTCCGTCGTTTCGAATGAAATCCCCGCCGAAATGGCGCAGCTCACGCGGCTCGCGATGCACTGCGATTTCGAAGGGGCGCGCGAGATTCACCGGCGTTTCCATGCGCTCATGGAAGTTAATTTCGTAGAGTCCAATCCGATTCCGGTGAAGGCTGCGATGGCGGAGATGGGCTTGCTTGAGCCGGTCTGGCGCTTGCCTCTGGTCCCTCCCAAGACGGAAAATCTAGCGCGCATTCGAAGCGTGCTCGAATCGCTCGAGCTCGTGCCGCGCGCCGCGGTTAAGCCATCTCCCGAGAGGGTTCATGCAGCCTTCGCAAATTGAGCGATTGTTTGACGACGCCCCGGCCCGCTATGAAGAAGAACATCACTGGCTGTTCCGCGATTTCAAGGGGTCGCTGAATCGCGGCGAGATTCGCGCTGCCGAGCCTGACGCTGCTTCGAGCACGGGCTGGCGCGTGAACGCTTGGGTGAAAAAGGGAATCCTCCTCGGTTTTCGAATGGGAGCCATCGCGGACATGTCCGTCGGCCGCGGAGCGGGAGGACAAGCGGGCGACGGCGCTGGGCTGCCTTTCTTCGACAAGTCCACGTATCCCTTGCGCCCGTTCACTTCTGCCGATGGCGTGCGCATTGTTCCCGGCGGCTCCAGTATTCGCGATGGCAGTTACATCGGCCGCGGGGTGATCTGCATGCCGCCGATGTTTGTGAATGTCGGCGCTTACGTGGGCGAGGGCACGATGATTGACTCGCACGCGCTCGTCGGAAGTTGCGCGCAGATCGGCCGCCACTGCCATATTTCCGCGGGATCGCAGATCGGCGGTGTGCTCGAACCCGTTGGAGCCATGCCGGTGATCATCGAAGACGAAGTCCTGGTCGGCGGGAATTCCGGCGTCTATGAAGGAACGGTCGTGAAGCGCCGCGCAGTTCTCGGCACAGGGACGATCTTGAATCGTTCGATCCCGGTCTACGATCTGGTGCGGGACAAAATTTATTCCGCAAGCGAATCGGAGCCGCTGGTCATTCCCGAAGAAGCGATCGTGGTGCCCGGCTCGCGCGCCGTCTCGCATCCCTCGGGCGCAAAATGGGGGCTTTCGCTGCAAGCTGCGGTCATCGTGAAATATCGTGATTCGAAAACGGAAGCGCGCGTGCAGCTCGAAGACCTTTTGCGCTAGGGCTTCATTGCGCCAATACTTTTTCGAAGAATTGCAGCGCGCGCGGATCGTTCGATTGGCCCAGCCAGAACATGGCCTGCTTGCGCACTTCCCGATTGCGGTTCGTCTGCGCGACTTCGATCAACTTGGGCACGCCCTCGTCTTTGGGCAGTTGGCTGAGCGCGAAGACGGCTTTTTTCTTTACGTCGGTGTCGGGATCGTTTTCAATCGCGCCCGTGATGGTGCCCACCGCTTTCTTACCCGCTTTCTGCGCCAGCCAGAAGAGCGCTTGGCCGCGCACATGCGCGCTGGTGTCGTCGTGCGCCATTCGAATCATCTCGTCAACTGCTCCGGGCTCGTGGCTGACAGACAAGGCAAAGGCAACGTGTGCGCGCACATCGGAGCTCGGGTCGTCTATTGCCATTCGCTGCAAACCGATAAGTCCAGCCTTTCCACGCGCCGCGCCCATCCAGAACGCGGCTTTCCTGCGTAGCCCCTCGCGTTGATCGGGCTTGATAAACGATTCGAACGCGCGGTCGGCGGAGGCGTCGGCATGCAGCGCGATGGCCGTCAACGCTCCATGGCCTAGGCCGCGTTCTCCGTGCCCCTCGAAATCCGCGCCGCGCACGTAATCCTCGAGCAGGGCAACGCTCTCTGATGCCTTTACTCCGCTCAGCCACACGAACGGGAGACCGCCCGCGTCCAACGTGCAATCTTCCGAGGCCACGCGAATTTTCATCACTTTGTTGGCTTCCAGGCGGAAGAGCACGACGAGTTGCCGCGCGCCTTCGAGCTTGACGGTTCCCTCCGTGCGTGTCGATCCGCCCGATCCGCTATGGTCTTTTTCCAGTTGGCAGGTGTCGCAGCCTCTTTCGTCGCTGTAGTTGCCGCAGCACACGCTGCGCTCGCCGGGGATTTGCTCAACGCTATAGCCTACCCATTCAGGTTCGCCGGCCTTCCCCGCGATTTCGCGGAAGGTGTTCTCGAGATTTCCCGTTACGGCACGCGTCTCGACCTTTGCATTTTCGACGCGCGGCATCTCCTTTGCCGCTTGCGCAGGGGCAGGGCTTGCTCCACCCTTTGCCAGTTGCGCTGCGGCACACGTAATCCCAACCACGATCATTGCCAGGCCGAGAACGCGGATCGCCTGTGAATAAACTTTATCGTTTTCCTGCATCGCGCACCTCACTTCTGCAACAGTTCCATCAGGTAATCACTGCCTTCTTTAGAATGCATCAGCGCCAATTTGGACACTGCTGTCCTCTTGAGTTCCGGGTCCTTCTCGCTTCGCGCGATGGCCACCAGAGCTTTCGCGTCCCCCTGTAGGAAATATGCGTTCAATACCTCGGCTTTGACCGAGTGATCCGTTTCCTTGCTGTAGATTTCCTGCAGCGCTTTCCCGGAATCGTCCGAATGGATCAGTCCAAGATTTCGAATCGCCGCCCGGCGCAATTCTGGGTCTTTTTCGCCTTGCGCGGCCCGCACAAGTCTTCCCGCATCGCCTGCAAGAAAGAATGCCTGCAGGATTTCCCGTCGAAGGTCCGTCGAAGTGTCCGCTCCGTACAACTGTTCTAGCTCACTCGTCCCGTGAACCAGCCCCAGCTGCCGGATGGCCTCGCGCCGCAGTGACTCATCTTTCTCAGACTTAGCCGCGGCGAACAGGCGCTCGCGATCGCCGGCGATCATGTAGCTGCGAAGTATGGCGTGCTTCACAGAAGCATCGCCGCTCGACGCATAAACCTCCGCAAGCGTTTGCCGCGATTGCGCTCCGCCGAACAGTCCCAGGTATTCAACCGCTTTCCGCTGCAGGTCCGGATTGGATTGTCCGCGCGCTATCTTGGCCAAGACCTCTCGCGCTTCCGGCCGACCGCTCTGCGCCGCCATGAATAGTGCGCGCGATTTCAACTTGGGCGTTCCCGATCCATTCAGAATATTTTCCAGGATGGAAAGCCCTTTTTGCGCATCACCATTCATGACTCCCTGCAGCGCCAGCATCTTCAATTCGTCGTCGCTTTGGTCGCCCGGCTTTACAGGTTGGCCAGTCGCCTGCTTCACTTCAATCTCCAGCGCGCTGGCGTCCTTTTGCCACCGGCTCTGCGGGAATCGCCGCTTCAGGTCCGCAATGCTGGCCAATGCCGTGTCCCTCTTGCCCAAGCGGTTCTCCGCATACGCTTTCCAATAGAGTGCGGCGTCCGTTTGCGGACCGTTCAATTCCACCAGTTGCTGGAATTTCGACGCCGCCTGGTCGTAGCGGTCGTCATCCAGAGCTTCGCGGCCGTCGTCGTACAATTCCTGCAACCGCTCGATTTTTTCCTGAGCGCGTTCGCGGGCCTGTTCTTCGCGCTCGCGTTTCTCCTCCTCCCGCTCGCGGGCTTCTTGCTCACGCTCACGTTTGGCTTCATCCTGCTCCATCCGCGCTTCTTCCCGGTCGGTATCCTTGCCCTGCTGCGCGATGGCCAGTTCATTCGCCGGAGACAGATTGCTCAAGCCATGCCGGTGCGCTCGCGCGGCAGTCGGCGCCAGCAACAACGCTGCCACCGTGATCCACGCCGCGCCCATTTGTCTCCCTAAGTTCCCGCTGGTCATACTTTGTTCCTCTCTCTCTTCGTGGAATCGTTCGGTGCGGGCGAAGGCTTCGTCGCGCCCTGCCGCTGCTCCAGTTCCTTGCTGACCACCCGCACCTTAAACAAAATTCCCTGCGCTTCAATTTTGTGGCGGATTGATTCGAGCTGTGCCGGCGTGACTTCTTCCGGGCTGTGGGCCACATCCAGCAGCACGCGCTCGAGTTCGTCCAAAATGTTTGCCAGCCCCGCATCGCCTTCCTGCAACGCCGTTTGGCGGTAGAGGCGGTTTTCTTCCAGCAAGTCTTCGGCGCGGTGCTGCTCGGCGGAAATATTCACTTGTTTCTGTTTAGGATTCGCTGGCTCCGCGTTCGACAGCTCGACCAGCATCATTTCGGAGCGGCCAAGATGCTGGCCCACGGCAACCACGAGCACACGTTCGCGCACTTGCTCTTGATTCGCGGCTTTCTCAACGGTACGATCCCGCGTCGTCGAAATACGCCCAACAAGAAACGCCGCAATGACCAGCGCGGCAACTGCCCCCATGCCCGCCAGCCGTCGTGGCTCCATCCAAACCTGCCACCATCGCGTGGATTTCTCCGGCAGCCGCAGGGCAATTTGTTGCCATACCCGACGGCCATAGTCGGCGCCGGGATCCGGAACCGGCAGCGTGTCCAGCGCGGCCAGCACGGCATCAAGCCGTTCGAGTTCGCCGCGACACTCGTCACAGCCGGACAGGTGTACCGCCATGGCCGCCTTTTCTGACGCGATTCCCTCGCGATACGCGATCAACTCTTCTTCGGTCAGATGTTTCATAATTCCGTGCCCATCGCTTTGGCCTGCACGTCCGTTCCAACAAGAGGCTGCAGCGCCTTCCGTAATTTTTGCACCGCGCGAAAAACGGTGTTCTTGGCCGCGCTGGAATTCGATTTCAAGACCTCGGCGATTTCTTCGATCCCGCAGCCTTCCCAGTGGCGCATCACGAAGGCCGTGCGTTCCGCGTGGGAAAGTGCCGCGAGGGCGCGCTCCATCTGGTCGCGGAGCTCCAGGCTTTGCGTCAGCCGTTCCGGCGTCGGCGCGGTGTCCTGCACTCGGCTCAAAGGGTCCTGCTCCATTCCATCTTCAGTCTCCGCGTTCGGGTTGTGCCGACGGGACTCTTCTTTTTGCCGCTGACGCATGCGGTCAATCGCGTAATTCGCGGCGATGCGATAGACCCAGGTTCCAAAGTTTGCTCGAGCCGCAAACTGTCCCAATTTTTGGTACGCGCGCAAGAACGCCTCCTGAACCACCTCTTCCGCGTCGTGCTGGTTGCCGGTCATGCGGTAAGCCAGGCGGAAAACGTTGTGGCTGTGCCGTTCGACGAGCACGCGAAACGCCTCGCGTTCGCCCGCGAGGGTGCGCTCGACGGCTAGGGCGTCGCTATCCGCGGTGGCCGGGGTGCTCTCGACGCTCTGTGGCATCCGGTTCATTAGACAGGAATTGAGAGTGACGGTTAGGCCGGCAGTAGGCCCTTATCTGCCAACAAGATACGGCAGGTTGGTCTCAAGCGGACCTGGAAAGGAAGGACCTGCAGTGGTCCGGATGGAAAGCTGACCTCTGATTCCTGATGACACTTTTTTCATTCGTATCGCAGCGCCACGACGGGATCTAGGGACGACGCTCTTCGCGCAGGTATCAGGCACGACAATCCAGAGGTCGCGAGCAGCAGCAGGATCACCCCCGCAAGGACCAGCGCGTCGAGTGAGCCGCCCTGAATCCAGCGCGCGAGTACCCGATGGAGCGTGATCGTCAGAATGATTCCAGCGAGAACACCACCCCCTATGCTCATCGCCGCCGAACGAAACACCATCAGGAGGACATCCTTGCGCATCGCCCCGAGCGCCATGCGTATGCCAAATTCACCGGTTCGCTGAGCCACGGTGTAGGAGATCACGCTGTACAGGCCGATGGCGGCCAGCGTCAGCGCCAGGATGGCAAATCCTGCAAACAGCGTGGCTACCAGGTGTCCCTCTGCCCATTCCGGTTGCAGTTTGATCCAGCCATCGAGATCGCGAACATCCCGGAAAGATTGCTGGTCAGGATCAACAGCATGAATCTGTTCGCGGACAGCGCGGAGTACCGTGAGTGGCGGGACCCGGGTCCGGACGAGGATCTGTGTCCAAACGCCCAGCATGACCGTGTATGGCACAAACACGGAGGGCTTGATGGGATTGCGCAGGCCATCATCGCGGGCATCGCCGACGATGCCGATGACCTGAAACCAACTGTCGCTCCCGGCGACCGCCAGTTGAAACGGAGGCTCGCCTTTCAGCTCGGGCACGCGGATCTCGCTGCCGACCGCACCGCCGTTCGGAAAATATTGGCGAGCCAGCGTCTGATTGATCAGCGCGAGCTTGGAGCCGTGCTCCGTTTCGCTTTCCTCCCAGATTCTTCCTTGCAGCAGGGGAATGCGCAGCACGGAGAAATATTCGGGGCTGACGAAATTAATCCGCGCTCGCTGTTGCTCGGCCGCCGGCTTGCCGGAGATCTCGAATCGCTGTTCCCATCCGTTGTTCGGCGGAGTGGCATTGGTCGAAAGTCCGGCGGAAACAACTTCCGGTGTCGTGCTGACTTTCCGCAGGAGTTGATCGAAGTACGCTCTCCTCGACTCCCAGGTAGTGTAGGTGTTGTCGTGCACGGGGATGCCAACAGACATGACGTTTTGCGGATCGTAACCGAGGTTCACGTGCATCAAGCGCATGAACCCCCGCATCGCCACGCCGGCTGCAGCTAGCAAGAGAAGCGTTAGGGCCATCTGGCCCGCGATCAGGATGCTGTGAGTCCGTCGGCCATGAACTCCAGCCGTCATTTTGCGCGTATTGGCTTGCATCAC
>Ga0307479_10004419_pt1 | contig 12853 bp, 2 predicted proteins | sample atmos_gasesECM4C_FD_203743 | JGI IMG/M metagenome (GOLD analysis project Ga0307479, IMG submission 203743) | Hardwood forest soil microbial communities from Morgan-Monroe State Forest, Indiana, United States - atmos_gasesECM4C_515 | ecosystem: Environmental > Terrestrial > Soil > Temperate...
GATCTGGTAAAAAGTGCAGCGCGGCACAAATAGGGTTGTGCTTGACCTGGGGCGAGCAGCGACTGTCAGCGGTCAAGCCACGTCGTCCGCGGCGGCGTTTGAGGAGGATGCATGGCGAGAACGAAATTGAACATTCTTTGGCTTTTGGGGGGACTGCTGTGCTTTGCAGTCGTACCTGCACGATCTCAGTCGTTCCGGGTTCAATGTCCCACCAGCACGGTCACACATCCGGACGCCACGGCGACTAGTTCTGAGCCGGCGTACAGCGGCCCTACCCAATATACGACCAATCCCCAGGGATTTCTGTCGCCGATCGTTGGGACCGTGAACGGCGCCATTAAGTGCCAGCAAATCTCGGGCGGCGACGGCTTCGCAATCATGGCCGACGGCACCCAGGAATTCATGTTCTCCTTCGGCCCGCTATCCGGGCTTGCGGACATCGCGGCGGGCTTGCCGGGAACGCAATTCCCGAACGTGTTCAACACCGTGGCGCCCGTCACTCTTCTGCCTGGCGATCCCGCGACCACGGATGGTGCTAGCGACACCGGCTCCTATATCCAAGGTAACCTAGGCGCCTTTACCTACAACGGCGCCGTGGGGCTACAGCCGGAGGTGCCGTTCAACTCCGGTATCCTCGATGCGAGCGAGTCAGGGAACACGGTTACGATTGTTGTGACGTTCCCAGTGACTCTGAATGTCGGCGACCAAGTCATCATCAGCGGCCTTGGGGCAGGGTATGACAGCCCCATCGTTGCGGGTAGTCCTGTGCCGTGGACTGTTACCGTGGTCGGCGTCCCGAATACATTTTTCGCGGCCAACTTCGCATTCCAATACACCTCCACGGCCACCGGACTGGCTGAAGTGAACCTGCCGACAAGCGCGTTCGCCGCGAGTGTGCCGACACTCGATGGACACGTGGACCCCCGCCAGATCACTGATGTCGGCGTAATGAACGGCAACATCCCCGCGCCGCTGTTGGCGTTTGATGAGGATGACGAAGTCTTCTTTACCCTCACTAACGTGGGCATGATTATGCGGCCGGACCTATTCGAGCAGCACACGGTTCACTTCCACGGCTACCCCAACGCGTCGTCAGTCTACGATGGTGTACCCGACGCGTCGGTGGCTATCAACATCGGCGGCAGCTTCACCTATTACTACTTGGCGCCGGACGCGGGCACGTATTTCTGGCACTGCCACATCACGCCTCCCGAGCACCTGCAGATGGGCATGGTCGGGCAACTCTATGTTCGCCCGCGGCAGAACCGCGTGCCGACCAGCACGACTCTCTACGCCTCACTCATGCAGCAAAACGGTAACGTCAACCCAGCAGGCGGTGCCTTCGCACCGACGGGAACCTACGATCTGCGCACGGTTTGCAATCCGGCCGCGGACATTTTGTGCAGCGCAGTCACGCCAGCCATCAATACCTTAGCGACCGGGCCGGCAGCAGGCAAGCTGTGCAACGGTACATCCGTAACGGGATACCCGGCCGGTCCTGGCGGCGGCAACGGAGGCGTCAAGCCCAAATATGTCTACAACGATGGGGACGCCTCGACTTGTTACGACGTCGAGTACCCCCTCCAGATCCACGGCTTCGACCCCAACTTTCATTTCGTCGGCATGACCTTCAACCCGGAAGCCTTCTTTGACATGAAGGATAAATACTTTCTCCTGAACGGACGAAGCTATCCCGATACCGTGACTCCGGGCCCCTTGGCAACGCAGTCGACCGACGGCAGGTCGCATTACTCGCAGCCAATGCCCTCGATCATCAATATTCCCGTGGGCGGCAAGGCGCTGCTGCGCATCGCCGACCTGGACGTTACGGAATATCAGACTCTGGCATCGCTGGGGATTCCCATGCATATGGTGGGCTTCAATGCCAAGCTGCTCCGCGACCAGGCGGGCAACAACCTGGAGTATTACACCAACTCAATCACGCTGGGCGGCGGCGAGTCCCTCGACGTGATTTTGGATGCCAGCAACACCACGCTGTATCCACAGGGCAGCGTGTTCTATCTCTACACCCCCAATCTCGACCACTTGTCCAATGACGCCGAGAATTTCGGCGGGCTGATGACCTTAGTCTGCGTCGGGAATACAGGAATTACCTCGATAAACGGCACATGCCAGTAATTCAGGAGAGCGGCAAATGAGGGCGATGAACATGAAACGAGCTATGTTGAGCACACGACTTCCACTGGCGCTGCTGGCATCGTTGCTGCTTACGGCGGCGGCGTATGCGGCGGCTCCTGGCATCACCGGTACCACTTTTGCCCTGACGGCGCAGACAGCTTTCCTTAACCAGCCGGATGGCAACGCGGTTTACTCGTGGGGTTACGGCTGCGCGACGGGCTCTACGCCGGCCTTCGCTGCGACACTCTCAGGCGCCAATTTCCCGAACGCGAATTGCCCTACCATGCAGGTTCCCGGCCCTACGCTGATCGTCAAAGAAGGTACGACAGTTTCGGTAACCCTGACCAACCAGCTTCCTACCGCGGCCGGCAACACCTCGATTCTGTTCCCGGACTTCGCCATGACATCAACTTGCCCCACGGGTCAGCAGGGCTTGCTGGCGTGTGAGGCGCTCCCGGGAGGCACTGTTACGTACACGTTCTCGACTACCGGCCAGGCGGGAACGCACGCTTATTACAGCGGTACCCAAGGTGATCTGCAAGTCGAAATGGGCCTGTATGGCGCAATTATCGTGCTCCCGGCAAGCGTCCCCGCCAACTGCATGAGCGGGTATGCCTCGTCGAACACGGCGGCCCAAGTCTATTGGGGCGAAACCGATTGGCGAAATGCGTGGGCCGCATACGACCACCCGGGAAGCTGCTATGACCGCGAATACCTGTTCCAGTGGGCCGAGATGGATCCGAACATTCACCGCCAGGCCTTGGCGCAAGTAACGGCATTGGGCGCCTGCACGGCCGGCGCGCAGGGATGCAGTCTCAAGGTTCCCACTGAGCCTTACCATCCCGCGTACTTCCTGGTTAACGGGCGCTCCATGCCCGACGTGATGGACCCGAACTACGATCCGATTTATCCGCACCAGCCTTACAACGGCAATCCGCACATGCATCCTGGTGAGCAGGTACTGATCCGCACAGTTGGCCAGGGGCGGTGGCAACATCCGTTCCACGAACACGGCAACCACGTGCGCATCCTGGCGCGCGACGGCAATATGGTTCTGAGCAGCTCGACCACACAGATCCCCTATTCGACCCCTGGCAGCAGCATTGTATCTGGACCGGCGCTCGCCGGACTTCTGATGTTCAACACCGATACCACGCCGGGTCAGGCCTTCGATGGCATTTTCTACTGGTCGGCCAGAGGCCTAAACTGGGATGCGTTCGGTCATAATCCCACGTCGCCGGACCCGCTGGCCACGCTTGCCTGTAATCCGGATGTCAATGGCTACAACACCGGAGATCCGACCGCCGCGAACTATTTCGAGTGGTGCCAAGACCACAATAAACCGCTCGAAGCGAATCCATTCGGTGATGTCAACAGCGGCGGCCCCACCACTCTGCCCAATCCGAACATATTCACCAACGGACCCTGGTACGGTGGCACCCCGTATCTCGGTCCGGACGCGACGATTCGCTCCTCCAGCACTCTGCGCAACGACCCCGGGGGTCACGCCATCAATGGAACCACCGGCCCAGTCACCGTCTCCGGTTGTGTGACGGGTGGGACCGTTATAAACCCCGGTACGAGTACGAACCCGACACCTGGCTGCACTAATCTGCAGCCTTCCAACGTGCAGGCCAACCCTGCTAACGAGCGCGGCTTCGCCTTTATGTGGCACTCCCACAACGAGCGCGAGATTACTACCAACAACGTATTCCCCGGCGGCATGCTGATGATGATGCTGGTGGATTCCCGGGAATTTAGGATCGATGAGTCCCAATGATGGGAATTGGCGATCGAATGCGTCCAATTGACAACGAGAGGAACACAGCAATCATGCGTACAAATCATTTCGTGAACTCAATCCTTAGGATGGTAATGATCGCCGGTGTGCTTCTTTTCGGGGCAGCCGCAGCTTTCGCTCAAGACCCATCTCTAAATCTGACGGCGGCCCCGACCACGACGACTTTGCCCGATGGCAGTGTCGTGCCCATGTGGGGCTACTTTTGCGGGGTTCCCATCGCTGGCTCACTCGCGACCTGCACCGCATTAAACCCAAAGGGGCCGGCGGGGACTTGGTCCCCTGTGGTGATCACCGTTCCCACGGGCCAAAACCTCACGATTAACCTCACGAATATGCTTTCGTTTCTTCCGCCGGGCAGCAGCAGTGCCAACAATATTCCCACTTCGCTGACGATTGTCGGCCAGCTCGGCGGCGGCCTTGGAACACAGTGCGCAGCCGCGGGCGGCGCCGCCTGTGTGACGAGTCCAGCGCATGCCACCCAGGGCGTCACCTGGCCGACGGTAGGGGCGGGCGGGACATTTACGCCACCCCCGCAGAGCGGACGCGTGCAGTCGTTTGCCACGGAAGTACCCGTGGGAACCACGGCAACGGCACTGACGTGGAAGGCTCCACGGCCGGGCACCTACCTGCTGGAATCCGGCACCCACCCGTCCATCCAAGGTCCCATGGGGCTGTATGGAATTGTGGTAGTGACCACCGCGCCCTCAGGCACTACGGCGGGCACGGCATACCCAGCGGTAGCCGCTACGACTACTACCGCCGCGGTTCCCGCCGTGACTTACAACGGTGAAATCCCGCTGCTGATGAGCGAGATCGACCCAGTCCAAAACAACGCCGTAAACACCGCGGTAAACGGTCAGGGATTCAATGAAATGACCATGCGGGCGTTCGGGGATCAGGTCGGCACCATCATCGTCGCGACCGGAGGATCGGGATACACCGCGAATCCGACCGTCACCATCGCGGGCGGGACCGGTGGTAGTGGCGCGGCATCGGGTGCCACGGCAACGGCTTCCGTGGGAGCTGTCATCACGAGAATCAACGTGACTGCCGGCGGATCGGGCTATACGACCGCCCCAGCCGTCACGATTGCCGACACCGGTACCCCGATCACAGCGGCAAGCGCAACAGCCACTGTTACATTTGCTGTCGCGAGCATCACTGTGACCAATGGCGGCACAGGTTACCACGTAGGCGATAAGATTACTCTGACCGGTGGTGGCGGTTCTGGCGCCTCCGCGACAGTGGCCACATTGGGTACAAACGGGGCAATTGCAACGTTAACCGTGACGGGTGGCTCGGGCTACGCAACAGTTCCCACAGTGAGTAGTATCAGCACCACGGCCGCCACGCCCGGAACGGGGGCCGTGCTGACTCCTGTGTTGGCCACGACCGGAAGTGTTACCGCGATCACCCTAACGAGCGGCGGCAGCGGCTACACTGCCCCGACCATCTCGGTTACCGGTGGTGGCGGCACGGGTGCTACCGCCGCCGCAACGATCGCCGGCACACACGGGTCGGTTTACTCCGTCAATCTTACCAACGGGGGCTCGGGGTACTCCGGGACACCTGCTGTCTCGATCACCGGCGGGGGTGGCACGGGCGCTACGGCCGTTGCTACGATCAGTCAGTCCTGTACGTCCGGTCTGTCCTGCTATCCATCCGCGGTGAACTACACGCCGCTGTATTACATGTTCAATGGCGTGGCCTTTAGCAGGACCAATGCCTCGGCCTCGCTGTTCCCTGTCACGGCTGGGACTAACGCAGGCGTCCCTGTAACCACTAGCATCTCTGGAACCATCTTGGTTCGCCTAGTGAATGCTGGTCTGCACATGCACGTTCCTTCTCTGGTGGGATCGCAAACCACCGCAGCCAACCCGGCGGGAGGAACAACAGCAGGTCCCACGGTCGGGGGATTCACGCTGATCGCGGAAGATGGCAACCCCTTGCCGCCACAGGCGCCGCGTGCGCAGAGCGAAGTATTCATGGCCCCGGGCAAGACGTACGATGTGATGATCAATGTGCCCGCAGCCGGCGGGACGGCAACTCCCATTTATGACCGCGAGCTCAGCCTGTCGGCCAACGCTGTTGACCGCGACGGCGGCATGCTGGCGTATATCAGCGCCAACGGCGCGGCACTGCCGGCCACCGGTGTATTCGCGGCCGCGAGCGCGGCGGCGAACCCGGATACCTATAACTCCCGGATTGCAAGCCAGACGATTACGGTTTCCGACCCGAGCAAAGGCGTGATCGCGAACGACGTCAATGTCTACGGCGTTACGCTCCTGGCAGCGCCTGCCAACGGCACGGTGACGCTGAATCGCGACGGCACCTTTATCTATGTGGCGAACGCCTCCACGGCCACTGCGGACTCCTTCACCTACTGCGCGAACGGTACAGTTACAGGGACGACTTGCTCGTCCGGTCTCACGGCCACAGTAACTTTGGGCCAGGCGCCGATCGAAGCCGCGACCGGCATCACGGTACGGAACAACACATTCAACGCCAGCCTGGCGAACTACATCGCCATCAAACCCCCGGGGGCATTAGCGGGCTTCGTAGATGCGGCCGGCTATCCTATCACGATTGACCTAACGACGCTTACGGCGTCAGGCGTGGCCGTCTGCAGTGCAACGGTCGCGACAAATTGCGTGAACGTGGACGCGAACGGCGGGTTCACCATGACGGTCGGTGCGCCCGACACCAATCCCGCGCCCGGGGCTGGCGGAACGTTTTCTTTCACCTTCAGGGCGAAAAACTCGCAGGGAACCCAAAGTGCTACCGCCGCCACCGCCACAGTTGTTTTCCCGGCGGGGAGCGGCCTCACGGTGAACGTAGTAGATGGGAAAAACCATGCCCTCGCCATTACCGATTATCGGTGGATCATCGAGGAAGACCAGACCTACTTTGTCGACCCGGCCTGCGGCTCAAACCCCCCCGCGGCGGGTTGCCCCACCGCGGCTAGCGGCATCGTTCCAGCTCTCAGCCTGAATTTCCACACCAGCCACATGCCGTACGTGGCTCTGGGCTGTACCGGGTTAAAGTCCTGCGAACAGGGCCAGACGGTCGTCGATACCGGCGCGCCGTGCTTCGTTCTTACTCCCACACCAACCCCAGCCGGTTGCAGTCCCACTGCGGGTCAGCACGTTCCGGCCGTATGCGATATGGGCAACGGCGCTTGCCGTCCCGATCCGGGAAACGGCACGACCAGCGGCGGAAAGGTCTGGGTATGGCCCAGCCAGGTCAAGCTTGATCCCAGCAAACGCTACTACCTCTCAGTCTTGCCGGGCGATGCGGCCGATCCGTTCTATGGCGCAGGGGTGGTTGGCCACGGCATGGGCGGCGCTCCGATCCCGGCACTTTGCGGACCCCAGTCCGTCTCTAAAGCAACGGCTTGCCCAGCGACCTACCCGGCTACGGCGGCGGTCACGGTGCTCTCTGAGCCTTCGCCTTACCAGCCTGGAAACCTGACAGTGTTCGTCTACGAGGACGACTTTCCGCTCAATGGCGAGCACGATGGCAGCGGCACCGTTTCCAACGACACTTTGGCTATCGAGCCGGGTCTGGGCGGTTTCCAGATCCACCTCTGGGACGCCATGGGTGGCAATGGCGATTTTACCGGCCAGATGACTTATGACATGTTCAACCAGCCGCTGACCAACGCCCTGGACGGCACCATTGATCCGGTCACGACGCTGAATGCCTGCCCGATTACCCAGATTGGCATTGCCAACCCCGGAACGAGTGCAACAACGGGCCCGGCAGGAACGTCAACGGCGACTACGGCCGGCATCACCGGCATGGTCGTTACTTGCCCGAAGTACGAATCCGACGGCAAGACGCTATCCCCCTTGGCAGGACAGGCCGAGATTACCAACCTGATGCCCGGAAGATGGGGAGCGATTGCTACGCCAGGCGCCGACAGGATTGCGCGAGGGGAAGAGTGGCTGCAGACGAACACCCTCGACGGCCAGAAGGCCCACGACGTCTTTACCAGAATCTCCGAGCCCAGTTACTTCCAAGAGTACGGGCCAGCCTCATACCACGTTAGCATCGGTTTTGCCAACCCCGCGATCATTAATGCCCGCCTGAATTTCATCTGTAACGGCACCGATGCGAGCAGCCCCCAGCCGGGCATCCCGTACAACTGCAACAACACCATTACGGGCAGGATAGTGGGTGAGCGATTGAGCCGGCCGCCGGATGAAAGACTCTACGGCAGCGGTTCGCGCGACGCCTTCAATTGGACCCAATGTTACGTGAGCTTCGGCGATGCCGATGGCGAAGACTTCGCCTTTACCAAGTGCGACGCCGATGGAAATTTCAGCATGACGGGTCTTCCCGACGGCGATTGGAGAATCACCACCTTCGATCAATGGAACGATCAGCTCGTGGACGGTCTCTCCACGCCTGTCCGGTTGGCCGCCGGCACCAGCAGCGCAACCATCAATCTCGGCGACATCGCGGCCACACAGTGGCAAACCAACCTATTGACCCGAACCTACGCCGACGACAACAAAGACGGCATCTATCAGTCCGGCGAAACCGGCATCCCGTTCTTATTTACCGCCATCCGCCTGCGCGACGGCAGCCTGGAGAACCAAGGCCTCACCGACTTTACAGGTTTTCTTCCTTTCAACGAAAGCTTCCCGCTATTCTCGTGGTACACGGTGGAAACCGATACCACGCGCTACAAGAACACCGGCACGCACGTGGTCTACGACGTTGGAGGGCCTGCCGATGGCTCACCCTCCTGCGGCACCACAGGCTACCCGCCGTGCGGTACCTCCACCATTGGCGCATTCCTGGCGAACACGGCCGAAGTGGTCTCCGTACCCACGAACCTGCGCGTACCAGGCGCGGTATATTGCGCCAATGCGGACTGCACCGGCAAAACGATTCAGACCCCGGCCAGCGATCCGCCCAGCACTTGCACTACCGCCACCACCACTCCCTTTGCCACCACCTGCTCGACGGTGCTTTCGAGCGGCCGCATCGATCCGCCTTGGGTGGGAGTTGAAGGCTGGCAGGGCTTCCCCGGACAGACCAGTATCATCGAATTTGGCAAAGAACCCTACGTCGCCGGCGAGAATGGCGGCATCACGGGCCATGTGGTCTATGCTTCGACCCGGCCCTTTGACGACCCCATGCTGCTCGTGCAAACCCAATGGACACCGCTGATTCCGCACGTCACCATGAACCTTTACCGGGAGGGTCTCGCCGCCGATGGCGTCACCCAAACCCTCACCTTGGTGGACACCAGCCAGACCAGTAGCTTTGATGAATGGGCTCAGGGTTTCCGCTCCGATGGCGTTCCTTACATGAACTGCCCCGGCCAGGGCGCGTCGACCGGCGTCATCCCCGATCTCTTCTTCTTCTCGCTCTATAACCAACCGCAGTACCTCGACTGGTACAACTCCCTGCACGGCGGGCCAGCGCCCACCCCGCTTCCCGCGAACTCCCAGTTCAAGTGCTATGACGGCATGCATAATTGGAACCAGATCCAGCCGGTCCCCTACGACGGTATGTACGCCTTCCCCAGCGTGAACAGCAGAAGTCCAAGCACTGGCAAACCGCAAGCCATTTCGGCGGCCATTGCCTCGATCAGTGAAACGGGCGGCACGGTCACGGTCAATACCACGACCACCCATGGCCTGATTTCGGGCGCCTTGGTCACCATCAACGGAGCGCCGAGCGGGTACAACAGCACAGACGTCGCTAACGGTGGAAGCACAACCACGCCCAAGAGGTTCGCGGTCTCGGTGACCGGTCCGAAGAGCTTCACCTACACGGTTCCGACTACCGGTCTCACGGCCGGAACCGCAGGGTCTGTAAACGCCCTCGCTACCAACTGCGCGATCTGCACCGCGAACACCGTGGTGCCGACGACGGACCTGTACTACGGTCTCCCCATGCTTCCCACCGGAAAGTACGTGGTGGAAGTGGTCCTACCTCCCGGCTATGAGTTGGTCAAGGAGGAGGACAAGAACATCCTGATCGGCGACAACTTTATTGCGCCTGTAACGCAGCAGTTCGGCGGCCTCGGCAACATCTTCATTCTTCCCGACCAGGCTTCGGTGGCGTCCTGGTGGAACGCGGGTTACAACGCGTTTAACGCCCAGAATCCCACCAACGGCTTCGGGACCACACCGGGCGAAAACGGGATCGTCCCCGGTTTCGTGCCCGAGCCGAACTGGCCGTGCGTGGGCGAGCTGCGCACAGTGCCCGATTACATCAGCCTGTACCCGCAGTCGAAGCAGGTATCGCCCTTTGCCGGCGCTACCCGTCATCTGTGCGACCGCAAGGAAGTGACGCTGGGCGACCAGATGGGCGCGAGGGCCAAATTCTGGCTTTACACTTCGACCCATATCGCCTCCAAATTCACAGGAGGCATCACCGACGACTATACTTCCGAATTCGATCCCTTCTCTCCGCAATTCGGCGAGAAGTTCGCTCCACCCGATCTGCCTGTCTCTTTAAAGGACTGGACCGGCCAGGAGATCTCCCGCATATATGCGGACCACTGGGGCGCCTATGACGGGATGACCTATTCCACCTGGGAAGTGAACCCGCCGAACCCGACGGGATATTCGCCGACCATGATGGTGGCTTGCATGAATGACGCTGGACCGATTATGGACCAACGCCCCACAATCCTGAACGCAGCTGGTGTACCGGTTCCCAATCCGACCCTCGGCCAGATGATTCAGGACCCGCAGTTCACCGATGGCTACAGCCAGTTCTGTTATGAGCTGCCGTTCATGCCCGGGACTACCCAGTATCTGGATACGCCGGTAGTGCCGACGGCCGCGTTCGCCGGTGCGGGATACAATAACGTCGACTGCTTCTACCCGGATGCCACGCCCGCGATCAAGGAAGTGGATGGCGGAGGAATCGGACCCTGGGTATCCGCGCCAGGCGCCACCCTCACCATCACTGCCTTGGGCGACCAGATGGTGCCCAATTACGCATACTCCGGGCCCTCGGCCACTACGGCTCCGTACAATCAGAAGTTAGTTAAGCGCCACTACGGTTTTGGCGGCACTACCGGGTCTGTCAGCATCGGTGGAGTGCCTGCGACGGTCAGCTCTTGGAGTGACAGCAAGATCGTAGTGACCGTGCCGTCAGGGGTACCCGACTGCCCGATTCAACAACAATCCATATACGGCGGCTCCCGCGCCCAATGCGGGGAACTGGTGATCTCGACCACCGGCGGCACAACCGGTGGCGCCGGTTCCGTCACCGGAGTGAGCATCACCAATCGAGGCAGTTATTCCACCAACACTCCGCCGACAGTGAGCTTCGCCGGCGGCGGCGGAAACGGCGCAACTGCGACTGCCGTTCTGGGCCGCGGCGTAGCCTCCGTGTCACTCAACAATGGCGGAGCCGGTTACACCTCCGCGCCGGGCGTAGTCTTCACAGGAGGCGGTGCAAACGGATCCGGAGCCGTTGCAACAGCCAATATGCTGCTGCGCGTCAAGCGGACAAACGACGCTCCCACTAGCGTGCCACCGGTGACGATTACTAATGCAACGACCAACTCGTATCCGGGTACAGGGCCAATCACAGTAACCTTCTCCACAGCCCCCACTACTGCTGGAGCCTGCGGTGCATCTGCCTGTGTTACGGCAACCGGAACACCCATGACCACCACTACCGGTGGCGTACGCAGCGTAACGGGCGTCACCCTAACCAATCCCGGCGTTTACCCTGTCGGAACCACGATTACCGTGACTTTCAGCGCGCCTGCCGCTGGCGGAACGCAGGCAACCGGAACTGTCAATTCGACCGAATACGTAGGCTCGGTGACGATTACGTCCCAAGGCTCTGGTTACACGAGTGCGCCGACGGTGCAGTTCTCCGGAGGAACTCCCACAAACGCCGCAACCGCATCGGCTTTTCTTGCGACAACGTATTCTGTCGCGCAGGTAACCATCAGCAACGGCGGCACCGGATATACCAGCGCGCCCACCGTGACGTTCAGTTCAGGCGGCGCCACGGGAACGGCCACAATTTCGGCCGGCACAACCAACCCTCCTTCTTCTACCGGTGGCGTACGATCGATTGACACCGTGACGGTGACGATCGGTGGCAAAGCTCCAACGCACGTGGCCGCCGGCGCCTCGGTCCAGACTGCGATCGATCAGGCTCAGCCGGGCGATCTGCTCATCATTGACCCGACTTGCATCACGCCGGCCACAAGAACAGCAACGTCGTGCAGCGCAGCGGCGCTTAACCCGACTACCGGCACACCACCAACACAAACTGCCTCTCAGGCCGCCCACAGCGAAATGTTGATCATGTGGAAGCCGGTCCGACTGCAAGGTGTTGGAGCTGTTTCCAGCATCATCGTCGGCGATCCCCACCCCGCAGGCAAATTAGACGCGTGGCGCGCGAGGGTGGACTGCGTCTTCGGCCTGGCGCTCAACGGCCAGCCTCCCAGCCTGACCAATCAGTACGATCCCACCGGTAAATACAGTTGCCCGGGGCCAGGTTGGAGCGGCTGGAACGCCACCGCCATCAATCCACAAGTGGACCGGTTGCCGCTTGAGCCGGCCTTGGGCTGGGACGTCAACCTCAGTGGCAACCTAGCCGAGTTGTTGCAGGAGCCCTCGCTGATGGGTGCCCTGGAAGGCGCGGGAATCACGGTTCTGGGGAAAGGCGTGAACTTTCCGTCGAATCCGTGGGACGCCACGTTGCTGGCAGGGTTCCCGACCGGGACAACGCTTCTGCAAGACACGCTATCCAATCCGAACGGCTCGACGTGCCTTGTGTCGGGCGCCAATCCGTTCCCGAGCAATTTCATGTGTAACCCGTCGAGCATCGATGGCTTGGGCATCACCCAGAGTTCCCAGGGTGGCGGCGGCATCTTCGTTCACGGCTGGAACCATAACATAGTGATAGCCAACAATC
>Ga0307479_10004420_pt1 | contig 12852 bp, 15 predicted proteins | sample atmos_gasesECM4C_FD_203743 | JGI IMG/M metagenome (GOLD analysis project Ga0307479, IMG submission 203743) | Hardwood forest soil microbial communities from Morgan-Monroe State Forest, Indiana, United States - atmos_gasesECM4C_515 | ecosystem: Environmental > Terrestrial > Soil > Temperate...
AGCGCCTACATTTTGCTCCTCCGCCCATCGAGACCGAGAAACTCGGGCCGCTCCCGCAGTTCTTTGCCGACATGTTCGGATGGGAAGAGATGACCGTCGAAGCGGCGCGCATTTACAATGCCCTTCCTCCGGAGGTCCGCGTAAAAACGGCGATCCTTGCCGGCACCTACGGCCAGGCCGCATCCATTGATTTATTCGGACCGAAGTACGGCCTTCCACCATCCATCAGCCCCCACCAAAGCTACTTTTTCTGGGGACCCCGGGACTATACCGGCGAGAATGTCATCGTCCTGGGTATCGACCGAAAGGAGCTTGAGCGTTTCTTCAACTCCGTCGAACCTGCTGGCGAGGTCGGCCACCCCTATGCCATGCCGAATGAGTATTTCACCATCTACTACTGCCGCCAGCCGAAGATTTCCCTGCAGCAGTTGTGGCCAGCAATCAAGAACTGGTCTTGATCGGCGGGAGGATACGCGTAACGCCAAGCTGTTTCGCGCGGACACCGGCTGAAGCCTGTGCTAGTCGTTGCGGACGAAGCTGCGGCTGTGGTCTTCCTTGCCGCGCCAAAGCAGGATGGCGAGCACGGCGATGGTCACGATTTCGAAGCCGGCGATGGCCCATTGATAGCCAACCCAGTCGCGCAGAGCATATTGGATGGAGTTTGTCGGCGACGCCAGCAGAATGCCGAGTTGATAGGCAAGTCCGGGCATCAAACCGCGGGCCGCGTCCGCCGATAGCTCGTTCAAGTGCACTGGAATCACGCCCCATGCGCCTTGCACCCCCAGCTGCATCAGGAAAGACGACAAAACAATGATCGGAAGCGTTTGCCCAAAGGCCCAAAGCGGGATAATTAGAAGTACCAATCCCAGCGCGGCCATCATGCCTTTGCGGCGGCCGGCGATTTGCGACAGATGTCCGAAGATGACGGCGCCGACAAGTGCTCCGCAGTTGTAAATGATGGCGACATTAGCGCGCATTGAGGCGGAGAGCTTGTGCACTTCCTGAAGGAAATCGGGATACAGATCTTGCGTGCCGTGGGAGAGAAACATCATGAAAGTCATCAGGGCAACGAGGTATGCGAGGCGCTTCCATTGGCGGGCGACAATACGCAGTACTTCGCCGGTGCTGGCGGCGCGATGCTGTTTCCATGCTTCGGATTCCGGCACTTTCGTTCGAATGTACAGAGCGAGAAGGGCGGGAGCAGCGCCGGCCCAGAACATGGCGCGCCAGCCGAAAGCGGGCAGAAGAAATCGTGCAGCGACAGCAGCCAGCAAGTACCCACATGTGTAGCCGGATTGCAAAATCCCACTGAGAATCCCTCGCCAACGCACTGGCGCGGACTCCATCACTAGCGACGCGCCGACGCCCCATTCGCCGCCCATGCCGATGCCGAAGAGAGCACGCATGATCAGGAAGAACGTGAAATTGGGCGAGAAACCGCAGAGCACTTCAATGATTGAAAAATAGAGAACGTTGAGCATGAGCGGAACGCGCCGTCCGTAACGGTCCGAGAGCAGACCGAACACGAGCGCGCCGAGCGGGCGCATGGCGAGCGTTGCAGTGACGGTGAGGACGATACTCTTTTTTGGGACGCCAAACTCGTGAGCCAGCGTGTCATAGAGAAAAACGACTACGAAGAAATCGAAGGCGTCGAGGGTCCAGCCCAGAAAGCCGGCGAGGACAGCGTGGCGGGCGCCGGCGTTTTTCGCGGCGTTCGTGGGCTCAGTCAATGCGCGGCTCCGCCGGGATTCGTTTGTTTGCACCGACGCATTCTAGTTGGCCAGCGGGGCCCGCGCCGCCCGGCCAGGATGAACACCATCGACGAACTGGCTGTCTTTTACAACAAGGACGCCATTGACGAGCACGAAGGGAATGCCTTCGGAGTATTGCAGCGGCTCGTCAAACGTGGCTCTGTCGATCACGCGAGCGGGGTCGAAGATGGTGATGTCGGCGTCAGCGCCAACACGGACTCTGCCCTTATCCTTGAACGAGGGGGCGCGCTTTTCCAGACGCCGCGCAGGCATCAAGGTCATCTTGCGCAAGGCGGTCATCAAATCGAGAGCTTTTTCCTCGCGAACGTAGTGGCCGAGGACTCGCGAAAATGTACCTTGGCCGCGCGGGTGCACTTTCGCTCCGGTGATGGGCATACCGTCGCTGGCGATCATGACGATGAGGTTGGCGACGGCGGTGCGCGCCGCTTCTTCGGGAATGGAATGAATCACCACGATGCCGCCCTGCTTGCGGTACTTCTCGAAGGTTTCCGCGGTCAGACGTTCGCCGGTGGCAGCCCACTGCACGTCTTTGTAGGTTATGTCCATATTTTCTTGCCAACCGGGATCGAAGATGGCGGACTGCAGCGCGGTGCTCCCTGCGGTATAGGGATAGCACTCCGTGGTGACATCGAGGCCATGTTCCTGCGCCCCTTGGACCATGGAGATAAGCTGAGGCGTGTATTTCAAGCCCATGCTGGTGATGTGCACAACGTGCAGAGGGGCGCCGGTCGCCGCGGAGGCGGCGAGAACTTCTTCCAGAGCGGCGAGGCCGGTGTTGGGCTCCTTCAGCCCACCGTAGCGCAAATGTACGTGGACGGATGCGCCGTACTTGGCAGCGACGCGGAACATTTCCACGATCTCCCAATGCGTGGCGCCGGGCGTGTAGTTAACACCCATGCCTTCGGCGAGCGCACCCTGACGAAATCCTTTGTCGATCGCGGCGGTCATCTTACCGACCTCTTCGTTGGTAGCAGCACGATGAGCGGCGTCGCCAGTGGGGAGCATCCCGGACTGAGGATCGCCCAACACTTTCATGCGCACAGGAATATGGCCGATGCTTACACCGAAATTGATCAGCGACTTCCCATCGCGGACTGCATACCAGCGATCAACGTCGTCGGTTCCGGCTTCGAGTTCGAGGGAAGTGGTGACGCCGTCGCGGGCCTGGAACTCATAGTTGCGGGGCTCCTGGCCGTGCTCGTGGAGATCGATGAAACCGGGTGCGACCACGAGACCTTTGGCGTCTATAGTGGATTTCGCGCTTAGAGGCGTGGACGAAATAGCCGCGATTTTTCCGGCGCGAATGCCGACATTGCGGATGGCGTCCAGGCCGGATTCGGGGTCCATCACGCGGCCGTTGAGAATGGTGAGGTCGTACGCCTCATCCGCGGCAACGCGGGGCTTTGGGACTAGCGTGGCGAGACAAAGCAACAACGTCAGCGACAGTCGCGCTTTGCCGCCGCTTAGAATTGATTTCATTGGTCCCCGCATTTTTTTGCACTGCCACAAACCTAGGCGGGAGGCATCCTACAACAAAAGCAGCCCATTGTTTCGCAGGCAAAAAAAACCGCGGGTCTTCGGGGGGTATGAAGACCCGCGGTTGGGGAAACAGCAGAGGGGGGCCGGAGGAAAGTCGCGCCTTTAATTCACTTGGTGCACAGTCATCAGGCAAATTTTGCGAAGCTCTTCGTAGGTAAAGAAAGTCTCTTCCTGGTCGCCGGCACGCTCGGTGTGTCCCAGCCCGGATTCATTGGAGATCCGGGAGAGCTCGTTCTCCGGAATTCCGAGCAACATAGCGGCTCGGCCTTGCGTCACGTACTTTGGAACTGGGCTGTCCATGTTCAACCCCTCCTCAGGCAGCAACCGTGGCCATGGAGTCCTCCTCCACGGCCAGAACCATCGTTTTGTAGATATCCACGTCCCACCTATCGCCGATGCGCACCCTCAGGGTTTCGCCCCCTTCTTTCAGCAGCTTGCCGCGGAGCGGAACCTTTATATCTCCCAGTGCGACCTGCAGGACTACCGGCTGGCCGATCCACGCTGCAAATGCACTGTGCATGCCCCCTCCGTGTGGTGGGTCCTGACGCAGGAGAGAATCGCGCGAGGTACTGCGGCGGGGAATGGTACAGAGGGGGTAGGTTGGTAGTAAGAAGGTACTGTTTCAGAATTTCCTCAATTTCTGAGCGCTGAGCCGCGCAAAGTACATCCGTACTGTTTTTTCGGGACGCGCGACCCATTGGCGGGGCATGCGAGCGCTGGCATTCTCAGGGCGTGACGCACAACCACCAAGTCGGCCCGTTCGAACGGGCAATACCGGCCGCCCGGCCAGGAATTGGCCTCGCGTTGGGTGGGGGCTTCGCACGCGGCTTTGCGCATCTGGGCGTGCTTCAGGTGTTGGAACAGCACCACATTCCTATTTCCTGTATTGCGGGAACCAGCGTGGGCAGCATTCTGGGCGCGGCATATGCGAGTGGTGCGTCGCTGGCACGCATCATGGCTACTTGCAGGACGCTGCGCTTGCGGGACATTGCGCGGTGGCGCGTCTCGCGGCTTGGCTTTGCGAGCAACCACCGCTTGGGCGACCTTATCGAGCGCGTTTTCGAGGCCCGGCAGTTCGAGGACTTGCACATCCCTATGGCGGTGGTCGCCACGGATTTGAACAGCGGCGAGCCGGTGGTAATTACGCACGGGAATTTGATTGATGCGATACGCGCAAGCTGCGCGTTCCCTGGATTGTTTGAGCCGGTAGAGATTGGCACGCGCTGCCTTGCCGACGGCGGTCTGGTGGCGCCTGTGCCGACGCTGGCGGCACGCGAGTTGGGCGCGGAGTACGTGCTGGGTGTTTCGGTGGGAGTGCAAGACGGGTATCGCGGAACGCCAAGCAACATTTTCCAGGTAGTCAGCCGGGCGGTGACCGCCGCGCAAAAACATCAACACGAAGTCTGGGAGCGGCACGCGGACCTGGTGCTGCGGCCAGATGTGCAGTCACTGGCGTGGGACGATTTCGAGCGCGCCGATGAGGCGATAGAAGCGGGGGCGGCGGCAGCGCGCAGCGCGCTACCAAGGATACAGAAGTTTCTGGTACGCGGGCCAAACATGCGCGAATGCAACGCGCAGGAGCTCACTCAACTGCGGCTGGCAGAGGCGGTGCGATGATGAACCTAAATGCGTGGTACGCCGTGTTTGCCGGTGTAGGTCTGCTCTGGTATGAATGCGGACACGACCTTGGCGTTTTCTGTTACCGTATTGGCTGTGGCGTGTTTGATGCAGCTCGCGAGCGAGGGTTTGAGCTTGTGCCGCTGAGAGCCACAATGAATCCGGTGAGGGCCAACGCGGCGTGCTCGAATCGATCCTTCACTTTCTCCGCTCGCTATACGACCCCGAAGGACTAAAAGAACTCATCCGCAGCGGCGGCGCACCCCTGATTTGCACGATTGTGTTCGTGGAAACCGGATTTTTCGTCGGTTTTTTTCTGCCGGGCGATTCCCTTCTGGTTACGGCGGGCATTTTTGCCGCAGCGGGCGTGGTTCCTCTGCGCTGGCTGCTGGCTCCGGTGATGGCCTGCGCCATTTTTGGCGATCAAATCGGCTACTGGATCGGACGGAAGGCTGGGCCGGCGCTTTACCGGCGAGAGGATTCGCTCTTTTTCCGGCGCAGCCACTTGCAGAGGGCTCACGATTTCTATGAGAAGTACGGCGGGCGCGCGGTGATTTTCGCGCGCTTTGTTCCGATAATCCGGACGTTCTGCCCTCCGGTGGCGGGAGCAGCATTTATGCCATATTCGCGGTATCTGATCTTCGACATCATTGGCGGCGTGTTTTGGGTTGGTGCGATGATTTTGGGCGGTTACTTTCTGGGGCGGTCGGTCCCGAACATCGGGCAGCGCATCCATTACGTAATTGCGGTGGTGGTGGTGGCGTCGCTGCTACCGGCGGTGATCAGCATCCTGCGGGCGCGGCGCGCGGTTGCTCGCGGCGAGGCCAAGTAGGCGTGGCGGCTCGGAAGGTTCGCGCGGTCATTTTCGACATCGGACGCGTGCTGATCCGCATCGATGTGGCGCGCGCCATGGAAGGCTTGGCTTCCGGGACATCGCTGTCGCCGAAGGAACTTTGGCTGGCCATCGAAAAAGACCCGCGCTGGAAGGATTGGCAAGAAGGCCGCATCTCGGCACGAGATTGGCATCTGCGCATGAAGCGGCGGTTTGGCGGGCCAGCGACATTTGAGCGGTTTACTGAGGCGTGGAACCTGGTGCTGGACCCTGAGCCCATACTTAGCAGCGAACTCTTCGAGAGGCTCTCGAAGAACTATCGATTAGCGCTGCTGTCGAACACTGACCCGATACACGTTGCATACATGGAGTCGACGTACGATTTTTTCTTCTATTTTCCGGTCCGCATTTATTCCTGCGCGATAGGCGCAGCAAAGCCCAATCCACTGATTTACCGGGAGGCGCTGCGGGCCTGCAGGATTCGAGCAGAGGAAGCCGTATACGTCGACGACATAGCAGCCTACGCGGAGGCGGCACAGCGCCTGGGCATGGCGGGTATCCAATTCCAGTCTCCTACGCAACTTGCATCGGCGTTTCAAGAGCTGGGCTTGCAGATTTGAGTAGCGGAGTGTCAGTTTTTCCACGGCCAAGCACGTTAAGTGGGTAATCTTTCCCAGGACTAGTACGACCGACCTGTCCTCTCGATCTGCTGGCCTGGCTTACCAAGGCCCATAGCTTCATTCACTTACGAAGGTGGACAATCCCATCAGGCAAGTACGGGCATTTGGCGCGAGGCATGCACTTACCTTGTTCTTAAGGGCCGGTACTCAAAACGAAGGTTCGCCCCACAGGGGTGAAGGAGAATAGATTGTCTATGTCCGACGAACACATTATCGAAACCAGAGAAACACCAGCGTGGCAGCTTCCCGCGATCGTAGTGCTGGGACTTATCGCGGTAGGCGGCTTGTGGTTTGGCTGGAATGCCTCTTCCAAGCTTGATGCAACCCAGCAATCAGTAGCAGCGCAGCTTAAGACGACTCAGCAGGCAGTGCAACAGGATGTGTCGTCGTTGAAAGATCGGCTGGCGCAGGACGAGAAAGCCAACACAGACCTGCAGGGCGACCTCAACGTTGTCACCAAAAAGCTTAAGATTACGCAAGGGCAGTTGAAGACTGCACGCGCGGAAGCCGCAAAGCTTAACGACGAAACTACACAGAAGCTGACCGCGCTGGATACCTCCGTCAAAGGGGAACTCGCGACGAAAGCTTCTTCGGATGACCTCAAGAACGTGGACACCAAGGTTGGCGGCGTTCGCACCGATCTGGACAGCACGCGCGAAGACCTGAAAATGGCGCGCAGCGAGATGGGCACCCTGATCGCGCGCAACCATGATGAGATCGACCAACTCCGCCGGCTCGGCGAGCGCGATTACGTTGAATTCACCATCGCGGGAAAGAACAGGCCACAGAAGATCGGAAATGTAACCGTGGAGCTGAAGGGCATCAACCAGAAGCGCAACCAGTACAGCGTCGTAATGACGGTGGAAGACAAGCGCTTTGAAAAGAAGAATCGCGCACTGAACGAGCCAGTCTTCTTCTACACTTCCGGCACTCGTCTGCCTGAAGAGCTGGTGATCAATAAGGTCGGCAAGGACCAGGTCAGTGGCTACGTGAGCATCCCGAAGGCGAATACGCAGCAGTCCGCCGCGTCAACATCGACTTCTGGCAGGTAAACACAAAACAGAGGCCCGGCCGAATCGCGGCATGGGCGTAAAGGCGGGCAGCTTCGGCTGCCCGCCTTTTTTGTTGCAGCAAGCGAGCCTCCGAAACTCCGCTACAATGACTTGGCTGTAGGGAGCCACCTTGCTTCAGACCCCCGCGATTGTCTTCTGCGATGTCGATGGCCTCATACCGGTGCGCGGGAAAATGCCGCTCGGATTCGACGAGTTCAGCGCTGCGCTGGAACACGCGGCCATCCCGATAGTTTGGGTCACCGACCGCACCCGGCTGCAGATTGACGATCCGCGCCGAAATCTGGGCCATAACCACCCATTCATCGCGGAAGGAGGTTGCGGAGTTTACCTCCCTGAGGACTATTTCCACTTGCGTCCGCCGAAAACCGTTCGCCTTGGCCGTTTCACGTGCCTACCGATCGCGGAGCCCCAGCCAGCCGCGGCAGAAACCTTGGAGGAGCTGTCCTCGGAAACCGGCATTGCGGTGGTCCCGCTGCGGTCTCTATCGCCAAGGGAGTTGGAGCACAACTCCGGACTGTCGGCGCAGCAGGCGGAACTGATGCGTCACCGTGACTTCGACGAGCTTTTCTTTTTTGCTGGAGTGGCTGAGGCCGACGTGAGGCGTTTCATTGAGCACAGTGCCAACCGGCCTTGGCAGTTTCGCCAGCGCGGTGTCTTATGGTCGCTCGCGGTGGGAGCAAACCTGAAACAGTGCATGCGGGAGCTTTCCAAGTTATACGCCCGGGCTTTGCGCTCGCAACCAAAGATTGTGGGAATTGCGTGCGAGGGCAGCGTCTCGCAACTTTTGCAGGCGTGCGATCGCGGCTTTCTTTTGGTGAACTGCGCCGCGGACCTTTCCAAAATTACAAGAGAACCCCTACCCGCTCGATTTCGAGAGATTGGCCTCGGCTCGGCGGACGTTTGGGAGCGGCTTGCGGAGGCCTTAATCGGAAAGTCCTAGATGTCACCGGGAAAAAATGTATCGTTGAATCGCCTATTTTGCACCGGCGAGTCATGAACGCAATTGCCCAATTCCGCGCCGACTCTTGCAACTTGTTGATTCTCGAAGACGATACCTGCTCCTCCATGCGTCATGGACTGGCCCTTCAGTTGCCCATGCTATAGCGGGACGCGGCATTGCGTCTGCCGGCAATTCTCGCGTGGGGTCCCCAGCGTAGCGGCCGAGTACTAGGAGACCTCTTACCATGGCTTGGATCGCTCGCTGCCTCCATATCCCTGCTTCAGAAACACAAAAGACTTTTGTGATTGCTGCCTGCCTCGTCGCGATGAGCGTCATGGCCGTAGGGCTTGTTTGGCAAGCCGAAATTATCGCCCACCAGCGGGAAGCCATTCGCTGGCTCGAAGCCGCAAAGTTCGGTGGCTGAGGTTCTGAAGGTTCCGACCTGCCTGATCATCGAACCGCATTGGATACGCGGCTAACCCGAACCAGGGCCGCTACGGTCGCTCTGACGATCTTTGCTAATTGCGTTCCCGGACTCCTACACTTTTGGCATTGAGTGTGATTCAATACCCTGACCGTGGGGAATCACTCCGTGGAGCCTTGGAATGAAACACATCGTAGGTATCTTGGTGCTAGTCCTTGTAACGGCAGTTTTTGCAGCACCCAGGCAGACTACTTCGGCTGAGCCCGCTCCGCAGGCCAGCAACGACACCGCGCGTTCGCCTTCTGGCAAAGCCACTTCACACGCCCGCCATGTTCGCAAGCATCGAACCGGCAACCACCATCACCGCCCGCGCACGACGGCGAAGAACCACAACTCGTAAAATGAAATGGGGAGCCTGGCGGCTCCCCATTTTTCGTTTGCTGTGTCGTCTCGGAAGCCACGCTGACTGCGCGCATGTTTTCGGGCGACGCGCACCGCAAAAGCGGTGTGTTCAGCTTTGGTTCAGCTCTAAGCCCGGTGGAGTCATGCTCCCTCCAGAGCCTGATGAGCTCACGCTTCTCATTTACTCCTGCGAAGCCCAGAGTGCAAGCGAAGAGATAGAGAAATGCAAAGGCGGGTCAAACCGAGGTCGAAGAGATTTGCGCAGCTACTTGATAAACAGTGATTCGCGAAGCTGGTCGCGCCCGATAAATGATTTCATGGTTCGGTAGCGGCCGAAGAGATCCTGAATCTCGCGATTTTGATACACGCGCTGCGCTGGACACAAGACCGGCGAAGAAATTACTTGCAGCGAAGTCGAATCCACCACGCGATAACGCTGGAAGCCCTCTGGCTTCTTGCTGTGAAACATCGCGAAAACCACGCCACCTGGACGCAGCAGTTCCGTCAGATTCGCGACCATTTGCTTCGCTACTACAGGCTCGACGTAGTCGAGCAAATCCCATAGGAGGATGGCGTCAAATGAAGAGTGCGGATATTGCAGGTTGGCCTCGAGGAAACGTGCGGCGCGCGCCGAGGGACTCACATCCAGGGTGTGCTGGGCAGCGCGTCCTGCCGCCTCGTGCAGTTTTCCTTCTTCCTCCACCAGAAACTCTTTCCATGCACGGAGAAGATCTTCAGAGGAAACGCGAAACCCGCGCTCAATAAAGAAACTTAGCGTGGTTTGCCAGGCAGGACCGAGGTCCAAAAGGGCGCCGCGGCCGAGCCCCTCGAGGTTCCACAAGAATTCTTTCAGCCCGTTGGAAGGGCGGTTGGATTCACGCAGTTCCGCTGTTCGAGTTGCGCCCACAGCTGCGACAGGGGAAACACCGTTGTTGCGCGGCCTCCCAGACCCACCCATCGCGCGGGACACTTCTCGACCGCTGCCCGCTCCAGCCCCGACGCCAATACCCAACTTGTTGAGGAAGCTCATCAGTTCGCCGCCGATCCGGAGCTAACGGAGATGCCACCACCTTTTGAGCTCCCAGCGGCAGCGCCTCGCGCCTCATCACGCTTTTCGATCGGCCTTCCAGTTTCGATTTCAACGCGGCCGCGCAGCACGGCGCCATCTTCAATCATCAGGCGTTCCGTTTGTAGATCGCCGGCCACGTTCCCAGTGCTCCAAAGCTGAATCTTTTCCCGGCCTACGATTTTTCCGTCCACGCGACCCCGCACGATCACTTCGCGCGCAAAAATGTCGGCCTTGACCTCGCCGTTCGGTCCGACCGTCAAGCTGCTGTCGTTGCTCAAATTCAGCGTCCCCTCGAAGTGGCCGTCGAGGAAGAGATCTTCGCTGCCGGTGACTTCCCCTTTGATGCGAATTCCCTGGCTGATGCAAGCGGAAGCTTTCGAGGAAACGGATGCAGTACTAACCTCTCGCGCGGGATTGTTGGCTGCTGCTAGCGAGCCTGTGGAAATTCCGGTTCCAGCCTCCGGAACCCTTTGAGACTTGACGTCTTCTTTCTTCCACATGGGACACCTCGACGAAGGATTTTCACTTCAGTAAGTCGCTCTTCGTCGGCTGGTTGGGAGTCGCGACTTGAAACGGTGAAGATAGTACAGCACTTAGTCGCTGTAAAGCAAAATACCTAGTAGCAAGTCTAGCGTGTGCCGTGACGTGCTACACCACAGCTAGCGCGTTCCGTACGCCGCGTCCTACAATAACTTGTGATTTATCAGTTACGTCCGAGTCGGTATGTTGCTCCCAAATCGCGACTACCATGCCCGCCATCTCGCGTACCAACTCTTTGATGGATATTCGCTTTTCCCACCAGCGCTCGGGATCGAAGTCGTCATCGTGCGCGCCGGTAATTCGGATCTTAATATCCTCTGGAAATATGTGAGAAAAAATATAGCGAGCGCGCCGGGTGTGATAATTGGAGGTCACCACAATCACGCTGCGCCATTTCTTCTGCTTCGCCACCTGTGCCAGCGCCTTCGCTTCTTCTCGGGTGTTGTCGGCGTCGTGCGCTACTCGTAGGATCTTGTCTTTGGGCACGCCGCGCTCGATCAAATCATGCTCCATCAATTCAGCAATACCGGCGTAGGGACGCAAGCGTCGGCCGCTAGCCACCACGATGGGGCCGAGGCCCTGCCGGTAGACTTGCGAGGCGCGCGTCGCCCGGTCGGCATAAAAATTGTCATCGCTGAGAACCACGATCGCGTCCGAGCGGTCCAGAGTGTCCTCAACCACCCACGCTTCACCCACTAGGCGGAAAATCGGATGCCGGGCCAGATACAGCACAGCCAATGCGAGCACCACCGCCACGAGCGTTACCAGCGACACGAGTATTCCTCCCCCTTGGGAGGGATCTACGCGCCGCCAGTTGCGCAGCGTCATGTATTGGGATCCAACGCGCGGAGTTGCTCCGCAGCCTTCTCCGGCAGCAGCGAATTGAAGTAAACCTCTTTGATGCTATAGGACTTGCTGCGCTTTTCCAGAATCGGCAAGATCTCGATGTGCCAATGGAAATCGTCGGAGAGCGTTTTCCAGTAGCCCGCCAGCTCACCCTTTTTGCTAAGCGTATTGGGCGCCGTGTGCACCACCAGGTGATATGCAGGCGCAACCTTTTCCAGGCGTCGCAGCACGCGGCCTAGCAGCGCGGCGAGTTGCCGCCGATTGGAACCCGGGCGGGGTTGTTCAAATAAGTGATTGTGCCGGCGGTGTAGAACCCAAACTTCGTATGGCACGCGCGAGGAGTACGGGCACAACGCATAGTAGTCGCCCTGCACATCGACAATGCGCTTCCCTTGCTTTTCGTCCTGGCGCACAACGTCGCAGAAAATGCAGCGCTCGCGTTCCCGGAACCATTCGCTGGCGGAATTCAGCTCATATTTGACGCGCCGAGGTACGAAAATCGTAGCGGTAATCTGCGAATGCGCGTGCGACCAGTCGTCGCCTGCTAGCGGCCCCTGGTTCTTGAACACCGCCACGTACTTGAAACGCGCATCTTTCTTCAGGTCGGCGATGCGCGAAGCCCATACCCACAGAACGCGCTCGATCTCTTCATCACTAAACTGCGACATCTTTTTTTCGTGGTGCGGCGTCTCCACTACAACCTCGTGCGCGCCGATGGCACCCATCTTGTCATACATGCCCTCCGCAACCCGCCCGGGATCGCCCTCGATGCGGTACAGCGGGTCCGGATGCGCCAGCACGCGCACCTGCCAGGCTCCCTCCGCGGGCCACGTCAGGATTGCGGGTACCTTCTCCACGGTGCCAGGATCAAAGGGGCATTGCTGCGGAGAATCGCCTGACGACTCGCGCTGCCCTAAAACGACCCAGCTCTGTGTGATGGGATCTCGTCGAATTTCCATGCAGGATTCTTCAGCAAAAGCGGCACGACGCGCGCGGCGTCTCCGGGCCAAGCTCCAAGCCAACGCCCCGCAGCCGCTAGAAAATCGTTCCGCCGCGCCTTTCGTTTTTTATGTTCACGTGGGAGTAGTTTCTGTGCCGTCGCAGGAATTGTCAAGCAA
>Ga0307479_10004421_pt1 | contig 12852 bp, 6 predicted proteins | sample atmos_gasesECM4C_FD_203743 | JGI IMG/M metagenome (GOLD analysis project Ga0307479, IMG submission 203743) | Hardwood forest soil microbial communities from Morgan-Monroe State Forest, Indiana, United States - atmos_gasesECM4C_515 | ecosystem: Environmental > Terrestrial > Soil > Temperate...
TGCCGAAGGAGCAGTTCAAACGGGAAGTGGAGAAGGAGCTGACCGGGCGGGAAACGGAACCCTGGGAAATCATTTATTTCAAGTTGTACAAGAGTCAGATTCCAGTGATCGAACAAGCGATCGAGACTGCGGCTCTCATGCTTGGGACCGATAAATCCCGCGGTTATTGCCTGGAGATGATCTGCGCGGATTTCCTCGCGGGGGCCAACCTGGACAATCCGGACCTGCTTTTGCACTCGATCTCACGGTGCTTCGGCTTCCTGCCGACTGAGCAACAACAGGCATTTGTGGCTCATGCCCTTGAGAAAGCGTCGTGAACCGAATTCGAGTAAAGAACCCTCACCTACGACTCTCCCCCGAGTTATACCAAGACGTGCGTCAGCAAGTACTCCGTCGAGACGGTTGGCGATGCCAGAGTTGTGGCACCATGTCGAATCTTGAGGTTCACCACCAAGCATTTCGCAGCCAGTCCGGCGACGACTCGGAGGAGAATCTGATTACTCTGTGCGCGGGATGCCATGCCAGTATCCACAAGGGCACACAGCTTTGTGATTGAGACGCAGTGGACCGATTTTTGGTGAACGGAAGGTCCATATGGCTCCCCTCAGTGAATATTGGAACCTGAACGCGTAGCCGCCTCAGCTTTGGTCCCACCGAGATAGCGTTTACTCATTTGGGTGTGAGGGTGGACTCTAGCGGTGATGTTGTGAGGACATGCGGCTTTCTTCCGCGCCCCTTCCTACGAAACTGGTTCTACCACCACCCTCTTCCTCAAAGGGATGGTGGCGTTGCTGATAATTGGTTTGGCCCAGAAGCCGACGCTGAAGACGCATCCAAACGTGAGATAAAGAAACGCGACACCGGCGCGCAAACCAAGATGATCGCCAATTCGGCCGATGATGACCGGCACCACGGCTCCTCCCATGATTCCCGTACTCAGAATGCCGGCAAAGGAGCCGTGGTGCTCTGCCACCGAATTGAGCGCAAGGGAAACTAGAATGGGCCACATGACCGACGCAAACAAGCCAATTGCAGGAAAGGCGATCATGGAGACATATGCCGGACCAAACAACCCTGCCGTCAGGCAGAGTAGGGCTCCGATACAAGTACCTCTCAGAACGTGGCGGCTGTCAAAGACTTTCAGCAACAACATCCCAATTGAGCAACCGGCAGTGAGCAGTCCCCAGAACCAGGAGATCGCCACTGCGCCAGTCGTGTGCGGGTCGTAGCCGTGGTACTGAGAGAGAAACTTGGAAGTCCAATCGGCAGTTCCTTGCTCCGAACCGACGTATGCGAAAACACAAAAGAAGAATGCCCAGACCATGGGCTTGCGGAAAAGACTTCCGTACACCTCCCAGGAACCAGCTTGTTCAGCCGTGGCCCGCTCGACACGCGGGAAGCGGATGACACAGAGGACTACGATCATCAGCAAGGTGAAAACCGCGAAGATCCAGTACATCGAAGCCCACGCAAGCGTAGGTGGCGTCAGCCGGCCCAGAAGAGTGAGCAGGATGTTTGGCTGGGAGGTGGAGCGTCCAAGATTTACCACCAGGTACGAATACATGTATGGGCTGAGAAAAGAGGCCGAGCCGAAGATCAGTTGTGCCAGGGCTGAATTGAAAGCGAAATGTTCTTCCCCGCCGGCCACGCGCAGCAACGGGTTGATCGCGGTTTGCAGGGTGGCCATGCCCGATCCCATTACAAACAGCGAAGCCACGGCTACCCGATAACTGGGATGCAAGGCGAAACTTAGGGATCCCGCCGTTCCGGCGAGGAAGGCCGCGATCATGACTGGCTTTTCACCCAAGCGTTCGATGAGAAAGCCAGCAGGGATTGACATCACCCCATACGCAATAAAGAAGGAGAATGGCAGAAAGGCAGCAGCAGCAAGGCCGACTTTGAAACTACTGATGATATCCGGCACTAGCGGTCCGAGAATGTTGGTCAGCAGCGACATTACAAAGAATGTCAGGAAGACGACAACAACCATGGAACGGTTTCTTGGCATAGAGCCCGCCATAGTCTTCTATTCCCTCGTGGTGACTTTTGAAGCCAGTTCGAAGCGTCCGGGTTCACGTCCCGCCTTCGCTGCCAAAGCCAGGGTGACCATTTGCACGGGCACGATTTCAAGGATCGGATGGGTGGACCGCGGTGCGCTGGGCAACGCGCAGGCAGAACAGGCGGAGTGTTCGCTCACCAACTCCGCCCGGCCCTGTTGCTCGCGCACATCGTCGAAGAGTCGTTGATTCAGGTCGCGAGTTTTATTTTCCCCGGCAAACACGAGAACGAACGTCTCATCACTCAGCATTTCAAGAGGGCCATGACGAAATGCCGCGCTGCTCATACCTTCCGCGTGGAAGTGGTCGGACTCTTTTACAATCAGCGCCCCAGTGCCAGTTGCGGCGAGCGAGGCCCCCCTCCCGACGAGAAACAGGTGGCGAATGCCTTCGAGCAGATGGGCCAGCTCTTGCACATGGTCCTTCCATTCCGCAAGGTACGCTCGAACCGCCGGGGAGACCGTCTTGAGTTCGTGCCGAGTGCGGCTCAAGTCACGCTCGGATACCAGATCACTAAGCCATTGCAAAGCCATCAGAGCGGAGACGTAGGTTTTACAGGAAACGGAAAACTCATTGCCGGCATGCGTCAAGATCGTGGCATCAGCGTGCTTCGCCAAAGGGCTGTCTGGTGTATTGGTAATCGCGATGATGGATGCTCTGCCGCGATTAATCTCCAGTAACCGGACAACCTCCGCACTGTGGCCAGACTGAGAGACAGCAACGATCAGCGTTGTCGGAGCGAAGAGACGGCTGCGATAGTGTAAGAGTTCCGAAGTCTCCACCATCATCGCCGTCAGGCCGTGATTGATGAGTTCGATGTTGAGCGGATGCAGGGCGTGGAAGGATGAGCCCATTCCAGTGAGGACCACGGTCCCGAATTTCCCTTTCTGGAGGCGGGACGCGAGTTCACGCAGAGGCTTCGAAACCTCGAGTCCGTACAGTGTCTGATCAAGCGCATGAGGCTGGTCGAGGATATCCCGGAGATATTCGCCTTCGATGACAGAAAAATCAGACAGCACGTTTCCCCACCTCCGAGTCGCAGCGGTAATACCAGACTCTGGCGGCCCCAATCAGGTTCGAATCTCTTCCTAGGGAAGCCAGTGCAAGCTCTGTCTTCGCGTAAGGCACCAAACGACAACTGGAAAGGATGACCTTTCGTATGCCCTCCAGAAGCAATGGGGCGCTCTGCATGACGCTGCCGCCGAGCACGATGATCTCGGGAACAAACATGACGACCAGATTGGCGAGGCCCAGGCCGAGATAGCGACTCTCGTGCTCCACTCCGCGACCGGCCCAAGCATCCCCTTGCTGAGCCAGTTCGCAAATTCTCTTGGCGGTGAGGCCGGCCCGGTGAGAGTAGTCCGCCGGCGCATTGCTCTCAAGCCATTTGACCATCGCCGGACCGGCCGCCATCGATTCCCAGCAGCCGCGGAAGCCGCAATCGCAGAGGGGCCCGGATGGATCCACCAGGTGGTGGCCGATCTCGGGATGTGCTTCATCGACACCACGATAAACCTGCCCGTCCAGAACAATGCCGGCGCCTATGCCCGTGCCTACCGTGACATAAATCAATCGTCTCTTATCTTTTCCAGCGCCCCAGCCGGCTTCCCCCAAAGCAGCGGCATCGGCGTCGTTTTCCATAGCCACTGAAACGTGGAAAATCCGCTCTAAATCTTTAACCGGATTCTCTCCCTGCCAGTGAGGGAAGAAATTGACGTCACCAAGTTCCCCCGTGAAGGGATACACCGGACCGGTGGAACCAATGCCAATGCCGGTGATCTCCGCACCGGCCTCGACTGAGACCTCACGCAACATTCTCGCAACGTGGTCGAGGGCCTTGGCGTATCCCGCACCGGGATCGGTTGGCGACTCACGGCGGGAAAGCACGCGCCCGTAGGGATCGACCATTCCGACAGCGATTTTTGTTCCACCGATGTCCACCGCAGCAATCATGGTTCGTCATCAACGCAACTGCGCTTTCACTGCTTCCACTCGACAATGGCTCCCTCGTAGGGGCCGAGATCAATTTTCCAGCCTGATCCGTCCATGGGCAGAGGTCTGCTTCCCTCCGGGGAAATCCTTGCGACAGCGTGTATAGGTAGATTTGCCGAAATCGTCACGTGCTGTGCCTCATCGCTGTGATTAACCGCGACTGCGTAGCCGCGACGATCGCCCTTGAGGATGGAGACTTCAACCGCAGGCTGATCCGCGTGCAGCATGGGCTTGACATTCGTCCAGTCGCGAAAGGCCGCATAAATGCGGTGCGTCTCTTCAGGTTTGTCGAAAACCGACGGCAGGTTCGCAAGGTAGTGCTCAAGCGGGTAAGCGCTCAACAGGGTGTTGCCAGACCCGAGCTTGTTTGACACCAGTGCGGGATGGCCATCCTGATCAACCGCGATGACTTTGCCTGTAGTCACTTCCAGAAGCGTGCCCCAGGACTCGATCGTTTGCGTGGGCACCACGTAGTGGAATGTGTCTCCAGGTTTTAGGTCACCAAATGCGGCGACTATCTTAAGTGTTACCTCCGAAGTCGGAGCACGGTCCACCAGCCGCGCGCCAAACAGCGAGGACATCTCAGGAATTGCGCCGTCTGCAGCTACAGACGCATACAGAGAACCTCCGTCTTCCACGTACTTCCTGGCCCTTTCATAGAAATCCGAATGCACGTGAGCCAGAAAAGCATTTCCCGTGCTGGTGATGGGAGAAGGCATGAATAACATACGGCGCTTCGACCAGTCTGAATACTCACGCGGAAAATCGGCCTCCAGGCCAGCGCGGCGAGCCAAGATAAAAGAGGTGAGTGCGGAACTCATCAGCCAGCGGTTCGGGTCGCTGACATCCTGCGGCGAACGTCCCGGCACTGCATCCCCGTCCATCTGGGATACGTAAGGAGTCACTTCTGGCCCCGTCAGGCCGAAGTGAGAAAAGTCGCCGTGCGGCTTTGCCCACTCCTCTGGGATCACAATGCCGATCTCGGCAGGCACCGGGGTGATACCCACGAGATCAAGTTGGCGAACAACACGGGAGATCTTCTTGAACTCTCGGGCAAGTGGCTTGTCCTGTCGATCCCATGTGGTCATGCCCCAACCGGTCTCTTGAGGAGTGCGCAGATAGGGCACCTTATGAAACTGCTCCGGGGCGGCGTCGGTATAGCACCAAAGATCCACGCCGATACTTCCAGCTCCGAGGGCGGAATAAATCTGAGCGCGGTCATAGGCGGCGACGCGCTCGGGAGAAAACTGGGCCGTGGATGCGCCCATCTCGTGAATCATCACCGGCCGGTTGGCGCCTTGCGAGAGCCTGATCTCAAAGGACGCCCCGTAGGTTCCCCGCGCAGAAAGCAGAGCATCGGGAAATAAATCAGGGTCGTAAAGTGTGAATGGGTGAACGCTGAGAAAATCTACCAGACCGCTGATGTTGTCCGCGCGAAATGGTCCATGGCTGGTCTCTTGGCCGCTGGTTCCGACGACGATCGGATGGTGTTTGTCATACTGCCGAATGCCATTCGCGATCAGACGGGTCCAGTTGATAGCCATGGCATCGGTCGTTGCTCCTTCCGGGAGGATCCAAAACGGTGGCTCGTCGGTCAAATCCCACGCGATGATTGCGCTTTCATTGCCGTAGCGGCGGCCGAATTCTATTGCCAGGTTGGTCTCCAAGCGCAGCATCTCTGGGTCGGCGTGCGGATTCCGGCCGTGACGCCAGGGAACATCCCAATAGGCCTCTCCGACCTCACCGCCGATAAACAAGCTAGGGTGCAGATAGATCTGATATCTGTGCGCCAGGGAAATCAGATAATCGAGCTCCCGGAAGGCCAGCGGGTTGTAATCACCAGGGCGCGGCTCGAACCATGCCCACAGCATGTCGAGGCGCACCATGTTAAACCCAAGTTCGCGCATCTTGGCGAAGTCGGATTCGATGTCCTTGGGATCCCAATGCACGGGCCACTGTAGGGCCGCTTTCGCTGGAACCCAGTGGGCTCCAACAGGCAAGAAGCGCCTGTCATCGCGTACAAAATACGTGCCGTCCAGATGAACCCATGGCAGCTTTACCGGTGATCCTTGGGGACCCGAAGTCGCGCTCGCCTGGGAATCAGATAGGGAGCCCGTTGGTTTCTGCCCGGAGAGTGCTGTTTGCTGCGCAACGCCGACAAGCTGAAGAACGATGAGTTGGGCAATCACCAATGTGCCACACGTCAGCCACCGAGATTCCCTGATCCCGCTCATCTCTCCTCGATCCTAGAACGTGACTCTTGCCACGAGCTGGATTTGCCGCGACGTATTGACTGTATTCGAGATCACCCCTGCACTGGAGGTGTCCACAGTCGCGCCCGGCGGCGCAAACTGAGGCGTATTGAATAGGTTGAAGAGCTCTCCACGCATTTGCAGGGTGACTCTCTCCCGGAACTTGAAGTCCTTAAAGACGGAGAAGTCGGTGTTGTAAACTGCGGGGCCAACCAGGCTTCCCCGCGTTGCATTACCAAACTGATGGGCAAAAGTCTGGGTAACACCGTTCACCACAGCAAGCGGTGGGATTGCAAATTGCGCAGGGTTGAACCAGCAGCTAATGGTCTGGCGGGTACCGCAAGGGGCATTAGAAAAATCATATGGGTTGCCAACGAGGTCGGGCCGCATTCCCACGCCGCCGAGACCACCGTAACCCACGTTGGCGTAGTCGGACGATAACGTTGGAGTGAAGTGTTGACCTGAGTACATAGTGACTATCCCATTCACTTGCCAACCCCCAGCAATCCAGCGCATGGAACCGGTACCATTGAAGAAGCGCCTTCCCGGTCCAAATGGCAGTTGGTAGGACCAAGCTGAGGAGAACTGATGGCGATAGTCGGGGGCGACGTTGCCGCGCTCGGCCCGCAGATTATACGGATTTTGCGGTTGCGCATACTCGTCTTCCTCCATCTGGCCGATGGTGTGCTGGTAAGTATAACTATTCAGCATGCTCCAGTCCGCGGAGAATCGCTTTTCAAACCGAACCTGCAAACTGTGGGTGATGGAGCTGAGGTCGTGACCCTCGGTGCGGATCTGAGCGACGTTGGGAACCGTGCCCACATAGGGACGTCCTGAGTTTCCACTTGGGCCACCGAGGTTCGAGTCGGAAGGCTGTGCGGCTTGGTTGAGGTCTCTCAACAAAGCTAAATGCACTCCGTGGGTGCCGACGTATCCCACCTGCAATACGCTGTCTCTAATGAGCTGACGCTGCAGGTTCAGGTTCCACTCCTCGATGTAAGTAGTTCTATTGTTGAAGAAAGCCGCACTGGCACGGCCGCTCGGATTGCTCAATGTCGGAAATGGCAGCGCGCCTGGAGGATTGCTGGGAGTGGCGAAACCGGTGAAAAGGCGCACTACAGGTGGCGCCCCGGGCGGACTCGAGATGCTTTGGGTGCCGTAAAGGCCCGTGGGCCCATACGAAAGCTCGGCATCATTCTGGTCGGCCTGTAAGTCGTAAAAAATGCCGTAGCCACCGCGTAACACGGTCTTGCTATCCCACGGCGTATACGCAAAGCCGACGCGGGGTGAAAAATTGTGCTTATTCGTAACCACATTCCCCGACCGGCTCGTGCCCGGCGTCACGCCGGGTTGAACGAAGTGTCCCGTTGCGAAATCGAAGTTGGCCAGCCGGTTATGCTCCTCCACCTGGGGAGTATAAAGGTCATAGCGGACGCCCAAGTTCAGCGTCAGCTTGGACGTGACTCGGAAGTCATCCATGAAGTACGAGCTGAATTCCCACCATCGCATGCCGAAAAGCCCAGTCTGTCCGGTCTCGAAGGCGCCGCTCGAATAGCCAAGCAAGAAATCCGCCAACGAAGAGGCCGGGTCGGCCGAACCACTGGGGGAAGTGAATTGTCCGCTGAAATCGAAGTCGCCGTGCGTATTTTGGGTCTGGTAAAACCCATGCATCCGGCGGCGAACATCGCCACCCATCTTGAAGGAATGATGTCCCTTAACGTACGTGAACGAATCCAGAAGCTGGTAGTTGTTTTCGTGAAGATGCTCCGGGAACCAGTCGCCATTGCCAAGGGCTTGCCCCAGCGCACCCGATCCAGTGAAACCAAACCCATTAATGAAGAGACCCGACAATCCTCCAACGATATCGTTCTGGTAAATTCCCGGAATGCCAAATTGAGTCGAAAGTGGCTGACCCGTGAAAAACGGGACCGCGTCGACCAAATAACGCATGTAGCCGATCTTCAGCTCATTGATCTTATTAGCAGAAAACGAGTGAACGTCACTCAGGCCGGCCATCAGCGCCTTGTTATTGATGTTTCCGGTAAAGGGGCCGCCTCCCGCCTTACCGGGTAGCGGGTCTGGCCTGACGGCATCCACATTGCCGTAGCTGAAGTTCCCAAAAAAGCTGTCGCGAGACGTGATGGCATGATCCACACGTACGTCAAACGAGTTTTGATTATTCTTTAGCAGTGGGTTCAGCCGAAAATTGTTGGCGGCGCCGAGCACATTGCCTCCCGCCACGTTAGGCGCTGGGAAGAGCGCGACGGTAGCTACTGCCGCTGGATCCAGGCACGAGGAGGCAGTAGTGGTCGTGCATACCGGAAGACCGCTCGGCGTACCCACGTTTGCGGGATCAAGCTGCGCAGGCGTCAGACTTTGGCCAGTGCGGGGATCCGTTACGTTGCCCGAGAAATTTGCACTGATCGGTAAGACAGGCACGGTTGAGAGCTCGGTGAGGGACTGACGGACACGTCTGCCCTGGTAGTCAACGAAGAAAAACGTCTTGTCCTTGATAATAGGTCCGCCAAGAGTACCGCCGAACTCGTTTCGTTTGAATGGCGGAATGGGTGCAACCGGATTGTCGAAGTAGTTCTTGGCATCCATCCAGGAGTTCCGCAAAAATTCGAATGCACTCCCGTGGAACTCGTTCGTGCCGGACTTAAGAACGACGTTGACGGCCGCGCCACCCTTTCCGAACTCGGCGCTCATATTGCTCGTCTGGACCTTGAACTCCTGAATGGCGTCAATGGGTGGTTCGATCAACTCGAAACCAATCTGCTGTTCGTTATTGTCGAACCCGTTCAGCAAGTAGTTGTTATTCGTGGCCGTTAATCCGTTGACTTGGATAGCTCCGTTATCGCGTTCATTTTCGGGAATGTTGCCCGATTGCACGATCCCCGTCGGTCCGGCATTGACGCCCGGGCTCAAGTAGGCGAGCGTCATGAAATTTCGGCCATTCAAGGGCAACTCGTGAACGCGGTTTTCCTCAATCACCTGGCCCGTCGAAGAGGTGTCGGTTTCCACCAATGGTTCGGCAGCCGTGACCGTCACCATCTCGTTAACGGATCCGACCGGTAATGTGACATCGATCCGCACTACCTGGTTAACCTCGAGTTCGAACGGCGCTTGTACGACTTTCTTGAATCCGTCGCGTTCGGTTACGAAACTATAGACTCCAGGGTGCAACTCAGTAACAACGTATTCGCCGCTCGCATTACTCACCGTCGATCGCGAAGCATTGGTCTCTACGTTCGAAACCATTATCCGGGCCCCAGCCAAAACAGCGCCGGCAGCATCCCGCACCGTGCCGACCACCCGGCCGGATTCGACCTGCGCCGCGACGAAAGCGCTCACGGCAAGCACTAAGATCAGCACACAAAGGATGCGTCTTCTCCGATCCCGCCCACTGCAGTGCGCCCATGCATCAGCACTCATGTCTCATCTCCCGAAGCGGTCTGGCCGAAAGTCGTCCTCAACTCATGCGGCCCGACCGACTGTCACCTGAATTCTCTGGCAGGCAACAATGCAATCTATCCCGCTCACGAATTGCACTGATCATGGACTGGTAAACTGCATATTCGACTATGTTGTCAAGCTAAATCTCGAGAGCACTGGGCCCCTATCGGCATGTCATTTCAGTTGCTCGTAATAGTGCTAGTATAGTCAATAACATACATAAAATAACGGTACTGGTACCACAGCATGGCTCGTTCAGTGGTCGCCGACGAATAAACTGGTATATACATTGTATATTATGTTATTATGCACGACAGAACAGGCCTAGCGCAGAACTTGTCAGCATGAACTCCTCATTCAACGTGGGCAGACTGGGCCTAACGCTCGACACTAACAGTTTCACACCCTACTACCAACAGATCGTCGACCACGTTCGCTCCCTACTAGTTGAGAAGAGAACCTTGCGCGAGGGCGAGACCTTTTGCTCGGAAAGCGATATTGCTCGTGCCCTGGGCATCAGCAAGATGCCCGTTCGCCAAGCATTTCAGAAGCTCCGGTCAGAAGGCTTGCTCATCATTGCCAAGGGCAAGAAGCCAGTAATCGGATCTGGTCGGGTACCCTGGAATTTCCAACAATTGCGCGGTTTCAGTGAAGAGATGCGACGGCGGGGACTTGTGCCGTCAGCCAAACTGCTGAGCCTAAATGTCCAAGAACCAGAGTTAGAGGTCGCACAGGCTCTCAAGCTGACTCCAGGAGAGAGGGTGTATAGGATGCAGCGGCTGCGATTCCTCGACGGGGAGCCAGTCGCCATCGTCACCAGCTATCTTCCGGCCCGAATCTTCGCTGGAATTGACAAGCACGACCTTGAAAACCAATCTCTCTATTATATCTTCGAACATTTTTACAAGCGCCAACTGCAGCGCGCTGAGGAAGTAATCGGGGCGGTTATTGCAGGAGAGGAAGATTCGCGGATACTCCACGCCCAACCCGAAAGTGCTTTCCTGCTGATCAAGGAGACAACCTACGATGCCTTGAACGTGGCCATCGAGTATAGCGTCTCGCTGCTGCGAGGAGACCGTTACACCGCATCCGTGGTCTCATTCCGGGGGAACTGACAGTGGTGACTTACCAACCGGTGTCTCCGTATTCTCGTGCGAGCAAACAAACGCCTTCTGCAAGTCCGAATCGCCCTGAGGCAACCTGAGTCCCAAAGTATGAAAGGGTATATAGGCAATACCGAACCTGGATTTTTCGCGCCTGCCGATCAGGCGTGGCGCTACTAAGAACTACATTTTGAAGGGTGCGCTCTTCTCTTCCCCCAACCAAATAGCACTCTATCTTAGGTAATGGGTAATGGTGGGCCCACCTGGGTCACCGCTCTCGGATCGGCCGGGATCTTGAGACGAACCTCACAGAGATCCCCGATCAGGTTTCCTGCCCAGCGGTAAATGTTTCCCTCCTTAACTATCTTGCGCATCCGCCGCATACGAGCACTTCGTTCTTCGGGGTCCATCTCCAGAGCATAACGGATAGCATCAGCGGTGCGTTCGATATCATACGGATTCACCAGCAACGCATCCCGCAGTTCTCTGGCCGCTCCGGTAAAACGGCTGAGAATCAGGACTCCCTGTTCATCATCGCGGGCCGCGACAAACTCCTTAGCGACGAGGTTCATTCCATCATGCAAGGACGTGACCAGACAAACATCCGCACTCCGGTAGTAACGTTCAATTTCGCTGTGGCTATGGTGCCGGTTCAGAAAGATAATCGGCTTCCACTTGCCAGTCCGAAAGCGCCAGTTGATTCTTTCGGATTCGGCTTCTACGTCGGCAAAGAAGTCGTGATAGCGCTTAATATGCGTGCGGCTTGGGGCGCCAATCTGCACAAAGGTGAACTTTTCCCGATAGAGGGGATATTTCTCTAACAACCGCTCAATAGCCAGGAAGCGCTCCAAGATGCCCTTGGTGTAATCGACGCGGTCCACGCCTACTCCGAGGAAGAGGGCCTCGACACCGGATTCCTGTAGCAGCGATACCCGTTCCAGATAAATGTTCTGTTCAGGTTGCGCTCGTGGGTCGCCAGTGAAGTCCACGCTGATCGGAAATGGCTTCACTGCGCTGCGATGGTCTTCGCGATTCACGGCAAAGTGCTCCCAGTCGATGCGTGATTCCAGCGTGCGATCTACGGTCTGCAGAAAGTTTGTACAGTGCGACTGAATGTGAAACCCGATCAGGTCGGCACCTAGCAGACCCTCTAATAATTCGCGTTGCCACGGGCAGATCCCGAAGGTTTCGGGGTTTGGCCATGGGATATGCCAAAAAATGGCTACACGGGCGTCCGGCCGTTTTTCTTTCACCAGACGCGGCAATAGTCCAAAGTGGTAGTCCTGGACCAGGAGCACTGGCTGTTCTGTGCCGGACATCTCCTCCAGTGCAGCTCTCGCGAACTTCACGTTTGCCTGGCGATAGTGCTCCCAGTCAGACACCCGGAACATCGGTCGGGTGTGAGCAATATGGCAAAGGGGCCAGAGACCTTCGTTGGCGAAACCGTAGTAATAACCCTCTTCTTGTTCCTTTGTTAGCCAGACTCTTCGCAGGGTGTATTTCGGTTCTTCCGGAGGAACACGCAGGCGATCGTGCTCGTCAACTGTTTCTAAGTCTGCATCGCCGCTGCCGTGCGCCACCCATGTCCCGTCACAAGCACACAGCACAGGCTGCAATGCGGTTACAAGTCCACTGGCGGGAACCACGGCCTGCACCGAGTTACCCCGTCGAATGTGACTGTAAGGCTCGCGGTTGGAAACTACAAATAATCGACCGTTAGCAAGCTTGCCACGCACGTGCACTGAGAGTCGCTCTGGTGTCCAGACGGATTCTCCGGCTTCGCGTAATTGCGCCTCTCTCTCCACGGCCGAACGGGCCGCCGCCAGGCTTTCCGCCAGAGTCTCCATCTCCCTCGCTAACGGTCGCAACAAATCCAAGTCGGGCATAGCACTGCGAACAACGCCAACTTTGGCCGTCCGTAGAGCTTTCATCCAATGTGCTGCCCGAGCAATGGGCCCTGCAATGCTCCAGCGGACAATCAAGAGCGTAATC
>Ga0307479_10004422_pt1 | contig 12851 bp, 16 predicted proteins | sample atmos_gasesECM4C_FD_203743 | JGI IMG/M metagenome (GOLD analysis project Ga0307479, IMG submission 203743) | Hardwood forest soil microbial communities from Morgan-Monroe State Forest, Indiana, United States - atmos_gasesECM4C_515 | ecosystem: Environmental > Terrestrial > Soil > Temperate...
AGCGCCGCCAGCGAATCCGCGGCCCGTTTCTGAGTCGGCGCGGGGGCTTTGCGGGATAGCCACGCTACCGCGCTTGAAACCGTCTCTGGAAGAGGGTTTGATCGTCGGCAGGTCCAACCGATGACGAAGGTCGGCGGTGGGAATGGCCATGGAGTTCACCCGCGTCATTAGTCCCGTCGCGGACATGGAAATATGGAGCGGGAGCAGCAACGGCTTTTCGTTCGTGATCAGTTATGAGAGCCGCAGCGGTCCCGGCTTTCACGGACGAACCGGCTTCGTGGCGTCATGGCGTCCGATCCATCATCAGAAAACGAGCGCCACCAAGATCGGCGGCTCGCCCTTTAAAACGCTGGCTGAGGCCGAAGAAGCCTGCGAGGCCATGCTGGGCCATCTGACGCGATAGTTATTTGCTGCGGCCACCCGCCGCAGCAAGCAAACTCCTAAAAAGCATGACCGTCAGAAGCAGAGACGATTATACCATCGAACGGCTGACACTCGAGCGCGTGTTGGAGGTAATACCGCTTGCAGGGAAGGCGCTCGGCGGTGGTGAAGATATTTTATCTTATTTTGCAAAGGTGCGCGCCGCGAAAAAAGCGCGCGGACAGGGGCGGAGCGTCGGCCCAACCGGCGCCCACCGATAAGTTGAGAGACATTCGCTACCTGCTCTGAATACCACCGCGCGATAGGCAGCGGTTAGGGTCTCTTCCAAACCCAAGGTGTAGCGGCTTCCGTCAGTGCGGGATCGGCGGGATCACGGGGCATGCCGACCCTCACGCGCCGCCGCAACTCTGACGCCCCACAAGCGACCTGGCTGGTCTACTACGGCGATGTGCGCATTCGCACAATCGCGATCCGCTCGGGCAATCCGGCCGACACCGACCCGTGGGGCTGGAGCTGCGGGTTCTTATCCTGGATCCCATCCCCACGAACATCCGGCACCGCGGCGACGTTCGACCACGCGCGCGTCGCTTTCGAGGCCGCCTGGCGCGTGTTCCTGTCGAACCGCACCGAGGCGGACTTTGAGGCATGGCGCCGGCAACGCGATTGGACGGCCAAGAAATATCGGCGCTTCGATCGCGGCGAGCGAATGCCCAATAGCGCGCAGTAAAAGGCCGTGGACAAAGCCTCCTCGGACAGACATAGAATTATTCGCATTGCTGTTTTTATTTTGTTGGGGGCAAAGCTATGTCGGATACTGCTGTTCAAGACCAAGAGTTCGATGCTTTCATGAGGTTTCTCTCTAGCCAAGGTCTAACATTTCTGAAGTGCCTTATTATCGGGTCCATGGTCTGGTTTGAAATTGCTATGTTTAGCGGCTCGATCACGAAGGGTCTTACAATCGGGCTAGCCAGTTTAGTGCTTGCGCTATTCACCACTTGGCGAAGATTTCTCGAGCCGGTTACCTTCTGGGTGTTCTGCGCTGCCGTAGCCTTTTGGTGCGACCAGGAATCTTGGCGCCACGCGATCGCTCTTCTTGCGAACAAGCTTTCGCTCGCTTAGCGGACCAAGAAATTTCGCTGCTTCGATTGGGAGTGAGCGCGTGCCCCAACACAGGCGCGCGCATGCCTGACCGTGGTTGGAAACGAGCGTTGGACGATCCGATCCCGCTGCCCCAAGGGCTGACGCGCACGCCGGGAGGCTGAGGCGATAACCAGGCATTAACCCTATAAGCCCATGATCTGAGCCCATTTTAGGTGGGCAATCGCGCCGGGCGTGGACGATCCAGCAACGGCTCCGTCCATGTTTCATTGATCCGAGGCGAACGCAGGTGGCTGAGACATCGGACAAAGAACCACAAGCTGAGACACTGAATAATGAGACGCAACTCGACAAACAGCCTGTGGCACTGAACAGGCGGTCCGGCCGAACGCCGGCGATAGTTGTGTCCGTATCGGCGTTGGTCGCGATTGGTGCGGCAGCCTTATATGCTTTGCCGATCTTCGATATTGCTCTGGCGAATTTCAATAACTTCGCTGAGCTGTTTCCGCGCGAGGCGGCTTCAGCTCCAATACCAGATCCCGCCGTCAGCGCCACGCTGAAGGATATTCAGTCGGCCCAACAACAAAATGCAGTTGCGCTGCAGGAGAATGGAGCCGTTCTGCAGCAAAACGCGGCCATGTTGCACCAAGGTGCAGCCACTCTGGAGTCCCTCAGGCAGGCTTTCACGGCTCAGCAGACGGATCTGAAAAGAATATCCAATCAACTCTCCTCGCTGATGACGCGAGTGGACTCTCTCCAAAATGCGGTGACGCCGGTGACGACTTCCAGCATCTCACAGCCAAATGCTCGCGCTCGGGTCGTCAGGACGTCGCGCAGAGAAACTTCTCGACTGCCTAACGCTGTGGGCCCCGTTTCGGTTGGAGGCGCCCCGCTGAGTCTTACGCCGACACCAGGATCGGGCGCAGGATAGCTTTCGGTCGCGAGCAGGAAACGAAAAGAGGCGGCCTCAGGAGGCGGCCCGATCTTTGCGGTACGTTCCAGCCCGCGGCCGGAACGCGCACCAGCGGCCTTCCCAGACTCGGCAAACGGCTATCTGGCGGAAGGGCCCAAACGCGCACGCAATCCGCGGGCGGCCATCGTTCGGCCGATCATCGGCACGATCGGCAACATCCAGCTGTCTAGCTATCTCGACCGAGCCGTCCGCTTCCCCAGGCGGGCGGCCTTTTCGGTAGTGCCTCGCTGGATTGGAACCAAGTGATCGATGGTTCCGCCACTCGCGGCGAAACTCTTGGTTGCGGCTTCAATCAAGGCATCCACCTTGTCAGCATCAAAAGAGGGATGAGCGGCACACAATTGGCCCCTTCGTGCCGGGCGGCCCGATTGGTTTTTCCAACTGCAAAGTCGAGGAAGCACTGCCTGCTATATCCAGCGACCCGGCATGATGTTTGCTTGACCCAGTGCTGGGTGGCTAGAAACCTTTGGAGTTCTGGCAATGGCAACGCAGATCGTGATGGACCGTACCGGGGATACCCGGCACTACTTCGAGGCTAACGATGTTCAAGCACTTCGTGAGGCAGAGGAACGGTTCGAGGAACTAACCGGCGACGGGTTTACCGCGGCTGTCCGCACCGCCGCTGGCGAAGTTTTCCGAATCCGGTCGTTTGATCCAACCGCAGAAGAAACAGTGTTCTTCCCGCGGCTTGTCGGCGGTTGATGGGGTTTGACCGTCGTGTTCTCGCTTCGTAGGTTTCGGCTAACGCGCCTGGGTCTTCGATATTTGACCGGACTAGGCCGAATATTTTCGAGCGAAAATAGTAGCGAGGCTCGCGGCCTGCGCCTTCTGAGAAGCTGGCTCTCCCCTGAGCAACGCGCACAATTCGACGCCACGCGATATTTCGAGGTAACCGGCTGCCACAGCGGAAAGCGTTACCGTATCCACCATGGCGTTGTGACGAACGTGCATGAGATGGACGCCGCTGGACACCCAAAAGTTGGTTGGTGTTTTGCGCCAGTCGGTCATTTGGTCGCCGGCGACGTCATGTTAGCGCAAAAGATTGCTCTGGAGACGAACGAATCGGCCGCATTGGCAGCGGCGAATGCATTCCTACCAAGGGAGGTACCGTCCAACATAAGTTGGCCCGTCTGATAGTTTCGACCGATTGAGACGGCGCGGGCCGGCTTGCGCCGCGCCTGGCCTATCCGATGGTTACGATGGTCAATCGCGCTCGACACCAACCCGGTTGAACGGGCGATCAGGCCTGTTGCCCTCGGTTGCAAGAATCATCTCTTCGCCGGCAGCGATGGGGGCGGCCATCGATAGGCCGTGCTGTGTTCGCTGATTGAAACCTGCAAGCTTAACGACGTCGTGCCCTAGGCGTATTTGCGTGGTGTGCTCACCCGACGGGCACCCGATCAACCGCCTAGACGAATTGCTGCCGTGGGCGTGGAAGGCCGGAAATTCTGTCACGAGCTGAGCGAGGTGTGGAAGCCGGACGCTTACCGGCGTGCAAAGTCAACTCCATCTTACGTTTTCTGCGACTCTTCGCACTTCAGCCATTACATACTCCCCTGCACCAACAATGCACAGACTTCTCACGATCGCGACTGCGATTTGAATTCACCAGGCGGGGTCCACACGTTCCTTCGCGTTCAGCTCCGGAGCCGTCGCATGCTCTTAATCAGGTTCGTAAACAGGGCTGTCCAAGCAGTCCGTCAGCAGGCAAAAGGCAGCGAATATTCCCCGTTTCGCGGCCACGCCAAGGGACGCTCGCCGCGCGATGCAGGACCCAGACGTCCGCAGGAAGAGCGCTCGTATCAATATTGATTTGGGCAGACCCTGTAGCCGTAGGCGTCGCGGTAGCAGCCGTCGTTGTAGTAGCCTCCGTAGGCACCGTAGTAAGCGGCGCCGGCCGCGGCCGCTCCAACCGCTGCAGCGCCGTACGCTCCACGTCGGGCTCCACGATAAGCCGCCGACCGATAAGCCCCTCTGCCTACGGCCGCGCGCGCGACGGGGCGGCCCGCTATCGGGTGTGATACGTGAGCGCGTCCAGCACCAGAATGAAACCGCCCAGCATGAACGGCGCCACCTCCATGGAACCCGCCGCCTCGGAAGCCGCCGCCACCGCCGCCGCGACGAGCCAGCGCATCGTCGGGAACCAAGGCTGCGCCAAGAAGAGCAACCGCCCCTAGAATCATGAGAGCATACCGGAACATGGTGTCCTCCTTTCACACGAGTGAAGCTCGATCCCCCTATCCAGTGTCTCCCTGCTTGCGTCGACCCCTGGCGACGCTCAATTAAAAATTTGTAGATACTGAGCGCGCCAGGTTCCCTGCAGGAACAGAACCAGCAACTTCCAATACAGGGACAGTCCGGATCCCATCGATTCCCGTCGTCAGCCTCCGGCGCACTGAGCTCTTGACGTTGATCTAGATCAAACCAACGCTGAGAGCGATCTAACGGAACTATGCGGTGATCGGGACCGCGAGCCGGCGAAGCTCGCGCGCACAGGCGACAAGGTCAACATCCCGGATCTGAAGGAGAAAGCTGCAGCAACTGGTGGATATGATCCTGGTGACTGCGAAGGAATTATCGAAGCTGACAATCCCTGATCGATCGACGCCCTAACCACCTCGGACCTCTCAGTCCCTATTTTGAGTCGTACCGCTTCGCTTCAATACGACCCAGGCTACTGCTCCAGCTCTATCCTAACGCCGCTCAGATTGGCCGAAAACTCCAGACCGGCCTTCGGACCGCGCAGCCACATGATCACGCCCTTGTCGTTCTTGAGCTGCACCCCGCCCCCGCCACCGACCAGCGCGCCACCGCTGCCAACAGCGGTATAGGTTCCGGCGAAATCGCTCAGCTCGTGCAAATACGACGCGCGCCCCACCAGGCGATTGGTGGATGCACCGACCGTTAATCCCAGGCTCAAGCCGTAAACCGCGAACGGATGTTCGCGCCCGTCGAGGGTCAGGACCCCGTGGCCTGCACCCGCGCCCGCGAGCAAGCCTGCCTTGGTGAAGGTGACGCGGACAAGCCCGGTCTTGGCATGACCCGGCGCCGTTATCAAAGCGATCGCAAGCAGCGTCAGCAGACCCAGTTGATACCTCCGCATCGGAACGTCCCTCCTGTCGAGAGCAAGCCGCGCCGCCTACTTTTTCTTGAAATCAGAAAATGCCGATTCAACCACATCGCCGATCGGCTGCCATGTGCGACCATCGAACTGAACCAGTCGCATCTGCTTGATCGGCCGAAAATCCCCGAGGCCTGTGTTGATCGTGATCCCAGGCAAGAGAAGGGACCCTTGGTATTGTTTGAGCGTTGCCGCTTGCCGCATGACATTTTCCCGGGACAGGTCATCGCCGCACTGCTTCAGCACCTGAACCAGCGTTTCAGCGGCCGCGTAACCATAAAGGACAGCGCTGTCGTCCTTGTCACCGTGGGGATAGTATCTGTCCATGAACGTCGCCCAATCCTTGATGGCTGGGTCATCCTTCCATGCCGGATCATTCACATCCTTCAAAAAAGAGGCTGAGATCACACCCACGGAGTTCTCCAATCCACCCGGTCTCAACGCGGTGGCAATGGAGGCGGCCATATCATTCAGCATAAAGACTGGATGCCAATTGAGATCTGCCGCTATTCGAATCACCCGGGCAGCGTTGCTCGGCAAGCCTGCAAATACGAAAACCTCGGCGCCGGATCTCTTCAGGATCGAGACATGTGTATCGAGATGTGCATCCGAAATCTCGTAGGCAACATCGACGATGATCATCCGGGCGAGACCGCCGAGCCCTTCCTCCAACCCTCTGAACAGATCTCGCCCGAACTCGTCGTTCTGCCAAAGAACCACGATCTTGCGATCGGGATAGAAGGCCTGAATGTAATTGGCATAGATGCGTCCCTCGGAGCGGAACGACGGCTGCCAACCCATCGTCCAGTGAAACACCTTGGGATTGCTCCACTCCTCGTCGCCAGAAACAACGAAGAGCTGGGGTATCTGCTCTTCGTTCAGGAAATTCCGCACGGCAAGATTGCCGGGTGTTCCGAACGAACTGAACATCAACAGAACGTTGTCTCTTTCCACCAGCCCGCGCGTCAGATCAAGCGCAGTCGATGGATCCGAACCGTCGTCGTAGGAGATGAAGCGCACCTCGCGGCCGTTTATTCCGCCGCGCTCGTTGATCATCTCGAAATACGCCGCCTCGGCCTTTCCGATCGCGGCAAAGGCCGCCATCGGGCCCGTATAGGGCATGACGTTTCCGATACGGATCTCCTTGTCGGTCACCCCTTGCTCGCGATGTCGTTGAGAGATCGCGCTCAAGGAAGTCAGCGCAACCACGACAGCGAGCAGCAAACGATGCAGCGCGTTCATGATCAAGGACTCGATAGTTCGACCTTCTTCCAGGTTTGATCGGGACCAAACGACGTCATGCGTTTCGCGATCGCGGCAGTGCGCTCGCCCAGATCCTTCTGGTAAACCTTGCCCGCATAATTGACCACGAACGTCATCACGCCGGAGTTCCCGTATTCAGCCGGATAGGCGACCAACGCGAAGCCGCCGATCATCTTGCCATTGACGACATAGTTCAACGCGCCGCCAGGCTCGTTCGGCCCCTGCTGAGTAGCCATGGTAGGGTTGCGGTTCGCCGCCGACCTTGTAGCCTTCCGCGGAAGCCTGCGCTGCCAGTTCGCCCAATGGACTCTCATCGGCATCCGACGGCCAGTAGAGACCGTCCTTCTTGCCTGGACGGCTGACGATGCGTTGCGCATAGACGCCTCGCCCGGCGCCGGCCGGGTTCTTGTCCGCGTACTCGTGCTGCGCGTCGACATAGGCAAGGCTGGTCTGAATCGCGTCGAGTTCGTTACGCCCGATCCGGCGATAGAGAATTTCGAGCCGTCCCGTGGCCGTGTCGAATTCCCAGCCGGACTTGTCGCGGGCCAACGGTATCGGAAAGGGAGACTCATCCGGCCCGACGATGAGTACAGCTTTCTTATCGCCTTCGAAGCTGACGGAATGTTTGGCGTTATAGGCCGCGAGAAAGCGCGCCCGCAGATCGGCATCCGCGACACTATCCCCGGAATCGACGATCTCCGCTGCATCAGGACCGAGCACCTTCACTATGTCTTTCGTCTCGCCGGATTTGACCGCGGCAACCAGAGCTGCGACGGCGTCTTCGGGCGACTTGAATGACTGTTGGGCGGGTGCAGACGTGACCACCAGAACCGCGATCGAAGTTGCGAAGAGTCCAGCAGACCAGCGGCGACGAACCAAGGTCGAACAACGGGACGTCATGATCAGATCCTCGCTATCGTTGGGATCCGCGCGCCGCCGGCGAGCCAGTCCCGGTAGGTGCGGAACTTTATCCCGAGCTTGTCGTAATAGACCCTGAGGTAACCATCGCGCCCGCGCGCGACTGCGTCAGGCCTCACGACCTGTACCTCCTGCGCGATGAGGCCGACATAAGCCTCGTCGTTTCCCACGTAGCTGAAGCGGTAATAGCCAAGGCCATTGTCGAGATAGCCGAGCAACACAACGTCGTGTTTCAGCGCAAGATCGGAGCGCCGTCCGCCGCCGCCACGGAAGCCACCACCGCCACCACCACGAAAGCCGCCACCGCCTACAGCTCGCATTCCGCCGCCGCCACCACGCGGCATGCTGGCGAAGCTTGCTCTGCCGCGCGCCGACTGCAGATTAGCCGCCCTGCCCGGCTGCACCCGCAACGCGCTATCACGGCCGCCAGCCCGACCTGCGGCCCCGCCACCACGGCCCCGATCGCCGCTGCGTGCCTGCTTCGCGCCACCCCGGTTCCCGGCATTAGCCGCGCGCCGATCGCCCTTGGCTTGGCGATCCGCCCCGGCGCGATCGCGCGCACCTGCGCGATCGCCTGCACCAGCACGATTGCCGCCACGATCGCCAGCACCGACACGATCGCCTCCGCGGTCACCCGCACGATCGCCCACACCCGCACGATCCTTTCCGGGATTGAGAACTTGCTGACCGCCGCGACCACGGAAGTCCATGCGATCACCGGCTCCGGCGCGAAGGTTGTTGTTACCGAACCGCTGCTGCACGTTGACATTGTTGTATCGAACACCCTGGCGGTGTTCCGGGCGATGCTGCCAATTGACGTTATTCGAGCGGTTGATGAAAAAATTGTTGTTGCCCCAGTTGCAGCCGCCACCCCAATAATTGCCCCAGCGCCCAATGGCCCATGCGGTACCGAAGGCTATCCCTGCCGCGATGACACCGGCGCCGATATAGGAAGGATAGCCGAAATAGTAGGGCGGATAGGCCGGATAGGGCCATTCGCCGTAGACCGCCGCAGGCTCATAATAAGGAACGTACATCGCATTGGGATCGGTCGGCTCGATCGCAATGACCTGCTTGCTTCCCTGCTGCTGGACGGAGACCTTTTGCTCCTTGGTCGAGACCAGCTTGTTGTTGGCCTGCGCCCTTGCGCGCAGACGCTGGATCGCATCCATCACGTCCGGCCGCTGGGCGAGCACCGCGTCGCCGAGTGATCTGGTCCAGTCGAGTTTCTCACTCATCATGGCAAGAACCGTCGGCGTGGAGGCCAGCCCCTTGACGCTGTCGTCCCAGGTCTGCTTGTCCACGTCGGCCTTGAGCTGATCGCCCTTCAGGTTCTTGTGTTCTTTTAGCCAGCGATCGGCCTGCACCACTTCCAGCGGATAGGTCGAGGCCGCCAGCATATTGGCGAGCAACGCGTCCGGATAGAGCGCGATCGGCGCGACGAGCGCGTCGAGTTGCTCGGGCTTCAACAACTCCTCGGATTGCGGTGGCGCAGTGCTTGTGGCTTGCGATTGCGGTGGCGTGGTGCCGGTCCCTTGCGCGGCGGCGACCAATGGAGTTGCCAGGATGATGGCCAAGGTCAAAAATGCTCTTCCGCAATGCAACATGTCAGCTCTCCCATCAGGCTGGACCATGAGCGAACTGCCCCCGCGCGTGCCGAGGTTTGATTAAGATCAAGGGTGCCGCGGCGAATGGACTCTTCGCGACCAGCGTCGCGCTGTCGTGTATGGCGGGCGGCGGCGGCCACCGCTGGCGCCTATGCCGTCACGCCCGGTTGCACGCAGGTGACGGACGCCTATGGGCACGCCTTCTCGCTGACCAGGTTTGCCGCGGCGGCGGCGCGTCCTGCTCGTCGACTGCAGTGTGTGCCTGCTGGCCTCCGCCGCTTTTTGTCCTACCGCTCTCGCGGGGAGCAGCAATTCCAGCCTCGCGCCGGTTTATCGGGTTCGCCTTGCTCGAGCACCAACATTTACCTGCTAAAAGTCGCACCTTGTATATCTCAGCATCATCCCTTCGATTTCCGGAATGACCCGGCTGAGGTTATTGTCGTCGAGTACTTTCAGATTGAATCGGACGGTCTGCGTCATCACTGAGGTCGCACAGGTCGCAGATAGTTCAATGCTGTCGCCCTCCTGCTTTTTCGATTGGATCGTACACTGAGCGGCCTTTCCCATAATGCGCTTGCCGTCGATCACAAAGCCCGAACCGTAGAGGTCCGAAAGTTCGGCAAAGGCAACCTCGCTACCATTCATGGTGAACACGAGCTTGCACAGATCCGCCTGCGAAGCCCACGCACCCGATAGCTCGAACGCACGCGCGTTGATCGGCAACAGTGCGCACGTGGCAAAGAGCATCGTGGCTATTGCCAAGAATCGGGACGCCTTGATCATTCGGTTTCTCCCAGCAATTTTAAAATCGCGGTTATCGGCAGACCGTCGCAATGAGGGTCGTTCAAGTTCGCAGCCTTCTTCTCTCAATGCTCCCCGAATACCAGCGCCTTTAGCGGTAGCACCACTGCCTGGAGACGGAGAACCAGGGCATGGATGAGAGCAATGGTGTCGACGACATGCAGATAGGCCCGCTGCAGCGTGCCAAGGTTCTCGGTTACAAGCCGTTCATGGTTGTTCGAATAGAGATTCGCGATGCAGCTGCTGCCCGGCGGAATGCTGTCGAGCACCCCGTCGTAGAGAGGCTCGAGAATGACCAGGACGGTGCCCGGCGGACCGATCTTTTCCATTTCGGTCAGCTGATTGGTCTGGAGGATCTGACCGGCGGCGATGACGTCTTGCACACGGGCGACGACAAGTGGAATGATGGTCAACGGCTTGGAGATGCAGGTCGCCTCGGCGACCATGCCGACCTTGATCACCTGTGCTTCAATCTGGTTGAAGCCAGCGAGCAGCCTGTCTTCACCCGCACCCTCGGGTATGAGAATGCCCGCAGCCCTGGTGACCGGCGCCGGCTGCACAACATCCCCCACCCGCAGGGCGAACTGATCGACACGTCCATCGACGCCTGCGCGGATGGTCATTCTGTCGAGCTCGACCTTGGCTGCCGCAAGCTCCGCTTCCGCGCTGGTCTTCTGGGCGGGAAGAACAGTCGAAAGGCGGATCTCCGCCGACTGCTTGGAAGCTTGCGCGGCGTCGACATTGCCCTGCCGTGCCGTCACCAGCGTTTGAAGCTTCTCGATATCTCGCCTTGCGACAACGTCGGGATTGCGCTCATACAATTTCGTCTTGGTGTTCAACTCATCGAGCGCCTGCTGATAATCACCCTTGGCCTCATCAAGCTTGCCCTGGCTCGTCAAAATGTCGGCCTTGGCGGTGACCATGCCCGCATCGACTTCGGCTATGCGGGCGCGCGCGGTCTCCATCGTGGCCTCCTGTCGCCTGCTGTCGAGCTTGAACAGCGGATCTCCCTTCTTCACCTTCTGGTTATAGCCGACGTAAATTTTCTCGACCCGGCCGCCGGTGTCCGCAAAGATGGATATGGTCCGGAACAGCGCGTTGACGTTCTTCGAGGATGGATGGTTGTACAGAACCAGGGTGATGAGGAGCACGGTCAGGATCAGACAAAGCGTAATGCCCCAGCGGAGCTCGTACCACACCGAGAAGAGCGTGATCTCATGGCCGAGACGTTTGCCCTGGACATAGCGACGGATCAGATAGTCCGGAAGAAGAGTCAGCGACGAGCACAGCATGAGTTCAAGCATGGGCGGACCCCTTCTGAATCGAATGGGCTTCAGCGCGTTCCGCTGCCTTGACGGCTGCCTCGCCTGGAGCGCGATCGGCCACCGCGGTCAAGGGCTTCGCAGTCTCGGTCGCTGAGACACCGACCGGGGCTTCCCCGGCAATCTCCTGCCCGGCGAGGTTCTCAACTGCGGTGGCGATACGCTGGACCGGAGTGAGGAAGTCCGGCAGGTCGATGAAGGCAAGCAACAGTGCCGCAACCCAGAAGACATGCTCATGCGTAAAGAGAGCCAGCAAACAAAGAACCGCGACGATATCGAGCTGAATCTTTTTTGTTCTGTGCGCGATCCGCTCCGGAAGCGAATGGATTGTGAAGAAGATGACGCCCAGGGCGACCACGCAGAGCACGACAAACACCACCACGGCATTGAAAAGCATGTCGGTTTGACCGGGTGCTGTGATGAAAAATGGAAGGTGCTCCGGCGCCAATGGGTTGTGCGAGCCAGTCATAGTTCTCCTCCCCTCAGCGGCCTTCGATTTCAAGCGCAGACCCCGATTGATACGGATCAAATGTCATCAGCGAACTTCTCGCGATGGCATGCATGCACGCGTCAGGCGCTCTGGACAGGCCGTAGCCACGGTCCAGAGTGCCCTACCGAAACTGGTGCCCAAGGGGGGAGGCTTGATCTGGATCAAGCGCGCCGGTTCCGCTGCCGCTCTACGATCCACTCAGATCGAAAAGCCGGGCCCAACAGGAGGGTTTGTCATGCCTGCAAAAATCGACGATCTGCTGCCCACCGCAAAGGAAATCCAAAAACAGGCGGCGATAAAGGAGGCGGAAAAGGCTGACCAGCTTGCGCGCGCGGCCGCCGCTGCGGAAACCGAGAAGCGCGCACTGATCGAGAGACTCGGCAAGCCATCCGGGCTTTCGGAGGACGAGAAGGTCAGGCTTGCCTCATCGGTCATCCAGCGTGCCGTCCGCAATGGTCTCACCGAAGTGCAGGTCTACCGGTTTCCGAACTTGCTTTGCACGGATAAAGGCCGTGCCATCAATCAGTTGGAGGCCGGCTGGGAGAAAACGCTGACGGGGATACCGAAGGAAATATTCCAGCTCTGGACCGACTACCTGAAGCCCAAAGGATATCGCATCCGCTACCAGATCATCGATTTTCCGGGCGGCGTGCCCGGAGACATCGGCATCACCATCAGCTGGGGTGGCTGATTTGGCTCGAGCGACGAGGATGGCCGGCGGCGAACACACAGCATCGAGGATGAAGCGGAAAACTTACGAGAAGGAACTGCGCAGGCTCCAGGTTCAGCTTTGCCATCTGCAGGAATGGGTGAGAGCGAGCAAAGCCAGGATCATCATCCTGTTCGAGGGTCGGGATGCCGCGGGCAGGGCGGCACC
>Ga0307479_10004423_pt1 | contig 12849 bp, 10 predicted proteins | sample atmos_gasesECM4C_FD_203743 | JGI IMG/M metagenome (GOLD analysis project Ga0307479, IMG submission 203743) | Hardwood forest soil microbial communities from Morgan-Monroe State Forest, Indiana, United States - atmos_gasesECM4C_515 | ecosystem: Environmental > Terrestrial > Soil > Temperate...
CGCCGAAAGGAACGAGCAGCAAGCCGACCGCAAAGGCGATCGAGGTCATGGCGACAGGAGCTCCCAGCGAGCCGTAGCGTTCGACGCCGGCGCCCACGAGAAATGTTATCCCGGCGCCTGCAAAACGCGCGAGCGAGGTAGAAAAGGCAAATGCGCTGGCGCGGCACTCCGTAGGATACTGCTCCGGCAGCCAGAGCGTGTACACCGCGAAATTGGCGCCGCCCAACCCGAGAAAGAAAAGACAGACAAAAAACCACGGAAGCGCGGCTGCTCCGAGATAGAAAACCTTTCCGAACGTCAGCGCAATGGACGCAAGCATCAGCGCGAAATAAACCCCCAGCGCGCCGCGGCGCCCGGCTTTTTCCGCGAGCCACGGCATCACTAGGCAGCCAAGAATCGTCGCCGAGGAAACCAGCATCGCCGCGTGCGAAGCCAGCCGCGCTGCCGGTGGTCCTATTTTCCCGGCCGCTTCCGCCAGCGTCGTCACCGCGGCGGGCACATAGACCGTTCCCGCCCACAAACCGCAAATCGATGCGAGCATATACAAGGAATTCAGAACCGTTCGGCGGCGCAGCGTGTTCGAGAAAAGGGCGGAAAATGGCCTCCAGATTTTCCCGGAGCGAACCACGCCTTCCTTTTGTCTCCACCTCTCCGGCTCCGTCACGCCATGCCGCACCCAGGCGAGCACAAGCGCCGGCAGTCCGCCGACCGCAAACATCGTGCGCCAGCCGAAGTGACTCCCTATGACGTAATTCGCCAACGATGCAAAAAAGGTCCCAACGTAGTATCCCGTGTGCATCAACCCGGCGCCAGCCAGCCGCCGCGGTTCGGGCCATTCTTCGGCGACGAAGGTTCCGCCCATAGCCCACTCGCCGCCGATGCCAATCCCGGCAAGCAGCCGCAGAACGGCAAGCTGCCAGACGCCCTTGACGAGCGCGCTGAGAAACGTGAAAACGGAATACCACACGATCGTCAGCATGAGCGTGCGAACGCGCCCGAACTTATCGCCAATCGGGCCCCACAAAAAGGCCATTCCCCAGCCGAACAAAAACAGCGCGAATAGCAATCCGCCGTAGAAGCCGACGTTTCCTTTGGTCGGAGCAATTCCGGAGCGCGGAAGAAGTTCCCGCAGCGAAGGCACCAGGACAAGCGCGTAGATGAACGAATCCATGCCGTCCAGCGCCCAGCCTCCCCAGGATGCCCAAAATCCGCGAATCTGATTTCGCGTAAGCGGGACCAGCGTCGATTTTGGATTGGGGGGAAGCTCCGCAACACTCATGGCAGCGGGGACTATACCATGCGTCGCTTCTGACGCGTGCCTGGCAAGCCTGCTAGCGGTAGCCGCGCCGGAAAAAATAAACGGTCATGGCCGTGCCAACAAGAATGACGAAAGCTTTGATCCAGGACTGCGGCAGTTTCTGCGCATAATGCGCGGTGGAATAACCGCCGAGAACCGACCCGAAAATCATTACGATGGCCTGTGGCCAGAAAATGGCCTTGCTCGCAATGAAGGTTAGCGTGGCCACGCCGTTGATCACGCCCCCGAGTATGACTTTCAGCTTGTTCATGGCGTGGATGTCGGTCATGCCAAGCGCTGAAAGCATCGCCAGGTTCATGATGCCGATTCCTCCGCCGAAATAGCCGCCGTAGACGGCCACCAGGAGTTCGAAGAGCGAAGCGAAGATCACTGCCCCGCTGCCCGCCCCGGGCGAGATGCCGTCGGAAATGCGTCCGGTGAGATGCTTGCCGAACGCAAAGAGCAAGGTGGCGCCCAAAAGCAGCCACGGAATCACCCGCAGGAAAGTCCGGGCAGGCGTGTGAATAAGGAGAATCGCCCCCGAGAGCCCGCCGGCCAAACTGGTGATCCCGAGAGGAATCAGAACGCGCCTCGGAATATCCAGCTTTTGGGGATAGGCGCCGCCGCTCGCCGTGGTTCCTACCCACAAAGAGAGCGTGTTGGTCGCATTGGCCGGAATCACGGGAACGCCGGTAAACAGAAGCGCGGGAAAAGCAATAAAGCTCCCGCCCCCGGCCACGGCATTCATGCCGCCTCCGAGGGCGCCGGCAAAAAACAGAAAGATCGCACCCTCTGGGTTCAAGCAGAGGTTGTATCATGATTTCAGTCAGGCTGCTGTCAAAAATCGACGATCGCACTTCGTCGGTGAAAGCGCCCTTCCACTCAAGTCCGGTCGGAAGTCTTTGGCGACCTTTCTCCCGCCTTCCTGGCCTTGCACGTTAGCTCGTCGGCATGGCCCACAAAATCCCAGCGCCAGGAGAGCCATATGATCATTCGGTACGCGCGCAGGAGCGGGATTGTACACGTGAAGGAGCACGGGCTTATCTGCTCGGAATGACCTCAGCTTTCGACGAAGGATTTTAGTCTTGCGAGCGTCTCGTCCCACTGCTCGGAAACGAAATCGAGGTAGTCCTTAACCTCGGCAATAGGTTCAGGGTCGAACGCAAATCGGCTCTCGCGGCCGGCTCGAACGCTGCGCACGATTCTTGCGTCCTCCAACACTCGAAGGTGCTTGGTGATGGCCTGACGGGTCAGCTGCGAACCCTCGGTCAGTTGAGAGATCGAACTAGGCTGCCCCTTGGCAAGCTTTGCAACCAGCGTCAAGCGCGTCTCATCGCCGAGAGCGGCAAAGACCCGTGCATAGCTACACCGCCTTCGAGAAGTCCGTCTAAGAGTTTTTCGCAAGATAGGCCTCAACGTTTTTTATTTGCTCGGCCCAGCCGCCCTCGTTTCTGCGAAATGCCTCAAGCCGGCGATCCGCAGGCAACTTGTCAAAGCCGGATTCCGTCACGGTCAGCACCGTGCCATTGGCGGTTTTCTCCAGCCGGAATTCAACGAGCGTGCTGGGCTCCTTGGAGTAATCCGGCGGATAATCCGCCTTTTCGTGGGACTTGGGATGCGGCCAAGTGAAGGAAAACAGCCGCTGTGCCTCCATCTTCTCGACCACGGCCTCCCACTTCACGTGCTCGTACCCCGGATGAGTCATCTGACCGCGCGAGACCTCGCCCGGAACAAAAGGGCCGTCCAATTTCACGCGAAACCATTCGCCAAACTCGCGGTAATCGGTGAGGGCGCGCCAGACGCGGGAAAGCGGGGCCTTGAGTTCGATCCGTTTTTCGATGCGGTCGCTCATATTATGCAACCTCCTGATTGCATAATATCTGCTCGCCGAGACAAAAGCAACCTGTTGGTTGCGCTTTTTTGCGGCGGTGGGACGGCTTCGCTGCGATTGACGAGCGCGGCCGCGCGGTAGCATCATTTTTCGTGAACCCGAGCCGGACCGTCCCGCGTCGTTGCGTTAAAACAAATCGATCTACCAAGGGAGCCGCTACCGTGGCCACACCGCGTCAGAAACTACCGGCAAAACAAATCACCAAAGACCATAAGGGCAGACCCAAGGTCAGTGAAGCGCAGATCGCGGTGCACTGGAAAGAAGAAGGCTATTACCGCCCGCCCGCGAAGTTTATTGGCCAGGCCAACCTGCACGATCCCGACTTCGTGGCTAAGTTCGACGAGAAATACTTCCCGGAGTGCTTCCGCCACTACGCCGAACTGCTCGACTGGGACCAGTATTGGCACACCACGCTCGACGCCGATCATCCTCCCTTTTGGAAATGGTTCGTTGGCGGAAAACTGAACGCCTGCTACAACTGCGTGGACCGGCACCTCGCCAAATACAAAAACAAGGCGGCCATCATTTTCGTTCCCGAACCTCCCGGCGAATCCCACGTGGTGGTCACCTATCAGGAGCTGTACAAGCGCGTGAATGAGACCGCGGCGCTGCTGCGCGATTTCGCTGCGCTGAAAACGGGCGACCGCGTGACGATTCACATGCCCATGATTCCCGAGCTGCCCATCACCATGCTAGCCTGCGCGCGGCTCGGTGTCGTGCATTCGGTCGTTTTTGGCGGATTTAGCGGCGAGGCTTGCGGGTTGCGCGCCGCGGATTCCGGCAGTCGCGTGCTCATCTACGCGGACGGCTACTGGCGCAATGGAAAGTGGGTGGATCACAAGGCCGCCGCGGATATCGCCGTGCAAACGGCAACAAAAGAAGGCCAGGAAATCGACAAAGTCCTGGTCTGGAAGCGCTATCCCGGTAGATACAGCTCAGAAACGCCAATGGTCATGGAGCGCGATTATTTCATTGACGACGTTCTAAAGGACTACCGAGGTCATACGGTAGAGCCTGTTTCGCAGGATTCAGAAGCCCCGCTATTTCTCATGTACACCAGCGGCACGACGGGAAAACCAAAAGGGTGCCAACATCGCACCGGCGGTTATCTGGCATACATAACGGGAACGGCAAAGTATTACCAGGACATTCATCCGGAAGACGTCTACTGGTGCATGGCGGATATCGGCTGGATCACCGGGCACTCTTACATCGTCTACGGACCGCTCGCGCTCGCGGCAACCAGCGTTCTCTATGAGGGCGTGCCGCAATTCCCGGACGTCGGCCGGCCGTGGCGCATCGCCGAAAGGCTCGACGTTAACATTTTTCACACTTCGCCGACGGCCATTCGCATGCTACGCAAAGCCGGCGCGGACGAACCGAAGAAATACAACTACCACTTCAAGCACATGACCACGGTTGGTGAGCCCATCGAGCCGGAAGTCTGGCAGTGGTATTACGAAGTCGTCGGCAAAGGGGAAGCGGTAATCGTCGATACTTGGTGGCAAACGGAAACCGGCGGCTTCCTTTGCTCCACCAAACCTGCCCTCGACCCCATGAAGCCCGGCAGCGCCGGTCCCCCGGCGCTCGGAATTTATCCGGTGATTTGGGATGAGGAAGGAAACGAGGTTAAGCCGGGCTCCCACACGGCGGGAAATATCTGCATTCGCAATCCCTGGCCGGGAATTATGCAGACGATTTGGGGCGATCCGCAGCGGTTCGTGAATCAATACTACAAAAAGTACACCAAGAATCCGCACAGCAAGGATTGGCGCGATTGGCCGTATTACGCCGCAGACGGCGCGGTGCTTCCCGCGGACGGCTACTATCGCATCCTCGGCCGCGTCGATGACGTGATCAACGTGGCCGGCCATCGTCTTGGTACCAAGGAAGTCGAGTCCGCTTGCCTCACCGTACCCGAAGTTGCCGAAGCCGCCGTCGTTCCCGCAGTGGACGAAGTGAAAGGCCGCGTCCCGGTCGTTTACATTTCACTGAAGCCCGGGTTCCTCCCTAAGAAAGCCATCCAGGAAAAGGTGACTTCCACCATCGAAACCATGATCGGCAAGATTGCTCGTCCGAAGACGATCCACATGGTGCCGGACATGCCGAAGACCCGGTCTGGCAAGATCATGCGGCGCGTGCTGGCAGCGATTTCCAACCACATGGACACCGGCGACATCACCACCCTTGCAAATCCCGACATCGTCGAGCAGATTCGCGAAATGGTCCAGGGCCGCGCCGCCGTGAAGCTCCAGGAAGGCCCGGAAGACATCAAGCGCTTCGGCCAGGAAACCTAAAGCAATGGCAGTCCCCGGGGCGCCGTGTCCTTAGCCGTAAGTCGTGTTTTTTCATTTACTTGTAAAGCGACGCCTCTTGTCACCACCGCGGCGGAGCGCTGTTTAAGCCCTTCACCCCGCCGGCCACGAGTCGTGAAATGGTCTAGTACCTCCGTACTTCTCAGCGTTGAATCGTTTTTGTATCGGGAGTCCTATTGTTCGCTGGACGCTTCCCCGGATACACTTGAAAATCGGTCAGGAGGATTATCTTGACGGGTTCTGAACGCCGCACCACGCAACGCTTCACCATGCGGCTGCCATTAACGGTTCGCTGGACGACTGGCGCGGCCGTCGGTGAAACCAGCACCGAATCGCGCGATGTGAGCTCTCGCGGGGTTTACTTCTATCTTTCCAAGGACGTCAAAGAGGGCTCCCCGGTGGAGATTGTCCTGACCTTGCCGAACGAGATCACCATGGCTGGTCCGGTGCGCGTCCGCTGTCTTGGGCGCGTGCAGCGTACCGAGCCGCGGGATGAGGGCGCCGTGGGCGTGGTTGCCGCGATCGAGCGGTATGAATTCCTCCGCGGCGACGAGGACAAATAGGTTTCTCTGCTGCGCGAGGCCGCAACCCCCACGGCCCCTGCGCACGATCCGCTAGCCGAAAGTCTGCAGAATCCATTTGCCGACTTTGCATCTGGCTGCGGCTTAAGAAATTCTCCGGGTTTCTTGCTCGCACACTGCGGAGGCGGGCAGGATCAGCCGGGGTGCCTTGGCCCCTCAGCGAAGCGCCCCGGCTCAGTTTTTTCTGACCGGCCCTCCTTTCCGCATCTCCCGGACTCAGGAAGCCGCGTCGCGATTCCCCGAGGCTATCCTGCTCACGGGGCAATCCCGACCGCCCCCTTGACTTGGATCACCTTCGCCCTTAGCTTCGAATAGATGCGCCTTGGGCGGCCAATTCTCGTTGCATTCGTCGCGACCGCGCTCGCGGCTTATGTTCTCGATTGCTCAGGCACGACCACTCCCGCCGAAGCCATGAAATGCTGCCAGTCCATGCCTTGCTCCTCGTCCGGCCACAGCCAGGAATGCTGCGAGACGATGCCGCAGATGCATGCGCCGTTTGTTCAATCGCCCTCCGCTCACGGAGTTTCATTCACACCTGATTTGATTGCAGTGCTTTCCATCTTTCAACAAGCCCTCCGTGCAGGCTCCGCCGTTTCCCGACTCGCGGCGAGCTGCCACGGGCCGCCCCGCGCTAGTCCCCCAACTTCCACACCCATCCGAATCTAGGCCACCTCTGGCACGCCACGTTCGACGACAAGCATTCTTGTCTCTGGACCTACTTTGTCTGCCGAAAGGACCTGGAATGGACATCGTTTCACGCAAGGAACTTTTACGGGGGGCCTTGCTGGCGGTTCTCGTGATCTGTGCCGGGCGCGCAGGAGCTCAAGGCGCCGCACCGGAAACAGCCCCGCCGCTCTTTCCGGGGGGCGCTTTGGTTTCGTACAACTCAGTTTTCTCTACTCGCGGCATGTTCGCGGCTTCTACTGGCAATATCCCAGCGACGGCGCGCCCAACCTTTTCCCATGAAGGACTCTTCCATTTCACATGGGGCTTCCATCGCGATCTCGATTTAACCGTTCTCGTCCCCGTGGTGACGAATCGTTTCGATGTGAACGCCTCCGCCTTTCGTTCAAGCCTCGGCGGAACGGGCTTGGGTGATGTAACGATCGTAGTGAAGTATCGCTTTTACCGCCGCGATTCCGAACGGGGTACGACGCAGGCATCGGTTACGTTCGGTCCCAAGATTCCAACCGGGAGCACAAATCTGCGAGGCGCAAATGGACTTCTCCTGCCTGCCGGTCTCGAACCAGGCTCAGGTTCGACCGATTTGTTCCTAGCCGCAAACTGGACATACACCGGCCTTTTCAACATCAGACGGCTCGTTGCCGACGAGGATTTCCATGCGGCCCTGCGTTCACAGGGCACGGAGAAGACCCGACTCGGCTCGGAGATCGCGTCTCGGTTCTGGCTCTCCTACCGGCCCTATGAGTCTAAGAACGTTGCTCGTGAATGGTTCATCGGACCGGCGCTTACCTGGGTCCACATGCAAGATGACCGCATTTCCGGACTCACGCAGAACGGAAGTGGCGGAGACGTGCTCCTGGCGGGAGTCGCCAATTACCTCGGATTGCGTCCTGGCCTGCACGTCTGGGTCGGAGCGGATTGGGATGTGGCACATTCGACTGGCCCAACGTTCATGCCTATCCGCCGTCACATCAGTTTCGGAATTACACAGCAATTTCGTTTGCACTTTTAGGGAGGAGAATCGATGCATTCGAAGAAGTTGGCGCTCTTTGTTTTACTCGGCTGCGCACTCGTGCCAGGATCGCAGGCTCAGATCCAACACATCGAAATGCGCGTCGAAGGCATGACTTGAAACTTTTGAGCTTACGGGGTGAAGCAACACCTCGGACGCCAGTCTGGCGTTCAAAGCGTCGATGTAACCCTGATCGATGGAAAAGTTGAGATCGTCCCCAAAGATGACGGGCGAATTGATCCTCAGCACCTCCTCAAGGCGGTCTACGACAGCGGCGTCAGCGTGGCCGAGATGGATGTGACAGTTCGCGGAAGAGTCGCGAAGAATGCGTCGGGCAATCTCGCTCTCAAGGTCAGCCCGAATCAATCATTCGCCATGGCCATGAACGAATTGTCAAAGGAACTGGAGCACCTTGCCGATTCCGCAAACACCGTCACCGTTCGAGGTCAGTTGTACAAAAAGCCGGAAGGAAAAAAGAAACCGAAGCTGGACCCATCGGCTCCGTTGAAGCTGTTGGTCTTGGAAATCGAGAAGCAGGAGTAAATGCGAAGACCAGCTTCTCTCTTTTTGAGTCTCGTCGTGGCCGGGCTCGCTGGATGCGCTCAGCATGCCGCAACTTTGGCCGAGCCGAAGGAACCCAAAGCGGGGGAAATTGGCTCGCGCCTTCCCGAGTTCTCGGTGAAGGATTTGCAAGGGCATGAGATTTCTTCGAGCGAACTCCGTGGCAAAGTGGTGCTCGTCGATTTTTGGGCGACTTGGTGCCAGCCGTGCAAAAAGGAGATGCCCGGCTATCAGGGGCTCCTCAACAAATATGCATCGCGAGGACTCACCGTCATCGGGTTCAAGTTCGACACCATGATGGATACGGAAGATCCAGTCTCCTTCGCCAAAAGACTCGGAGTCCGTTATCCACTCGCGGTGGCCTCCGACGAGGTGAAAAATAAGTTCGGCGGCATCGAGGGGCTTCCAACAACAATGCTTTATGACCGCCACGGCATACTTCGCGAAAAGATCATTGGATTTGAATACACAGATGTCATCGGATCCGAGTTGAAGCCACTGCTCTGATGAGCATGAGCGCATCACTTGAGCACGCAGACGCTAGCAGGTCGTCCGTGTATCAGAACGAGATCGTGTCCCTTCAGATTGTAAAGATCTTATGAACGTGTACGCGAGCTGCAATGGCCATCGCTGCTGCCATACTTGCCCCCGAGCGTCGCGCCTTTGGGATTCGGCCATCGCCATGCCGTGGCTTTCCCGCCGAAACAGAGTATTGGCGAATTCCTGCTTTTTCTGAGCGCGGTTGCGGAGCGCGTTCGGCAGCGCGCCCGCCGCGGACAGTCTTCGCGGCTCCTGCTTTTACAACCAACGCAGATCGGCGCGCCCAAGGAATACCTCCGCTCCGTCAGGACGCTAATTCAACCGTTACCTCTCTGGCAACCTGTACTTTTGGTCAGGCGATTTTCATGGCGCAGGTGCGAGAGTATTGGAGGGCTGAGCAGTAGCTGCTGTGAACTCGAAAGTGGGGGCTGGCTTCACGCGGATTCAAGCGGAATCCGCCGCCAGATGTGCGCATGGGCGAAGGAAATCTATCGGGGGAAAGTGTTCGCATGGCTCCGGAAATCCAGGCAATCAAAGAAATGGAAGAATTGAAAACGGAAATCTCGATCGATCACACGGCAATGGAAAAACCTCCGGCTGTTGAGGAGCCTTCCACCGGAGAAGGCACTGTCGGAATCTCTCTCATCGACCTCGCTGAAATTTTGGACCAGCACAAACAGTGGGTGGAATCTGGCGCAGAAACCGGTGCGAGGGCCGACCTCACCGGAGTCAACCTGGCCAAAGCCGATTTGACCGGCGTCAATTTGCAGGGAGCTCATTTGCATCGAGTAAATTTGGCCGGTGCGGACCTTTCGATGGCCAATCTCCGGGGAGCCAGTCTGGTTCGCGCGAATCTGCAAAGTGCCAATCTATTGGGAACGGAATTAAGAGGCGCCAATTTGATGGGCGCCAATGTGTACGGTGCCGACGGATTGTGGTTCGGCCGCCTCGGCGGAACAAATCTTTTCGACGCGGTGCTTCCCGAATCGATTTCCGCGGTGGACAGTTCGAAGGCCATCAGCGACGCGACGAAAGTGGCGCGCTGGTTCTATTTCCTGACCGTTGGCCTGAGTCTTCTTTGCTGCCTGCTCATGATCTACACCACCGACGTGCGCTTGCTGCTGAACTCCTCGGCTCTTCCTTTCCCCAAACTCGGCAATTTGCTGCCAACGACGGGGCTCTTTCTTGGCGGCCCCATTGTTCTCTTGATCCTATCGCTCCGTTTTCATTTTCTGCTGTTGCGTTTGTGGGGAAGCATGGCGGCCTTGCCCGCTGTGTTTCCCGACGGGCAGACGCTCGAAAAAGATGGTCCCTGGTATTTGATGGGTCTGGTCCGGCGGCATTTCCGGTGGCAGGGGGAATCGCGTGCTGCCATGACCGCTTTCGAATCGGCGCTCTCCGCGGTCTTGGCATATTGGATTGTTCCGGTAACGCTGTTCTTCTTCTGGCTGCGGTTCCTGACCCGCCAGGACTTTCGCGGAACGTTGCTCCACGTTTTTTTGGTGACCGCTGCCGTGGCGACGGCGACAAGTGTTCCTTTCATAGTGTCGCGCGTGCTCCGGCCTGGCGACATCCGGCTGCCAAAATCCAAAAACGTTTTGCGCATGATTCTCGGAACCACGCGTGCGGCGCTCGCCGTCGGATGCATCCTTTTTGTGATTTCCCTTGGCGTAAACCGCGGCCTGCCTTCGGACAAAACGGGCAGCCCTGCGGGATCCGCCGCCGACCCACGCCGCTGGGCCGCCACGGTTTTCCAATCGGTGGGCTATCGACCCTACGCGGACTTGACCGAAGCCTCGCTATCAACGCCTCTTCCCAAAGGCACGCCGTGGACCGACGACAACCTCGCAAAAATTTCGGGCGCGCACCTGAACGAAATGAACCTTCGCTATGCCCGCGCCTACCGGGCGTTTCTGGTGAACGCCAAGTTGTGGCGAGCCAACCTTGAGGGAATTTATCTTTCCGAAGCGGACCTAAGAGGCGCCAATCTAAGAGAAACTTTGCTCCGCTCCGGAGTTTTCGATCGCGCGTTGCTCTCGCATGCGGTGCTGGTATCCGCGAACGCGACCGGCGCGAATTTTTCCTCTTCCGACTTGCGCTTCGCGGATCTTTCCTACGGCACGTTCGAAAGTGCCGTGCTTTCGAACGCCCGGGCTTCCGGCGCTTCGCTTTATGCGGTCGACTTGCGCAACGCCCAGCTTTTACGCACGGACCTTTCGCGCACGGACATGCGCGACACCCGGCTCGAACATGCGGTGCTGTCTTTTGCCGGCCTCGAACAAACGGATCTTTCCTCGGCACGGCTTGAAAATGCCAGCCTGACCGGGGCACGGTGCAAAGGAACTATTTTTCTGGATGCAGACTTGAAGAACGCGGATTTGCGCGGGGTCAGTTTGACGGGCGCCGTTTTTCGCGGAGCCGAAATGGATGGAGCAAATCTGACCGGCGCGGACTTGCGCGGCGCCTTGGGAATTACCTCGCTGCAGGTGTGCTCCGCCCAGAACGGCCGGACGGCCATCATGGACGCCGATCTGGCGGCGGAAGTGCAAGTGCGCTGCGGATCTCACTAGCATGCACCACATCCATTTCAAATCGTCACCGTTCAGGCAGTGACCGTTCGCGCCAGCCTTCCTTTCCCCAGCACAGCCTGTGGGGGATCTGAAGCTCCGACCTGCCAAAAAACGAAGCACGAATTTTCGCCACACCACACCGGCAAGGCTTGGCCCCATCCCAACTAGCATGCTCCCGCCAGCGAACGAACCCGATGAAAGGTTGCTTCCTTTGCACCGGTTTTGCCCCTCAAGATGTCCGGGGTAGCCAACTCGAGCCGGGCATCCCGTCACGCCAGTTTTCAGAATTTTCAATCGAAGCAAGCAGAACTTTGCGTTTGCGCTCTTGCAAACGGGAGTGCCAGCATGAATCCACCAGCTGCCAAGAAGCGTACGAATGCTTCTCCGAGGTGGTCGTCATGGAAGATGGGCGAATTTCATCTGCGGCACACGCGCCATTCACGGTGGTCCAAAACGCCGCTCCCGCAAACGTCGTCGAAAGATACAAGGCGTCATTGGGGGGTGACGGGCTGCGCATCCTGGAATGTTTGCCGCAAATCATGGAGCGTGGGGCGGAATCGCTGACTCCTGCAGAAAAAGAACTGTTGAAGTGGCTTGGGGTTTTCTATCGCCGGCCGACACCGGGTAAGTTCATGATGCGCATTCGAATGCCCAACGGCTTTGCGCGGTCGGAACAACTCCGCGCCATCGCCGAGCTCTCGCGCCGGCTGGGCAACGGCGCCGTGGACATTACCACGCGGCAGCAAATCGAGCTGCGCGGATTCTCGCTCGACAGCGTGCCGGAAATTTGGGAGAAGCTGCGCGGCGTCGAGCTCCGCCCGCTTCAAACGGGCCTGGACAACGTTCGAAACATCAACGGCTGTCCACTCGCAGGCGCGAACCCGCACGAATTACTAGATGCTTCTCCGGTCGTTCAGGACTTGGACCGCATCATTGTCGGCGAGCAGGGCAACCCCCAGTTCACCAACCTTCCGCGCAAGTTCAACATTACGGTTACTGGCTGTCCGGACAACTGCACGCACGCCGAGTCACAGGACATTGCCTTGGTCCCCGCGAAGAAAGCGGGGCGCGTCGGTTTCAACGTCCTGGTCGGCGGGAAAATGGGTTCGGGCGGGTTCACGGTCGCTTCGCCGCTGAACGTTTTTGTCGAAGCTTTTCAGGCCGTGCCGGTGGTCGTGGAACTGATCAAGATCTATCGCGATCACGGCCCGCGCGAGGCACGCTCGAAGTGCCGGTTTGCTTTTCTTATCGAGGAGTGGGGCTTATCGCGGTTGCGGGCGGAACTGATTGAGCGCCTCGGTCATGAGCTGGCGTTTCAAGGGAGAGACATGCGCAGCTCTTCGCACGCTGACCATCTCGGCGTGACACTGCAACGGCAGGAGGGATTACGGGCGGTGG
>Ga0307479_10004424_pt1 | contig 12849 bp, 9 predicted proteins | sample atmos_gasesECM4C_FD_203743 | JGI IMG/M metagenome (GOLD analysis project Ga0307479, IMG submission 203743) | Hardwood forest soil microbial communities from Morgan-Monroe State Forest, Indiana, United States - atmos_gasesECM4C_515 | ecosystem: Environmental > Terrestrial > Soil > Temperate...
GGACGGCCGTTACGCTTTGGCACGCCACCTTGCCGTTGATCTCGCAGCCTTGCACCGGAGCCTCGAACCGTCGGCGGAGGGTTCTGGCGCCGCACGCGCCGAGCCAGCCGCGCCCTTTTCCATCTCTTGAGGCGCCATCCGGGCGTTTCTGGAGCTCATCCAAGTCGGTTATCTGGTGATGTATGGGCTGGCGCATTATGCTCCGCGCGTCTCTAAACTCTGGCCCAAGCGCCTAGCGCCCGGCTGAACACGTGAGGGTCATACGGTTGCCGATCCTTACTCCAGTTGCTGGTGAGAATCGTGGGGCGATTACGGTTCCAGGTCGATTCCGATGTTCCAAGATCTGTTGCTCCGTCCGGCGAGGTAATGTGGTCCCATAAAGGCAACGCAACCTCAATCTGCCCCATTACAGGGCAGCATTCGCTTTTTCTCAGTTCCGCTATCCGCATCACCATCGATCCGCCTTGCGGCTTCACTTCCCCGAAGGGAGCAATACGGACTTACCCTGTTCAGCTGAGAGGACATTAATGATAGGTTAGGCCTTCCCTGTACGCCGACAGCGTGATGTGCCCATGACCGAAGATAATCGAGCCTCGGTACCCGCTGCAAAAGAGCGCAAAGCATCTTCCGCTCCCCTAGTGTCACGACGCTTACGGGAATTTGCATATGCTGGCCATGCTATCAACCCTGGCCCCTGGCCGCGCCGATGCTAGCAGCCGCACCATCACCTCGCGGTTCCGATGCCGATCTTTCGATCGCGGGATACGTTGTCGGAGGGTTCCATGACGAGTCGTTACCTTCACGCCATGCCTCGTAGGGTAGTGCTGATGGGACAGCACGTCTGATGAATTACTCCTTTCTGCAGACAATCATCTCAGCTACTTCAGGTCACAGCGATTAATCACTAGCGTTAATCAGGACTTGTGAAGTCACATGAACCCTGGAGATTTGTGATTGTGCGGACATGTGGCGCAGCACGCTGCGCCCCTACGGAGAGACACGGACCGTTCTGGTGCCGCGACGAGTGAAGGTGCGGAGAAGAGTCGGTAGGGAGGCCGGCGTCCCCGGGAAATCCAAAAGGGGATTAATCACTGTGCGAGGCGAGAGCCGGCAGGGAGGCCGGCGCTACCAGGTTGGTATGGTGGTAGAATCGCGGCGGTGCTTGATGGTTAACTCGTCGGATTAGGAATGGTGCGATGAGGGTGCGTATGCGCGAGTGGGCAGTGGTTTTGGCGATTGTGCTTGGGGCGTTCGCGTGCGGTGGAGTTGTGTGGGCGCAGGAGAAGAGTGCTGCGGTAGCGACGGTCAGCGTCACGAAGACGGTGCGGGGGCGGGTGGTGAATCAGGTGACGAAGGAGCCGATAGGGCGGGCGCTGGTGACGACGACGGGGGATGAGTACGCGGTGATGGCGGATGATCGCGGGCAGTTTGAGATGAAGATTACGGAGCGCGTGCCGCTGGGACAGGTGCCAGGAGTGGCGAGTGGCACGATTGGAGATGGTGAAATTGTGGCGTCGAATGGTTTGACGGCGCGGAAACCGGGATTTCTTCCGATGCACCGTGGGGTGATGGTGGCGTTCGCGTTGGGATCGACAGCGGAGCAACACGCCGATGTAACGATCCCGTTGGTGCCGGAGGCGTTGATAGTGGGGCATGTGAATGTGCCAGGGTCGGAAGGGGAGGTACGGATCAATTGCGGACTGTATCAGCGGTGGATGAGCGAGGGGAACGAAACGTGGCAGGTGGCGGAAAATTTTATGACATGGGCGAACGGGGAATTTCGGTTTAGTGGACTGGAGGCGGGGACGTACAGGCTGATCACGCACGAACAGATGGATCGGGATTCGCGGGTGGCGATGCCAGGCGCGCCACTGTTCGGGTACCCGCCGATTTACTATCCGAACGCGGTGGATTTTTCGCTGGCGGGGCCGATTGTGGTGAAGGCAGGAGAAACGGCGGAGGTGAATTTGACGGTGGAGCGGCGAGCATATTATCCAGTGCGGATTCCGGTGGGGAATGCGCCAGCGGCGGGAGAAATGGAAGTGGCTGTGCACCCGATGGGGCATTGGGGGCCGGGATGGTCGCTGGGTTACAACCCGATGGAACAAACGATTGAGGGGGTGCTTCCGGACGGAAATTATACAGTGGAGTTGGAAGCGATGGTTCTGGCAGGCTCGACGGGGATGGCGAATTTTGCTGTGAAGGGTGCACCGTTTGAAGGAACACCTGTGCATTTGGTGCCGAATGCGTCGGTGTCGGTGAATATTCGAACAGAATTTCAGCACGGACAAAGTGATGCCGAGGGTGGAAACGCGCGAGAAGCGGCGGATACGAGGCCGGTGAATATCGCGGTGGGGTTGAGTCCTACGGAAGAGTTCGGGCGGCCCGGGAGAGGTTACCAGGCAAGGTCGGAGGAGGGAACGAACAATCGGACATTGATAATCGACAACGTGAAGCCGGGGCGGTATCGCATTACGGCGGAGGGAGATGGGTATGTCGCATCAATCGAATCGGGCGGAAGCGATGTGATGAAGCAGCCGCTGGTGGTGGGAATGGGAGGCGGGGTTGCACCGATTGAAGTAACGCTGCGGGATGATGGCGCCGAAGTGTTTGGAACGGTGGAGGGAATGAATGCGGGAACGGAGCGAGAAACAGCGCAAGGCTCGCCACCTTCGTTCATTTGTTTAGTGCCGATCGGTCAAGGCAAGTGGCAACAGCAGATGATTATGCCGGCGTGGAATGGGAAGTTTCAATTTATGCAGGTGCCGCCAGGGGAGTATCTGCTGTTGGGGTATGAAGAGGATCAAATACATTTGCCCTATGGAGCGGGAGAGTTTGTGAAGAAGATGGAGGGTAAGGGGCAGAGGATTCGTGTGGAGGCGGGAGAGAAGGTGAGTGTGAAGGTGAAGCTGATTGCGGGAGGCGAAGAGGAATGAGGATGGTGTGGCGGAGTGCCGCGGTGATGTGCGGGTTGGAGTTGCTGTGTGCGGCAAGTGGGAGTCGGACAGCGGGGAAACAGAGAGCGCCTTCGAACTCTGGGATCGAAGAGGGATTCCTTACTTCGCGGACTCCGTTCGGAATGACGGATTTTGTTTTAACGCGTAGTGGGGCACCCGGAGGGCGGGAAAACAGTGGGGCGGCGCAGGGGTACAAGATTGCTGGGACGGTGGTGAATGCGGTGACGGGGGCGGCGCTGGCGCGGGCGAAGGTGAGTGTGGCGGATACGCGCGCACGGATGCAAAGGATTGAGACGGTCACGGGCGAGGGAGGACACTTCGAGTTTGCGGGGTTGCCTGCGGGAAAATACGCGCTAGAGGGATCGCGGAGTGGGTACATCACAGCGGGGTACGAACAGCATGAGCAGTATTCGACGGCGATCGTGACGGGGCCGGAATTTGCGACGGAAAAGCTGGTGCTACGGCTGATGCCGATGGCGATGATTATGGGGCATGTGCTGGATGAGGCGGGAGAGCCGGTGCGAAGCGCGGAGGTGCGATTGTTTATCGAAGATCACAGCGGGGGGATGGTCCGGGTGACGCCAACGGGCGGGGCTACGAGTGATGACCGTGGGTACTTTGATATCGGCGTGCTGCGGCCGGGCAGGTATTTTGTTTTGGTGAGCGCGAAGCCGTGGTATGCGGTGCATCCGCGGACGTGGCAGGCTGCTGGAGGGGACTCCGGGCCAAGAGTTTCGTCCGCGCTGGATGTGGCGTATCCAACGACATTCTATGGGGGAGCGACGGACGCAGAAGGAGCGGCGCCGATTGAGTTAAAAGGCGGGGAGAAGGCAGAGATTAATATTCGAATGAGTCCGGTGCCGGCACTGCATTTGGTGTTCCGGGTTCCGGTTCCAGAGCAGATGAATGAGTTCCGCATGCCCATATTGCAGAAGCGTGTGTTCGACACGGAAGAGTTTGTGCAGCCGGGGCAGATGCAGCCGCTGTCGCCGGGAGTGTACGAAATTTCGGGAATAGCAGCGGGGCGCTACGACGTGAGCATCCGAAGCGCAGACCCGAATGAGCCGCAGCAATTTACTGAAATGAATCTGGCGCATGACGGGCAGGATTTGAACGCGACGCAGGGCGAGACATTGGGGAAACTGAAGGTGACGATGAAAATGCCGGGGGAGGAGCCGTTGCCGAGACAGTATGCGGTGGGATTGCGGGATGCGCGGCAGAGAGTTGTGGCGTTTCAGCCGGGAGATGCGGGCGGAGTGGCGTCGTTTCAGGCGGTGAAGCCGGGGACATATGGGATTGTGTTTGCCACGCCCGGGAAGGCGTATTCGGTGGCGCGGACTTCGTCTACGGCGGGAGACGTTGTGGGACATGAGGTGCGCGTGGCGTCTGGGGCGACGACGGAGGTGACGGCAGAGTTGGCTGGGGGCGAAGTGCGGATTGAGGGAGTGGTGGAGAAGAACGGGAAGCCGGTGGCGGGGATTATGGTGGCGCTGGTGCCGGATGATCCGGAGGCGCATGTGGACTTGTTTCGGCGGGATCAGAGTGATTTTGATGGGACGTTTTTGCTGCAGGGCGTCGTGCCGGGGAGGTACACGATTGTGGCGGTGGAGGATGCTTGGGGATTTGCGTGGTTGAAGGCGGGAGTGCTGGCGCGGTATGTACAGCACGGGCAGCAGGTGATTGTGGGGGAGAAGATGCGAGGGGGGGTGCGGTTGCCGGAGGCGGTGGAAGTGCAAGGGAGGTGAAGGAAGTAAAGGAGGGAGAGTTGCGAAGGGCGACGCCAAAGCAGCGGCAGCCGAATTTCAGAAACTTATCGACCATCGCGGAGTCGTGACGAATTTCCCTTGGGGTGCACTCGCCCGATTGGGAGTTGCCCGCGCCTACTCCATGCAAGGCGACACCGCCAAAGCCAAGGCGGCCTATCAGAATTTCCTCACTCTTTGGAAAGCTGCTGACCCGATATTCCTGTTCTTATCGCCGCGAAAGCGGAGTACGCGAAGCTCACAATAGACCTACGTAGAGATGTTGTACGATTTCGGACTCTTCCGGGCTAGTGCCCGATTAGTGGCGTTCTCGTCCACAATTGACAATTGAGCGGCGGCCTTTCGCCGCGGATTCCACTTCGACGCGAACGCTGTTTACCAGGAGCTGGGACAAAAACTCGACGTTCAAATCATTTCTCTTGAGCACCACGAATCCGAATTTGGGCCTCAAGACAGCACTCCGCCAAAGTGCCTAAAGTGACCGCTGCGTCGGGAGGCGGTACATCTCCAAAACGAATCGAGATACTCGTCGATTGCAGGGATATAAGGGGCTCACAGTCGCCACAAACGATTGCAATGCCTCTATCGATTTCTCCTCCAGCATTTCGCTCCGCTTTTCATCGTCACTCAGTGCCCATTCTGGTATCAAATTAAGCAAGCTCTCAAATTTCGCAGGCAACGCGGCCAAATCTGTACTGTCTTCCACCGCTGGGAACTGTTCCGCCAGTTTGCACGCGAGTTCAACGACTGACATCACTTCGTCCTTTGAATCCCGCCGAAGATAAAGAACGAGACCGTTCCTGTAGAAGTGCAGACTCTCGTTCCTGGTCAACTGGAGAGCATTCAGCGCTTGAGTCAGAGCCGCCGAGTTCAGAAGCTTCCGTAAGTCCCTATCGGATTCGCGAGAGTATACGGGAATCGAGGGGAAGCCCGGTACATGATGTGGGCTCTGGTCGAGTTGGAACACGTTGTCCCGCCGATTGATGCAGCACACATCGACATCCAAATTCCCTGCAACTTGCGCCACGATGAAATCGCTGTTGACGAGAAACTCAACTTCGCGGCCGCCGAACGTAACATCAAGTTTGTGGCGAAAGATGTCACCCGGCAAATCCAACATTTCCCAAGGACGTTCGGGGTCACGTGGACTCGTGCAGACATTCGCGTCAAATAGATTCGCGGTGCAGACACGTTTGCCAAATTGCTTTAATATTTCCCTTAGCGTAGCCACTGGGTCCGGTGCCATCGAGAGTAGCCTCAGAAGAATCGTTCAACTTGGAAGTTTACACAGGGCAAGACGGGCAGCACCACAGGACCAAAGCTACCCAGCATCAGGCCAACTCCTGTGTAACCGGAGAAGTGCCCAAAATCATCGGTTTGTGGGCAGCGAAACCAATAAATCTTACCCCCAATAGAATCAGCTATTTGAGACCAACCGGAAGGAAGGGTTTTTGGGCAACCACCGAAGCGGGTCCTGAAGTGGTTTGCAACAGCTGAGTTCCCACAACCCCGTTTCTGGATAACTTCGGGGTTGGCGACATCCGGGAGTTGATCGGTTCGGTCAACACTACCGTGTTTTTCGCGGGAAATCACGTCATCGGATCGCGGCTCGGGCGATGTAGCCTTTCTGCGCATTGCACCAGCCGCGCACTACTTGGCCATACCACGACCCTCGCGCCGCCTCGAGCGCCGATACGTCCGACATCTCCCTCGGATCGCGCACCAGATCGAACAGTTGTGCCCTGCCCGATCCGATCTCATACACGAACTTCCAGCGCCCGTCGCGCAGGCCCAGAAGTCCCAGAGAGTAGTCTGCAAAGAAGAGTGCCATTCGCGGCGCAGCATCGAGCATGGTGCGGCCCTGGTAATTCTTCGGCGGCGCTATGCCCATCAGGTCAAGGATGGTCGGCGCGGTGTCCACCAGGCTGACCACCTTGCGCACCTGTTGCTGTCCACGCAGCAGGCCGGGCGCGGCGATAAGAAACGGCACGTGAATGTTTTCCTCGTAGAGGAAAAACGTGTGACCGTAATTCCCCTCGTGCTGGCGGAAGGCCTCGCCGTGATCGCCATAAATCACCCAGACCGTGTTCTCCCCTAACCCGCGCGCGCGTAGTCCTTCGATGAGCGCACCCAGCGAAACGTCCCCGTAGTGCAAGGCGTTGCGGTATTGATCGATCTCGGTCGTCCCGGCGAAGGGGCCGGGCTCTGGAGTGGCATAGGGGTGATGGCCCGCAATGGGCAGGTATGTGAGGAAAAAATGCTGCCCACGCGGCAGAGCGTCGATCCATGCCAGCATCCGCGCCACCGTTGCCGGTTCGTCAACGCCAAAGCTCGAATTGTGACTGCCTGCGATGTCGCCGGCATCTTCCAGCGTCTGGTAACCGCGGTGGCGGATAATCGACTCCATCCCCAGATACCCGAAGCGTCCCGAGTGGAACATGGCCGTGCGATAACCGGCGTCTCCGAGAACCGAAGCCACCGAGCGGCACTCTAAATTCGCATACTCTTCCGGCTCGCTGTCGAAAGCGGGAAACGTAGAACACAGAACCGAGAACAGCCCCTTGATGCTCTCAGGGTAGACAGCATAGGCATTCTCGAATACCAGCGCCCTTCGCGCTAGGGCGCTGAGATTGGGCATCACTTCATACTCGCCGCCGTAGAGCGAGAGATACTGGGCTGCGGTCGATTCCAGGCTTACCATCACCAGGTTGAGTCCCTGGGCGGTTCCTGCAAACCGCAAAAGGTCCCCGGTTCTGTCCACCTCGAAGCGAGATTCGCGCCATTCGCTCGTGCCATCGCCGGCCGCTACACGCGGCAATCCAGTGCCGATCAGCGCCGTTACCACGTTGCGGTCCATTCCACGTGTCTCCGCCCGGCTGCTCGCCATTGGTCCGAGAAGAACGACCGCAATGGCACAAACCACGGCCAATCTCGCGAACTGCCGCGGCATGCGGCGCATCAGCCACGGCAAACTCGCGGCTGCCGCCAGGACGGATACTACAAGCAGGATGTTGGTTGCGGTCAGATAGACCAGCATGGAATCGGCCAGGGGCCCACGCGCGGCGCGAAGCATGGGCCGCGTCAGTGGAGTGGAAAGCACGCGCCCCACAGGAATGTTGATTGCCGTGTAGATCGCAATAGCCCAGTAAATCGCACAGACAATTCGAGTTGCCCCTCTGATCCTTTGCAGCGCGATGTCGAACGCGCCAAACACCAGCGCGACCATCACGTCCTGCCACACGTAGGCCAGCAGAGACCATCCCGTTACCGGCGCGGCATGGCCCCATACGATGACCAGCTTGGCCAGGACGAAGACCAGGAGCAGACTAGCGCTTCTCATCGCCGAACCAGGTTAAGACGCTTCAGCATCGCCGCGGAAACTACGGCTCCGGTTCCGCGGCGGTGCCAGATCCAGTCATGCACCAGAACCGATGGCGAGGGCGGGCGGCAATAAATCACTGCGCGTTCGCCATGCAGACACAACGGAATTACGGTCAGATCGCAATCGAGCGATTCACCAGGCACATAGGGCTCGTTGCGATATTCTATGTTCCCGTCGAGGAGTCCGCGCGCGGTCTCTAGATTGTACGGATCAGAGTCGACGATCGTGAGGTGTGCCGCGGGAAGAAGTTCTCTCAGGATCAGCGCCGTCCTCGGAAAAAGCCCGCCGCCCACAATGGTGACGCGGCGAATGGTCTGTAACTGCGGCAGCAGAGCCCGAAAGGCTCGTCGGTGAGTCCGCAAGACGAAGCGCTGCAACCACGGTGACCGTAGCACAAGGCGCTCGAGAGACTCCAGCGGTCGGTCATCCAGCCAGCGTATCAACGGGGGCCAGGGGCTGGTAGCCGCGCCGGCCTCGTTGAAGCGCGGCAGATTTGTCCAGTGAATCGCGGGAGCGGCATGATGCTCGGCGTGATATCCGTCGTTGAAACACAGAAAGTTGTAAATGCGTCCGTAATGGCTCATGGGCCGTCCCACCGCATGTTCCCAATGCCCCTGCATCGCGCACAACCCCAGCCCGGCAAGATATCCCGGAAGATACACCAGCAGGAAAAAGCGCGGTTGCTGCGATCCCAGCGCCACCCAAAGGCAAACAACCAGCGCTGCCTCGGCCACAAGGCGCGGTGAAACATGCAATCGCCATTCGACGCCCGCGTGATGCGCGAGGTGACGGTCGCGCCAGAGCGTCTGCGGAATGCCCAGAAGAACGCTCAACGCTGCAGAAAACAGCCGGTTCATCCCCGCCGATCGGAAGAAGGGCCGGTGAATGAAATTGTGCGCGATTGTGTTTGAGTTCCACCACACTCCCACCGCTATAAGTGGCGCCACCGGCCACACCACTAGGATCGCGGCGTGCAGCGCGGCCAGCGCCACCAGATTTGCGTCGCGGCGCGAGAACCGCCAGATTCCCGTCCGCGCGTAATGCCGTGCGATGGAAGCCATTCGAGTTCAGCGGTCTCCATAATCCAGCAGCGCCTTGGCTCTCGGCTGCTCGGGATTTATTTTGATCAGGCCGTTTCCCATCGGATAGTCGTCCGGAGACTTCGCTTCCTCATCCGGTTTCCTGACGCGGACTTTCGCGCCCCAACTAGATCCGAGTCCCACGACCTGACGCGTTCCGGCGACGGATTTCAGATCCGCCCATTCCCGCCGCGCGAGTTCGTCATTGCCTCTCGGCAATGCGAAATAGAGGTATCCGCGTTGCGGTGCCGAATACACGCCGGAGCGTTCCTCGGCTGTGATGAACACACCCGAGATCCGAATACGTTCCGGCTTGTCCGCGTTAGGTTCGAGCGCCACCTTATCCACCAGCGCATATACGGCTATCGGCCCGCTGGCGTTCACGACTCTCAGGCAGAGCGTAATCGCGAGAACTGCTGCGGCGGAACACACAATTGACTTCATTTCTGCCCTCCCAAATGAGAATGCCACACCACAGGGTCAGACGGGATGGGAGCCTCTTGTGTTAACCAACTATCGCGATGACAGTCCAAGGGCCGACACCGGACAAAGCATCCCGGACTGTTTCACAACACGTTTGTTCACGCGTTGAGCACCGAACCACCTCATTTCGAAGGGTCTACATGTGAGTCATCGAAAACCCGCGTGTAATCGCGTGGTGTTTCCAGAGATTTGCCAAGGTCCAATCCGCGATTGTGGTCGGATGACGGGCCAGAAGTCCGGTTCGAGGACATCGCCAATGATCTCCTCGAACCCCGTTTCTGGCCAACTTCGGGTATACTGACGATTCGGGAGTCACTGACAGTAAGCGCGTTATCGGGAGCAATCTGCCAACCCGAAGGCCTTACTTCCGGTTTGCCGTTGTCCGCCCACGATTCCATGCTCGCGAGCACCTTTGAACTTCTCATGCGTTGCTTACGATTCTTGATTCCGCGCGCCAGGCGTCAGCAATTCGCTAAGGCCCACGCGATGGAGCATCTCCGTACGCACGCGGTCCATTACCGCAAGAGCCACGTCCGCCACATCCTGCGTTGGATCGATATGGACGCGGAACGGGCGTTTGCCAAACGGGGCGTCCACGACTTTAACGATTGCGTCTGCCACCGCGCCCGTATTCGCTTAACAGCACCAAGGGCTCCTCATCTTCGGACACGACTCCAGCACTTTGCGGTGGGCACGCGCGCTAAATCCACGGGCCATCTGCTAAATCTCGATCTTCGAGAAGCGCCACGCGCCGAGACCAAGCAGCCCCGCGGCGACGACCGCAAGCACCACGGCGTCCACAATCGCGCCAAAGTGCGACGCGCCAATCAGCGCAGCGCGCAATCCATCCACTCCATACGAGAGCGGATCGAGTTTCGTCACAAACGACAGCGCCTTCGGCAAATTGTTCAGCGGAAACAGCGCTCCCGACAAAAAGAAAATCGGCAACACCAGAAAATTCATGATCAGTTGGAATCCCTGCATGTCCTGCAAACTCGAACCGATGGACGTCCCCAACGCCGCAAACACGATCGCGATCAACGCCATAAACGCAAATCCCAGCGGTATCCCGATTAAGCTCACCGGGCGGAAGCCCGCAATCAGGCACACCACCACGATCAGCGTGCCTTGCAGCATCGCCACCGTCGCGCCGCCTAGCGTCCGCCCGATCATCACGTAAATCCGCGGCACCGGCGCCACTAGCGTCTCCTTCAAAAATCCAAACTGCCGGTCCCACAGGAGCGCAATGCCGGAAAACACCGAGGTGAACAGCACCGCCATTCCTACAATTCCCGGCGCCATAAACTGCAAGTAGCTCCCGCCGCCGGCTTTCTGATACACGGGCCCAAGCCCGAAACCCAGCACCAGCAAATACAAAAGCGGCTGGCCGAGCGACGCAATAATTTGCACTCTCGACCGGCCGTACTTTTTTACTTCGCGCAGCCACAAAATATAAATCGCGTTCATCGACGGCCTCCCCCGCGAAACATCTGCGCCACTTGCCGCAACTGATCTTTCGATGTCGCAGACTCGTCGCGAATCGTTGAGCCCGTCAGCGCCAGAAACGCCTCTTCGAGCGATGTTGCATTCGTTCTTTGTTTCAACTCGTCGGCGGTGCCGATCGCTACGATCTTGCCGTGATCGATCACCGCAATCCGGTCGGCCACGCGTTCGGCTTCGTCCATGTAATGTGTCGTCAGGAACACTGTCACATGGTCCGCTTCATTCTGCCGCCTCACGTGCGTCCATAGCTGGTTGCGGCTTTGCGGATCGAGGCCCAGGGTCGGCTCGTCCAAAAATAAAATCTTTGGTGTATGCAAAAAGCCGCGCGCAATTTCCAGCCGCCGTCGCATTCCGCCGGAAAATGTCTTTACCAGCGCGTCTTTCCGCTCCCAAAGCTCGAAGAGCTTCAGCAGGGTTTCCGCGCGCTCGCGCCGCACCTTCCCCGGCACGTGATAAAGCACTCCGTGCAAATCCATGTTCTCCCAGGCTGTCAAATCCTGGTCTAGGCTCGGATCTTGAAACACGATTCCAAAGCTCTGCCGCACTTCGTTCTCGTGCGTCGTCGGATTGCGCCCGTCCACCTCGACCGTTCCGCTCGTGGCCTTCAGCAGCGTGGTGAGTATCTTGATCGTTGTCGTTTTTCCAGCGCCGTTCGGTCCGAGGAACGCAAAAATCTCCCCCTTGGGCACCTCAAACGAAATACAGTCCACCGCCGTAAAGTCCCCGAACTTCTTCACCAAGCCATCCACGCGAATCATTGCGCCCACTCCTGCCTCCCCACCGCTGATTTCTTCGATTCAGCATACGGTTTGTTTGTAGTTCGTCTCTAAGCGTCCAAGCGCTTGGCACTTGCTGCGCCGGGCATCCTGCGCACTTCAGGCAAGCGCGCTCCTCCCGGACTGTTCACCGCGCGATGGAAGTTCTTTCACCAGGGAAATCGCGTCCAACGCAGCCACCAACTAAGTATTCAAGCCAAAAATATTGAGCCAAATTTCCTCCGCGGCGTCCAGCATTTCGAGCATCGCGCTGGGAAATAAATCCGGCTGGGAATCCGAACGCAGCGTGTTATACTATTTTTAGGAAAGCCGGTTTACCTCGGTTTTTCTTCTTTTTTTCAGGCCCTATAAGATACCCAGAAAATCCTACGTAATTTGATTTATGCGTTCTGGCTTTGCCGTCTTCCATCCCAGCTTTGCACCGGATGTAACGTCGGCTGTACGGGAAGTTATCCGGTTTCGACGGCGGGATTAGTCCTGTGAAGTCGGCTAGCGTTTACCGATGGCCTGAGGTGGCGATTGCGATAGCTGCTTCAGCCTGAGTCGCGGCGCACTGGGAAACTGTTCCGGGCCAGAAGTCCGGTTCTGGGAAGTTGCGCGAATGAGGTACAAGACGTCCTTGGCCCAGGCTGCCCAAAAACCCCACTTCTACCCCGGTCGCAAGTGACTGATTCCGTGTGCCCCGAATTCTTTGTTTTGGATGCCCACAAAGAGTTGTTTATGGGCATCCGTTCTCAGGCACATGAACAGCATCTTCAGTACTATTACCCAAGTTACCGGTAATCCGACATTACTGGCCAATCCTGATGCCCGCACAAAGATTAACTCTTCCAAGTCTATGATTTAAAAGGTGCGTGCACAGATTGGACCAGTAATGTCGAAAATTACCGGCCAAAGAGTTTGATC
>Ga0307479_10004425_pt1 | contig 12848 bp, 7 predicted proteins | sample atmos_gasesECM4C_FD_203743 | JGI IMG/M metagenome (GOLD analysis project Ga0307479, IMG submission 203743) | Hardwood forest soil microbial communities from Morgan-Monroe State Forest, Indiana, United States - atmos_gasesECM4C_515 | ecosystem: Environmental > Terrestrial > Soil > Temperate...
CGGAAGGGGCCGAGAACCTGTTGCGAGAACTGATGGAGAAGAGAGACCAGCGGCACGAGGCCCTGGTTATCGCAACGGAACGCGCCACAGCCCTTGAACGGTTGGCCATGCAGGCAGAGGACCGCGCCGCTGCTAAGGAGTTGGTTCGCCTTGCGCAAGAAGACGTGCAGCGCATCCGGAAGATCGGGGTGGACGTAGAGGATGCGGAGCGAAAGGCCAAAGAACTGCTTGCCAAAGAGGAGGAGATGAGGCAAGCGATGGCCGTTGCTCAGAAGCAGCAAGTTGAGGCCGAGACCGCTCTCAAGTCTGCGGAAGAGGCTACACGAGCAGAAGGACCCGACTCCGGTGTCACCGACACTGTCGTTCATCAACAGCTCGAACTCCGAAGGGCGGCGGCAGACCAGACAGCGAGCACCGCGCAACTGCGAATCGACGTCGCTGATGGCGCACAGAAACTCGTCGATGCTGCCGCCGTAGCAGAGCGCGAGCATCTGGAGCAGCAAGCGATAGCCCACAGGGCGCGCAAATCCGAGTCTGAAGCGGCAGCCAAGGAGCAGGCTGCCAACGATGAACTTCGTCGTTGTGATCTGCTCGAACGCGCTCTGGATTTCCGGCTTGCCGGCAGGCAGGTGTTGGATGCCCAAGCTGCAGTTGATAAACATGCAGCTCTCCAAGCACGTCTCGCTGAGGCGTTGAAAGAACGGGCCGAGTTCGCCGGACAGCGGGCTGCGATGACAGTTCCGACGCCCAGTGCGCTCGCTCCAATGCGGCGGCTGGCCAACGAACTGGCTGCTGCGCGAGGTGCGCTTGACGTCGGCTTCGTTGTGACGGTGAGCCCGACCGAACTTCTCGAGGTGCGAATTCGAAAGGATGGGGCACCGATCCAATCAACCTCAACCACGCAACCGCTAGAAATCGAAGCCGCGGCCGAGGTCCAACTCGACATCGCCGACATTGCGACAGTGCTTATCCGCGGCGGCCGACGCGACGCTCAGGAAAAGGCTCGGGTATTGGAGGAGCGCTGGACGCAAGACATCGTGCCGCATCTCGCTGCCGCAGGCGTGAAGGATCTCGACGGCCTCGACGCGAAGGTCTCGCAAGCCCAGGAATTGGATGTCGGCACGAACGCGAAGGATACAGAGCTGAATTCCTTGCGAGCGCAGATAAGCCCGCTCGCAGGCGCAGCGGAGTTGCTCCGACAGGCGTCCGACCGCGCGGAGACTTGCCGATCTGCACTCGTTGGCGTTGTGCCCGACGCGCTGTCTACCGATCTCGGTGCGCTGGGAGCCGATCCGCTCGCGGGCTTAAGAAAGCGGCGGCAACTGTTGTCGAAGGACGTCGAGACAGCGCGCACAATTGCCGCTGAAGCTGTGAAGGCTCACGCAGTCGCTCAGGAGCGTACGAGTAACTTTCGATTGGCGTTTGATGCGGCTGTCTCGAAGCGGGACGAAGCACTAACAGCCTTTCCTGATGGAATACATGCAGAACTCGCTATCGCGCGAGCTCACCTCGCTGCAGCGATCATCGAAAAGCAAGGTGTTGCTGCTGAGTTCACGTCGTTGGAGAAAACAATCGCTGCGCGAACCAAACGTATCGACGAAGCCCTGAAAGGCGCCCGCACGAAAGCGGAGATTGCAAAGACCGCGGTGGAGGCAGCGCAGGGAAAACTAACGGCGGCCATTACAAACCACGCAGAACACGGCGGGCGACTCGTCGAATTGCGAAGACTGCGCGATGCAGAAGATCTAGTGACAGCGGAAACAAGACTCCGTGAAGCCACGGAGCATCACGCCGCCTTGCCTGTACCCGACCGGAATGTTACCCAAGATGAGGTAAATGCCGCTAAGAAGGTTGAAGCTGGCGTAAGGTTGGAACTCGAAACCAACGAGCGCGAGATCCAACGCGGGCATGGTGCGTTGGAACAAGTTGGCGGCGCGGTGGCTCGCGAGCGGTTGCGCGACGCGACCGAAGCGTTCGAGTTGGCTGAGCGTCAGGAAAGAGAAATCGAAGCCGACTATGAAGCGTGGAAATTGTTACTCGATCAAATGAAGCAGGCAGACGCTGCCCAGGCAAGTAATCTTGGACAGGCGCTCGCGCCGGCCATTGCAGGCAGATTCCAGGTTTTGACCCAGCGACGCTACGAGTCAGTGCAGCTCACAGCGCAACTCGGCACCGAAGGAGTCGTGGTTGGTGGAGCCGCGAGACCAGCGTCACGTCTATCCGTCGGCACACGGGAACAATTGTCCACACTGTACCGGCTATCGCTGGCGGAATATTTGCAGGCGACAGTCGTCTTGGACGACCAGCTAGTCCAGAGCGATGACAGTCGTATGGACTGGTTCCGCACGCTGCTCAACGAGAAGGCTCATATCTTTCAGATCGTGATCTTTACGTGTCGACCTAGTGATTACCTAGCAACGACTGCGATGGTACCGGACGGGTCGGGCGTTCACACAGACACGGATAGCGGGTTCGTCCGAGCGATTGATCTTGAGCGGGCATTGGGGCAGCGAAAATAGCTGAAAGGGCAGGTCTCTGTCGGCCCGCTCGCGAACGCGTGGCATTTGTCCCCGAAACCAGGCAGCCCACCATCTGCTCCCTCAACTCCTATGGATCTCCTCCTTTGACAGCACCCTCCCCACTGGTAGAGTTAGATTGCTTCACTAACCAACAAACACGCCTATGGAAAAAGAAAAGACCTTCTGGGGCATCCACGCCGGGAAGACCGGTGATGCCGAAGCCCTGTTTGAAAAGAAAAACGTCGTTGCCATCGGCTGGGAAATGATGGGGGACCTTTCTCGCTTCAAGACGCGGGAGGACTTCAAGAAACGGTACGAAGAGGTCTACCCGGACGTGAAACCGGCTGCGATTCCCGTGAGCGCCGGCCAGCTCTTCCGCTTCGTCCACGAAATGAGGGCGGGGGACATTGTGATATTTCCGCTAAAAAGGACAGCCGAGATATGGCTGGGGCGCGTCACCGGTGAGTACAAATATGACTCTACGGAGAGTTATCCCAATCTCCGCAGTGTCGATTGGGTGAAAAAGTTCCCCCGAACGAAGTTTTCCCAAGGCGCGCTTTACGAGATCGGTTCGGCGATGACCTTTTTCCAGGTGAAGAACTATGCCGACGAATTTGCCGCGGCGCTTGAAGGGAAGGCTGTTGCCGCGCCAACCGTCGAAGAGGAAGACGAGACCATTAGTGTCGTGGCCGACGACATCGCCCAACAATCCCGTGACTTCGTTCTAAAGCAGATCCACCAAAAGCTCAAAGGGCATGGCCTCGCGGAGTTCGTCGGACACCTTCTCAACCTGATGGGCTACAAGACCAAGGTGAGTCCGCCCGGCCCCGACCGAGGGATTGACATCTGGGCTAATAAGGACGAATTGTGGGTTACTCCCCCCACCATCATCGTCCAGGTAAAGAGCGGCGAGGGGGATGTGAATGAAGCCGCGGTATCCGAGCTCTCCGGTAAAATAATGGAGAAAGATTTTGGATTGTTCGTCTCGGCGGCCGGCTTCAACAAGCGGGCTCGCGACTTCGCCTCCTCCAAGCGCAATCTTAAGCTCATCGACGGCGACGAACTCGTGGAGCTCGTCTACAAGCACTATCCCCAACTCGACCCAAAATACAAAGGCTTGATCCCCCTGCGCCAGGTCTACATCCCCGAAACCCTCACGGAGTAACATCACCGTTCAGCCTCACGACGAAACTCGTTTTCTACGCCCGCAACGACTATTAGTGCTTTTCCTGCGTCTGGACGGAAGTGCTAAAGGAAAGTACGATGAGTGCATCGCTGCACAAGCCTTGTCGCTTCGTTAGCCGGTCCTTGGCAGCAAAACCATTCTATGGCCCCGGTTAACCTCGACAAACCTCAGCAGTGGAAAAACGACATCATGACATCCGTTGATATGTACAACGAATGGTTCATGACGTTCGCTCCTGTGGCTTTCCGCAACACCCGGATACAAACGACGAAAGATGTCGAAGAGGCACTTCGCTTAACCGATAACATCAGGAACATTAAGCCGCAGGTCATGCGCGAGCATCCTGAGGTCTTGCCGACGCTCCGCATGTCCACCTGCCCGCCGCTTGCGGTGGACCGCCTCATCGGCCTGGCTGGAGTTTCTCCTACACTCGTCAAAACGATGGAGTTAAAGAAGGTACTCCCTCCGCGCGGCGTGGTGGACGATATCGATCGAGACCTTGAGAAGATCGCGGCTATCGTTGCAAAGATGGCAGACCCGGATATTTTCGTTTGGCTCGGTCGTGAGAATAATGCAACTGAGGCCGAGGTCCATCGCGCTGCGACGATCGTTGCAGACCGTCTCTGTGGCTCAGTAGCAAATCCGATTATCAGAAACGCGCAAGAAAAACGACAGCTCGCAGCAATCAAGGCGTGGCTCGAAGCGCGTGGCTACAAGCAGACGGTGGCAGGAGACGGGACACGGTTCGACGCCATGCGTCCGGGCACGTTCAGTTTTCGCATGAACGTCCCCGTGAAGCTCGAAGGCGGCATGGCGGGCGTCAACGTCCCCATAGACGTGGCCATCATGCCCAGGGCGTCGAAGGCAGGGGATCTGCCGGCATTCTTCGAAGCCAAGTCGGCGGGCGATTTTACGAATACGAACAAGCGCCGGAAAGAAGAGGCGGTGAAGATGGCGCAGCTTCGCAACACGTACGGAAAGGCCGTTCGGTTCAATCTCTTTCTTTGCGGCTACTTTGACAGCGGCTATCTCGGTTACGAAGCCGCTGAAGGCATCGATTGGGTGTGGGAACATCGGATCGACGACCTAGCCCTCTTTGGACTATGAAGGACCTTGAACAACTCGAAGTGCAGCGACTGGCGCTTCAGGCTGACCTCGACGGCCAGAAGACGCAAGCCGAGAGAAATCGACTCGGCCAGTTTGCCACGCCGTCGCGCCTTGCCGAAGACGTCCTCACGTTTGCCGCCAGCCTTCTGTCGGCCAGGGAGAAAGTGCGTTTTCTCGATCCAGCGATCGGCACCGGTTCGTTCTATTCGGCGCTCGCAAAGGTCTTCCCGCGAGGGCGCGTTAAGGAGGTGCTTGGATTTGAAATAGACCCTCACTACGGAACTCCCGCGGCTCGACTTTGGCAGGACACCGGACTCCAGGTCCGTGTTGCTGATTTTACCCGTGCAGTCCCGAAGCCCCGTTTCAATCTGATCATTTGCAATCCCCCGTACGTGCGGCATCATCACCTGGAGAACGGGGAGAAGGCGCATCTCCACGCGGGCACGATGAATGCGAGCGGGATGAAGCTCAGCGGTCTTGCGGGGCTCTACTGTCATTTCATTGGTCTCGCCCATGCATGGATGAAAGCAGGTGCGGTTGCGGGATGGCTAATCCCGAGCGAGTTCATGGACGTTAACTACGGCCAAGCCGTCAAGAGGTACCTGCTCGACCACGTGACCCTCCTACGCGTGCATCGCTTCGACCCGAGCGACGTGCAGTTCACCGACGCGCTTGTCTCTTCGGCGGTTATGTTCTTCAAGAAGGCAACGCCGCCGAAAGACCATGCGGTCCGGTTTACGTTCGGCGGTTCGCTCCTCGCGCCCAAGCTGTCGCGCGAGATTGCGACCGACGATCTTCGGCACGAGGCGAAGTGGACCCGCTTCCCACGCGCTGGCGTCCGGCAGAAGAACGGCGAGCCGACGATTTCGGATTTCTTCGACATAAAACGGGGCCTCGCGACGGGCGACAACGGCTACTTCATCTTGCCGGCGGAAGAGATCGCCGCCCGCCAGCTGCCGATGGAGGCTTTCAGGCCTATTCTGCCTAGCCCCCGATATCTCACCGCCGACGAGGTCGCGTCCGACCAGGACGGAAACCCTCAGCTTGACCGGCGCTTGTTCTTGCTCGATACGAAACTTCCGGAGCATGAGATCAAACGTCGATTCCCACCGCTCTACGCGTATCTCCAAGAAGGGAAGGCCAGTGCTCTCCACGAGCGGTATCTCTGTCGACACCGCGCTCTTTGGTACGAACAGGAAAACCGACCCGCGGCCCCCATCGTTTGCACGTATCTCGGACGTTCGGACACGAAGCGCAAGAAACCGTTTCGCTTCATCCTCAACGCCTCCCACGCGACCGTGGCGAATGTCTACCTTGCCATGTATCCCAAACCCGTTCTCATGCATGCCATGCAGCGCGATCCCGACCTGATCCGCCGGGTCTGGGAAGCCTTGAACCGCCTCACGCCGGAACAGCTGCTCTGTGAAGGACGGGTCTATGGCGGGGGGTTGCACAAGCTTGAGCCGAGGGAATTGGCTAATGTGGCGGTTCCTGAGATTGCGGGTTTCTTGAGCTACGCGGAGCGCCCGGCGAAACAGGCGCAGTTGTTCATCGCGTAATCCGTCAATAGGTATAAACGACCAGGCATTTTTGCGTCTCCCTATGACACTAATCTCTAATGAAATCCACATGCTGGATGGGTTCAAACGAACCCTTCTGGTATTCGCGGCGGACCGTAGGCTGACGTACCCAGATGGCTCCTACGCAGGCACGAAACAGAAGCTATTTCCGATCCCATATCTCAGTGGAGGTGTCAGCTACTTCGGACTCGCAGAGGTCTATTCGAAAGGTAAGAAACAGTATCTATCTGATTGGCTGCGAGAATTCGTCACTCGACACTCTGCAACTACTTCGCTGAAAGACTTCGCCTTCCAGCTTCGTAACGAACTTCACGCTGTGATTCCTCCCAAAGTTCTGGCAAGAAACGCATCCGGATTTCACATCTGCGGATACAGCTCGAGCGGCCTTCCGGAATTCTGGTTTCTACGAAACATAGGGGGCATGGATCAATTTCGGTATACGAACCTGCTGGGGCGATACTCGGAGCCCACCTCCGACTTTCTGGACCGCGATGCAATAGCGATGGGTTGGGATGGTACGAACCTCAGGTCAATCGAAAACAAAAGCTATGTATATCGCAACGGGGACTTTAGGGCGCACGCACTTGCATTCGAGCGACTGGACAACGTACTGAGCGATATGTTTTCGTTCCCCGACTTCAAGAGACCAATAAAACCTGAGGACCTGGTCCGGTTCAAATTCGAGTTCGTGGCATACCTTTATAAGAAATTCGCGAAGCGGCAGATCATCGGGAGACCAATCGATGCTTTCTGCCTGACCAAGATACTGCCATAGTCGCTGCAAAACAGCTTGCGATGTCGATGGAACATGGTGTTTGTTTGTACGAAAATCTCGGGATTTAGGATCTGTCTACCGCAGTCTTGATCGGTATGATTGAACCTGCTAGGTGTGGAGAGGGTTTACTGCATCACACCAGTAATAACGATTACGCATCGCTAGATTTATATGATGCCTAAAGTATGTGTTTTCTGTGGCAGCCCTCCCAAGTCGAAGAACAAAGAGCACGTTCTGCCCCAGTGGCTGATCGGTCTGACGGGCGATCCAGGACGAAAGGTCTATCTGGGACGCGAATGGACGAACCCTCAGCTGAAACAGAGGGTATATAGTCTCAGCGCGTTCGTGTTTCCCGCATGCCAGGACTGCAATGAGGAATACTCTGCACTCGAGTCCCAGGCAAAATCCCTAATGTATTCCCTATTGAAGGGGCTACCAGCGTCAGAGGGTGACTTCGACGTACTTCTTGATTGGTTTGACAAGGTACGAACTGGGCTTTGGGTGAGCTTTCTTTACCTGAACAAGAACTATCGAGAGTTAAGTCCACAGTTTTATATCAAATCGCGGATTGCCGCTAAAGATCGCCTGTTATTCATCTATCGTGATCTGAATGAACTCGATGGACTCGTCATAACCGGGGTCGAGTCGCCGATATTCCAAGTCATGCCGAGTTGCTTCGCTCTGTCAGTTAATCATTTGCATTTCTTCAGCGCTTCAGCTCAGGATCTTCTGGCTCCCCGATTCGGTTTTCCGTACTTAACGAACCGAAAACTGGCTCGAGATCGCGAGGGAATGGGTGCCGAGGTAGTGGAGGGTAGTGGTCACACGGTGCTGCCTCTGATCTCGTTTCCACTCGCGCCGGGTGGTACCCAGTTGTATCAACCAATGATCCCCGCCGACGTGCGAGCTGCCGATAAAATGGGACCCTGGAATGAACCATATGTGATCCAGAACTGTAGAGATCATTCGAAGGGTCGCGGGCGCATCTTTATAGAGCGCGAGGGGTCCCTATCTAAGTATCCGGATGGATTGTCGTCAGCGTGGATTCCACCGAGTCAGTTTACGAAGCTTGAGTGCATATCCAAGATAACCCTCATGACCGGGGAGTGGCTCGAAAAACTCTACTCAAATGTCCCAGATACGAGCGAGCTAACCCCGGAGCAAGTTGAGTTCATCAAGAAAAGCACCGGTGGCATTCTGAGACTGCATCGCCTAATGATGGAGCATGTCAAACAGCAACTTGAGAACGCAACTTCAGTCGAGCGATTCGTGCCGGACTGATCTCGCAGCAACGTCACGTACCTGCAGGGGGCAGCGGCTATGCCATAAAGCATGCTGTCGATGGATCATGGCGTTTCGGCGACGGCGGTGACAGCCAGCATCTCCGATTATCGATAGATTATGTTGAATGTGAACCCGAGTTGTGTCACACTTGGCCCGCTTTTTTTGGTTCCTGCATTTTAAGGAGTTGCCGCATGGGAACCTCTCCTTCTCCGTTGTCCGAGTCGCCTCTGGCGCATCTCGACGACGAAGCACTAATTCGGCGTTATTGCACAGCGCTTGCAACTGCAACGACAGACGAAGAAGCAGTTCAGGAGCTATGGCGCCGACATAAGCCAGTTGTCCTGCAAAAAATCAAATACATAGCTGCTAAGCCCGGCGAGATACGTCCAGATTTTATGGATTTCAAGCCTTTCGTCGATGCAAGTCTCGGCTGGGCATGGCAAAAATACTTTGGCGGCATCCGGCGCCTCCAACACCCGGGTTCCAAGCCGGCGCTTCTTGCCTGGCTGGAAGAGGTTGCCTACACATCCTGTGTGACTGAACAGCGGAAAATATTGACTCGCAGCACAGCAGAACTAGTACCGCTCGACGAAATTGCGGGACAGGAGGATGTGCCCAAGAAAGAGTATGAAACGGAAAAGGAGCGGGTTCCGAAATATCGGTTGAGGCCGGACCTTGCCGAGCGGCAGCCTTCACCGCCAGTGCTGATTGCGGGCAAGGAGCGCAAATTCATTCTGCGCGAGCTCCTCATCCTGCACGCCCAATCCTCAGAGAGAGCCAGAGAAAGCGCCCACTTTGTCCGCCTCTATCACTGGGACGGTTGGAAGTGCCCCCGGATCGCGCGCCACCACTATCGTGACGCAGCAGACGAGATGCAGAAGAAGGCAGACGACCATCGGGTATGGAGCCGGCTGAAAACCGATCACGATAAACTACGTAAGCTCCTAAAAAAAGAATTCAACCTCGCATCCTTGCGACAGATTTGAAGGAGTAGCCATGCCTCTTTTCCATCCCGAAGTGGATATTCTCCGGTACCGGGAAGGCAATCTCGATGAAGAGAAGAAGCGTTCGGTGGATGCGCACGTACAGGGATGCGCCGAGTGCCGGGAATACCTCGCTTTTGTCGACGACTTTCAATCGGGTTTGCAGGAGTTCACCCCGGAGGAGTTTGCGGGCGCCGAGACACATCCCGAGCCGGAGCTCATCTTCAAGTACGAAGAAGGAGAACTGGACGAGGAAAAGGCGCGGGAACTCCGGGCTCACCTGCTCTTTTGTAACGCGTGTACCGATGAACTCTATGCGCTGCGGCGTCTTCGCCATCCGCGGAGTTTTACGCAGGCGGTGATTCGCATCGCAAAAAAGGCTCTCCAGGTCCTCGATATATCTGGTACCGGCGAGGTGCTTGAGCTGGCACCGGTGGCAGTCCGGGGCAGCGATGAGGAGGATTCTGCGGAAAACGTTCTGATCGAGGACACGGTGGCTGACCCTGAGACGCAGCGAAGCTCCACGCTCCGATTACACATTGACCCAGATCCAAAGGGAACCGGCGTGCGCATGCGCTTACAGGCTGATCCACCGCAGCCTGATTGGAAAGTCTCTTTTACCCCGGCCAGTGGCGAGGAAGTTATGGCCGTGCCAATCGCGGAACGCGGGACCCTTCTCGGATCCGATCTGGTCCCCGGCTCTTACATCGTGAACATCCGGAAAGGCGAGAATTCTTTGGCAAGTTTCGCCCTTGAAGTCCAGGCTGCCGCATAGATATACAAATCGTACGAAAGCGGAATCTGAGATCGCGGGCGGTTGGCTTTTTAGCTAGAGACAAGCTCACGATAGGCCTTTTTTCGCTTCTGTTGCGGCACGAGGGCTTCTGGAATGTCAAAGATTCGAATCAACTATTTGGCGAGAGAATTGGAGGTCAAATCCAAAGCAATCCTTGATGCACTCCCCGAGGTTGGCGTAACAGAAAAGAAAACGCATAGTAGTTTACTTGAGGATTTTGAAGCGGAAAAAGTAAGAGAACACTTTCGTGCAAGCGGCCCAGCATCGCCATCCAGATATTCGCGTCCATGCCGCGAGGAGACCGACGGAATCAAGACCAAGATCGACCTCTCGCATATTACCAAGCCGAGCGATGTCCTGAAGGCTATCATTGCCAAGCAGCGGTCGACCGTCGGTTCGCCAACTCGTTCGGCCGCACCACAGGCTCCACCGTCGCCACGCCTCATACTGCCACAGACGGGGCCTCGCCCAGTCTACAAAGCGCCATCGTCGCCCGCAGCCCCACCCGCGGCAAAGCCAACAACACCGACCGCGAAGCCTACAGTTCCGTCGCCTCCAACGACGCCAACCACGACTCCCGCTGTACCTCCCAGCTCGGAATTTAAGTCTGTAGCGATGCCGGCTATCAGACCTGGCTACGAATCAGGGATTGCGGTGCCGACTTCTGGAGAGCCATCAAGGCCATCTCGACGACCGATGTCAGGAGGTTTTCCGCCATCCAATGCCGTAGGGCTTGCCCGAGACTGGCAAGCAACACAATGCAACCGGCAACACATTGTAGACATTGACTGGGATGACCACGACATTGACTCCGAGAAACGTGTACTTACGTTTGAATATCAGCGTCGTGAAGCAAGAATGAGATCTTCCGATCCTTTTCCAATTCCACCACATAAGGTTGTTCTAAATGATGTCAAAGACCTTGTTCATGAACTATCGTATGAGCTGCAACGGTTGAGTACCCCGGCAGATAACCGGCAACCGATCCTCACAGAACTCGAGAATGCCGCTGGCCAACTATATAAGAAACTGATTCCTTCTGATTTGTCTGAACTACTTGGAACCGAGGCAGAATTTCCATACTTGGTTCTCCAGCTGCCCGCAGAGCTCGCCTGGATACCATGGGAACTTCTCTGGGACCCAGAAAAAAAGTATTTCCTCTGCCAAGCCTTCAACGTTTCCCGCCGCCTGAAGAAGACTGGCACAGATTTCAGGAGAGCAGAGTTGCGCCGACTGGAAGTGCGGTCTGGAAGCGCAATTATTTTATTCGGCGATACATCCAAGTTGGAAGCTCAATGGGAGAAGAAAGAAGTCGAAAGACACTTCGATCAACTATTCTCTAAGAATGTGTGGTCTAACGAAGTAAAAACCCCGAGTGATGCGCTGCGTTGGCTCAAAAAAGATTCCGAAATCTGCCATTACATCGGCCATGGTAGGTTCATCGCGGAAGACCCACAGCAATCTGGGTGGATTATGCGCGACGGGTCGGTGCTCACGTGCAGAGAGATTGAGGAAAATGCTTCTAAGAAAACTATATTTCCACTCTTGATATTTGCCAACTCGTGCGATTCTGCACACCCTGCCGACTCCGAAGAGTATGTGCACTTGCTCTACCACGCATTCCTTCGCCTAGGGGTGCCTCACTATATCGGTACCATCACTAAGGTCCAGGATCACTACGAAGACAAGAATAAGGAAAAACATTATCCGGCAGCGGAATTTGCACGGGATTTCTATCGATGCATAGCATCCGGATTCAGCGTCGGCGAAGCGCTCGGTATTGCGCGGAGGGAGGCATTTGGAAAGCCGGGTGCGCCAATTTGGACCTCGTACGTTCACTACGGAGATCCAGCTTTTCAGTTCGTAGAGAAACCGATTGCATCACCGAGAGTTTTGAAACCGCGACTGGCAAGGGCAAGCCTCGCCGCACAGCCGACCTACCGGGATATTTTTGTTGGCCGTTTTAGAGAACTCGGTCTCATGAGAGAAGGCCTGCAGATGCTCGCGGAGGGAAAATCCAGCATTCTTTTCGTTACTGGTGAAATAGGATCAGGAAAGTCAGCGCTCTTGCGGCGCTTTGTCTTGGAGGCCACTCATTCCTTGGAACCGGCTGCCATCGCGACGGGCACGTGCCAGAAGCGAGCTCGGCATGATGGGCATTTTCTAATTAGGGAAATATTCGGTCAACTTGTACAGAGCCCTAGTAAGCTTCCTCAACCGCTGCAAGAAATGCTCACTGTTGGCGAGCTCGTACTTTCAGAACTTCTTAACTTTCCGCATCTCTTTTCCCTATGCAGGCCTGATGTAACTCTCGGAGCCGACAGGTTTCGCAGAATCTGCGAACGGATTGGCTGGGATCTTAAACGTGCGCCGGTCGCAGTGGTACCTGTAGACGAACTTGAGATTACCCGAGAACTTGAAGAAGCGCTCCAGGGGATCTCAGAGGCTATCCCCCTTATTCTTGCCATGGAAGATTTACAATGGGCTGACGAATCTTCTCTTGACCTTTTTCTTCAGTTTTGCAAATCCTTGGCATATTCAAGAGTGTTACTCCTAGGGACGTGCCGGTCTCATGTTGTCCATTCGAGCCGTTCAGGCATGACGATAGAAGACATTCT